>Ga0134128_10000520_pt1 | contig 53352 bp, 35 predicted proteins | sample KB31754_FD_96462 | JGI IMG/M metagenome (GOLD analysis project Ga0134128, IMG submission 96462) | Terrestrial soil microbial communities with excess Nitrogen fertilizer from Kellogg Biological Station, Michigan, USA - KB3-175-4 | ecosystem: Environmental > Terrestrial > Soil > Unclassified ... | reverse complement strand
TGAGAAGACGTCCCGCGGTCGCAAGCGTGCGATGATGGCGAATGCATGTGAAGACGTCGAGCACTTCGCGCGCCGGAATCTGCGCATGCGAGACTCCATTGGTCGCAAGCAAGGGCAAATGCAATTTGCGCGCAATCTCCGCCGCGGCTTGATTGCGCGATTCTTCCTCGCGGCAGAAATGCCGTTGCAATTCGACATAGACATTGTGGCGGCCGACAATTTCGCAGAGTTGCTGGACGCATTCCATTCCACGCGTGATTCCTCCGTGGGCGAGCGCATGCGCCAGCGGCCCTTCTTCGCCGCCCGTAAGGCAGATGAGGCCAGCAGCCTTTTCCGCGACTTCCTTGGCGGAAACGCTGCCTTCTCCCTTGCGTGCACGCAATTTCATGCAAGTGATCAGGCGGCAAAGATTCTGATAGCCCGCGCGCGTTTCCACGAGCAATGGATAGCGCCAGCCGTCAGCAGATGTGACTTCCGCGCCAATGTGAGCGCGCAACGAGATTTTTTTCGCAGCCAAATGAAAGCGCGGCGCGCCATAAACGCCGTCGCGATCGAGCAACGCCATGGCTGGAATTTCAAGCTCCGCGCACATGCCCGCCAATTCTTCAGGCAAAGAAGCGCCTTCGAGAAAACTGAATGCGGAGCGCGCATGAAGCTCGAGGTAGGTCATTGCTCAGGTCAGTCGTAAATTCCCCGCATAAACCAATTGCCGCGAAGCGCGTCGTAATAAATACGATAGAGGCCGCGCTGCGGGCAGGTAGAGGCGCGTTCCAGGTGAATCACCGGAGGAAAACGAAAATGAATTTCAAGATCCCATTCGTCGTGCTGCCATGGATTTTCTTGCCACCAATCTCCAGAAGTGCGCCACGGGCCGGAAGTCGCAACCACTTCTCCGCGCATGCCGCGAAACGAAATGCGCGCCGGATGCCCTTCGCGGAATTCAACTTTCAGCGGCAGTGAAGGCCTGAAGGCGCGAAACCCCATGGCCGGTTTGCTGGATTTGCGGTTTTTCAGTGATTCATCGCGTGAAGGGACGAACCGTTCCATGCGAAATTCTCCCGGCCGGTGCGTGTCCACCAATTCGGGTGAGCCGATATGGGAATCGCCAACCAGATTCGCAAGGCGCGCAATCGTCAATTCCAATTTTTCCGGATCGGGGGAGATGGGAAGAAACAAACCGTCCTGAGCGGTGCGTTGTCGCGCGGGATCGGCTGCAAGACAAATTTTTATAATGGACGCTGTCGGTGGATTGGCCTGCAATTGCAGGCGAAGCAATCGCAGAAGCATTTTGGAATCCCGCATGGGCACAGGCAGGTTCAAAACTTTTTCGTAAACACTGGGCGCAGGCTCGTCAGAAGGTTTGCCGTCCAGGTACCGGAGATTTTTTTCCGGGGAACGTTCTAAATCGAATCGCAAGCGAATGGCGCCGGTGGCGAGTGAACGTGCCGTCAGCCGCGCGCACAATTGATCGAGCAAGCGGCCAAGCAAGAAAGCCAAAGGCTCGAGCTCGGCGACAGCATAATCGAGCGCCATTTCTTCCTCAAAACCAGAGGACGGCTCGATGAGCACAAGGGAGCGAACGCTCGCGCCGCGCGCCAATTCGTGCAGCCGAACACCTTCCTGACCCAGACGCTCCGAAAGCTGCAAAGGCGGCAACGCCGCCAGCGCCGCGCAAGTGCGCACACCCCAACGCTCGAGGGTTTCGAGAACTTCGAGGGATGGCGAAAGCACGCCTACAGGCAGACAGCCCAGGCGCTGGGCTTCCTTGCCAGGAGGAATTATTGTGACGCCTGCAAAACCGCGCGCGGCGTGGATGGCCGTTTCCAGATTGAATGAAATAGCAACGTTTACGAGCAGGCTGAGGGCAGTGGCGCGCCGCACTAATTCATGTGCAACATTTTCGTCAGCGTGAAATAAGGAGCTGAGCCCGGCAAGATCGAGGACGATTGTGTCTCGCGCCGTATTTTCCACGCGCGGAGAAATGGACCAGCCAAGATCGAGCAATGCGGCATGGGCAGCCTTTTCCTGCGCTCGCGAGCGATTGCGGATTTCGATGCCGCTGAACTGCGTAGCTTGCGATTTCGTCATGCCTAATTGAATTCCCACGCGCGCCGCGGCTTCGCTCATGGCCACAACTTTTTCGAGGGGAGGAGTTCCATCGATAAGTGCAATCACGCGCTCGCGAAGCTCGGCATCGTCGCGCACGACGGATTGCAGCAGGAAATTGGGAACGTAAATAGAAGCGAAAGCCATATAGATTCATTTGCGAATTGGATAGCTGCGGCGACAGCGCAATCCTCATCCTCGTTTTTTCGGCCCTTTCGGTTTCGATTCAAGCGGCAATTTGCCGGGATCACTCCAGATTGTCTTCGTTCCGAAAATCCCCGTGTCGCCATCGATGCCTGCTGGAGCGAATCCACGATGAAAACCCGCCGCGTCTGCCTTTTGAATGCGCGAACGAAGTACTTCAGCACGTACGTCTACCCCATCGAGCAGCCAAGCGGAGGGATGCGCGAAAGGATCCACTGTCTGCGTTTCAATCGTAGTCGACCAGCGCGCCGCCTCGGAGCCAAGCCGCAGAACCAGCGAAGCGCACGTTTTGGCATTTGGTTCCTGGTCCAGAACAACAAAAATTGTTTGCGTGTCCTCGACGCTGCGCCGAAAACGAAACCAGGCATTGAGCGGAACGTGGCGCACGGTTTTTGGAGAAATGTCGCTCAAATCCAGAGCGATTAAACCGAAGCCGCGGCCCTGCAAAAGCAAATCCGTTGCGCGCAGGGCCTGATCGATGTTGCGGCAGCGAACCCAGAGCAATTGCTTCAACTCCACGCCGGCAGCCTGGGCGGAATGAGGATCGAAATTATCGCTGCCATCGACCAGGACGCACGCTTCCGCATGAGCTGTTCGCGAAGCCAAAGCCGAAATCAGAAAACTGGTGCGACCAGAACAGGGAGGCCCGCAAATTTCCGTGAAGCCGCCGCGAGGCAAGCCGCCGGTCAATAAATCGATTTCCGGGATGCCCACGGAAACTGTTTCGATGAATTCACGTTCGTGATAATCAAAAGGCGCGGAGGCGCGGCCGCGAAGATCAAATTCGACTTTGGCGCGAAGAGCAGCGAGGTTCTGGGGCATGATGGAATCCTGAGGCGAGGAAGGAATGTTCGCTTTTTCTTCGCCTATGTGAGATTATGAGTAAGGAGGGAGACGTTGTCAATACACAGTAGGGGGTTATGAGCGACGAATGAAATTTTGACCATGTTAAAGAAGAAAGCGCCGATGCCAATTCGTCACGCATCTTAAGTCTATGGTGAAACGCCCACCAAAAGATGTCGGCAAAACGCTGATTCCCCTCGATTCATCGCTCGACGAATTGCAGCGAGATGCGAAAAACTGCAAGGCTTGTGATTTGTGGAAAAACGCCACGCAAACTGTATTCGGCGAAGGAATGTCCAGCGCGAAAATTATGTTCATCGGCGAACAACCGGGCGATCAGGAAGATTTGCAAGGCAAGCCATTTGTCGGGCCTGCCGGGAAATTGTTAGACAGCGCTCTGGTGGAAGCCGGAATCGACCGCAAGCAGGTTTACGTGACGAATGCGGTAAAACATTTCAAATGGGAACCGCGCGGAAAGCGGCGCATCCACAAGAAACCGAGCGCCACGGAAGTTGCCGCATGCCGTCCATGGCTCGATGCTGAAATCGCCGCATTGCAACCGAAAGTGATTGTCTGCCTGGGCGCGACCGCGTCGCAGGCATTGTTTGGGCGAGACTTTCGCGTGACGCTGCATCGAGGGGAGTTTCTGAAGTCGCCGCTGGCCCCGTTTGTAATGGCGACAGTGCATCCGTCGTCGATATTGCGCGCACCGGACGAGGAAACGCGCCAGGACGAGATGGAACGCTTCATCGCGGATCTGAAAAAAATATCGCTCGCGATTTCTTAGCGCGCTTTTGCTTTTGAACGAAAATTTCGGGACAATCGAAGTGTTCCCGAATATATTAAGAATTCGCTTCTCCAGGATTGCACCGTGAATCCATCCGTTGAGCATCTTCCGCCGGCAACCGCGCTTGAATGGGCGCACCCGCTCGTTCGCGAGTGGTTCGTGGGCAAATTCGGCACGCCCACGGAGCCGCAAGAGCAAGGCTGGCCGCATATCCTCGCCCAAAAAGACACGCTGATTTGCGCGCCCACAGGCTCCGGAAAAACGCTCGCCGCCTTTCTCGCCTGTATTGACCGCCTGGTGCGCAAAGCGCTCGCGGGCAATCTTCAGGACGAGACCGAAGTTCTGTACGTCTCGCCATTGAAAGCGTTGGGCAACGACATACAAAAAAACCTGGAAACTCCGCTGGGCGAGATTCTGCAACTTGCCCGCGACCGCGGATTTCTGATGCCGGAGATCCGCGCGGCCGTGCGCACGGGCGATACGTTGATGCACGAGCGGCGCGCGATGCAGAAGCGGCCGCCACACATTCTGGTGACGACCCCGGAATCGCTTTACATTTTGCTGACGGCAGGGAAAAGCCGCGAGCTGTTGCGCACCGTGAAGACGGTGATCGTCGACGAGATCCACGCGGTCGCTGACGACAAGCGTGGCGCACATCTTGCTCTGTCGCTCGAGCGGCTCGACGCGCTCACGACGAAACGGCCACCGCGCATCGGGCTTTCCGCGACGCAGCAGCCGATCGAATTGGTCGGGCAGTTTCTTGCCGGAAACGGACGACCCACGCCGACGATCGTGCAAGTCGCACAGCGGCGCGAGTTCGACCTCGCCGTGGAAGTTCCCGCAAGCGAGCTTGGGCCGGTGGCGTCGAACGAAATGTGGGAGGAGATTTACACCCGCATCACCGCGCTGGTGCAACAGCATCGCTCCACGCTGATCTTCGTGAACACGCGGCGGCTCGCGGAGCGCGTGGCGCACAATCTCGCAAGGATGTTGGGTGGTGACGCGGTGGCGTCGCATCACGGCAGTTTATCGCGGCAGCGAAGGCTGGCCGTGGAAGGCAAGCTCAAGGCCGGCGAAATTCGCGCGCTGGTCGCGACAGCGTCGCTCGAATTGGGAATCGACATTGGAACGGTGGACTTGGTTTGTCAGATTGGCTCGCCGCGAGCGATCGGCACAGGTTTGCAACGAATCGGACGCGCGGGCCACTGGCGCGGAGCGATTCCAAAAGGACGCCTGTTCGCAACCACGCGCGATGAGTTATTGGAATGCGCGGCGCTCGTGCATTCCATCAAGCTCGGATTGCTAGACCGGATCATAATTCCGGAGCGCCCGCTGGACGTGCTGGCGCAGCAGATTGTCGCCGAGTGCGCCGCGCAGGAATGGCAGGAAGAGGACTTGTTCGCGCTCGTGCGTCGCGCCTATTCCTACCGTAACCTCTTGCGAAAAGAATTCGATGAAATCATCGCGATGCTCGCGGACGGAATTGCATCGCGCCGCGGGCGTTACAGCGCGTACCTACACCGCGATGGTGTGAATCACCGGGTGCGCGCGCGCCGTGGCGCCCGGCTGGCCGCAATTACAAGCGGCGGAGCGATTCCAGACAACTCGCTGTATACCGTGATCGCCGAGCCGGAGCATGTGACCATTGGTACGGTCGATGAAGATTTTGCGGTGGAGAGTTTACGCGGTGACATCATTTTGCTCGGCAATACTTCCTGGCAAATTCGTCGTGTTCAAGCGGGCTCTGTGCTGGTCGAGGACGCGAAGGGGGCGCCGCCCAACGTTCCCTTCTGGCGCGGCGAAGCGCCTTCGCGTACGGCGGAGCTTTCTGAGCAAGTCGCGACAGTTCGAGAGAAAATCAATTCGCTGACTGAAAATGTTTCACCGCATACCGTGCGAGGCGACGCGTCGCAAGCCACTGCGCCGGTCGACTGGCTGATGCAGGAGTGCGGTCTGGACCGCCCGGGCGCGGAGCAGGCCGTAGCATACATCGTCGAGGGCCGCGCTGTGTTGCGTGCCGTGCCGACGCAGCAAACTGTTATCGCGGAGCGATTTTTCGATGAAAGTGGCGGCATGCAGCTCGTCATTCACGCTCCGTTCGGCGGGCGCATCAATAAGGCTTGGGGACTCGCGCTTCGGAAACGCTTTTGCCGTTCGTTTAATTTCGAATTGCAGGCTGCGGCGACCGACAATGGCCTGAATATCTCGTTAAGTGAACAGCACAGTTTTCCTCTCGCTGACGTTTTTCATTTCCTGCAATCGGCCACCGTGGAGGATTTGCTTTCGCAGGCTGTGCTCACTTCGCCGATCTTCGCCACGCGCTGGCGCTGGACGGCCGGGCGCGCACTCGCATTGCTGCGCTTTCAGGGAGGCAAAAAAGTGCCGCCGCAAATCCAGCGCATGCGCTCGGATGATTTGCTGGCGGGCGTATTTCCTCAGTCGCTAGCGTGCCAGGAGAATATTTCGGGTGAGATAGAGATTCCCGATCACCCGCTGGTGCGCGAAACAATGAAAGACGCGCTGACCGAGGCAATGGACGTCGAGGGTCTGAGGAACGTCTTGGACGCTATGTCTTCCGGACGAATTTGCTGCATCGCCGTTGACACGCCTGTGCCTTCGCAATTTTCGCACGAGATTCTAAACGCGAATCCGTACGCGTACCTCGACGATGCACCACTGGAGGAGCGTCGAGCGCGCGCTGTCGAGATGCGGCGAATGCTGCCCGAAGCAGTGCTCTCGGAAATCGGCCGACTCGACCCCGCCGCCATTGCGGAAGTGCGCGAAGAAGCGTGGCCCGATGTACGCGATGCCGACGAACTTCACGACGCGCTGCTGTCGCTCATCGCGCTTCCAGAATCGGCGACCAACCCTTCGGTGCTGGGACAACTTCTCGACAAATCGATTGTGGACTGGACAAATTATTTTGCCGAACTGGCCGCCACGCGCCGGGTCGTCCGCGCTTTGGTTGTCGATTGCAAGTATTGGGTTGCGGTGGAAAGAGCCAAGAGCTTCTCCACGCTTTTCCCGACCGCAACGTTCGACGCAGAGATCCCAGATATCGCGGAACACACGGGAAGCGATAATTCCTCGCAAGAAACCGCGCTCGCCTCTTGCGTTACGGGCTGGATGTCGCACAGCGGTCCAGTGACGGCGCAGATCCTCGGCGACGTGCTCGGAATCGCGAGTCAGGAAATTGAACAAGCCCTCCTGCGCCTGGAGGCCAGCGGCTCGGTATTGCGCGGGCAATTTACCGGCGCTTCGGGAAACGAAATCGAGTGGTGCGACCGCAGGCTGCTCGCGCGCATTCATCGGCTGACGCTCGGCGCGTTGCGCAAGGAAATCCAACCGGTAACTGCAGCGCAGTTTATGCGCTGGTTGTTGCGCTGGCAACATGTTGCGCCCGGAACGCAAGTTTTTGGCGAGCGTGGCACGCTTGAGATCTTGCAGCAACTACAGGGATTTGAAGCGCCTGCAAATTCCTGGGAACGAGAAATTCTGAGGCGACGAATCGCGGACTATGATCCGAAGGCGCTTGATCAACTTTGTCTGACCGGCTCAGTCGGCTGGGGACGCCTGTCTCCGCATCCGGCGACCTTGGCGGAGCAGAACGGAGCGAATCGGCGCGTAATTCCCACCAGCGTCGCGCCCGTGACATTTTTTATTCGTGACGACGCCGAATGGATGATTTTGCCGCACGCGCACAGCGACGGCGTTGATAGCGACGAACCGCGCGGGCTCAGTCGAAACGCGCGCGACATATTGGTGTACCTGCGCCAGCGCGGAGCTTCATTTTTCACGGATATTGTGCGCGGCACAGGGAAACTAAAAGCAGAAGTGGAAATGGCGCTGTGGGAATTGGTGACGGCGGGGCTGCTAACGGCCGATGGCTTCGATAATATTCGCGCACTGATTGACCCGAAGCGCCGCTCAGGTCACGGCCGTGGCCACAATGCGCGGCCACGCCACAGTATCGGCCGATGGTCGCTGCTTTATGCGAGCGACGCGGCCGACAAGTCCCACACGGTGGAGGCAACTTGCTGGATGCTGCTCAAAAGATATGGCATCGTGTTTCGCGAAATTGTGGCTAGGGAAAGCATCGTTCCCCGCTGGCGTGAATTGTTGATCGCTTTCCGTCGGCTCGAAGACCGAGGCGAAATACGTGGAGGCCGATTTGTGAGCGGGTTTCTAGGCGAGCAATTTGCGCTGCCGGTGGCGGTCGAGTCTGTTCGAGCGATCAAGAAGGCTGAACCAACTGGAGAGATTGTAAGGGTCTCGGCAGCAGACCCCCTAAACTTAGTTGGAATTCTACTTCCCGGCGACCGGATCGCGGCGAATTCTGGAAAGACGATTACGCTTCGGGATGGTGTGCTTGTTGAGACGAATGACGCCGCCAGATTTGCGGGTGCGATCGCTGTTTGACCCCTTTAGCGGGCCCGTCCCAAGCGAACGGGAAATCAAAAAGTTGGCCGTACAGCATTGTTGTCCGAAACGTGGGGTGCGACCGGCACTGTTTGATCAAAGACAACCGGTAATTTGATAGGGATCACGACCTCGACGATGGTCCCGGGGCTCGAGTTCCGGAGCTGCAATTCCCCGCCAAATTCCTTGACGCGCTGTCGCATCCCTCCGATGCCGATGCCGATGCTGTCGGGCCGGAACTCGGCAACGTGATCGGAAATGCCCTTGCCATCATCACGCACGGTGACGACGACCTGGCTGTCTTGCTTAAGAATCCTCACCCAGCCCTTGCGTGCACCGGAATGCCGAAACACGTTGGTGAGAGCCTCCTGCACGATACGAAAAACAGCAGTTTCTAACTCCGGCGCAATGCGGGGAAAACTGGAAGGCTGAACCTCAAGGTCTGTCTCAATTCCGCTGCGTTTTGTGAATCCCTCCAAGTACCACTTCACCGCGGCTCGCAGACCCACCTCGTCGAGCAGGGGAGGATGCAGGAGGTGAGATATGCTGCGGACTTGCTGGATCGTACGGTCAATCAGGGTGCTGATGTCGGCGGCCACTTGCTTTCTCGAAGCGGAGTGATCCTGTTGCAGGATCCCATCCAACATCATCTTAATCGCAACCAAATCCTGCCCTAAGCCATCATGTAATTCCCGCGCGATTCGCCGCCGTTCTTCATCCTGGCTCGCGATCAAACTGCTGGAGAGCCGGCGCAACTCCAAATTCAAAACTTCCAACTGGTGCGTCTTGCGATGCAGTTCCGCAAAAACGCTGACTTTGGCGCGCAGCAACTCGGGGACGACGGGAACGGAAATGTAATCAACCGCTCCGCGCTGGTATCCCTTGAGGCGGTCGAGGTCCGTCAAATGCACGGCGGAGATGAAGATAATAGCGGTCTTCTGAAATCGCGGGTGCTGGCGGATCATCTCGGCCAGTTCAAAACCATCAAGTTCGGGCATGCTGACGTCCATGAGGACGACTGCAATGTCGGTCTTCAGTAAGTGCTCCAGCGCCTCCCTGCCCGAGTTCGCCTTAATCAGGTTCTCGCCCAATTCATTGAGTATGGCTTCATAGCTGAGCAGCTTGGCGGGCTGATCATCCACCATGAGTATGTTGGCCTTTTCCGGCATGCAGTTCACCTTCCTCCGCTCCAATGAATTCGAGCGCCTTACTATAGGCGCGCGGTTGGATTTATCGATGCAGCCACATCCGCAACGCCGATAGGAGTTGTTCCGTATTTACCGGTTTCGCCAAATACTCCGAAGCCCCGGCTTCCAGACACTTCTCGCGATCGCCCTTCATGGCCTTTGCGGTCAGGGCGATGATGGGCAAGCGGCGCAGGGAAGGATTTTGACGGATCACCTGCATGGTCTCGTAGCCGTCCATCTCAGGCATCATGATGTCCATGAGGACAATTGCTGTGTCGGGCGTTGATTGGAGCATTGTGATTGCTTCCCGGCCGGTGCCGGCGGTCAGCACGGTCATGCCGCGACGCTCCAGAACGCTGCTGAGCGCGAAGATATTCCGCACGTCGTCATCGACTACAAGCACTTTCTTACCCACTAGAGCGTCGTCTGAACTGTGCAGCCGGTCGAGCATCTTCTGCTTCTCCGCCGGAAGATCACCAACGACGCGATGCAAGAACAGCGCAGTCTCGTCGAGCAGTCGTTCGGGCGATTCGACGCCCTTGACCACCACGCTGCGCGCCAGCGTGTGCAGACGAGCGTCCTCTTCCGGCGACAGTTCTTTGCCGGTGAAGACGACCACAGGCAACTCGCCCAGCGCTGGAGTTTCGCTGAGCCGCTCCAAAACCTCGAAGCCGGACATGTCCGGGAGGCGAAGGTCAAGAACTACACAATCGAATTGTTCCCCCAAGAGCATTTCGAGGGCTTCCCGGCCCGTAGCGGCAACGGAGAGGTCTATGTCGTCAGATCCGAGCAACTCCCGAATGCTAAGTTGCTCGGCAGGACTGTCCTCTACAATCAGAAGGCGCTTGCGCCGAGACATCGCGTATTCCTTGATGCGAGTCAACGCTGTCTCGAGGCCCTCGGGAGTGGTCGGCTTGGTAACAAAAGCAAAGGCGCCGCGCGTCAAGCCATGGTGCCGATCCTCATCAAGGGTCAACATCTGGACAGGTATGTGGCGTGTGGCCGGATCCTGCTTCAGATGGTTAAGCACTGTCCAGCCCAGCATGTCTGGAAGAAAAACGTCGAGGGAAACGGCTGTGGGATGGAATTCGCGGGCAAGGGCGAGCGCCTCTGCGCCACGCATCGCCACGAGGACTTTAAAGCCCTTATCGTGGGAGAGATCACACAGGACGCGAGCATAGTGTGGATCGTCTTCGACAATCAGCAGCACGGCATCGTCCGGCTGCAGGGAGTTGCGATCGTCGGGGATATGCTCGACCGGAATTTCCGTTACCATCATGCTCGACAATTTGACGGGCGACATAGAGGCTGCCGCCTTCCCCTCCAGCACATTGATACTAGGCGTCGAAGGACCCACGTAGGTCTGGGGTATGTACAGCGTGAACGTGCTGCCTTTCCCCGGGGTGCTGCGCAATTGGATTTCGCCACCGAGCAGACTGGCAAGCTCGCGGCTGATGGCCAACCCGAGGCCGGTTCCGCCGTACTTGCGGCTGGTGCCCGCGTCCGCCTGTTGGAATGCTTCGAAAATGATTCTTTGCTTCTCGGATGGAATACCGATGCCGGTATCGGAAACCTCGAAGGCTACAACCGAGGCTGCTCCGCCGAGAACCGGATGCTCTTCGCTCCAGCCCTTTTCAGGAACTGATACCGAAAGCCGCACAGTTCCTTGTTCGGTAAACTTGAACGCGTTAGAGAGCAAATTCTTCAGCACTTGTTGGAGACGCTTGGAGTCCGTAACCAGGCTGCGGGGCAGATGTGAATCAGCCTGCACTTCAAAAGTAAGCCGCCGATTTTCCGCCTCGTGCTTGAAGGGCCGCGCCACCGTTTCGAGCAGGCTGGCGAAGAAAACTTCTTCGGCGTCGACGGACACAGTACCCGATTCGATCTTCGATAGGTCAAGAATGTCGCTGATGAGATTTAATAAATCGGTCCCTGCTCCGTGGATCGTACGGGCGAACTCGACTTGCTTTGGCGTCAGATTTTTGTCGGGGTTGTCGCCGAGCTGCTGTCCTAGAACCAGAATGCTGTTGAGCGGCGTACGCAGCTCGTGTGACATGTTCGCCAAGAACTCGGACTTATATTTGGAGGTAAGCGCGAGCTCCTTGGCTTTGTCTTCCAGAGCCCGGCGTGCTTGCTCGATTTCCTGGTTCTTGCGTTCTACTTCGACGTTCTGCTCGGCAAGCTGCTGGGCTTTTTGCGCCAACTGCTCGTTGGTCTGCTGCAATTCTTTCTGCTGTGTTTGAAGTTCACTTGCAAGCTGCTGAGATTGCTTAAGCAGTCCTTCGGTCTGCATCGTGGCCTCGATGCTATTGAGCACGATGCCGATGCTGGCGGTCAGCTGTTCCAAAAACGCGAGGTGTGACGCCGTGAAAACGTTCAAGGAAGCCAGTTCGATTACCGCCTTGGCGCGATCCTCGAAAAGCACAGGAAGCACGATCACATTTTGTGGCACAGCTTCGAACAAACCAGAGCGAATCGGCACAGCGTTTTTCGGCAAATCGGTGATCAGCATGCGGCGTTTTTCGGCAGCACACTGTCCCACGAGACCTTCGCCCACTCGCAAGCGCTGGCGATGGCCGTCTTCGCCATCGTCGGCAAACGCCGACAATAACACCATGTCTTCCGACTCTTCCGTCCCGACTTGATAGATCACGCCCTGCTGGGCGTTGACTAATGGCGCTAGCTCAGACAGCAGCATACGTCCCACCGTGGTGAGATCTCGTTGGCCCTGCAACATGCTGGTGAAGCGCGCGAGGTTCGTTTTGAGCCAGTCCTGCTCCGTGTTGCGGTCGGTGGTCAAGCGTAGGTTGTCGATCATGGTGTTGATGTTGTCTTTCAGCTCCGCGACCTCTCCGCTGGCTTCCACCTGAATCGAACGGGTCAGGTCGCCCTTGGTCACGGCAGTTGCGACTTCGGCGATGGCTCGAACCTGGTTCGTCAAATTGTCGGCGAGCAGGTTGACGTTCCCGGTGAGGTCTTTCCAAGTGCCGGCGGCGCCAGGCACGTTGGCCTGGCCGCCGAGGCGGCCGTCCACGCCCACTTCACGGGCGACGGTCGTGACCTGATCCGCGAATGTGGCAAGCGTGCCGGTCATGTTATTGATCGTTTCGGCCAGCGCCGCGACTTCGCCTTTAGCGTTAACCGTCAGCTTTTGCGTGAGCTCCCCGTTCGCGACAGCGGTCACCACTTTAACGATTCCACGAACTTGCTCGGTAAGGTTCGCGGCCATGACGTTCACATTGTCCGTCAGATCCTTCCACGTGCCGGCGACACCTGGCACTTGCGCCTGTCCGCCGAGTTTGCCGTCGGTGCCGACTTCGCGCGCCACGCGCGTCACTTCTGCGGCGAAGGCGTTGAGCTGGTCCACCATCGTGTTGATGGTGTTCTTGAGTTCCAGGATTTCGCCCTTCACGTCCACGGTGATCTTGCGCGACAAGTCGCCGCGCGCCACGGCGGTTGTGACTTCGGCGATGTTACGCACTTGGCCGGTGAGGTTGCCAGCCATGGCATTGACGGAGTCGGTCAGGTCCTTCCATGTGCCCGCAACGCCCGGGACGTTGGCCTGACCGCCAAGGCGGCCTTCGCTACCCACTTCGCGAGCTACGCGCGTCACTTCGGCTGCGAACGATCGCAATTGCTCGACCATCGTATTGAGCGTTTCCTTCAATCGCAAAATTTCGCCGCGCACGTCCACCGTAATTTTCTTGGAGAGGTCTCCGTTGGCGATGGCCGTGGCCACTTCAGCGATGTTGCGGACTTGGCCGGTCAAGTTGCTGGCCATGAAGTTCACGTTGTCGGTAAGGTCCTTCCACGTTCCGGCTACTCCGGGCACGTTGGCCTGACCGCCCAGCTTGCCCTCGGTGCCGACTTCGCGCGCCACGCGGGTGACTTCGCCGGCGAAAGCGTTGAGCTGGTCGACCATGGTGTTGATGGTGTCTTTGAGTTCTAGGATTTCGCCCTTCACGTCCACGGTGATCTTGCGCGACAAGTCGCCGCGCGCCACGGCGGTTGTGACTTCGGCGATGTTGCGTACCTGCCCGGTCAGGTTTCCGGCCATTGAGTTGACCGAGTCGGTGAGATCTTTCCACGTTCCCGCTACTTCAGGGACGTTAGCCTGACCGCCAAGCCGGCCTTCAGTGCCAACTTCGCGCGCCACGCGCGTCACTTCGCCGGCGAAAGCATTGAGCTGGTCCACCGTTGTGTTGATGGTTTCTTTCAGCAGGAGAATCTCGCCGCTCACGTTCACGGTGATTTTCTTGGACAGGTCCCCGCTGGCGATGGCGGTGGATACTTCGGCGATGTTGCGGACCTGGCCCGTCAAGTTGCTTGCCATGGAGTTGACCGAGTCGGTGAGGTCCTTCCACGTGCCGGCCACGCCGGGCACTTGGGCCTGGCCGCCGAGCTTACCGTCGGTGCCGACTTCGCGGGCCACGCGGGTCACCTCAGACGCGAAAGAACGCAACTGGTCGACCATGGTGTTGATGGTGTCTTTGAGTTCTAGGATTTCGCCCTTCACGTCCACGGTGATCTTGCGCGACAAGTCGCCGCGGGCCACGGCTGTAGCCACCTCAGCGATATTGCGAACTTGGCCGGTGAGATTGCTCGCCATGAAGTTGACGTTGTCAGTTAAGTCTTTCCACGTGCCAGCGACACCAGGCACTTGGGCTTGGCCGCCGAGTTTGCCCTCGGTACCAACTTCGCGCGCCACGCGGGTGACTTCGCCGGCGAAGGCATTGAGCTGGTCGACCATGGTGTTGATGGTGTCTTTGAGTTCGAGAATTTCGCCCTTCACGTCCACGGTAATCTTGCGCGACAAGTCACCGCGCGCCACGGCCGTCGTGACCTCGGCGATGTTACGCACCTGGCCAGTCAAGTTGCCAGCCATCGAGTTAACCGAGTCCGTAAGATCCTTCCACGTACCGGCGACGCCGGGGACCTGCGCCTGGCCGCCGAGTTTGCCTTCGCTGCCGACTTCGCGCGCCACGCGGGTTACCTCGCCCGCGAAGCGGTTCAGTTGATCCACCATGGTGTTGAGAGTTTCTTTAAGCTGCAAAATCTCGCCGCGCACGTCGACGGTGATCTTGCGCGACAGGTCGCCCGTGGCAATGGCTGTGGCCACCTCAGCGATATTGCGGACTTGGCCGGTCAGGTTGCTGGCCATGAAGTTTACGTTGTCAGTTAAGTCTTTCCACGTGCCGCCGACACCAGGCACCACGGCCTGGCCGCCGAGTTTGCCCTCGGTGCCGACTTCGCGCGCCACGCGGGTCACTTCGCCGGCGAAGGCGTTGAGCTGGTCGACCATGGTGTTGATGGTGTCTTTAAGTTCGAGGATTTCACCCTTCACGTCCACGGTAATCTTGCGCGACAAGTCACCGCGCGCCACGGCGGTGGTTACTTCGGCGATGTTACGCACTTGATCTGTAAGGTTTCCCGCCATGGCATTTACTGAGTCGGTTAAGTCCTTCCACGTGCCGGCGACGCCCGGCACCACGGCCTGGCCGCCAAGCTTGCCGTCCGTGCCAACTTCACGCGCCACGCGCGTCACCTCCGACGCGAATGACCGCAACTGGTCAACCATCGTGTTGATGGCTTCTTTGAGTTGAAGAATTTCGCCGCGTACGTCCACGGTGATTTTACGAGATAGGTCTCCGCTAGCCACGGCTGTTGCGACTTCGGCGATGTTACGCACCTGGCCCGTTAAGTTGCTGGCCATCGAATTGACTGAGTCGGTGAGATCTTTCCAAGTCCCCGCGACGCCAGGAACTTGCGCCTGGCCGCCCAGTTTGCCGTCCGTGCCAACTTCGCGCGCGACGCGTGTTACTTCAGCAGTGAAAACGCCAAGCTGCTGAATCATGGTGTTAACGATATTTGCAGAACGCAGGAACTCGCCTTCCAGCGGCCGGCCGTCGACGTCCAATCGCACAGTCTGTGTCAGGTTTCCTTGCGCGACGGCGGCAATGGCGCGAGTCACTTCCGTGGTTGGCCTCAGCAAGTCCTCAACAAGCATGTTGACGGAAACTTCCATCTCGCCCCAGGCGCCTCTCGACTGACTGAATCTTGTCCGTTCTCGCGTCCGGCCTTCCTTTCCAATTACCTGTCCGACGCGCTTTAATTCCTGTGCCATCTGCTGATTAGCGGCGGCAATTTCGTTAAACGTGTCCGCGATTTTTCCTTCCACGCCTGTCCAGGCGCCGGGCAGACGCACGGAGAAGTCACCGTCGCGCATTGTTTGCAGGCTCGCCAGTATGACGCTGAGATCGGCGACGCCCGGCGTCCCCTTGCCTCGCCCGTTGCTTTCCAATGCTGCCTGCGGTTCCCCGGCGGCACTAGGGAGTGCAGGGTTATGGTCGCTTTTTTTCATGCTGGTCTCCAAACTAGCTCTGCATCATCACGCGTGGAGTAAACATAAAAATTACGGATGCTCGTTGCCACGCGCGCGCCTGCTTCGCTACCCGAGTCCCCGACTACTTCGCTGACAATCTTGAGGGCCGTATCTGCCCCATTTTCAGACAAGGGAGTCTAATCTCGTACCACGAAAGCCATACAGAGGGGCATACAGTGATTCCTGTATAAAAACAGCTCCCTCCTATGAATTTCAGGTCTAGGCACGGCTTCGTCTTGTGATGTATGCTTGCTGAATATGGTTTGGCCTAGGGCTAGCTTCGTCTCATGGTAGCCGTACGGATTTTAATCGCTGACGACCATGAATTCGTCAGGAGGGGCGTGCGCGCGCTTTTGGAGTCTCGCAACGGCTTTGAGGTGTGTTTCGAAGCGGCAAACGGTCAGGAGGCGGTTGAGAAGGCACGGGAACTGAAGCCTGACTTGATCATTTTAGACATCACCATGCCGATTTTGAGTGGCTTTGATGCCGCTCGAAAGATCAAGGAATTCTCGCCGGAAACGCCGATTGTCATTCTCAGTATGCATCGCGACAAAGAGTATATGGAAGAGGCGCAGAAGATAGGCATACAGGGCTACGTACGCAAATCGCAAGCGGCGTTGACCTTGGTGACTGCAGTGGACACCGTTCTTCAAGATCAGACCTTTTTTCCCGCCGAATTGTGACAGTGCTCGGCCGCAGCACTCCCCGAAATCACACACTCCTTCGACAAATAGCCGATTGATACAAAAATAGCGCCAGTGACAAGCTACCTGCTCGCGCGCGTGACATCACAGGGCATGCCAGGTCATGCGTGATACAAGTTTCGGTGAAGCCCAATCCATAATTTCGGGTACACTCGGGCACATGCGGCGATTTAAGAATGCGTTTGCTGGCTGTGCATTTCTGTTCGGCAGCCTGGTTCTGCTTTCGGCAATGGACCGCCCGAATTTAAATTTCAACTACAGAGCCGCGCACGTGCAAACCTCAGTTACAACGGCAGAAAGCGCGCAGAATGAAAACTCGCAACGTGTCCGTGTCGCGGCAGGGGAGTATCAAATCCTTCAGGGAGCCAATCCTGGTGGAATCGGCTCATACGCCCCGGGGGTGTATAACTTCCGCGAATCTTGGACGCTTTGGCGATTAGCAAATGGCAGCTTTGACGTGGAAGGGGAAAGGGAATACGAATCGCCAAAGGACGAACTGCACAGTAATCGATTTTCGGTTCATCTTTCGCCGGATTTCCGCACTGTGGGTGTGAAAGAGTTCAGAAAGCTGCGTTGGAAGCCGGATTCCGGGCCGCTCAGTTGCGAATTTCGCCCTGCAGAAATGATTTGTACTTCCAGTGCAAAGGATCCAAGCCAATCGGTCGACTTAAATGTACCTATGAAAGATGCGTATGGTTTCCTGTGGCCGATTTCCGCCTTTTCGTTAAGCAACATTACGCGTCGCGCCGCGAAAATCCGCGACAAATTAACCCCTGTCCAACTGGTGACGGTTGAAGAGCCAAGTCCACGGGACCCAGTTTTTGTGTCCACGCTGGACGGAAACTTGAAATACCTTGCGCAAGAGGAGATTGCTCTGGCGGGTAAGAAATGGCGCGCGGACAAATTCGAATTGAAAGTCCCGCTGCATCCCGCGTTCATCATCTGGACGTCGCCCGCGGGCTTGTTGCTGCGATTTGCTCCTGAGAGCAAGAGCACGCAAGGGGCAGAGGGTTTGCAGTTAGTTCACTTCCAGCAAGAGATGGCTTTCTGAAGTTGGGAACCTCTACCATTCAGTACTGATTCTGCGGTCTATTCCCGGCGTTAAATATGTTTGCGCATCACCTGTGGATGTGACATTGGTCATGGTGGGCGAATCTCCGCCTTGCGAAACTGTGCTTACAAGCGTTGCGGATATGAAATTCTTACTGGCGGGTCTCACGAGTTTCAAATGAATGTGATGAGAGGCGCAGCATGAAAATTCTACTGGCAATCGATTCGTCGAGCGCATCACAAAACGTAATCGCCGAGGCGGCGGCCCGCCCATGGCCGTCGCGAACGCGGTTTTGCGTTCTCCATATCGTGGATGTTTTGGGCATGGGGCGGTCGTTGGCGATGATCGACGAAGAAAAACGTTCCGGCCAAGCGCTCGTCGCCGCAGCGGCTGAAAAATTGGTTCGTGCCGGGCACGAAACAAGCACGGACATTTTGGTCGGCTTCCCGCGAAAGGCCGTCTTGCAATACGCCGGGGAATGGAAGGCTGACTTTGTCATGGTTGGCTCGCATGGCCAGAGTGCTCTCTCGCGATTTCTACTCGGCAGCGTCGCGCAAGCAGTGCTTCGCACGGCGCCGTGTTCCGTTGAAGTTGTTCGCGGGGGAGTTCACGAATCTCCCTTGCGGCAAGGGATGAAAATACTGCTTGGCACGGATGGGTCTGAGGGTGCTTCGGTGGCCACAAAATCAGTGGCGAATCGCCCCTGGCCTGCGGGCAGCCAAGTCAAAATCGTCAGTGCAGTTCAATTGCTCGTACCGGGAAATGAGATGATGATGTCGTCGTCCGCCCCTATTTATCCAACAAGTCTCCTTGAAGAAGTGTGGAGTGAAGTTCGCAGCAGTGCGCACGAAGCGGTCGCCGAGTCGCGAAAAACGCTCGAGACCGCAGGGATGAAAATCGTAACGGGGGAAACGACACCCAGGGGGAGACCCTCGGGCTGTCTTGCTTGCGCAAGCGAAGGAATGGGACGCGGATTTAATCGTTCTTGGTTCGTATGGGCGTCGCGGGATAGACCGTGTACTCATGGGAAGCGTCTCGGAATCAGTGGCGCTGCACGCCCACTGCTCAGTGGAGGTCATTCGAGGGTAGCGTAGAGAGGAAAACTCATCGCGCCGTGAGTTCGGTTCCCAAGGTCGAGAGAGAACTTGGGCTAAAGAGAAGTGTGCACTCGGTACCCGGTCCGCGGGGTGCCATGAGAGCGCTGTTTGCTCGCTGGGCCGGGGCGCCGGCGATTTCCTTTCTGACCATCGGCGCCATTCTTCTTCATTTGATTCTTCGCTATGTCCTGGGGACCACTCGAACGATTTATCTTGCCCCGCTCATTGCCGCCTTGATCTTCGGGGGCATTCCCCTTGTTGTCACATTGACGAAGAAAGTGTTCGCACGGGAATTTGGCTCGGATTTGCTCGCGGGAATTTCGATCGTTACCGCGATCCTGCTTGGCGAATACCTGGTTGGCGCGATCGTCGTGCTGATGCTTTCGGGAGGCACGGCGCTCGAGGAGCTTGCATCCCGGCGCGCGTCGTCCGTGCTCGATGCGCTGGCGAAACGCATTCCTCAAACTGCGCACCGCAAGACAGGTGCGAGCATCTCTGACGTGCCGCTCGATGCCGTGGCGGTCGGGGATCTATTAGCTGTATTCCCGCATGAAATTTGCCCGGTGGACGGTGTAGTCATCGAAGGCCACGGAAAGATGGATGAGGCGTATTTGACGGGCGAGCCATTCGAAATCTCGAAAACTCCTGGTTCGCTGGTGCTCTCTGGCGCGATCAATGGTGACTCGGCTTTGACGATTCGAGCCGAAAAGCTGGCGGTTGATTCCCGATACGCGACCATCATGCGGGTAATGCAGGAAACGGAGCAGAAGCAGCCACAACTTCGGCGCCTCGGCGACAAACTGGGAGCTTGGTACACGCCGATTGCTCTGTTTCTCGCCATCGCTACATGGGCAGCCACGCAAGAGTCCCAACGCTTTCTCGCCGTGTTGGTTGTTGCGACTCCCTGTCCATTGCTGATCGCCATTCCCGTTGCCGTGATTGGCGCCATTTCCCTTTCCGCGCGCCGCGGAATCATCATTAAAAATCCTGGTGTGCTGGAGGAGATCGACCGGTGCCGGACTCTGATTTTCGACAAGACGGGAACGCTGACGTATGGAAAGCCGAAGCTGTCCGAAATAAAGTGCGCGGACGGTTACCAGCGCAAGGATGTTCTTCGGCTCGCAGCTAGCTTGGAGGTTTATTCGAAGCACCCGCTCGCCATGGCCATTCTCGACGCCGCCAGAGAAGAGGGCCTGCCAACGGAACCCGCTTCGGAAATCAGCGAGCGCCCCGGCCAAGGATTGCGCGGGACAGTAGGAGGGCGAAAAATCCTGATCACAGGAAGGAATAAAGTCGCGGTGCAGAAGGAAAAGCTGCCCCCCATTGCGCCTGGACTGGAATGCCTTGTGTTTCTCGATGGCAATTTTGCTGCGGCGTTTCACTTCCGCGACGCACCGCGCAAGGACAGCCGCCTTTTCTTAGCGCATCTGAAACCGCGCCACGCAGTCAGCAAGGTGATGCTCGTCTCCGGGGACCGCGAATCGGAAGTCAATTATCTGGCTGGGGTGGTCGGAATCAAGGAAGTACACTCGGCGAAGAGCCCGGAAGAAAAAGTCGAAATTGTGCGCGAAGAGGCGAAGCGGCAGAAAACCCTTTTTGTTGGCGACGGAATCAATGACGCGCCGGCGATGCAGGCAGCGACCGTGGGTGTGGCCTTTGGTTTGAGCAGCGATATCACTTCGGAAGCGGCTGACGCGGTCGTAATGGAGACTTCGCTGGGGAAAGTGGATGAACTGATGCATATTGGCCGCCGGATGCGGCATATCGCACTGGAAAGCGCCGTTGGCGGCATGGCGCTTAGCATAGTGGGCATGATAGCGGCGGCTCTGGGTTATCTCCCGCCGGTCGGTGGAGCGATCGCACAGGAAGTGATTGATCTCCTTGCCGTCTTGAATGCCGTGCGTGTCGCCTTGCCGTTCAAGGTTCTGACTGATTTCTAAGGGTGCGAGCTCGCGCGCCATTTCATACAATCCACGCAGCGTTCATGAAGCCGAGGTTAACGAGACGATGAGCCGTACCGCGCTTGAGTGCTTCTTCTCTCCGAATTCCGTTGCGGTCGTCGGCGCCACAGACCACCCCAGCAGCGTTGGACGAACAGTTGTTTCCAATCTTCGCAACGGAAAGTTCCCTGGCAAGGTTTATGCCGTCAATCCCAAACGGACAGAGGTTCTTGGCTTTCCTTGCTATGCGAGCATCGGCGCCGTTCCAGAGAAAGTTGACTTGGCGATGATCGTCACGCCGGCGCCGACCGTGCCAGGCATTATCCGGGAATGCGTTGACGCGGGCGTGCGCGCGGCCACTGTAATTTCCGCAGGCTTCAAGGAACGGGGTCAGGCTGGCGCGGAACTCGAGCGCCAGATCCAGGCCGAACTTCGCCGCGGAACCATGCGCCTGGTCGGTCCCAACTGTCTTGGCATGATGAACCCCAGGCTGGGCCTGAACGCCACCTTCGCGGAGGATATCGCAAGGCCCGGAAACGTTGCGTTTCTCAGTCAGAGCGGCGCTTTGCTGACAGCAATCCTCGATTGGAGTTCGCAGGAAGAAGTGGGATTCAGCGCCATTGTTTCCACGGGCTCGATGCTCGACGTGGGCTGGGGAGATTTGATTTCCTTCTTCGGCGAGGATCCCCAGACGCAGAGCATACTGATGTATATGGAGTCCATTGGAGAGGCGCGCAGCTTCCTTTCTGCTGCGCGAGAAGTGGCCCTCAGCAAACCGATTATTGTTATTAAGGCCGGACGTTCGGAAGCCGCATCGCACGCGGCGAGTTCGCACACGGGTGCGCTTACCGGGAGCGATGAGGTTCTTGACGCGGCTTTTCGGCGGTGCGGCGTCCTGCGTGTTCAGAATATTTCGGACCTCTTTTACATGGCGGAAGTCATGGGCAAGCAGCCGCGCCCGCGCGGGCCCCGGCTCGCGATCTTGACGAATGCGGGCGGTCCCGGCGTTCTGGCTACGGACGCACTAATTGCCACCGGCGGTGAACTCGCCCCAGTGTCCGAAGAAGCGATGATGGCCTTCAATAAAATTCTGCCGGCGGATTGGAGCCACAACAACCCAATTGACATCCTCGGCGACGCCGATCCGGAACGCTTCGCTCGCGCGTTGGAGGTTGCGGCCGGAGATTCTAACAGCGACGGTCTGCTCGTAATTCTGGCTCCTCAAGGGATGACAGATCCCGCGCGCATGGCTGAGAAACTGACGCCATATTCGAAGAGTAAGAAAAAGCCAGTGCTGGCAAGTTGGATGGGTGGCAAAGCGGTTGCGGAAGGCAGATCGATTCTAAACAATGCGGGCATTCCGACCTTCGCTTATCCAGACACAGCAGCCCGCGCGTTCAACTACATGTGGCGTTTTAGCTATAACCTCCGAGGTTTGTACGAAACTCCCGCCGTAGCGGACGAACCCGAAGCTGGAGAGCGGGTTCGCAGGAAAGTGAAAGAGATTCTCGACCGAGTATTAGCCTCAGGCCGGTCTCTGCTGACGGAAATTGAATCGAAAGAAGTGCTGGATCTTTACGGGATCCCCACGGTTCAAACAACTCTGGCGCAGAGCGAAACCAGAGCCGTTGAACTGGCGCAGGCAATCGGGTTCCCCGTGGTCCTCAAGGTTTACTCGGAAATTGTGACGCACAAGACCGACGTGGACGGCGTAAAACTTGATCTTCAAAACGAAGAGTCCGTTCGGCAGGCGTTTCAATCGATTCGATCTTCTGTGAGAGCGAAGGCTGGCGCGCCAGCGTTTTTGGGGGTGACGGTCCAGCCGATGATCCGGCTCGATGGGTACGAGCTCATACTGGGAAGCAGCGTAGACGCGCAATTCGGTCCAGTGATCTTATTCGGATCCGGAGGACGACTTGTCGAAGTGTATCGGGATCACGCGCTCGCGCTTCCGCCGCTCAATACAACGTTGGCCCAGCGCCTGATGGAGCAAACGCGGGTCTTTGCAGCGCTCAAGGGAGTTCGAGGGCGCGAAGCGGTGGATATGGCAGCGCTCGAGCAGGTTCTGGTCCGGTTCAGCCGTTTGATTGTTGATCAACGCCGCATCAAGGAAATGGATATCAATCCGCTGCTCGTATCGGCCGGCCGTCTGCTCGCTCTTGATGCGCGAATTGCTCTCCATGGGCCGCAGGTTGCTGATAAGGATCTTCCTCGCTCGGCCATCCGGCCCTATCCGGCGCGATACATGTCGCGCTGGAAAATGAAAAACGGAGAAGAGGTTCTCATTCGGCCAATTCGGCCCGAAGACGAGCCGCTCATGGTGAAATTCCACGAGACTCTTTCCGAGAAGAGCGTCTATCTGCGTTATTTTCACATGGAAAACTTGAGTGCCCGTGTGGCCCACGACCGCTTGATTAGGAAATGCTTCATTGACTACGACCGGGAGATGGCACTGGTGGCGGATCGAACGGCGCCAGATACGGACCGTCACGAGATTCTCGGCGTTGGGCGGTTGAGTAAGTCACATGGCGCCAAGGAGGGTGAAGCGGCGGTCCTTGTAACTGACCGCTACCAGAATCTTGGTCTGGGGACCGAGTTGGTACGGCGGTTAATCCAAGTCGGGCGCGATGAGGAACTCCAGGAAATCGTCGCTAATGTGCTTCCTGAAAACGTCGCTATGCAGGCGTTGACAAGTCGCTTCGGGTTTCATGTTCGGCAAACCGATGACCCCGAAACAGTCGTCGCAGTTCTGAATCTGTAGCGGCACGTTCGTTAAGACTCTGTAACCAAGTACTTTTTATGTGTTGTGACGCGCGTCACCGTCACAAGTGACGCGGATCATAGCTCCCACTGGCTCCTGCTGCTATAAACGACGAAGTGGTAGGGATAAGAGGGGGAAGCGCAATGAGGGACAAGCCACCAACTGCGGTATCCGGCGAAGTACGGGCCCCGAATGTGAAAATTGGGGATGCGACCGAGTGCTCCAAGGCAATTTCGGACGCTGTAGCAAAGCGTGCCTACGAAATTTATGAATGCTCAGGACGCCAGCCAGGCTCTGATCGCAAGAATTGGTTTCTGGCTGAGAGTGAAATCATCAAGCCTCTCAGTTGCGGGCTCTTGAAATCGAAAGAGGGCATTACCGTGTCGATGTGCCATTCTTCGCTCAATGCAAAGGATATTGAGGTGTGCGTTGAGCCGCATCGCTTGATCGTTATGGTGCACGCAGACTCGAATTCGACGATTGGGCCAACCGCGACTTATCGAGTGCTTTCTTTGGCAGACGAAATCGAGCCATCCTCTGTGAAGCTCAAAGCGCAAGGCCGTCTGCTCGAGATCAAGCTGAGTAGGACCGGCGCGAACAAAAAAGCTTTTCTTGCTAAGGCTGCCGCTTGATTCAGGCTTTTGCGGTCAGCGATTTGAAGCAAGCATCCAGCAATCTCTTGCAATCGCCCAATCTTCCTGCGCGCGAACAATTAGGACGCGCACCGCGGAGTGGCGAGTGGAGATTTCGCGGTCTGCAGCAGCCCGCCGATTCTTTTGCGAATCGAGTCTAAGGCCTAGATATCCGAAGTTATCGCAAGCCGCCGCACGTACTTCCGGCGAATTTTCACCAATTCCCGCGGTGAAAACCAAGGCATCTATTCCGTTCAGGACCGCAATCATCGCGCCAATGCAGGAGACGACGCGATGGACAAATATCTGGAAGGCAAGCTCGGCGCGCGTGTGACCTTTCTTCTTTGCCGCCACGATCTGCCGCATATCACCGGAGATACCCGAGATTCCCAGCAGGCCGGATTTTGTATTCAGCAATTGATCCAAATCTTCCCCTGTAGATTTGCCTTCACGCATCAAGTAAGTGAGGATGCCCGGGTCAACCGAGCCGGAGCGGGTACCCATCATGAGTCCTTCCAGAGGAGTGAAACCCATCGTTGTATCAACGCTGTGGCCATTTCGGACCGCAGCCAGAGAGCAACCGTTCCCAAGGTGGCACGTCACCATTTTGAGGGCAGACAGCTTCTTGCCGAGCAGTTGAGCGGTGCGCTCGGCGCAATATTGATGATTGATTCCGTGGAAGCCGTAGCGGCGAATGCCGCGCGCGAGCCACTCGTAAGGTCCCGGATACACGAACGCAGATTCAGGCAACCGGCTATGAAAGCCGGTGTCAAACACGGCCACCTGCGGGACGGCTCCAAGTCGCTTCTCGATGATATCGATTCCTTCCATCTCGACGCGATTATGCAGCGGAGCAAACGCAGACATCTTCGCTATGGCGGCCTTTACGTCAGATGTGATGACGGTTGGTTTCTGGTATTCCCGGCCTCCATTCACGATGCGGTGGCCTACAATGTCAATCTCGGAAGATTTGGAAACGGCGCGCGTCTTGCCAGAGGAAAGGGCGTCGAGCAGCACCTCAATCCCTTTTTGGCGCGAGCCAATCTCTATCTGTTCTTTGAGCTTTCTACCGTGGGATGTTTGAACTTGCACGTCTGTTTGATCCCCGTCCCATTCGACTTCTCCTTTCCAAATGGGCGCGGACGGAGATTTTGGCACCGCGTTTGCGATGTCATACAGAGACATTTTCTGGCTGCTCGAACCGGAATTGAGCACCAGTATTTTCATTGCTTAGTAGGGCCACTTCCAATCGCGGATTTCCGGAAGGTCGTCTCCGTGCTCGCAGATGTATTCCTTGTGCTGAATCAACTTCTCCCGAAGGAAATGCTTGAAATGCGCGCCAACGCGTTCTAAGCGCGGAACGCGGTCGACGACGTCACCTGCCAGGTGAAATCGATCCAAATCGTTCAGTACGGTCATATCGAAAGGAGTCGTTGTCGTTCCTTCCTCCTTGTATCCGCGGACATGAAGATTGTCGTGGTTCGTGCGCCGGTACGTGAGGCGATGGATCAGCCACGGATAGCCGTGATACGCAAATATGATTGGTTTGTCGGTTGTGAACATCGAATCGAAGTCGCGGTCAGAAAGCCCGTGCGGATGTTCCGTTGGGGATTGGATCGTCATCAAGTCCACCACATTAACGACGCGGATCTTGATGTCCGGAAAGTGTTGGCGAAGCAAATCGACCGCCGCGAGTGTCTCCAGAGTTGGAATGTCCCCGGCGCAGGCCATAACGACATCTGGCTCCGCCCCTTGGTCAGTGCAGGCCCATTCCCAAATCCCGATTCCCGTCGTGCAATGCTCGATCGCACTTTCCATGTCGAGCCACTGCAATGCGGGTTGCTTGCCGGCGACAATCACATTCACGTAATTGCGGGTGCGCAGGCAGTGATCGGCAACAGAAAGCAACGTGTTCGCGTCGGGAGGCAAATACACGCGGACGATGTCAGCCTTCTTGTTGATCACGTGATCGATAAAGCCGGGGTCTTGGTGAGTGAAACCGTTGTGGTCTTGCCGCCACACGTGCGATGTGAGCAAGTAATTTAACGACGCGATCGGACGCCGCCATGGAATCTTTCGCGTCACCTTCAGCCATTTTGCATGCTGATTGAACATGGAATCCACAATGTGAATGAACGCTTCATAGCAGGAGAAAAAACCGTGCCGTCCCGTCAAGAGATAGCCTTCCAGCCAGCCCTGGCACATATGCTCGCTGAGAACTTCCATCACGCGGCCATTTGCTGAAAGGTGCTCGTCAGTTGCCAGAATCGGTTCCATGAAGACTTTGTCGGTTGCCTCATACAACGCATCCAACCGGTTCGATGCGGTCTCGTCAGGACCCCATACGCGAAAGTTTTTGGATCCGGCGTTCAGCTTCATTGTGTCGCGCAGGAATTTTCCGAGGACGCGCGTCCCCTCGACAAATTTTGTCCCGGGTTTCGCAACATCAACCGCGTAATCGCGGAAATCCGGAAGGATCAAATCCTTTAGCAACAACCCGCCATTGGCGTGCGGGTTCGCGCCCATTCTTCGGTTACCCTCCGGCGCCAGCTCCCTCAATTCTGGAACCAGCTTGCCTTTTTCATCGAAGAGCTCTTCGGGCTTGTAGCTCTTCATCCAATCTTCCAGGATTTTCAAATGGCCGGGATGTGACGCGAAATCTGTAATCGGAACTTGGTGCGCCCGCCAGGTATCTTCGACCGGTTTCCCGTCCACCATTTTCGGCCCCGTCCATCCCTTCGGGGTTCGCAGAATAATCATCGGCCATTCAGGCAAGACCGCGGATTTGCCCGCGCGCGCGTTGCCCTGAATCGAGTGGATTTCTTGAAACACCGTGTCGAGCGTGTGCGCCATCAGTTGGTGCATGTTCTGCGGTTCGCGGCCTTCCACAAAGTATGGCCTGTATCCATATCCAGTGAAAAGGTGAGTCAACTGGGCGTCATCCATGCGGCCGAGCACAGTCGGATTTGCAATCTTGTAACCGTTCAAGTGCAAGATGGGGAGAACGGCGCCGTCGCGCGCCGGATTCAGGAACTTATTCGAATGCCAACTCGCCGCGAGAGGGCCCGTTTCCGCTTCGCCGTCGCCGACCACGCAGCAAACGAGAAGATTCGGGTTATCAAATGCGGCGCCGTAGGCGTGCGCAATCGAATAGCCCAGTTCGCCGCCTTCATGAATCGAGCCTGGCGTCTCGGGAGCGACATGGCTGGGGATGCCTCCCGGAAATGAGAATTGCTTGAAGAGTTTTTGCATGCCCTCTTCTGTCTGCGAAATGTGTGGATAGAACTCGCTGTATGTGCCCTCTAGAAACGTGTTTCCCACCAAGCCCGGCCCTCCATGTCCAGGACCGGTGATATAGATGACGTCCAGGTCGAGCTTCTTGATGAGACGATTGAAATGAACATAGATGAAGTTCAATCCGGGTGTCGTGCCCCAGTGGCCCAGCAGCCGCGGCTTGATATGTTCGAGCTTCAGCGGTTCACGCAGAAGCGGATTCTTCAGAAGGTAGATCTGCCCCACCGACACATAATTTGCCGCACGCCAATATGCGTGCATCTTGCGCAGTTCTTCGGAGGACAGCGGTTGCTTGGATTCAGAGGGGATTGCGGGTCCTGCGGAAGCCGAAGCCATGGATATGCCTCCCCTGCGGGTCAAACCGCCCGTGGCAGGATTACCGGGCGATTACAATCATATCGCAATTGCTTTGCGATGACAGAACTGCCATCCACTCACGACTATCCGCATTCGTCGATGGCAGCAACGTGACCTTTATCACGCGCGCACGTGACCTCCGTCACCGGCGGAACGAAGAATTCGAGGCACACTTACACGCAGAAGGATCGACCCAATGGCAGAGGGCACCAGTGGCTTCAGAATTGTTGCGCGTCGCAACGGGTGTACAATGGGGAGCGGCTCCTATATGCGTGCCCCTTATGGCCTCGAAATAATCGAGAACTGCCTTACTTGCCCACACCTGCAAGAGCGGGTTTTTTGTAATCTTTCACCGCCGGCGCTGCAACGTCTTGCCGCTATCACGTCGGCTTCTTCTTATCCAAAGGGTGCAACTCTCTTTGTGGAAGGGCAAACGGCGCGCGGAGTTTTCATTCTATGCAACGGACGCGTGAAGCTTTCGACTTCTTCGATCGATGGGAAAACGCTGATCGTCAGGATTGCCGATTCCGGGGAAGTGCTGGGCTTGCCGGCCACGATTACGGGCAAGCCGTATGAACTTACGGCAGATGCAGTTGAGCCGGTGCAGGCGAATTTTATCTCCAGGACTGATTTTCTGAATTTTCTTCGCGACTATGGCGAAGCAGCCCTTCGCGTGGCCCAGCAATTGGGCGAAACCTATCATGCGGCCATCTCTGAAATGCGCTCAATTGGGCTCGCGCACTCCGCGGGAGAAAAACTCGCTCGATTTCTCCTGGATTGGTGCGACAGCCATGGAAATGGAAAAACAGAAACCAGCGCGAAATTGACCCTGACTCACGAGGAAATCGCGCAAATGATCGGAGCCTCGCGCGAGACGGTCACTCGCCTTTTTACTGACTTCAAGAAGAAGCAACTGTTGCAGGTTAAAGGCTCGACGCTCATCCTGTCTAACAAGGAAGCGCTCGAACACCTGGCCGGAAGCTGAACCTCTGCCGCAGATCCTACTGCGCGGACATTAGCTCCCCCTTCGATAGCCTCTATGGGAGATGAACCAGCCTCTTCGCCCAAGGATTGTTCGAGCCTGACCGCAGTCGGCGACCCGATCGTAGACCCACGCTTCAGTTCTCCGAGACACTGCAATGAGGAGAACAATCACCACGCTTCCTCCCGAGGACGCTACAAATGGCGCAAAGGCTCCTCGATCGTATCCGCGGGAGTTCTCTTTGCATCCCGTTCCAGTGATTTGGTTACTAGTTCCTTCGAGCCGAGACCCACGGCGAGCGCCAAAGCGAAAACAATTCCGCCGAAAAGAATGCCGAAAGCAAGCTCCACGATGCCAACGGCAATTCTCAGATGTACCAGCGCCATTGCGATCGTTAACACCATCACAAGCCATCGGGTACCAACGCTGAGCAGGCGCGCGTACCCCAAGTTCAGATTGACGGCGCCGATCAATACGCTCCTGGCCACGTAGCGAGCAACGATTGCTCCAACCGCCAGAATAACGATGGCGCCCACCACATTCGGGACATAAGCCACGATGCTTCGTACCAACGAAGAGGTCAGGTCAGAATTGAAGGCCGCAATGCCAATCAGAAATCCGGCCACGACAATCGCGCAGGCTATCGTTCCAGAGACGAGAAGCGTGGGGCTATTTTGGGGTGACCACTCTGCCAGAGAGGAGAGGCCCCAACGGGATACTCGTTCGTCGAATCGCATGCTCGAAAGCAATCGCCGCACGACCATCCCTACAATCCAAGCCAATAGAAGCGAAATCAGAAGCGCCAGGAAGAGAGCTACAAATCCCGGCACTAGACCTGCCAGCCTGGTAACGAATCTGGTCGTCGACTGATACAACGCCTGCTTGACTTGCCCCCACATAAATCCCTCCTTTGCAAACCTACGGATTGAAGCGATCTGGCCAGCGCCATCGTGACACCAGGTACGGTTTCCCCGTCTCGTAAGCGAGCGAGAGCCGTTCGAGCCGGTGTTCGACCGCATTTTCCTCGGCGGTTTCTAATTCGCGCGCATAGGAAGCGACCCATCCCAGATACAGGGGCGTCAGCGACCGCAGCAGATGATCGCGGTTGATCGTCCGCAGACGATGAGCCAGTGCAAAATCGTAGACGATGCGCACCCAGAGTTCGTCCGGGATATGGAAGCGCTCGGTTGGCACGCGCGCCAGTTTTCTGAGTTCCAATAAACTGGCGGGAGGCAGGACCAGTCCCCATATCTCCTGCAAATCTCGAATGCCCAGTTGGAACGAATGCACCAACCGGTCGATCTCCACGGTTCCCGTCGTTTGAGGCGCCGACACAGGCTCGTTCAGGGTCTTCACTGGACTCGAGGTTCGCGTCCTTTGCCAACAGGCGGCGTTTCTTTCCATAGCCAGAAAAATGGGCCCAAGGATCTCGCTAAGCAGGGAACTCACAGTCGTCCAGTCGCTCGGAGAATAGTTGCGCGCGCCCAGATATGCTTGGGACACCTCGAGGTTGCCGCACAAAACCAGTGGAACAAGTGACGCGAGCAAATGCATCGCGCTCCCGCCTGTCTTGCCATTCTGCTCTCCGTCCAGGAGTTTCTGGTAGAGTCTCTGAGAAATTCCCAAATCTGGTCCCATCGGATTTTGAATCCGCAATCCGTAAAGACTTCGCATAAGAGGGGAGATGATGCCACTATTCAGCAGCCCGTCGAATTTCCTGCGGGCATAGCTCGGCGCGACAAAATCACAACTCGCTTCGAGTAACGGCTCCGTAAGCTGACAAACCCACTTCGACGGCGCATGTTCCAGCTTGGAGGCAATGACACAGCATCCACGAACTCCAAGCCTCTTGCCAATCGTGAGAATGGATTGGTAAGCGGCCAACATGCCCTCAACAGGTGTCGTCGGTGGACTTTGATTCTGCAAAGACCAAGGGACTAGAGACAATGACGCATCTTGAGCGGGTACAGCGGAACCGATCGGCGTTGCATCGGAAGCAAGACGGTTCTGCAGCACTACGATTCGTGGATTTCCCGGAAGGGTTCGAAGTCCCCCACAGACTTCGGCAACGTCTTCCTGACTCAGATCGGCCACAATGCCGACTACAAGGTCAGCGCTGTCGATTTGTCCGATGTCTTGCACCGCTTGTTGCGGAAAGGAGTCCGCTTCCAAGGTCCGAACCTCAAGTGTCCGATTTTTTCACAACGACATCGACAGAATCCCCATCAAGGGAATTCGTAACCAAGACGGGCGGCTGTCCAGTTCGTAGTGCACTTCATAAAGCACCTTTTCCAGCAAGAACGTATCCAAGAGCACGCGGAATTCCTCCTTGCTGGCCGGCACGAAGTCCACACTCCCCAGCGTTTGCCGGTACGCTCGCACGAATCCAGCGGAAACTGTGCGCTCCCATAGTTGCGTCCAGGGTAGAAGCGTTTCGAAATCACCCGGGTGTCTCGTAATGTACGCGATCAGGCTAGCGTATGCCGCATAGCTAAAGGAACGCACCATGCCGGCGACGTCCTTCAACGGGCTCTGCTTGGAGCGCCGGTATGCCAACGAGCGCGCCGGTTCTCCTTCGAAATCCAGAATTACGAAATCCGTTTTTACACGTAGTACTTGCCCCAGATGATAGTCGCCGTGAATTCGAATGCGCTGCGTCCGAACGCTTGAGCTGCCCAGTGCTTCCAGTCGCTGTAGGATCCGACGCCGCCGAGTCAATACTGCGCCAGCAATTTCAATTACTTCGTCGGACAAGTGTGGCACTCGATCCTTGAGAATGTCGAAAACAGCCGACGTGTGTTGGCGAACGTCGGCAATTAACGCCTTCAGATCGTCACCGCTCCACGACTCGGGCGCAAATGCGGGATCTCCAGCCGGCGATGCTAGCGCCAAATGGAGTTCGGCGGTGCACCGTCCAAGTGCGGTGGCGGCATCCAGATAAATGCCTACATGGTCTCGCGCCAGTTGAGACGGTGGGTGTTCGGCAAGTTCCACGATGTCGCCCAGTTCCCTGCTCAAGTTCTCGGGAAGGGCGAGCGGAGCACAGGTTTCGTAATAGCGGTCAAGCTCCTCGGTCGTCCACTTCCAGCCGTCGCCTTCGTTTGCAACCAGGCCCTGCAAAATTCCCAGTGTGGAAGTGTTGCCGTTCTCCGTCGGCGTATACTCGATCAAGCCCGCAAAAGGCGGGACTCGATCGAAGCCTACCTTTTCTGTTAGGTGTCTTCCGATTTCACACTCGGGATTCACGCCAACTTCCTGACGGCGGAACAGTTTCAAAATGAACCGGTCTCCAAAAAGGATCGACGTATTGCTCTGTTCCGCCGAACCGCGTCGCACCTGCAAGGGAGCTTCTACACCTCCCAAGACATCATGAAAGTTTTTTCCGCGCACCCCTCGCACGCCGCCGTGACGAGCAGGAATCGATTCTTCGTTTTCAATCAGGGCAAGCAATGCGGTGCACGTTTCATCGTCTAACACGGCATCGTGAAGCAAACCAGGATTATCCTGCACAACTACCGGAGCGATCACCGCGTTTGGAGCCGCGCGGCGCACTTCTTCGACGCGCTCGCCCAAGGTCACTCCAACTGTGAGCAGATAAGTGTCGGGCGCTCCGTTGTTGTACTGCACTTCCAGCAGTGCCAGTGCCGATTTTGACGCCTCCAAGGCAGCCCAGTCCAGAATTCGCATCGTTTTGATCTGTCGAGACTTCGCAGCGAACCACCGTTGCGCCGGAAGAAACTTCATCAGATACGAATTCTCGAGGCGGCGGCCTTCGGTGCCTTCAAGGATGGTTCCCCAGTCATTCCCGAAAGCCAGGAGCGAATCTTCCGTGAGGCCCACTCCGACAGTGCTGGATTCTTGCTTGGGATGTAGCTCCAGCCACAGGAAACCGTACGGTGCCAGTGTTAGCCGGTAGGGCTGCTGCTCCACGACGGGAAATTCCACATAGCCTAGCATCTCAATCGGGAGCATTCCCTCCAATTTCGATAGGTCCAGATCCACGGGCTGAGCAAAGCGCGAAAGATTCGCCACGCAGAGGATCTGCTCATCTCCATCCCTCCGCAGATAGGCCAGCACTTTGCGATTCGCGGGATCCAGAAATTCAATGCTGCCGCGCCCGAAAACGCGAAAAAGTTTTCGCAAAGCGATCATGTTGCGCATCCAGTTCAAAAGCGACGATGGATCGCTTTGCTGAGCCTCCACGTTGATCGCTTCGTAGCCCCACACAGGGTCCATAATCACGGGGCTGTAAAGTTGTGCCGGAGTGGCGTTGGAGAATCCGGCGTTTCTGTCGCCGTTCCATTGCATCGGCGTTCTCACTCCGTTGCGGTCGCCAAGATATATGTTGTCGCCCATGCCGATTTCGTCACCATAGTAGAGAATCGGAGAGCCCGGAAACGAGAAGAGCAGGCTGATCAAGAGTTCGATGCGCCTTCGATTGTTGTCAACAAGAGGAGACAATCGTCGGCGGATACCGAGATTGATACGCATTCTCGGGTCGGCGCTATAGGCCAGATACATATAGTCGCGCTCGTCATCCGTCACCATTTCCAGCGTTAGCTCGTCGTGGTTTCGCAGAAACAGGGCCCACTGGCAGTTTTCAGGAATACTGGGAGTTTCCGCGATGATGTCGGTGATGGGAAGCCGGTCTTCCTGGCGCAGCGCCATATAAATGCGCGGCATCAACGGAAAGTGGAAGGCCATATGGCATTCATCTCCGCCGCCGAAATAGGGGCGCACGTCGGTCGGCCACTGGTTCGCTTCTGCAAGAAGCATGCGGCCGGAATAATTTTCATCGATCTCCTGCCGAAGTCTCTTGATGACGGCGTGTGTCTCCGGAAGGTTTTCGCAACTCGTTCCTTCGCGCTCCACCAAATAAGGGATCGCGTCCACCCGCAAGGCGTCCACTCCCATGTCCAGCCAGTACCGCATCACCTTTATGACTTCTTCGACCACTCTTGGGTTGTCGTAGTTCAAGTCGGGTTGGTGCGAGAAAAACCGGTGCCAGTAATAGGCTTTGGCGACCGGATCCCACGTCCAATTGGACTTTTCTGTGTCGCTGAAGATAATTCGGACGCCACTGTATTTTTGGTCGGTATCACTCCAAACATAAAAGTTGCGTTCCGGCGAACCAGCGGCGGCTTGGCGGGCGGCTTGGAACCAAGGATGTTCTTCCGAGGTGTGATTGATCACCAGCTCAATTACAACTTGGAGGCCTCGGTCGTGAGCAGCGTTCAAAAAAGTTTGGAAGTCTTCGATCGTGCCATACATGGGATGAACGCCGAGATAGTCGGAAATGTCGTAGCCGTCGTCCTTGAGCGGCGAAGAAAAAAAGGGCAACAACCACAGACACGTGACGCCCAGGTCCTGAAGATAATCCAATTTCTGGATCAGGCCGGGAAAATCACCGATGCCGTCGCCATTGCTGTCCTTAAACGCGCGCACGTGCAGCTCATAAATGATCGTATCCTTGTACCAAAGAGGATCTGCCGCACTGCCCTGCCGTTTCGCCATAAAGGTTTTCCTAAGACCTCAAGGAGTATTCCCAAACTGCGGCTGGAAAAGGGGAAACTTCCGGTTAGACGTGGTAACCAAAATCCCGCTCCGTATGAATCTTTTGGCGCACGCGGAGAACATGCGCCGGCAGACTTCCCGGCATCAATTCCACATAATTCCGCGCTCCACGCCACAGAAATTGCCCATCGCTAAGGAGATCATGAGCCTGGAACGGGCTATCCGCGTCGAGTCCCAGCGAACTCAAGTCTAGACGCACCCAGCCGGACTGCGTGTGAAAGGAATCGAGATTCACAACCACAACAATCACACTGGAAAGATCATCGGTCGACTTGCTAAAGCACAGCAGCTGCGGATTGTCCGTTTCGTGAAATCGAAGCCTGCCGTCGCTTTGCAATGCCGGATTCTCTTTGCGGATTCTATTCACCCGCGCGATCAAGTCCCTAAGGGTTCCCTCCGCATTCAAGTCCCTGTGCTTGATTTCGTATTTCTCTGAATAAAGGAACTCCTCGCTGCCGGGTTCTAGGGCGGCGTTTTCGCACAGTTCGAAAGCGGGTCCGTAGATTCCATAGTTCGCTCCCAACATGGCAGCCAAGACCAGGCGGATCATGAACGCCGCGCCGCCCCCCACTTGGAGAAATTGCGGAAGGATATCGGGCGTCGCCGGCCACAGGTTGGCACGAAAGTATTCCCGGATATCCGTCTGGGTCAATTCGGTGAAGTATTCCGTCAACTCCTGCTTGGTGTTCCGCCATGCAAAATAAGTGTAGGACTGAGAAAAGCCGATTTTCGCCAGCCGGAGCATCACGTGAGGGCGCGTAAAGGCCTCAGCAAGAAAAACCACGTCGGGATGTTGTCCCTTGATTTCGCCGATGACCCATTCCCAGAAGGGAAAAGGCTTCGTATGTGGATTGTCGACACGGAAGATGCGCACTCCTTGATCGATCCAGAATCGAAAAACGCTCTTCAATTCCTCCCACAATTCAAGCGCATCTGAACTTTCGAAATTGATCGGATATATATCCTGATACTTCTTTGGCGGATTTTCCGCGTACTGGATCGTTCCGTCCGGACGTTTCCAGAACCACTCAGGATGCTCGCGCGTATAGGGGTGATCCGGCGAGCATTGGAACGCGATATCCAGCGCAACTTCCAGTCCGTGTTCTTCTGCCTTGGAAACAAACCGGCGGAAATCTTGCAGGGTACCCAACTGCGGATGAATCGACTTGTGACCACCCTCGGCGGATCCAATCGCCCAGGGACTGCCTATGTCGTCGGGGCCCGCCAGGACTGAATTATTTTTCCCTTTGCGATGGGTGCTCCCGATCGGATGAATGGGTGTCAGATACACAACGTCGAAACCCATCGAAGCAATGTAGGGAAGCCAGCTCTCGCAGTCCTGCAACCTGCCGTGACGTCCAGCCTCGGGCGAGCAAGAACGCGGGAAAATTTCGTACCATGAGGAAAAGCCTGCTCTAGGGCGATCCACCGTTACTCTTAGTTCTTTCTCGTAACGGCTTGCGAGCTTCGGATCTGGATGGCATTCCATTAGCGGGAGCAATTCTTCTTCCAGGGCGATTGATTTGCCGGATTCTGTTTCCGCATTGTCATGCAGGCGGCGTGCCCATTCCCGGAGCAATTCGCGATCCGCGCCCGCGGCGCGCTTGGCCGTATTAGCGATGAGTTCGGCTCCAATTAGCAATTCGATTTGAACATCTTGATCCGCGGCGATTCGCTTGTTCAAATCGGCGCGCCAGGTTTTGAAAGGGTCGGTCCACCCCTCCACGGTGTACCGATAAGTTCCGATTCTGGTAACGCGAAACTCGCCTCGCCAGCGATCGTTTGCAAGCGGCGCCATCGGAGACGACTGCGGCTCCTTCTCCGTCCCCTGCCAATACAGGACGCGACATGCAAGCTGCTCGTGGCCATCGGCAAAGATGTCCGCTTCCACTACGACGCTTTCCTCGACGACGCGCTTGATCGCGAACCTGCCACCATCGACCTCCGGACTTACTCGTTCGATGGCCACGCGACGTCGCGCATCCATTTGCGGCCGCTCCGTCAGTCGAAGCCCCTCCTCGGGTGCAAGGCCAGGCCCTTCCACGTCGTCCTTCTTCCCTGTCCCAATACGATTTATTCGGCCCATCTTTTCAAAGATACGCCTCTCCACACTTCATACCAAGTGCTATTGGCCCGTGTTTGGCATGAAGAAATTCTTCTCATGAAGGCATCCAGCCATGTGTCCTGCAACGCGCTTAAGCCCGTGAAGATATCCGGTGGACAATATTCAGTGAAGATATATGCTAACCGCGATGGTGCCCTTTTTCTTTTGGCAACAGTTTTCTCGGTCATTCCCAATGGAGTCGCGGGTGGGCTGCGCGTAAAACTTTCTAGTGCATCCGATTCGCGCCGGAAAGGACCCTCATGAATAATGCCATGGCCGCAATCGTCCTGTTGGTCGTCGCTGGAGTGATGAACGGCAGCTTCACTCTTCCGATGAAGTACACGCGCGAGTGGGCTTGGGAGAATACTTGGCTCATCTGGACGATCTGGGCATTGGTGATCTTCCCGCCGGTAATGGCGCTTCTCACTGTGCCCCATTTGCGCGGTGTCTATTCGAGCGTCGCTCCAGCGATCATTGTCACGGTCGCCGCCTGCGGGGCCGGATGGGGAATCTCGCAAGTTTTTTTTGGCCTCGCCGTCGATTCCATCGGCATTGCGCTGGCTTTTTCGGTGATTCTCGGCATTTCGGCCGCCGTTGGTGCTTTGGTGCCGCTCCTCCAATCACAGCCGGAGACCAGGCGTGAGGTTCTCGTTCTCGCTGGAGTCGCGCTTGTGGTCATCGGTGTCGGGATTTGTGCAATCGCGGGTCGCAGGCGCGAAACTGCTCTTGGACGCGCCCTGGATCCCAATAAAGCTTCCGTGACGCGCGGATTGCTTTACTGCGCAGTCAGCGGTGTCGGTTCGGCGCTCGTAGGAATTGGCTTGTGGCTGGGAACACCGATCGGCGTAGCCGCAGAGCATCTTGGTGCGACCATCACCTGGTCGCCCAACGCCATTTGGCTGCCGCTTATGTTGGCGGGCGGCATCCCCAATCTGATTTACTGTCTGTATCTGATCGGCAAAAATCACACCGCGAATCGCTTTGCCAGGCCTGCCACCGGCAAGTACTTCATCCTGGCCGGAGTCATGGGCATATTCTGGTTTGGCAGCACGCTGATGTACGGAATCGCCGTTAGGCCACTGGGAACGGCTGTCGCATGGCCCATTTTCATGTCTCTCATCGTCATCGTCGCCAGCATCTGGGGTGTTCTTACGGGAGAATGGAAGGGCGCCGGCAAACGCCCGCTGCAAATCATGTACGGCGGAGTCGCCGTCCTCGTCCTCGCCATCATTGTTCTCTCTCGCGCGAGTTAGCAGACTCTTGACACGAAGATTCTGCCCAGCGGCGAAGATCTCGTGTCCGCCGCAGATTGTAGTTTGAATCTGTTTCGATCTGCTTTTACGAACTGGTGCCCGATGATGACGATCCTTCGCAAAGCAGGCGCGAAGGTGTAGCAGGTGAACCAAACTCACGCTTACATCACACGGTGGTTTCCTGGAAGTAAAACGCGCGAATGCAATATCACAAGCGATTGAATTCACAGAAGTTGGCTCCCCGGGCTAGATTCGAACTAGCAACCCTTCGGTTAACAGCCGAATGCTCTACCATTGAGCTACCGGGGAACATCAGTAGTTTGAATTATTCACGCCGCTTTTGCAACCGTCACTCGCCCGCGGCTATGTGGCGGCAATTGGGGATATGCGTCCTTTCTGGAGAGTGATAAAGAACTTCGGGCAGAATAGCTGCTGAGGTATTCGTTACGGCAAGCTACTGTAGTCGCTGTGTTCTCGCGTCGAAGCCGACAAGCGAATCGAAAATCGCCAGTACATGCTGCCGGTATTCAACGATCCGTTCGAACAAAACGCGCAACTCTGGCTGCCGCATCGAGTCTCGATCCCATTTGGCAAGCACGTTGGCCGGCACTTCAATGTCGCGCCTAAGCTGCTCGGGAGAATGTCCGCGCAAAAACAGACCGTAGAAAAAAGCAGCCTCCCGCTGGGGGAACTCAAGTTCCCGCAGTGAGTCCTCCGGGTTCGGGGGCAGCATCGCCGCGTTGGGCTGTGTCGCCATAACAAGAAAGGGAAGTTTACCGATTTCAATGCCCACGTCAAGAGTCCATGAAGTGGAGTAGCACCGGAGAGTCAGTAGCGTGCGCGGCTGGCCCGGAGAAACATCTGCAGAGCGGTCACATTTGCTTGATCGCTGCCCAACCGCATGGCGTCGACCGGAAGTCCTAGAACCTCCGCCTGTTCAAGGCTGAGCCCCGCATCATCAAGCTCCGCCAAGCTGTAACCTTCCGCGGGAACCAGGCGGTTTCGCGCAGACCGACCCACAGGTCGCGGAGGATGAACCGCGGTACCCCGTCTCCGCATGCGGTTAAAAAAATCGTCCCAGTCTCGGCGGATCCACATCGGACCCTCCCTATCTATCTTTCCTACGCAACCATTGGATGCGGAATCCCTCCAAGGGGTCGCATGCCGTGGATTGTAACCCCGGCTGTCAAGGAAAGTCGCGCCGCAGCGATTCTTGTATCGATAAGGTTACCGACAAATGCGGCACATTGGATGTCACCGCCGCCGCGAGAAGTCAGCCAACCGAAGGCGCTCGAAGTCCGATGTTGTCCGGGTGCTGCAAAAGGCGGCGGCTGGTATACTCTGAAGAAGATTCCGCGAAGGAACTAATTAGGATGAGCCAACCCGCCATCGTCATTCATTATCATGAACTGTGGCTCAAAGGCCGCAACAAGCGTTTTTTTGTCTCGAAGCTTGCCAGCGCCGTTCGCCTGGGCCTCGAAGGCATTCCGCTCGATAAAATCGACCGTCCAAATGATCGTCTCGTTGTGCGATTGAAAGAAGGCGCGTCCCTCGAAGATACCCTCGCGCGCCTCGAAAAAATTTCGGGAATCGCCTATTACGCGATTGTTCGTCCAGTCGAAGCTGATCTTAGGGCGCTTTGCGAAGCTGCCTGGGCGGAAGTCGAATCCTTATCTTTCGCCACTTTCGCAGTCCGCACTAAGCGCAGCGACAAATCCTTCGCGCACCGGAGCTCGGAGATCGAAACTGTCGTCGGCCGTTTCTTGTTGGATCGTTTGCGTGATGCGGGCCGCAATGTTCGCGTGAAGTTGAACGATCCTGACGTGACTTGTCGAATCGAAATCACCTCCGGACCGGCCCTCGTTTATGCGCGGAAGATTCCCGGCCCAGGCGGCTTGCCTGCGAACACCGCCGGCAAGATGCTTTGCCTGCTCTCTGGTGGTTTCGATTCTGCGGTCGCCGCATATCAGATGATGAAGCGCGGCGCGCATCTTTCGTTCGCCCATTTCTACGGCACGGGAGCGCGTCCCGGCGAATCGTCATTGCACGTAGCTCGCGGATTGATGCGCCAACTCGTGCCCTGGCAATTCACCGCGAAGCTTTATCGCATTCCATTTGAATCCATCCAGCGCGAAATCGTGCGTTACGCCCCGGAGAGTTGCCGCGTTTTGCTTTACCGCCGCATGATGCTGCGCATCGCCGAAGTTCTTGCGCGCCGTGACCATGCTCTCGCTTTTGTCACCGGCGACAGCCTCGGACAAGTCGCGTCTCAAACTCTTCGCAACATGGTCGCCGTCGAGGCCGCTGCGAGGCTTCCTGTTTTCCGTCCGCTCGCCGGCACCGACAAACTCGAAATCATGGCTCTCGCGCGGAAAATCGGCACACATGATATTTCCGCGGAGCCATTTCACGACTGCTGCCCGGTTTTTATGCCGCGGAGCCCGGCGCTGCACGCCTCACCGGCAGAGCTCGACGCCGCAGAGGCAAAACTCGATCTGCCGCAACTCATCCGCCAGGGCGTCGCCGGAACGTCCCTGGAGAGTTATCGGTACGTCGCGGGGCGCGTCGAGTCCGCCGAAGTTCCGCTGAACCGCCCAAAACAGAAACAAGGCGCCGCCATCGCCTAAGAAAACGCCAATTTGAAATAGGGATTCGCGAAATTTGTCTAACTGCGGTAGCTGGCGTTGATGCGGACGTAGTCGCCGGTGAAGTCGCATGTCCAGACACGCGCTGTGCCGCCCCCTGCGTGCAAGTTCACCGCGATGGGAACATTCTTGGCGAGAAGTTTGCGATGCGCGGCGCGTTCGTTAAAGAAATGTGCGCGTCCATCGCGGCACATTAAAATTCCCGCCATGCGAACTTCCACGCGGTCAGGATTGAACCGGACGCCTGAGCGGCCCGCGGCGGCCAATATTCGTCCCCAGTTCGGATCCCCGCCCGCGAGCGCAGTTTTTACCAGCGGCGAATTTGCAATCGTGCGCGCCACGGTATCCGCTGCACGTTCGGACGGCGCGCCGCGCACCTCGATTTCCACCACTCGATGCGCACCCTCGCCATCGGCGACAATTTGCATGGCTAGCGAGTGGCAAACGGATTCGAGCGCGCCAAGGAACTTCCGATAATTGGCAGCGCCAAAGCGAATGGCTCTTGCACCGGAAGCGCCATTCGCTAAAAGCGCCAGCGTATCGTTAGTCGAAGTATCTCCGTCAACAGTGATGGCGTTGAACGTCTTGGCAACCACATCGCGCAACGCGCGTTGCAGCACACTCGGCCCAGCCGTTGCGTCCGTTACAACGAATGCCAGCATCGTCGCCATGCGCGGATGAATCATTCCCGCGCCCTTTGTGCAGCCGAGAAACCGCACTAGCTTCCCGTCGATGCGGCAGCTCGCCGCGGCGAATTTTTCCCGCGTGTCCGTGGTCATAATTGCGCGCGTGAATTGTTTGAACGCTCCCGTTGTCCCGGCCCTCGTTCGAACCAAGCGCGGGATAGCATTGATTATCTTCCTCCGAGGAAGAGGCACGCCAATAACGCCAGTGGAACATACAAGGATCTGTGAAGGATGGTAACGTCCTAACTCCCAAGCTGTTTTGAGAGCGGTCGTCGCAGCAACGCCAAGTCCCTCAGGTCCGGTAGCGCAGTTCGCGTTGCCAGAGTTGACGATAATTCCTCGCATCTTGTGGCGCGATTGACGGAGATGAGCGCGAGAGGCGAAAACTGGAGCAGCTTGGACACGATTGGTTGTGAACACGCAGGCGGCTGCGGCGGGCATTTCGCTGACGATCAACCCCAAATCGAGGCCGGACTTCTTCAACCCGCATGCCATGGCGGAAAATTCGAAGCCTCGGGGCAGTAGCGATGCGTCAATGCGTGGCGTCATGCGGCCGGAGATGACGTGACGGCGTCGTTCAGTATCGGCAACGCGGCACGCTCTGGAATCACCGTCACTATTACCGCGGCCAAGCGGCAGCGCCGCGCTTTTGGACATGCGGAGCAGTCTCGCGCGATTTTTTCCGGCAGCGCGTCCCGCGACGAGGTGCCAAAGCCCTGACGCACGAAGAATTCTGGCGCATGCGTCACCGCAAACACACGCGCAATCTTCCGCCGCCGTGCCTCCGCAAGCGCATATTGCACGAGCCGCGCGCCCAATCCGCGCCCGCGAATCTCCGGATCCACCGCAAGCGAGCGAATCTCCGCCACTTCAGTACCGTAATCTTCGAGCGACACACATCCGACAATCTGGCCTTTTTCCTCCAGCACCAGAAACCCTCGCGCATGTTCACGCACATTTTCTTCCGTGCGCGGCAGCAATATCCCTTCGGCGGCGTAGTGTGCGATCAACACGTGAATCGCGGCCGCATCTGTCAGTCGAGCCCGCCTCGCCTTCACGCCCTTTTCTCCTCTGCGCCGATCCGCGCCTTGGCTTCGGCAAGAGCCTCGCGAACGGTTGCCGGCGCCGTGCCTCCCGGTACTCGTCGTCGTGCAAGAGATGCCTCGAGCGTCAACGCTCCGGCAAAATCCGCTTCGAATGCCGGCGAATATTTTTTCAGCTGCGCGACAGGCCATCGCGCATATCCATGCTCACTCCCATCTGCGTCGCGAACCATCTTCCCAATAATTTCGTGCGCTTGCCGGAACGGAATCCCTTTCGCCACCAGATAATCCGCCGCCTCGGTAGCAATCAACGCGGGATCTTCGGAAGCCTTGCGCAAATTTACCAAATTGAATTTAGTCGTGCCAACTGCTCCAGCCGCAATTTGCGTCATCGTCAACGTTTGGTCATGCGCATCGAAGAGCGGTTCTTTGTCCTCTTGCAAATCGCGCTGGTAGCTCGATGGCAAGCCTTTCATCGTGACGAGCAAAGACACGAGCGCCCCGGCAACTCGTCCCGATTTTCCGCGAATCAATTCCCATGCATCCGGATTTTTCTTCTGAGGCATCAGGCTGCTGCCCGTAGAATATTCATCAGGCAGAATGACGAATCCAAACCCCGGCGACGCGAACAAGATCATGTCTTCGGCCAGCCGCGACAGGTGATTCGACAGGACTGCCAGCGTGAAAAGATAATCAAGCGCGAAATCACGCCGGCTCACTGAATCCAGACTATTGCGCGTAATTCGCGCGAATCCCAAATCATCCGCCAGCCCGCGACGGTCAATCGGAAACGCGCATCCCGCCAGTGCGCCCACGCCCAAAGGACATGCGTCCGCGGTATTTGCCGCAAAAGCAATTCGATCCAGATCGTGAAAAAATGCCTCGGCGTGCGCTAGCAGAAAGTGCGAGAGCAAAAGCGGTTGCGCCAGTTGCATATGCGTCATGCCCGGCATCGCCACGCCGAAATTCTGCTCGGCTTGTTCAACGAACGCCTTGATGAGAACTATCACGGCTTTCCGCATGTCCGTCGCCGCGGCTTTAATGAACATCCGGAATTCCGTGACGATCATTTCGTTGCGGCTTCGGCCTGTGTGCAGTTTCTTTCCCAGCGGCCCGAGCATCTCCGTCAGCGTCGATTCCACAAAGTGGTGCACGTCTTCCGCTTGAGAGGCATCGAGCCATGCAGGTTCGGCGAGCGCGCGTTTTTCGATTTGCTCGAGTGCCGCGATGATCTGTTTCGTTTCCGGAGTGCTCAAAATGTTGATTTTTTCGAGTCCCCGCGCCCACGCGCGATCGAGTTGCAGTTCAAACGGCAGCAGACGCCGGTCGAAGTCGAACGAGCATTCGAATTCGTAAAACGCCTTGTCCGGAGCGCGTTCGAAGCGCCCGCCCCACATCTTTTGTTGTCCCGCCTCGCTCATTTCGCTGCATTTCCTTTACCCACGGGCACGGTGATCGGCAGCGCGAAGAGATTGATGAATCCTTCCGCGTCCTTCGGGTTGTAGCCGGTCATCGTGAAGCTCGCCAGGTTCGTGCGATAGAGCGAATAGGCCGAGTTGCGCGATGTCACGTTGATGTTGCCCTTGAAAAGATTCAAACCAACTGAGCCCGTCACCCGTTTTTGCGACGAAGCGAAGAACGCGTCCAGCGCCTCGCGCAGCGGCGTGAACCACATGCCGTAATAGACCATTTCCGCGTACCGCAGCGAAAGCTGCTGCTGAAAATGCAGCGTCTCGCGATCCAGGCACAGCGCTTCGAGTTCGCGGTGCGCCGCGACCAGCAGTGTCCCTCCCGGCGTTTCGTATGCGCCTCGCGATTTGATTCCCACCAGCCGGTTCTCGACCATGTCCATGCGTCCCACAGCATTTTTCGCCGCGATGTCGTTCAATTCTTCCAGCAACGCGATCGCCCCAAGCTTCTTCCCATTCACGGAAACAGGAACGCCGCACTCGAATCCGATTTCAACTTCTGTTGGCGTGCTCGGCGCCGCCGCGGGAGAAGCCACCCACTGCCACATCGCCTCTTCCGGCGCGTTTGCCGGATCCTCCAACCGCCCGCCTTCATGGCTCAAGTGCCAGATGTTGCGGTCGCGGCTGTAAATATTTTTAGTGCTCTGTTCAATGGGAACGTTGTGTTCCTTCGCGTAAGTAATCGCTTCTTCGCGTGACGTGATATTCCACTCGCGCCACGGCGCGATGATTTTCAGCTCGGGTGCGATCGCCTTTACCGCCAACTCGAACCGCACTTGGTCGTTGCCTTTCCCCGTGCAGCCGTGTGCCACGGCGTCGGCGCCCACTTTGCGAGCCATTTCTGCCTGCCGCCGCCCCAATATCGGCCGCGCAAACGAAGTCCCCAGCAGATATTTGTGCTCGTAGACTGCGCCCGCGCGCAGCGTTGGCCAGATGTACCCGGTGATAAATTCTTCACGCAGGTCCTCGACATGCGCTTCGCTCGCGCCAGTGGCCAGCGCCTTGCGTCGCGCCGCCTCCAGATCCTCCTTCTGTCCCAGATCGCCGATCATGGCGATCACTTCGCAGTGATAATTCTCTTTCAGCCACGGAATGATGATGGACGTATCAAGTCCTCCGGAATAGGCCAGCACGACTTTTTTCGCCAACGTTTTCTCCTTAGCCAAGCAGCGTGAGTAAGATCGCCTTCTGAACGTGCAAACGATTCTCCGATTGCTCGAACACAATCGACTGCGGTCCGTCGATTACGCCAGCCGCAACTTCTGAACCGCGGTGCGCCGGCAAGCAGTGCATGAATACCGCACTCGCATCGGCCTGCGCAATCAGCTTTTCATTCACCTGATACGGCGCAAAAATCTCCGCGCGCTCCGCGACTTCATTTTCTTGGCCCATGCTCGCCCAAACGTCCGTGTAAATCGCTTGCGCTCCCGCTGCCGCTTCTTCGGGACTGCGGAGAATTTCAATCTTCCCCCGCATCTCGCGTGCCGCCCGCCGCGCCCCCGCCACCACTTCCGCGTCCGGTTCATAACCCGCGGGCGTAGCCACGCGAACGTGCGCTCCAACGCGCGCTCCAATGCTCAGCAGCGAATGGCAAACATTATTTCCGTCGCCAACGTACGCGATTTTCACCCCGCGCAGCGATCCAAAGCGCTCTTCCAGAGTGAAAAAATCCGCCAGCGCCTGGCACGGATGAAAACCGTCCGACAGCGCGTTAATCACCGGAATGGACGCATTTTCCGCCAACTCGTCCAGCACCGTCTGTTCGAAAACGCGCGCCACGATTCCCTGTACCCAGAGACCAAGGTTCTTTGCGACATCGCGCACCGGTTCCCGCTCGCCCAACCGCGATTGCGTGTGATCCAGAAAAACAGTGCCTCCGCCCATGCTCGCGATGCCGACTTCAAATGTAACTCGCGTGCGCAGCGACGGCTTTTCAAAAATCATGGCCAGGAAGTTTCCCGTCAGCGCGCTGCGGTACCGTTCTGGTCGCGCCTTGATGTCGGCAGCCAGATGATAGAGCTCGCGAATCTGCGCCGCGCTCCATTCGGTGCCAGTCAGCAGATCGTGCGTGATCGTCGGAACATTTGCGGTTGCAGCCATCGCGTTCATATTTACCTCGCTGCGGCGTGAGCGACTGTTTCAGCCATTTCTTGAATCTGCGAAACGGGTCGCGCCGGCGATATTCCCGCCGGCTCGCATGCCTTTCGGGGTGCTTTTGCCAGCACAACTTCGAGCGTCTTCAAGAATTCCTGGATCTCCTGCGCCCGAACAATCAACGGCGGCAGCATGCGCAAAATGTGTTCGTGCGTGCAGTTAATGATCAATCCGCGCTTCAATGCCTCTTCGACAATCGGCCCGCCTTCGATGGACAAATCGAGGCCCACAATCAATCCTTCTCCGCGCACCTCGCGAATGAAGTCGAATCGCGACTGCAATTTCTCGAGGCCCTGCCGAAGCTCTTCGCCGCGCTCGCGAACATTTTCGAGCAGCTTCTCATCTTCGAGTGTCTCCAAAAACTCCAGCGCCACGGCGCAAACGAACGGCCCGCCGCCAAACGTCGTGCCATGCAAGCCCGGCGTAAACGCAGCAGCAAACGCTTCATTCGCGATAAACGCTCCCAGCGGCAGCCCGCCGGCGAGCGGTTTCGCCACCGTCACGATGTCCGGCTTGACGGCAAATCTCTGGTACGCGAACTTGCGTCCCGTGCGCCCCAGCCCGCACTGAATTTCGTCGGTGATCATCGCAGCATCGTGTTGCGTGGCAAGTTCGCGCGCGCGTGCCCAAAACCCTTCGCTCACAGGATAAATCCCGCCTTCGCCTTGAATCGTTTCGAGCACGATCGCGCAAACGCTGTCGTCAAATTTGCTTTCCAGATCGGCCACGCCGTTGAACTTCACAAATTCCGCGCCCGGCACCAACGGCTCAAACGGCTCGCGATATTTCGCCGGATATGTAATCGAGACAGCCCCGAACGTCCGCCCGTGAAACGAATTTTCCAGCGCCAGAAACCGCGTCTTCGCCGGCGCATCCACCGCCCGGTTCTTGTTCGAGTACGCGCGCGCCAGCTTCATCGCGCCTTCCATCGCCTCCGTGCCGCTATTCGTGAAAAAAACGCGGTCAAGCCCCGACCATTTAGCAAGTTTCTTCGCCAAAGGTCCTTGAAATGAGTTGTGAAATAAATTCGAAAAATGAACTGCTCGGCCCGCTTCGCGCCGCATCACGCGCACCAGCCGCGGATGCGAATAGCCCAGCGCATTCACCGCAATGCCGCCGAGAAAATCGAGGTAGGCGCGCCCGTTCGTATCGTAGAGACGGCAGCCCTTGCCACGGGTGAAAACAATCGGCGGCCGGCGGTACGTGCCTACCATGTATTGATCCGCATCGCGCAAGGTCTGCGCAGTGCTGGCTTTTTTTGACAGTACGGCTCTCCGCGCTATTTTTCGAGTCATCATTTTTACCGGGCGGCTCGTGCGGCATATTTGGCTTGGAGGGGCAATCGTATCGGTAGGACACGTGTTCCCGGACCTTTCGCGCCGTTTGTAGCCGAATGCAGCGCGCGCGGACGCGTGCCGCCGACGATACGCACTTGGCGAACGCCCCCGGCCAGCGCGCGCTTCGCTGCTTCGAGCTTCAGCACCATGCCGCCGGAAACTTTTTGGTTCCGGATCAGCTCTTCGATCTCCGCGCCCGTCACTTTATCCAGAACTTTTTCGCCATCCAGCACTCCGGCGACGTCGGTGACATAAATCAATCTTTCCGCTTGGCAATATTCCGCCGCCGCAGCCGCCATGTGATCGGCGTTGATATTGTAAAGCTCGCCATCCGATCCAAGCCCCAGGCAGCACGCAACCGGCACAATTCCCGCGCGCCAAAGCGAATTCAGAAATTCAAGATTCACGCCCGTCAGATAACCCACGTAGCCAAGTCCGCCGGAGTTGCCTTCGTGGAACATCGGCTCGGCCAAAAAACACGCCGCATCGGACGCACAAATCCCGATGGACGTCTGTCCCGCCAGTGAAATCGCTCCCGCCAGCCGTTTGTTCAGCAGGCCCGCGAAAACCATCACCGCTGCGTCGCGCGTCTCGCGATCCGTCACGCGCAACCCGCCCACAAACCGGCTCGTCATCCCCATTCGCGCCAGCGTCGCCGTAAAAATCTTCCCGCCCCCGTGAATCACCAGCAATTCGTGGCCCGCCTTAGCGAGCTCCGCGATTTGCCTCGCCAGCGAACGCACCGCGGCCTCGTCGTCCAGCAACGCTCCGGCGATCTTGACCACCAGTCTCATGTCAACCCTTCCGATTCCGGATATCCGTGCATCACGTTGAAATTCTGCACGGCCTGTCCCGCCGCGCCTTTGCCCAGATTATCCAGACACGAAACCACCACCAGCCGCTGCCCCGATTCATCCAACGTGAATCCGATGTCGCAAAAATTTGTGCGCGTCACGTGCTGCAATTCGGGCAGCTTTCCCGCGGGCCAGATGCGCACCATCGGCCGTCCCGCATAGAATTTGCGAAACAGCGCCTCAATGTCTTCCCGGCGTCTTGCCTCGCTCAGCCAAACGTACAGCGTTGACAAAATCCCGCGTTCGATCGGCAGCAGATGCGTCGTAAAAATCATCTGCTCCGGCGAAAGTCCCAGATGCTCCATCACTTCGGGCGTGTGCCGGTGCGTAAAGACTCCATACGTGCGGAAATTTTCATTCACCTCCACGAATTGTGTGTCGCGCTTCGGCTCCTTTCCCGCGCCGCTCGCGCCCGACTTGCAATCGCAGACGATCCCGCGCCCCAGCTCGATCCATTCCGCGTCAAGCAGCGGCCGCAATCCCAAAATCACCGAAGTCGGGTAACATCCCGGATTCGCCACGACCTTCGCACCAGGCAAATCCGCGAAATACAACTCCGGCAGGCCATACACCGCACTGCTCAGCGCTTCAGTGTTCGGCGCATTCAATTTGTACCACCGCGAAAACGTCTCGCCGTCGCGGAACCGGAACGCTCCGCTCAAGTCGATCACGCGAACACCCGCGTTCATCAGATTAGGAACAAGTTCCAGAGAAGCCTCGTGCGGTGTCGCGAGAAACGCGGCCGTCGCGCCACTCTTCACGATCGCTTCAACCGAAAGTGGCCGGCACGGAGCTTCTCCCCAGCCGCGCAGTTGCGGAAAAATCTCCGTCAAGCACCGCGCCGTCGCATTCTCTCCGCGCAGATAGAAAACCGGTTTTTCGATTTTCGGATGTCGCAGCAGCAGGCGGGCCAGTTCGAATCCCGCATAACCCGTTGCCCCCACCACCGCGATCCTCGGCGCGCCATTCATCGCAGCAATTCCTCCATGCGTTTCTGGATGGCCGCGCGTGCTGCTCGCGACGGCGTGATGATCAAAACGGTATCGTCGCCCGCAAGCGTTCCCGCCACTTCCTTCCAATGCTCGCCGTCCACTGCGGCAGCCAGCGGTTGCGCTCCGCCCGGAGGAGTTTTCAGCACCAGCATATTTTGCGCGGGCCGCACATCCACCAGAAATTCACGCAGCGCTCGCGCCAGTTGCGGCACGGGAGCCGCTTCCTCCGCGGCCGAAGCCAACGGCCGGTAACCCTCCGCCGTCTTCACCAGCTTCAATTCGCGAAGGTCGCGCGACAGCGTCGCCTGCGTCACGCGCACACCCATGTGATTCAGCCTGCGGCGCAAATCATCCTGGTTAGAGACGGGCTCGGCGCCTACCAATTTAAGAATTTGCCCTTGCCGGAAGCGTTTGTGCGTGCCCATCGTAATGTCTGCTGTTTGAATATTCATCTCTCTGTATATTTATACGTCGCCCCTGGAGTCCTGTCAATATGGAAAGATGTAATTCGGCGAAGGCCGTGGTCGTCACGACAACAGCGGAAACTTGACAGCCACCTCGCGAATAGGTTTTGCTTTGTGTGCGTCTCAAATCGAAAAGGACGGTCTCGAATTCATGCCCCCACAAATCGTGCAGCGGCGCTCTCGCGGATTCATTTGCGTCAATGCTCATCCGGAAGGTTGCCGGCGCAACGTCGAACGCCAAATCGCCGCCATCCGCTCGAACGCGCAGCCGCAGCGCACAGGACTAAGCTCCGCGCTCATCATTGGCTCTTCCACCGGCTACGGTCTCGCTTCTCGCATTGCCGCAGCCTGGGGTTTCGGCGCAAAAACCCTCGGCGTTTGCCTCGAACGGGAGCCCGATGGAAACAAGACCGCGAGCGCCGGCTTTTACAACACCGCCGCATTCCACGATTTCGCTCGAAGGGACGATTTGTTTGCGGAAACGATTAACGCCGATGCGTTTTCAGACGACGCCAAGCGGAGAGTCGCGGAAATTGCCCGTAAGGAAATCGGCCAAATCGATCTGATCATTTATAGTGTCGCCGCGCCTAAACGAACGGATCCAAAATCCGGCAAGGCCCACAGCTCCATTTTGAAGCCGGTTGGCTCCGCTTATACGAACAAGACAGTTGATCTCGACTCCGAAAAGGTAACTGAAATCACCATTCCCCCCGCGAGTGAAGCCGAAATCGCCGACACCGTGACCGTGATGGGTGGCGAAGACTGGAAAATGTGGCTCGACATGCTCGCTGCCGAAAAGTTGCTCGCCGAAAATGTCCGTACTCTCGCCTATTCGTATATCGGCCCGGAAATCACCTGGCCCATCTATCGCGACGGAACGATCGGCGCGGCCAAGAAACATCTCGAACAAACCGCGCATGCGCTCGATGAAATGTTGGACAACCAGCTTGGCGGTGAAGCGCGCATCGCCATAAATAAAGCCATCGTCACGCAAGCATCCGCCGCCATCCCCGTCGTGCCGCTTTACATGAGCATCTTATTCCGCGTGATGAAGCAGAAAAGTCTCGACGAAGGCGCTCTCGAACAGATGCGTCGGCTTTTCTTCGATTTTCTCGTCGAGGGCGCCGTGCCGAAATTCGACGAAGCGGGCCGCATTCGTCTCGACGACCGCGAAATGCGCGCCGACGTGCAAAGGGAAGTCGCCGCGCTCTGGCCCAGGGTCACCACGGAGAATCTGCGCGACCTCACCGACTTCGCCGGCTTTCAGCACGAATTCCGCGCCCTCTTCGGCTTCGAAGTCGCCGGCGTCGATTATTCCGCGCCCGTCGAAACGCAGCTTTCCTGGTAATGCCGTTCGGGCGGGCCCAGTCAAGAACAGTCCATCAATTCAGCGTGCGTCCAATCCCCGGCATATCGCTTCCGCGCCCCTCCTTGAGTTGCGCGCATATTTTGTCCAGCAAGCCCGCAATCGATGTCACGTAGTCGTTCGCCACGCTTTGCAAGTTCGCCAGATTCTCTGGCGTCACGTTGTCCATATCGCTCGACGCCCGTTCCAGCTTCTCCCAGGGAACCTGCAGTCGGTAATAAACGCATCCTGGCAAACATCCCAACTCATAATCTACCGCCTCCGAAACGCTGTCCATCAGCACCGGTACGATTTGCTTCGCCCATCCCAGCAATCCCCATTCTCTGGCCGACGCATACGTAATCTGATCCTGCCGGTCGCCCGTGCCCACCGAAACGATCACCATTTCCGCCGCATCGGGATATAAAGTCCGCGCTTCGGCATACGCCGCTATCGACGGGTTGTTGACGAATACTCCACCATCCACCAGTGCGTAGTCCTGATTGCCTCTCGTCAAGTGAAGCGGAGGAAAGAATGTCGGCGCCGCCGACGTCGCCCGCGCAATTTCCGTCACTTTCCAGTTGTAGCTCGGGTCGGCCGCAATTCTGTGGCTCTTGAAGAAGAACGGCAACTGCCCCTGCAGGTCGTAGCTCGATATCAAAAGTGGAGTCAGCGCCGTCTGCAACTCAATATCTTGAAAAAAGTTCGTCAACGTCGCTTCCAATGCATCTGGGGAGTATTTTGGAAGAATAAGCTGTCTCGCCGGCGTGAAGAAGTTCTTGTGAAATATCGCCGGGCCATTTTGCACATAGAGGTCCAGAAGCTCGCTCGGCGAATACGGCGCGCCCTTATTCCCCTGAGTGCCGATTCCCAACGCAATGATTCCGCCGGTGGATGTCCCCGCGATCAAATCAAATGTCTGCCACAAATCCTTGCCGGTGCGCTTCTGCAGTTCGCGGAGAATCACCGCCGGAATAATCCCGCGTATTCCGCCGCCATCGATCGCCAGCACCTTAATGCTTTTGTCGCCCGGATTCTCCATGTCACGATCTCCTCGAAAGAAAATTACGCGTTCGGCGGTGAATCGGTGATGTTATTTACGAATCCTAAACCATAACAATGCTCGAATAAAAGCGAGCCAACGGTGTTGGGTTTTCCCTCTGCGCGTTGACTTGCCTTGGGCCGGATACTAATATGGCGCGGCGAAAGGCGGTGGTTCGGTGGCGGAATCTCGAACCGTGCAGCTCTCGGATCGCTTCGGCGCGACGCAACGGCGCGATTTCTGGTGGATTCAACCGCTGGCAGTGTTCATCGGTCTGGCGGCGTTTGCGATTTACGCCACGCTTCGGGCGTTCCAGGGCCATTTCTACGAATGGGGACCTTACCTCTCGCCTTTTTATTCTCCGCTGATTGATCCGGAGCATCACTGGTGGCCCCTTTCACCCGCGGTGCTGGTTTTGGGCGGCCCGCTGGGATTTCGCACCACGTGCTACTACTACCGCAAGGCGTATTACCGCGCGTTTTTCTGGGATCCTGCGGCATGTGCCGTCGGCGAGGCGAGACATAACTATCGCGGCGAAACGAAATTTCCGCTGATTCTGCAGAACGTTCACCGGTACTTCTTCTATTTGTCGTTTGTGTTTCTGGTTTCGCTGTGGCGCGACGCCGTGCGCGGATTTATCTGGAGCGGGCACTTTGGCGCGGGCGTGGGCTCGTTCATCCTGCTGATTAACGCGGCGCTGCTGACCACTTATACGCTCTCGTGCCATTCGTGCCGCCACGTGGTCGGCGGCAACCTGGATTGCTACTCGTGCGCGAAGTTCGGTGGCCCGCGGCTCAGTCTGTGGCGGCGAGTCACTTCGTTAAATGAGCATCACATGCTGATCGCCTGGACCAGCCTGTTCTTCGTGGCCTTCACGGACGTGTACGTCATGCTGACTGCTATGGGAACCATCCGGGACCTGAGACTCTTTTGAACGAAAAATACGAAACACACGAACACGATGTCCTCATCATCGGCGCCGGCGGAGCCGGCCTCCGCGCCGCTGTCGAGGCGCTCAATCAAGGCGCATCCGTCGGCGTCGTTTGCAAATCGCTCCTCGGCAAGGCGCACACCGTGATGGCTGAGGGCGGCATCGCCGCGGCCATGGCCAATGTGGACGCGGGCGATAATTGGCGCACGCATTTCCGCGATACGATGCGCGGCGGAAAATTCCTCAACAACTGGCGCATGGCGCAGCTCCACGCGCAGGAAGCGCCCGACCGCGTCCGCGAACTCGAGCAGTGGGGCGCGCTCTTCGACCGCACCGAATCCGGCGACATCATGCAGCGCGCCTTCGGCGGCCACACGTTCAAGCGGCTGTGCCATGTCGGTGATCGCACCGGTTTGGAAATGATTCGCACGCTTCAGGATCGCGGCGTCAGCATGGGAATTGACGTTTACATGGAGTGTACGGTAACGCGCCTGTTGAAAGATGGCGACCGCGTCGCGGGCGCTTTCGGTTATTGGCGCGAACAGGGCCGCTTCGTCGTCTTCAAGGCAAAATCCGTCGTCATCGCTACAGGTGGCATCGGCAAAGCCTGGAAAATCACTTCCAATTCGTGGGAATACACCGGCGACGGCATGGCTCTGGCCTATGAAGCTGGCGCCGAGCTGATGGACATGGAATTTGTGCAATTCCATCCC
>Ga0134128_10000519_pt1 | contig 53394 bp, 38 predicted proteins | sample KB31754_FD_96462 | JGI IMG/M metagenome (GOLD analysis project Ga0134128, IMG submission 96462) | Terrestrial soil microbial communities with excess Nitrogen fertilizer from Kellogg Biological Station, Michigan, USA - KB3-175-4 | ecosystem: Environmental > Terrestrial > Soil > Unclassified ... | reverse complement strand
TATCCATTCCCCGGATGGCTGGAGTTTGCGTCGGCCCATCTTGATCAATTCGGCGACGCCGACATCGAAGAAATGCATATGGACGCCGTGAGGGTCGCGGTGCATGACCAACTGGCCGCTGGACTGGATGTAATCACTGACGGCGAGCAAACCCGCTACGATTTCAACCTTTCTTTCTACGGGCGATTGGAGGGTATTGATCCGACCGCGTACAATCCCCGTCGCTTCGGTCCTCCGGCGCACGACCAGCGCGGCAAGTACGCGATCACGGGAACGCTGCGCTCCGGGCATGGGCTCGGTGCGGTTGCAGAATTCAAGGTCTTGCGAAACATCGCGCCTGCCGGGCCGATATTGAAGGCCAGCGTGCCCGGACCTTATACGTTGAGCGGAAGAATCAATCCCGGGGGAAAATACAAAACTCGCTGGGACGTGACCGATGCTTTGATTCCGGTTGTCCGCGAAGAGCTTGAGGGGCTTGTGGAGGCTGGCTGCCGAGAGATTACATTGGACGAGCCTTCGATGAGCTGCTATGCGCATCGCGAAGACCCACGCCGATTCGTTGAGATTTTTTCTGAGACCGTAAAGCCAATTGTGGGGCGGTGCCGGCTTTCCACACACCTTTGCTTTGGAAACTACAAGGGCCGTGCTGTGGGTCTGCGCCGTTACGCGCCCCTGTTTCCCGCGTTTTTCGACTTGCCCGTCGATGAACTGCATCTCGAAATGGCAAGCCGTGAGTTTGCAGAAATCGAGATAATTCGTGAAATGACCATTCGTGGATTCGACACGGCGGTTGGAATTATCGACGTCAAAAGTTATTACATAGAAACTCCTGACGATGTCGCCGAACGAGTACGTTTATGCCTGCGTCACGCTCCGGCTGAGAAATTATCCTTTGCTCCCGACTGCGGTCTCAGTCAAACAGCGCGTTGGGCGGCACGGCAGAAACTGGCGAACATGGTTACCGGCGTCTCTCGGGTGCGGAAAGAACTCGGACTCGCTTGATCCGGCCGCTTCAATCTCACAACAAGCTGCTCGAAGATATTCGTGCGTCAAACCTGTGCGACGGCAGCTTCCGTCTGTGGTGGCTGGGACAGAGTGGCTTCCTCTTACAATGGAATGGTGTCCATGTTCTTCTCGACCCGTATCTCTCTGACACCCTGACCAAGAAGTACAGCCAGACCGACAAACCTCATGTTCGAATGACCGAACGGGTAGTCGAACCGGCACAACTTTCTTTCGCTGACATCGCTGTTTCCACGCACAATCACACGGATCACCTCGATGCCGAAACCCTTGGCCCGATAATTTCGAGAAATCCAAAACTTAAGCTTGTGATAGCGGAAGCAAATCGTGCGTTCGTCGCTGAGCGCCTAAAGATCGACCCGGCCATGCCCATCGGCATTGACGAGGGAGTTTCGACTAACATCCGTGACATACGATTCTCTGGTGTTGCATCCGCACACGAAGAGGTGGATCGGGACGAATACGGCCGCGCGAAATATTTGGGCTTCGTCCTTCAGTTCGGCAGCTGGAGCCTCTACCACAGCGGTGATACGGTCAGGTACGAAGGGATGGCGGACAAATTATTGCCCTTCAAGGTTGACGTTGCCTTGCTTCCCATCAATGGTCGCGCTCCCGAGCGCCGCGTTCCCGGCAATCTGTTCGGGCACGAGGCAGCTCAGTTGGCGAAAGACATTGAGGCAAAGCTGGTGATTCCCTGTCACTACGAAATGTTCGAATTTAATACCGCATCGCCCGACGAGTTCATCCGTGAGTGCCAAGAGCTTGGTCAGCCGTTTACGGTACTTTGTTGTGGCGAGAAGTTTTACAGTCAGAACCTGAGTTCCGTGGAGACCACTCGCTGAAACCAGGTTCGCCCGTTGGGCTCTTTCGGGAATGGTGCCGGGACAGCGCCTTCCGTACACGATCGCGCCTTATCCAACTATTTTCAGGTATGTCGAATATTGCTCCTCTTGAATCGCAGCAAAAGTTAGCACAGCGATTGGGCCACCCGGAGCATTAACCCGCCATTGGCCGTCCCCCGCACGCGTAGCATTTAGAAGCTGCTGGCGTGTAATACGCTCGGCAGATTTCTTGATCGCAAACAGCACCAGCGGTCCACGCAGCAGAGCTACGACGTCCTGATTGGCGGGGTCAAGAGATTCCAGGCGCATTCTCATTGGTAGTTCCAGTTCAACACGGTCGCCATTTCTCCATGTACGCTGGAGTGATGCAAAACTACCCGCAGCGATCGGATTTTTCGAGCGCTTCCCATTTACCGAGATCGAAGCCCCATTGGCCCACGCCGGAATTCGAAGGTTGAGACTTAGATCGGTGGGCCTGGAAACGGCAAATTCGAAATCGACAGATCCGTCATTCGGATACGCCCCCTTCTGGGTAAGCGTGACCTCGGCTCCGTTTTGGTTCCAGCGCAAGACTGAGGGGATGTAGAGGTTCACAAACAGGTTCTTGGCGTCCCGAAAATAAGTGCTGATATGGTAATCGGTCGCAACCTGCGGGAAAGTCCCAGAACAGCAGGGCCAGCGATGGTTTGAATAGACTTTCTTCCCTTCGAAGTTGTAGTCGGAATAATAAAAAGCCCTTCCGTCGGGCTGCAGCGGCTTGGCTCCGAGAATGGTGTTGTACATGATGCGTTCCATACTGTCGCCATAACGTGGATCGCGAGTCACGCGTAACAAATATCGGGTTAGTTTGAAGTGAGCATACGCGCCGCACGGTGTCTCGAAGCTGGCGTGGGTATTGCTGAGGCTCGCCGCCAATTCTGGGCTATCGGTAGCCCGAAGTCGCTCGTCGGGTCCCCAGCCTCCGGTGACAAAGCTCTGGGCCGACAACATGTCGAAGCCATTCTTGGCGGCTCGCAGATGCTTTTCGCTTCCCAGAGTTAAGTAGGCCTGCATCGCCGAACAGAGCGCGTTTACGTGGCTATAGGCGTGCCTGGTTACAAGCGCGTTTTCGCCGGCCGCGAGCCGGTCAAAGTACGAGTCATGCAGATAACGAACTGCCGTTTCCTTATATCTATCGCCTGCTCCGCGTTGAAATGCAATGAACTGGTTCTCTGGAACGGTGTAAGACTCATCCCAGGTATAGGACTCATCTGTGCCGGCACGCCAAATCTCTCCTTGTTCGACGGCATGCCCGGGCATGTGCGGCAAAGCCGTATCGGTTGTGCTCTCTAAAATGGCGAGCGCGTCCGGATCGCCGGCCCAAGTATGAGAGTCAATCAAGCCGCAGACGAGTTTATCGTAGCAATAAGCCGGGAACCGATTTTCCTCGTAGAATCCACTCGAAATCGACTTGGCATACAGACGGTTTAGCCGTAGCACCTTCTCCCGAATCTCCGCGGACCCGACGATGGCATAAGCGCGAGCCAGAGCTGAAACCCATTGTCCGAAAGTTGCACCTGGGGCAAATCCCGCGTCGAAGGTATGCCAATCGTAATTGGGGTCGTAGTTGTACCAACCGCCGAGTTCCTCGCCAGGCGCTGGTTGGCCGCCCATTTGGCGCATGGGTTTCAGCAGGCTGTCTTCGTTTAACCCCATCAGCACGGAAATCGAGTTCTGCAATTGCTTTTCATGGGGCTCACTGTGCAGTTCAACTTGCCGGTATCCGAATTCTTGGAGCGGCGTTGCGGTTGCATCAATCACCGATGACTGTGAGCGTCGGGTGAGGATCGCGGCACCGGCCAATGTTGCCGTTGCGGTCTGCATGAATTGTCGGCGGGTCGGACATTTCATAGTCTTCGTCTTCCTCTTCCTCTCGGAAATCACCTCATTGTAGATTCTTACTTCTCGCAAAATTCGGAAAAAAGTTGGACTCACGTACTGAGGGTTCCAATTCTAAGCGCAAGAAAGATACGTCTCCACGCCCGTTCAAACTGAGATGCGGTTGTTTCCATCAGCCAGTGCGATACTAGGTCTCCCAATTGGAGGGCGGATGAACAAGAATGGCTGGAGCCAGGTTCGGGTGAGAACCTTCGTTGCCCTGATGCTGTTGTTGGCAGTAGCTTCGGTCAAGGCTGAATCCATGCCTAGGGTTGCCCGCTTCATAGATGAATCTTCGGTTGTTCTCGTACTTGGTGGCAAATCCGCGAGCCTTCAAGTCGGTGAGCATCTCGGCAACTGGACGCTGATGGAAATTGTTAAGGGCACGGCAAGGGGATCTGTCCAATGCGCAGTTCTTGAAGATTTCGCGGAACAAAATGGGCGCTTGATCTTCGCCGACAGTCGTGGAGTAAAGCTTGCCCTACCGAAAACCTCCGAGGCCACGTCGGCAGATCCTGCAAGGCTCTACTTTGGCCATACGATGAACGAGATCCTGAATAGTCCGACGGATTTGCTGGGTGGCGAGGTGCTTGCGAAACCCGGAGATCCGGAATATGACGACATCGCCGCGGCATTTCCGCCCATTCGTAACATGGGCACCTACACTTTCCTGGGAAATCATGGGAATTTTGACAAGATTGGTTTCGGATACGGCGGCCGCACTGCGAACTTCGATCCCGCGCCGTATGACCCGCCGATTGTCACAATCCGCGAGAGGGGCGAGGTGAGAGACGGACTTATCGGTGGGTACCTTCCGATTTTGCGTTTTGTTTATCCCGAGTCGGAGGGCAACTGGAGCGAGATGATCGCGTTCGCGCCACTTCGCGTTTCGAATGGCAACAATCGCGTTCAACCTGTGTGGTATCGAATTTCGAGGATTGAAGACCATCTACTGAAGTGGACCCGCTACGTCGACTCCTATCATCCGTTTCCTCCCCGAACGCACTACGATCCAAAACTCTTCTACGCCGACATCCTGCAACTGAATTCCGGCTGGAACCAAATGCTGGGTCAGGCAATGAAGATCGATGTGCCGGATCAGCGCCTCCTGAACATGTCTCGCTTCGCATTGATCAAGGAGATGATGACCAGAGTGGGTGATTTTCCGAAGTATGGAGCGGTTGACAAAGACTACGCCGGAAGCGAACACGACGGCTTTCCCGACACTTTTACCGTGGATACCACCGCGATGCTCGAATGGGGGCTGATCGACCTTGCCGGGCGATACGTTGATAACTACTTTGGGAAATTCGTCCGAGACGACGGATCCCTTCTCTATCGTGGGCCAGAAACCGGACAGTACGGGCGAATGCTTACGGTTGCCGCGGAGTACGTGAATTATGGCGGAGATCCGAGTGTTCTTATCAGGAACCGTCGTCGCATCGACGGCATCACGAGCTTGCTGCTTGACCTTCGCACCAAAGCGAAGGGCCTTCCCCCAACCGATCCCGCTTACGGAATGATCGCGGGATGGAGCGAAGCGGACGCGTCCCTCGATCCTGACCCATCGCTCTACATGCAGCCGTATTTCTCAAACAGCACTGAGGCAGCTCGCGGTATCGGGGAGATCGGCAGGGTGTGGCAGAAACTCGGTGAGAAACGAAACGATGGCGAGCTCACCGCATGGGGGAAAAAGCTGCAGCGCGAGTCTAAAGAACTGCTGGATGATGTTCAGACATCCATTTCGCGCTCAATTCTCAAAGTAGATGGCGAAAACATACTGCCCGCGATTGCGGGGGTGAGGAAGCCATTTCACGTGGTCGTGCTCAATTCCAAATCAGACCCGCAATTCCGCTCGTACCGAGCCTATATGGAGATGATGTATTCAGGAAATCTGACGGCAGCTCAAGTAAAGATGATCGTCGATTATCGTTCTCATCATCATGACGTGATCTTGGGGATGCCCACAGCGTATGGATTGAAAACCGGCATTCTAGCGGGTTTTCTCTCTTACGGTCATGGCTACGGCCTCATTCAGTACGACATGATTCGCGAAGCTCTGCTGCTGACATATTCGGACATGGCGCACCAATACACGCGTGGATCGTGGTCTGCACCTGAGGCCCGCAGCATCGTTCCGGGCGATGGAGCTGCGCCTTTTTGCACGCCAGCACAACTGGTAGTCGCGCTCATGACGAAGTGGCTGCTCGTTTTTGAAGATTCGCGGTCGCAGACGGTTTGGCTGGGTAAGGGAGTTCCGCGGAAGTGGCTAGAGGATGGAAAAAAGATTTTGGTAGCAAATGTACCCACGCGCTGGGGACGGCTTAGCTTCACAGTTGTTTCACACCTGAGGTCTGGCGTAATCCAGGCACACGTGCAATTGCCGCGAGCGATCGGAGCAACTTCCAAATTGCGTCTTCGCGTTCCGGGCAATGCAGTGCTGAAATCCGTAACCCTGAACGGAGAGCCGTGGACCAATTTCGATGTATCGGATGAAACGATCACCATTCCTGCAGGCATCGGCGGAAGCCTTAGCATTACAGCGCGGTACTAGTTGTTTCACTCGGGAGGTGGCCGGATGCTTGCAGCACTTCCTCAAGATCGAAGTGCGGTATGCTCATCAGCTTAATCGTTATACATTTTTCCTGAGGAGGACGAAAGCATGGCACTCGTGCTAGGACGATCGGGGTTCATGGCAACGTGGGTTGTTCTTTTACTAGGCTCCCTGCACGCGCAAACGTCGGCTCCCGGGAAGGGCAATGGAGCTGGCGAGGTCTACAGTCCCAGTTTGGAGGCTCGAGTCCAGTCGCTTTTACAAACGATGACTCTGGACGAGAAAGTTGGTCAGTTGGTGCAATATTCCGCCGGCCAACCGACCGGACCGGGTACCGGCCGCGGCGATTACAAGGAGATGATCTCTCGGGGAGAAGTTGGTTCCTTTCTCAACGTTGTCGAGCCGCGGGAGATTAACGAATATCAGCGAATCGCGATGGAAAAGTCGCGGTTACATATTCCGCTGCTTTTTGGTTTGGATGTCATTCATGGATTCAAAACGGAATTTCCTATTCCTCTCGGGTTGGCCTCGACCTGGGACCCGGGGATCGTTGAGAAGGTCTCACGTGCCGCGGCAATTGAGGCCTCCGCGGACGGCATACGGTGGACGTTCTCGCCCATGGTGGACATCGCGCGCGATGCCCGCTGGGGCCGCATGGCAGAAGGCGCCGGTGAGGATCCGTTTCTGGGGGCAGCAATGGCGGCGGCCTACGTGAGGGGCTATCAGGGCTCGCGGCTGAACGCGCCCGATAGCATCGCAGCATGTGCGAAGCATTATGTGGGTTATGGAGCTGCCGAGGGTGGGCGGGATTACAACACGACCGAGATTTCCGAACACACCCTGCGTGAGTTCTATTTGCCGCCTTTTCATTCAGCCGTCGAGGGCGGGGTCGCATCTCTGATGAGCGCTTTTAATTCCCTCAACGCAGTGCCGGCGTCAGCGAATTCTTTCACCTTGAAACAAGTCCTGCGTAAAGAATGGGGGTTTCGCGGCCTGGTTGTAAGTGATTGGTCGGCGGTGGGAGAACTCGTCGCGCACGGCATTGCTATGGACGAAGAAGCTGCCGCGCGCAAAGGCTTTGCGGCGGGAGTGGACATGGACATGACGAGCAGCCTCTATCATGATCATTTGGCAAAGTTGGTTGCATCTGGGGTTGTGAAGCAGTCGGATGTGGATGAGGCAGTCCGGCACGTGCTACGCGTCAAATTTGCATTGGGACTGTTCGAGCACCCGTACGTGGATGAAGAAGCGGCGAGAAACGCGTTGTATCATCCCGAAGCCCTGGCTGTCGCCGCGAAAGCCGCCGAGAGCTCCCTCGTGCTTCTCAAGAATGACATGGGCGCGGGTGGCAAACCCGTTCTTCCTCTCTCGCAACCTGTGGGCACCCTGGCCTTGATCGGCCCCCTGGGCGAGAATCCCTCCCCAGCAGATCCTAACGAGCCGAAGGGCCTCCGAATTTCCTTAGCCGATGCCCTCGCTCAACAAGTTGGAGCAGATCATGTATTGCGCTTCGCCGGAAGTGGAATTCTGGACGGAACAGATCAGGAGATTGCCGCGGCAGTGGCTGGTGCGCGGAAGTCAGACCTGGTGATTCTTGCGCTCGGGGAGGATCCCGACATGAGCGGTGAGGCCGCTTCCCGGACCCACCTGGGCCTTCCCGGCCGACAACGAGAACTTCTGGATGCGATTGTTCAGACCGGCAAACCGGTGGTACTCGTTCTGTTCAGCGGGCGGCCCTTAACACTTCCCGGAGCATTTGAGAAGGTAGGCGCTGTGATTGCCGCGTGGTTCCCTGGAATCGCTACGGGCCCTGCACTCGTGCGCACGCTTTTTGGTGACCTGAATCCCAGTGGCAAGCTAGTTGTGAGCTGGCCGCGCAACGTTGGCCAGGAGCCGCTCTACTACAACGCGTTAAGCACCGGCCGCCCCCCAGGCAATGCCGATCTTGCTCATGCCCCTGCCAACGCGGACGAACGGTATTTGTCGCGATACATTGACGAGCAAAACAGCCCTCAGTTTCCCTTCGGCTATGGCCGCTCATATACCACCTTTGCATACGGCCCCACCAAAACCAACCACCGAAGCCTGAGTGCGTCGGCGTTGAACCTCAGCCTGAGGGATAAGACAAAAAAAATGATAAGGATTGAATCAGATATCACGAACACTGGTTCGCGCTCGGGAGAAGAGGTGGTGCAGCTTTACATCGGCCTTCGGGGCACCAGCACGGCCCAGCCGGTCCGAGCCTTGAAAGGTTTTCAACGGATTCCCCTCGCCCCTGGGGAAACGAAGACGGTCGGATTCGATCTTCCCGCGGAGGCTTTCGCGATCTGGAATGATCGCAATGAGTTTGCTGTCGAACCGGCCAAAGTCAGCGTGTGGATGAGCCCGGATTCGGCACATGGGGCAGCTGTCGAATTGGCAATCGTGCAGTAGAAAAATGACTTGCGTTCAGTGACTCAACACAGAGAGGACAACAACATGCAATTGCGGAGAGTCAGCTTTCAAAACAAAGCCACAATGCGCCTATTTTTGCTCATCGTCTTTCTGTCGTTGGATTCATCTGCCGCCTTGGCAGACACGGAATATTATCGCCACGAAATCTTTGATAACAGCCTTACATCCGACACATACTTCTACAGCTCCGCAATCGCCAACGGCCACAGTTTTATAGAGCAATCCAATTCGCACCTCCCGGTCGAAACGAAAATGTTCCGGACTCCGCCGAATGCGCTCCGTCTGCAATGGCGATCGGAAAAAGATGGGGGATGGGAAGCCGAGGTTCGGGTGATGTATTTTCGCAATCGATATCCGGAATTCTCTGGGCGCAATCTCTATTTCTGGTGTTTCGCCCCGCAGGGAATTGCGGCCGCAGATTTGCCATCCATCTTGCTTTCTACTTCGCGGGAGGGATTGCAAGTAGCGGAGTTTCCCGCTTCGTTCACGGAACCGCTGGCTATGGGAAAGATCGTCGGGGATCTCCCCCCCGCGCGCTGGGTTCAAGTGCGTATCCCGCTGAGTGAATTTCGCACGGCTTCTATCTATGAGTTTCGCCCGCAATATCTGCAGAATGTGATCTTCCACCAGGCCGCTACCGACGGCAAACAGCACACGCTTATCGTGGATGAGTTCCGGATCGATGCCGATCCAGATAACGCTCCCCGTGCAATGTCCGCGCCGCAAAACGTTCGTGCGGTTGGCTACGAGCGCCATGTGGACCTGCGGTGGGACCCAATTCGCAATCCAGCGCTCGGACGATATGTCATTTACCGTTCGCTCGACTCCAAGAATTACGAGCCGATTGGGATTCAGATACCAGGCAATGATCGCTACACAGATTTTGTGGGAAAAGCAGGATTCACGGCTTCCTATAAAGTCGTCGCGTCGAACCGCCAGTATCAGGAATCCCCAGCGTCGAGCGCGGCCAGCGCTTCAACTCGCGTATTGACGGACGACGAACTGCTCACCATGTTGCAGGAGGCCTGCTTCCGCTACTACTGGGAGGGCGCGGATCCTTCCTCGGGGATGACCCATGAAAACATTCCCGGCGATGACCGCATTGTCGCGACTGGCGCCAGTGGCTTGGGCATCGGCGCATTGATCGTAGGCGTGGACCGCGGGTTCATCACGCGAGCGCAGGGAATTGAACGCCTCACGAAGATCGTGGGATTTCTCGAACACGCACAGCGTTATCACGGGGCATGGTCACATTTTATGAACGGAGGCACCGGCCAGACGATGCCTGTATTTGGCACGTTCGATAACGGAGGCGATCTGGTCGAGACGTCTTTCTTGATGGAAGGCCTGCTCGCCGCCCGCCAATATTTTCATGGACCGAGCGCTGCCGAGCAGGAGTTATATAAACGCATCACGCATCTTTGGGAGACGGTTGAGTGGGACTGGTACCGCAGCGATCCTAAGAGTGACTTTATTTATTGGCACTGGTCCCGAGAATGGGGCGATCAGATCCATCATCCGCTCATCGGGTTCAATGAAGTCATGATCGCATATCTACTGGCGATGTCATCGCCTACGCATGGCGTTCCAGTGGACATGTATTACTCCGGCTGGGCGGGGCAGTCGGAAACAGCCATCAACTATCGGGGAGGCTGGTCGGGTGCGAATGATGGCGACCACTATGGCAACGGCCACAGTTACTACGGGATTAAACTCGACGTGGGAGTTGGTACCGGAGGGCCGCTATTTTTCACCCACTATTCCTATTTCGGTTTTGACCCGCACAGTTTGCACGACCGCTACACGTCTTCCTATTTTGACAACAACCGCAACATCGCCCTCATCAACCGGGCCTACTGTATCGAAAATCCGAAGCACTTCCCGGGTTACGGGGCGGACGCGTGGGGGCTCACCGCCGCCGACGGTCCTGAAGGCTACGTACCCCATGCGCCGGACAATGCGGACGACCGCGGCACCCTGGTACCGACAGGAGCGCTTGCCTCTTTCCCGTACACGCCCGAGGCATCGATGGCTGCGCTGAAGCACTATTACCGAGACCTTGGCCCAGAGCTTTGGGATATCTACGGCCCTCGCGATGCATACAATCCCCAGAACAACTGGTACTCACCCATCTACATGGGACTCAACCAGGCTCCAATTACGATCATGGTTGAGAACTATCGAACCGGACTCGTCTGGAAACAATTCATGTCGAATCCGGAAATCACAGAGATGTTACACAAGCTGGATGGTTTGACCGCGCAACGATGATTTAGTTGCCTACTGAAAAGTTCGCTCCACCCGGATGCGGCTTCTCTTCCTGGTCAAGGCGATCACGTAGCGGGGGACGAAAGCCAGAAGGGAAGTTTATCCCGCATGGGCATCTCTTATCCGCGATCTCGCGCTAGGTTAAAAAGCATCATGCTGGTACCATCGCGATTTCGACGAGAGGAGAAAGCATTGCACAGCCAGCATGATCTCTATCCCGGCAGGCGCTTCCATTCTGGGCGGGAGAAGATCAGCAGCATCACGAGACAGCCGGCTAAAGGAACAATCAGTGCGGTCCTCAGACTCTGAAACTCAGTCGACACAAAGCCCACCAGCCACGGGACCGTTGCGCCGCCTAGGGTTGAAAGCGCGAACATGACCCCACCGATGTGCGACGCTTCTGAGCCGAAGCTGGCCGATAAGAATGCGATCGTAATTGGATACAGAGTGGACAAGCCTAAACCGGCGAATAAAGCGCAAGTCGCTATTCCTGAAACAGATCGAGAAAGAATCAGCAGCAGGATGCTCGTACCGGCCAGCAGAAGGCCTAGCCAAGTTTGCTCTCGATCACCTAGGCGTCGCAGGGTGAGGGGCGCCAGAGCACGACCTAGAAGTAGTGCACCGTAGAAATACGAAGGCATCGACATCCAGGTGATGACTGATGCATCGCTGGTGCGCTTTGCATACGAGGCCAGCCAAACGCCGAGTGCATTCTCGGTTCCGACATAGATGAAGAACAAAGCTCCCAACATGATTGCCACCGGTGTGCGCAAGTACTGGAGGTACGAGCTCTGGATCTCGGGTCCCGCAGATCCGACTGGTTTTAGCACCGGTGCAATATCGCCGAATGGTGCGAGCACCGCAGTGAACAAGACCAGGCAGATCGCAATGGCGTATAGGAAGAATTCAGTTCCCCGAGTCTTTTGAACGGTTGCAAGTAGAAACGGACACGAAACCGCGCCCGCACTCCAGGAAAAATTAAGCAGGTTCAGTGCGGTTGAACGTCTCTGAGTGCTCATCGAGGCAACCATCAGGTTGCCGGCCGGAATGGTAAGTCCAATGCCGGCGCCATAACAGGAAATGGCAAGCACCCCCACTACCAAGGAATGCGAAGCCAGGCAGGCGACGCCTAGGGCCATAAGAAGCTGCCCTACAGTCATAGACCAGCGGAATCCCAGATGCGTAAGAGACAGGCTAGAAGAAATCGTCCCCACCAGGGCCCCGAGAAATTGGGCGGTTATCAAATATCCCGCCTGAGTGTCGGTCAGCGACCATTTGGTCGCGAGCACAGGGAGCAATGGTCCCAGCATGACGGTAACCATGCCCGTGGGAGCGAATACAGCATGCGCGACCAGAGGAAGGCGTGAATGTACCCGACTGGGTCGCGTTTGTACCGCCGAGAGCTGCATATTAGAGTGGCCGGGCCTCTATTCCAGCAGTTGCGGAAGCGACATAACCTGGATTAACGTCGCAGCTGCTCTCCCTAACGATCAGTTCTGGTTCAACCACGATTTCGGCCACGTTTCGTTCGTCAAGAGGTTTTCGCACACCGCGCAGCACCACTTCAGCCGCAGTTTTGCCCATCTTGCGAAGAGGCTGTCTGATCGTGGTTAATCCTGGATGTTGAAACTCGGCGCTCTGAATATCGTCAAAGCCAACCACGGAAACATCTTCCGGGACGCGTAATCCTGCCTCGAATAGGGCGCGAATCGCGCCTAGAGCAGAAACATCGTTGAACGCAAGGATGGCGCTAAATGGCTCTCGCGATTTGATCAGCTTCTTGGTGACTGTGTATCCGACCTGAGGGGAAGGAGAGTCCTCTTCCAGTTGCACCGTGAGTTTTGGCGAGACACGAATTCCAAGTTTGGTTGCGGCTTCAAGGTTCGATTTCCACCGAATCTCGGTATCGGAGCTGAAATCCTGCCCTTTGATGAAAGCGATTTTTCTGTGTCCGAGTCCGACCAGATGCGCTAGGGCAAGGTGGGAGGCGCGCGCGTGATTTACGACAATATTAGTCACACCTTCGACCTGGTTATGTCCTGATACGGTAACAACTGGAACTTGCAGTTTGTGGTTCCACACCGTATCCACCGCAATGATGCCGTCCACGCCGCGGTCGAGAAACGTCTTGGGATATTCCTCGATCAAGTCAGCACGATGGCGGTGACTGGTGACAAAAAAGAAATAGTTCTGCTCGAGCAAGCAGTCCTCGATTCCGCTAAGCACGGTAGCGGTGTATCCCTCGCTGATTTCCGGAACGATCACGCCAACAGTGAAACTGCGCCGCGTTCGTAACGAGCGCGCCAGGAGGTTGGGTCGATAGTTTAGTTTTCGCGCGGCGTCGAAAATCAGGTCCTTCGTTTCTTGCGGGATCGAGTCGGCGGCACCAGAACGATTCAGTACGAGGGAGACGGTCGCCGGGGAAAATCCCAGCCGGTCCGCCAACTGCTTTTGACTGATTGTCTTGTGGGTTGGACTCTGCTGTGCGGGCTTCCGCCGGGTGCTTTTCTTCTTATCGGCCACCGTTCGAAGTCTGGCACAGGAGTTTGCTGAGAGCAAGCGATTTCCAAATCGAGAGGTTGACTGTCGCCAATCCGCCGTGTTATAAGCACGAGCGCTAGCGCCGCAGTAAATCGATTTGTTTTCGATTTACCGAGGAATCGTCGTTCGGGGTCGATTGCTTAAGTGTGAGGAGCCGCTATGATCGATCGGTACTTGGTAGTACGCGCACTTGCAGTTTGCTTGTTCTCCCTGTTTTTCTTGACCTCAGCCCAGGCGCAATACCGCGCCTCGATCCAGGGAACTGTGACGGATCCCCAAGGTGCTGTCGTGCCGGATGCGACCATCACTTTGACCAACCGCGAGACCGGCCAAACCAGCACGGCGCAAACCAACGCCAACGGCGTTTACAACTTCAATGCGCTTCCGCCAAGTGACTACACGATTAAGATTGAAAAGTCTGGTTTCAAACAGAAGATGCTCGACAATGTCAGACTCATTGCCGAGCAGGCGAATGGGATCGACATCGAACTAGAGGTGGGGCAGGCGAGCGACATGGTGACCGTTACCGAGGCGAGCCCCCTGATTGATACCGAAACCAGTAATCTCAGTCGCACGGTTGACGCCAAGCAAATTCAGACCCTGCCGTCCGCTGGCCGCGATCCCTTCCAACTACTGCAACTGGCCCCGGGCGCTTTTGGCGACGGCGCTCAGGCGTCAGGAGGAGGCACTGCAAACCTGCCAGGGACAACCATTGGCGGAACGGGTGCCACAGAAGGTGTCTTCAAGATTGAGAACGGCGGCCAGATTTCAGCCAACGGCGCCCGAACCGGCGAGAACAATTATCAGATTGACGGGGTTGGAACCACCAGTGTGACTTGGGGTGGAACGTCAGTCATCACCCCGAATGAAGACTCCATCAAGGAAATCAAAATCCTCACCGATAATTACGACGCGGAGAATGGTCGTTATCGCGGTGCGCAGGTGCAGATCATTTCTCAAAACGGAACGAATACAGTTCACGGAAGTGCATTCTTCAAGGCGCATCGTCCGGGTCTGAATGCTTATACCAAGTACAACGGCTTCAACAGCAACCTGCCGGGTTGCACGACGCCGTGTGGCAACGTCAGAGACAATAATCGATTCAACGATTGGGGCGGTACCCTTGGCGGCCCCATCGTACGTAACCGCCTGTTTGCCTTCTTCTCCTTCGAGACACTTACTAACAGAGCAAAAGATACCTCGAGCAGCGGCTGGTATGAAAGTTCGTCGTTTAGATCATCAGCAGCGCAGGGAACAAATGCTTCCCAGTTTTTCAGTTTCCCTAAGGTTGGCCCTAACGGTGGAAGCCAAGTCGATCAGAGCTGTGCCAGCGTGAATCTGATTCAAGGCACGAACTGCTCCCTGATCCCGGGTGAGGGCCTCGATCTCGGACGTCCGCTTACTCTTCCGGTAGGCACTAACGATCCTGGTTATTCCGGGAGCGCGAATCCGGGAACGGGCGGCGATGGTTCCGGGGGAGCGAACAATCTGGATGGAGTTGCGGACGTCGTTTTCTTGAACAATATTCTCTCTCCGAGTGACAGCAGCCACGTTCAGTACAACGGGCGTGTGGATTTCCAGGCGACCAGCAACGACCTCCTGGCGTTCAGCATGTACTACGTGCCGAACTCAAGCAAATTCATCAACGGGGATGGGGTTCGGTTGATGAATTTGTTTACAACAACCTACTACAACCGGGCGGCGACTCTGCTTTGGAACCACACATTTGGGCCCTCTTTGATCAATGAGGCTCGTGTGAATGCTGCAGGCTGGATGCAGAAAGATCTAGATCAGAATCCCAATGCTCCCTGGGGTCTCCCGATAGCGAGTTTCAACGCGGCTGGGGGTGTCTCGGTCAAACAGTTTGGGATCGGTTCGTTTAACGGCTTCGATCAGTGGACCTATGCGGGTAAAGATGTGTTAACCAAGATTCACGGTGCGCACACCATGAAAATGGGTGGAGAGTTTACCCGCTTGCTCTCGGTGGACGCTCCTTTCTGGTCCGATCGTCCCCAGTACACATTCAACAATATTTGGGACTTCCTCAACGACGCTCCAGTAACCGAGAATGCACAGTTTGATCCCCAAAGCGGTATTCCGTCCGCTCTTCGAAAGGACCTAAGGTCAAACATCATTGGCTTGTTCTTCCAGGACAACTACAAAGTCAGGCAAAACCTCACGTTAACCGCCGGTCTGCGATGGGAGTACTTTGGTGCTGTCACGGAGAAAAACGGGAAACTGGGGAACGTCGTGTTAGGAAACAACTCCAGCCTATTTACAGGAATGCGAATCCGCACGGGAGGTGGGGAATACAACGCTCCCAAAACGAATTTCGGGCCGCAGCTCGGTTTCGCCTGGAGCCCGAGCGGAGTAGCCGGTCACGACTTTGCCAATCGCTTGGTTCTGCGCGGGGGTTTTGGATTCGCGTACAACGGGCTGGTTCAATCCAATACTCTGGACACCCGGTTTAACCCGCCTTTCGTGCAAAATGGACAGACATTCTCTACCGCTGCGGGCAATTTGACCTACATCGGCACATTCCCGTCGGACGTACATAATCCCAACGGATATGCCCCTAACCCGGCGGCTCTTGTTACATTCGGTTCCGACAACCTTCCAACGACTTGTTGCACCGACCTCACCGCTCTTCGTGAAGACGTGCCCACCACCTACACGATGCACTACACCTTGGGCGCGGAATACGATCTGGGTCATAAGTGGGTGGCTTCAGCAGGTTACCAGGGGAGCCAAACACGTCACCTCACGACCCACTACAACCTCTACGACCCCGCTGCTGTGGCGGGCATCGCGTTCCACCCGGTCGTTCACGGCATTACCGTGTATGACAACAACGGGAATGCTAGCTTCAACGCACTGCTGTTGGGCGCGAGGCATTCGTTCAGCCAATCTTTCATGCTGGAAACGCAATATCGTCTTAGCCATACTATGGATCCCGGGTCGAACGCCTATGCGGGCCCTTTCTATCAATGGGACCTCTCGACCGGGTACGCCACCGCGGACTATGACGTCAAGCACGTATTCAAACTGTTTGGGGTATGGACACCGACCATCTTCCACGGCAACAGCTGGGCGGAAAAGATTGCCGGGGGCTGGAGCATTTCGGGAATCCTGAACGCGCATAGTGGATTCCCCTGGACCCCGCAGTATAACTTCCAAGGTGCCAATGACTCGGGCATACTCGGCAACAATAACTTTGATCCGGTCTTCAGCTTCGGACAGGGAGCCGGTGGGTCGTCGAGCGACGCGGGATCAAACAAATTCTTGCCTGCGGCTTATGCTGGTGGGTTCCACCCCAACTTCGGCAGCAACGCCAATGTCGACGCCTCGGGTCTCTTTACCCCACCGACGATCGTCGCCGGAACCCTTTTCCCTTGTCTTTTCCCCAATCCGGATCCAATCACCTGTCCCAGCGGACAGCAAGGTTTTGGACCAGTTCCGACTCGACCGGGAATTGCACGTAATTCTTTCCGGGGACCTAGCTACTTTGACGTGGATGCGACGTTGAGCAAGTCCTTTGGATTGCCCAAGATGAAAGTGCTGGGCGAGGGCGCGCGGTTGGAAGTTCGAGCCAACTTCTACAACCTATTTAACAAGCTCAATCTGAACGGCAGTGGCGCTGAGTGGTCCAGTGGAGTCATGTCGGAAATAAGCGATGCACACTTTGGTGAGTCAGGAAGCGCACTAGGGTCTCGCGTGATCGAAATGCAGGCGCGATTCAGTTTCTAATCTGCACTTCACGGAAAATAGTAGGAAGGGGAGGCAGCGCTTGGCCTCCCTTTCTATTGCAAAAAGAACGGCCGAACGAACGCTATACTGTTCAACAGAGATCGCGAGAGTTCAGGACGGGAGTCTTGGGTAAAGGCTATATCGCGGCGATTCAGTTATGTGGTTGGGTCGCGCTGATGGCCATCCTAGCGACAGCGCAGCAGGCTGCCGGTCCAAGCGCGGGCAAGTCCACTGATCCTTTGGAGCAAGGGTTGGGCCTTGCCAAGCAGGGACGATGCGACGAAGCGGGACCACTTCTAAAGCAACTACCAGCCGACACTGGTAAGGAAACCAGATACAACGTAGAGATGGCAATCGCCCGATGCGCCTTGAGACGCCGAGACGGGCAGGCGTCCGTTACCGCGTTGCTCGCCTTAAAGCACGACTTTCCCCAGGATCCGGAAGTGCTTTATTTGACTACACAGGTTTTCATCCAGATCGCGGAAAGTGCTTCTTCGGAGCTTTACCGGGTTGCGCCGCGTTCCTATCAGGTTCGCAGGCTGCAAGCAGAAAGCCTGGAATCGCAAGAAAAGTGGGCTGAAGCGGCGGAGATTTACCGAAAGATACTTGAGGAAAATCCCAGCCTGCCCGAGATTCACTTTCGTCTCGGCCATGTTGCTCTTTCCCAGCCTGATTTGCCCAACAGCACTGAAGCTGCGAAACAGGAATTCAGGCAAGAACTAGCAATTGATCCAAGCAACGCATCGGCCCAGTTTTGGCTTGGCGAAATCGCGCACCGCGACGGCCAGTGGGACGAAGCGGTCTCTCGCTTTACGTCTGCGACCAAGCTCGATGCCGATCTATGGACAGCATACTTGGGTCTAGGGATGGCATTAAACTCTGCAGACCGGTTTCCCGAAGCGATCGCTCCTCTCGAGAAGTACATAGCCGCAATGCCGGATGATGCGACTGGACATTATCAGTTAGCGATGTCCTATAGACATGTGGGACGCAAGCAGGACGCAGAACGCGAGAAGGCCTTACAACAGCAGTTAAGTGACAAGCAGCAGGCCAGAGACGCAGCCAGGGCAGGCGTAAAGAGCCAGTGATATTTTCAGCTCCTCACTTCTCCAGAAGGCGTGGGTCGCCACTGTTTTCTTTGGGCCAAGGGCTGATTGCTTTCCTGCTGCTTGCTTCCAGCGTCGCCTTTGGGCAGCAGGCCCCCCGCAATCCTGGGTTCAGAAACCTGCAGTCTCGCGCAGAGACGGCCGCTCGCAAAAATCGCCTGGATGAAGCCGCAACCCTCTATGCGCGGGCGCTCGGATTGCGTCCACGGTGGGCAGAGGGATGGTGGGCGCTCGGGACGCTCGAATATGATCGCGACCGTTATCTCCCGGCTGCGCACGCCTTTCAGCAATTGCTAAAGTTGCAGCCTTCGAATGGAACTGCGCACGCCATGCTTGGGCTATGCCAGTTCGAGTCAGGTAAGGATGATCTGGCCCTCAAGAACCTTCTGGCGGCCGAACATTTTGGCGTCTTGGACCGTGAAGACCTGCGCCGCGTCGCACTCTACCATCTCGGAATTCTGCAACTCAGAGCACGAAGATTCGGCGATGCGCAGCAGACACTCGCTGAACTGGCTAAGAAAAAGGTCAGGACCAAGGAATTGATTCTTGCTTTGGGGCAAGCAGCCCTGCTTGTAAATCCTCAAGAGTCACCGTCTGAAAATAGCGACGCAACGACGGTTATTGAGCAAGTGGGAAGGGCCGAAGCGCTGGGTGAAACTGGCGAATTTGAGCAAGGAAAACAAATCTACACCGCCTTGACAGCCCGATATGCTGCTTACCCGAACCTGCATTTTGCCTTTGGAAGATTTCTGCTGGAGACTCACGAGACTGATGAAGCCGTGGCAGAGTTCGAACGTGAATTGGACCGCGATCCCAGAAGCGTCAATTCAATGCTAGAAATAGCCTCTGTGCGCTATCAAGTGGATTCGTTGGCAGGTTTGAAGTATGCCGAACAAGCCGTGAAGCTGGCCCCCCAGATGCCCTTCGCCCACTACATGCGCGGAGTGCTTCGGCTGGATACGGGGGATGCGGCTGGTGCGATTCCGGACCTTGAATTTGCCAGGCAGGCATTTCCCGACCAGCCGAAAATCTATTTCTCCCTTGGTGCAGCCTATGCGCGAGTGGGCCGTAAAACCGACGCAGCAAAAGCCCGCGCGGAATTCTTGCGGTTAGACAAGGAAGCTTCGACCCCGGGTTCGAACGTGTATGGCGAGCGCCCCCCTGGCATCTCCGAGGGGGAGCTGCGAAACCAAAGGGGAGGGAACCCGCACCAATGAAGCAACCTGCAGTCGTGCCCGCTTCACTGGCCCGAAGCAATGGCGTGACTGGTTTCACACGTCGACGACTCCTACAAACGATCAGCGCTGGCCTGTGTGCCTTGCGTGCTGACTTCTTATTTCGTGATTGGGCTTTCGCTCAATTGAACGAAACAAATCTCCCCGTTGAGGAGCAAGCTCGGGTGCTTTTTGAGGAAGTCTCCGGGTCGCAATCAGGAATTTCATGGCGCCATGTAAACGGGCGATCGCCAGAATACTATCTGCCCGAGACCACAGGCGCCGGTTGCGCCTTTCTCGATTATGACAATGATGGCTGGATGGATATTTATCTCGTCAACAGTGGAAACTGCGACTTCTATACCCCTAGTCCTCCGCTCCGGAATGCGCTCTACCACAATAACCGGGATGGGACCTTCACCGACGTAACGGAGGCAGCGGGTGTAACAGGCGGTGGGTACGGCATGGGCGTGGCAGTCGGCGACTACGATGGCGATGGTCTTCCTGATCTATATGTAACGCAGTATGGACGCAGCATTCTTTACCACAACAACGGGAACGGCACGTTCAGCGACGTAACGGAGAAAGCCGGCGTATCTGCACCGGGATGGGCGTCGAGTGCGGTCTGGTTCGACTATGACAACGATGGTCGCCTCGACCTATTCGTCTGCCGCTTTGTGGAGTTTGAGAAGTCAAAAAACCAGTTCTGCGGCGACAGTACGAATGGGCAACGTTACTACTGCATTCCGAAGGTGTATCCACCCGCGCGAAGTTGGTTGTTTCACAACAATGGGGACGGAACGTTTCGCGATGTCTCGCAAGAAACTGGGGTCGGAAAAGCGTTGGGCAAGGCGTGGGGAGTGGTTGCGACTGATATTAACAACGATGGTTGGATGGACTTGTTCGTGGCCAATGACACGATGCCAAATTTTCTATTTCTCAATCGTAATGGCAAATTCGGAGATGTCGCGCTTGAGGCCAGTGTGGCTTACAGTCAAGATGGACGCGCTCGTTCTGGCATGGGAGTGGATTCTGCAGATTTCGACCAGGATGGTTGGCAGGACCTTTTCGTTTCTAATGTTGATCAGGAGATGTATTCCCTCTATCGCAATGAGCACGACTTAACCTTTACAGATATTGCTGGAACGCAGGGTATCGGAAAGGCGACTCGCCTCATGAGCGGCTGGGGTGTGAAGCTCTTCGACTATGACAATGACGGAAACTTAGATCTATTTCTCGCCAATGGGCATCCCGACGATAAGATCGAGATTCATTCCAGCCACGTGAGTTACGAGGAGCCGTTCCTACTGTTTCACAACAGCGGGAAAGGATGGCAGAACGTGAGCCGCGTAGCAGGCCCTGCATTCTCCTTCAGTCACGCCGCTCGTGGAATGGCAATCGGAGACTTTAATAATGATGGGGCGGTTGACGTCCTGGTCGCGGTCAACAACGGTGCTCCGATTCTATTGAAGAACACTGCCGCCGCGGGAAATCACTGGCTAGGGGTGCGGCTGATCGGAAAGAAAGCAAACCCAGATGCCATCGGCGCGCGGATCACATGGGTATCTGGAGATCTAAAGCGAAGTCGTTTAAAGGTAGGAGGGGGTAGCTACCTTTCATCGCACGACCCACGCGAAGTCCTGGGCATAGGACCACGAACCAAGATTGATCGCCTCGAGATTCATTGGCCCCAGCCCAGCGGGAAACTTGAGGTCTTCACTGATGTTCCGGTTGACCGCTACGTCATTATTGTGGAGGGAGCGGGGATCAAACACGAAAAATCTTAGGATGCATCTTTGCCGAGGGGTTCCTGGCCGTTTGCGCGCAGGCTTAAGAGAAGCAAAAAAGCAGATCAAAACGTCAGGAAGCGGTCCCGCTATCGCAGAGCGATACGCGATGACACACGTGCCTAGCCTCCGCTCCGATCGCGACGCCCTCATCGCAGCGACGGCGCTCGTGCAATCGCCTGACTGTTGCCGCCGGGCCGTGCCTCGTTCTCGTTCGTAAAGGAGCCCGTTCTAAGGGCGCGAGTCGTCGCGCCCCTTGAAGTTGACCAAGGACCTGGGTTGTCGTCGCGGGGACCGCAATCAAGGGTGGCAGCCTAGGCACGCAAGAGAAGGGCAGACGTTCGGTCTGTTTTTTCTTGCTGTTTCTAACCCTGTACAGGCCACGGCTACTCCCCTTCGCAGCTCACTCGGTTGTTCCAGTCCACAAATGCACCGTTGGGATTTTCGCGCCACGCCCAAACATGCAATTCGAATATCGCAGGAATGCCGTAGCGGTTCGGGCTACCCACGAACTGGAAGGCTTGGCCTTCGAGTGATGGAGGAACGCCGTTGTGGTTGGTCAACCAGGTTGCCGCGTCCACGATGTACTCAACGCCGACTAACCGACGCTTGTCCCCTACGGGTTCATAGATCAGGGCCTCCGGATGAGCGGCGTCAATCTGCCCGTCCCCCACAAGCGGGCCGTTGATATAGTGAATGCCCATTGCCCCGTGGTCCGGGCCACTGACGCAACCAAAGGCTGGGCCATAGCCGGCAGACTCGGCAGCATTGACGTCAATGTACTGCTGGGTCGCTTGTCGAACAATTTGAACTAGCCTAGCCGGAGCGGCATGATCGTGAGCTGCCTGGCCGGTGGCGAGAAGCGGCCAGGCGATTACCGCGCTATTCAGGAAAGTAAAGCGAAGGACCCAGATCATTGAGGTCCTAACCATGGCTTTAGTCGGTGCTGTCATCGTTTCCTCCCGGTAATGTGGTCGTGGGGCCCAAATCGAGGCTCCCGGTATCGCGGGTCTCAACTGCCAAGTTGAGAGGTGGACGGCCAGAAATCGGTATTCAGGTTTAACGGCCGGGTGTACAATTTGGCCGCAATCCTTGGTTCCCGTTCCCCCGCGGGAAGGAAACTACCTTTCAGGCTGGGCAAATGTCCTCAAACCAGCGCTCAATCTTTCTCAAAGATTCTCAAAACGGTGCTATTTTCAGCCTGAGCAGCAGCTTGTATATGTTCGGCGAGTTCCATGTGGACCCACAGAATCGTCTGCTACGTAAGGGCGAAAAGCCGATAGGGCTCACACCCAAGGCATTCGAAGTGCTGCTCTTGCTCGTTCAACACAGCGGTGAAGTAGTCTCTAAAGATGAGCTGATTCAGGCTGTTTGGCCTGACAGTTTTGTGGAAGACTCAAATCTCACGCAGACCGTATTCATGCTGCGAAAGGCTCTGGGTGAGACTTCCAGTCAGCGCTACATTCTGACGGTTCAGGGCAGAGGGTATCGGTTTGCACCGGAAGTGAAGATAATCCCTGCGAGTGATCAGGATCAGGGCACGATCTCCCATCCGGATATTCAAGGAAATGCGTCCGCTGAAACAGCTGTTAAACCCCTCGCTCCAAACCAACGAATAGGAAAACGAGCCGTTCTGGTCTGCGCGGCCTTGGTTTTGCCGGTTATCGGCACAATCCTGTGGCTATATCCGTCAGTCTCGCGTCGGGCAAGCGCATCCCGACCGGTGCGTTCAATCGCCGTGCTCCCGCTCGAGAATTTGTCCGGGGACCCATCGCAGGACTACTTTGCCGATGCCATGACCGACGAGTTGATCACCAACCTCGCTAAAGTCGGGTCCCTGCGCGTGACATCTCGAACTACCGTCGTACTTTATAAGCATACGGCCAAGACGCTCCCCGAGATTGCTCGGGAATTAAACGTGGATGGCATCGTGGAAGGATCGGTCGCACGCTCCGGCCAGCGTGTTCGCGTGACAGCACAGCTGATTCGTGCTCCGGCTGATCAGCATCTTTGGGCGGAGAGTTATGAGCGAGACTTTGGGGATGCCCTGCAACTGCAAAGTGACGTGGCGCGGGCGATCACCGAACAAGTGCGCGCTCAGTTGACCCCCGAGCTTAAAGCGCAATTGACCGCGTCGCGTGCTGTCAATCCCGATGCTTACGACTCCTATCTCCGAGGTCGTTACTACATCTATAACGTATCCTTTACCGACCGCGAGACGCTGAATCGAGCGAAGGATGCTTTCGAAGATGCGATCAGAAGAGATCCAAGTTTTTCTCTCGCGTATTCGGGCCTGGCCCAGACTTACGTTAGCATCTCGCTATTTGGGGGAGCAGTTTCACCCCCCGAAGCATTCAACTTAGCAAGGGCAGCAATTCGCAAAGCTATTGAGTTGGATCCAAACAATGGAGAAGCCTACGATGCTCTCGGTGCGGTGAAATGGCGCGCCGATTTTGACTGGAAGGCCGCCGACGAGGCATTCAGTAGAGGAATTGCTTTGTCCCCAAGTTACAGTTGTGCCCATGAAGACCGGGCAATTTTTCTTGCATTGATGGGTCGGCGCGCAGAATCGCTCGCTGAACTTGAAAAAAGCAAGCAGATAGACCCCGGCCCGGTTTCCGCCGGCACCGAGTTGGGCGTGTTCATTCAGCTGAGGGATTGGGCGCGATTACTTGAATCGAGTCGCCAGCAGCTAGCCGCGAATGAGAACGACTGGCTCATGCACGCCAATCTCGGCCTCGGGTATGAAGGCACAGGCAAAGTTCTTGAAGCGATCGCTGAATATCAGAGAGCAGTTGAGCTCTCGAATGGTGGCGACCTGAATGCTGTCGCCTCGCTCGGCCACGCCTACGCGGTCGCTGGCCGCCGATACGATGCGGAGAAAATTCTCCATGATCTGGAGCAGAAATCGAGAGAGGGCAAAGCGTCGCCGTATCTTCCCGCAACTATTTACGCTGGACTCGATGAAAAGGACAAGGCATTAGCGCTGATCGAAAAGGCCTACCGAGAGAAGTCATTAGATATTGGCTGGATCTTCAAGACTGATCTGCGAACGGATCATCTTCGTTCTGAGCCACGTTTTCAAGCGGTGCTCAAACGCACAGGGCTAGGCGAGTAGAAGGGCGATTCCCGGCACCAAAGCCAGCTGGCCATTACCGGAGAACCAATTGGGCCAATCGTGTTACCTATGCCTCCGGAACGTACAATAAAAAGGATAGGGCGACAATTTGACTGAACCGATAACTCGCCGAATACGAATTCGCGGCCGCGAGTGACTCCAGGTTAATCCCGTTTGTTTTCAATACCAAAGGCAAGGTGAGTGGCGCCGCAAGGCTCTATTCTGCAGAATTGGTGCCGAAAATGGACAACAGTTGAGGCAGATGTGTCCGGTGATCGATGCCCTTCCAGCAGCTCTGCAATGCAGGATTGCCCATTCCTGCTCCCCGCGAAATCTTCGTAAAATTGGGTTTGAGGAGCTTATCTCATTGTCACTCAAAGCTCATTTTTGATGGCGGGTTCGACGCTCAAGCAGAAACGAAGGCCGGAGTACGCCGTGACCGCCTTCCTCAACCACGGCGCCGCACGATGGCGTCCTTCCGTCGTTTTCAGAAGTGAGCTACACTCTGTTTCCTGGTGAATCCCGTGAATGCGCCGGACGTTACCCTGCTGCTGCATGACTGGAAAAACGGCGATGAGCATGCCATCGAGCGTTTGACGACGATTGTCTATGACGAGCTTCGCCGGCTGGCCGTTCATTATCTAAGAGATGAACATGCAGCGGACACCCTGCAGCCCACCGCCTTAGTACACGAGGCTTATATCCGGCTTGTCTCTCAGAAAACTCCTGACTGGGAAGGCCGCGCACACTTTTTCGGTGTTGCCGCCCACCTGATGCGGCAGATTCTGGTCGACCATGCGCGCAGAACCAACAGCGCGAAACGAGGAGCCGGTGCACCTGTGGTTCAACTGAATGAGGCGCTGAGCTTCGCACCAGAGAAGAGCCAAGAATTGCTGGGGTTGAATAATGCCCTCGAGGGTCTTGCGAAAATCGACCGGCGCAAGGCACAAATCATGGAACTTCGCTATTTTGGCGGTTTCAGCGTTGAAGAGACCGCCAGAGCCCTTAATATCTCTGTTGCAACCGTCGGCCGCGAGACCCGTCTTGCCGAGGCGTGGCTGCACCGAGAGATGTCCCGCGTGTAGCTATGAACCCCCAACGCTGGCAAGCAGTTGGAGAACTTTTCGAGAGAGCGGCTGCTTTGCCCCCAGGCGAACAGACGCTTTGTGTGGAAAGGGGCAGTGCTGGCGACGATGAACTAAGAAACGAAGTTCTATCGTTGCTCGCTAACCATCAAGCCTTGCCAGGAGGTTTTGTTCAAGAAAAGATCAAAAATGCCGTCATCTCTTTCTATCAAGCCAACATAACTCGCCCTACCAGTATTGGGCCGTATCGACTGATCCGCGAACTGGGAAAGGGCGGAATGGGGACAGTCTTCCTCGGTGAGCCAAGCGACGTCGAGGGCGGAACCAGAGTGGCTATCAAGCTGGTCCGCCCCGGCATGGATACCGAATTCATTCTGGGGCGCTTCCGGCGCGAGCGCCAGACTCTTGCTCGCCTGCAACATGCAAACATCGCTCGCCTCCTCGACAGCGGCACTACCGACCATGGCCTTCCCTATATCGTGATGGAGTACGTGGATGGTTTGAGGATTACCGAGCATGCCTGCCAGCAGAGATTGGGGATCGAAGCGCGCATTGTATTGTTCCTGAGCGTCTGCGCTGCGGTGGATTACGCCCACAGGAACTTCGTAATTCACCGAGACATCAAGCCTGGCAATATTCTGGTTGGCTCTGACGATTCGCCGAAGCTCCTCGACTTTGGTATTTGTAAGCTGCTCGCCGACCCTCTTTCCGATTTGACCACGACCGACACCGCAGCTCGCATGATGCTAACCCCAAGTTATGCCAGCCCGGAGCAGGCTCGAGGTGAGGCCGTCACGCTGCTTTCAGACGTGTACTCACTCGGAGTGGTGCTGTATGAGTTGCTTACAGACAAGCCATTCGCGAAAGGTAATCGGCTGGTTCATGCTGGTCCAGTGATGCACGCCTCGGTTCCGCTGGCCAGCGAGGCAGTTGCTGATCGCGCTCTGCGGCGCCGGCTCTCGGGCGATCTGGACAATATTCTTGTTCGCGCGCTCGAACCTGACCCTGAGCGGCGATACGAAACAGCTGCTCTGCTTGCTGACGATCTCAGGCGTCACCTGCTGGATCAGCCAATCCTCGCCCGTCCTCAAAACTTCCCTTACAAGGCCAGGAAGTTTGCACGGCGGAATCGGGTGCAGATTGCCGCTGTAGCCGGGGTGATCATCGTGGCGTTGGCGATGGTCAATATCGCCTCACGTGTAAGGCAAGACAAACAGCACGTAAAGGCAGGAACCGTCTCGCTCCGCAACTCGCCGCCCGACTCAGATGCCTTGACCGTGCTGCGCGACAGCACCAGTGAGGTCAGAGAAATCATTGCCCCTCGGGCGAAAGACACCTTCATGTCGGCAGAGCTCTATCGAGCGCTGGCGAGTCAGGAATTGGGAGATCGAGAAAACCAAGCCGGAAATTTGGCGGAGTCCAACCGAGCCTACGCGGAATCTGCATCCCTGGCAGATGCCAACTGGAGATCGGGCGGCCGAGCGTTTCTGACTGTCTATATCGGATCGAACCGAAAACTTGGTCTAAATGCAATTGCCCTGGGACAGCGAGATCGAGCACTGGAATTTGGCAGAAAGGCAGTAGAAGCCGGCGCGAGAGCACAGAGCGGTTCGCCTTCCCCGGTTACTTCGGCACGAGCCGCATCGAGTATGGCGCTGATTTATGCCGAATTGTTTCGCAGCCCCCTGGGCCAGCCGGGCGACCGCGAGCAGGCTATTTCCTGGTTTCATGAGAGTCTGGACGCATGGCATCGGGCGGCAGGTGAAACCGCTTTGGAATCCCCACAAGCACAAGAAATGCCGGAGACGGAGCAAGCCCTAAAATTTCTTGAAGGCAGGTGATCGTTTGAGAACCCCAATTGCCCCCATTGTGAGTAGCATGACAGCCAACCAACAAGCTCTTGTCCGCCAGAGCTTTGAGTTGCTACGCGAAAATGCTCGCCCATTCATGCTCCTGTTTTACGGCAAGCTCTTCGAAATGGATCCCTCAGTTCGGAGCTTGTTCCACAATGACATCTCTTTGCAGGGACGGAAGCTCATGGACATGCTGGCGGAGGTGGTCAGCTCGCTCGAGAACTTCCAGCCCTTGCGGTCGCGGCTCGCCGAACTCGGTCGCAAGCACGCCAGCTATGGTGTGCGTTCTGAACAGTACGAAACCTTGACGTCAGCTTTGCTGTGGGCCATTGCTCAGGAGCTGGAAGGAAGCTTCAATGCGGCTACGAAAGAAGCCTGGCGCCTTGCGATTACTAGGGTCTGTGAGGCGATGAAGTCAGGCGTCGAATAAACAGGATACTCTAACTTCCTGATTTGACAGGCGTTTTCGTTCGCCGAGCTTTCCAGCATCGTCTCTCCACAAGGAATTTCTGGCGCTTGAGCGATTTCCTTGGCAATTTGCGCCCGTGTAGAAGTGAGCATGAGATTCCCCAAATTCGGTGAGGCGAAGGAGGAAGGGCGCCCTATCTTCGGAAGAGTCAGTCCAGCCGGTTTGTCTGACTCGATCGCGGAGAACGAGACTTTTCCGAATGCAAGGATCGGGCACGTGACCCTGCGGGTTGCCGACCTGGACCATGCAGCGAAGTTCTATCGCGAGGTGCTCGGTTTTGAGATTACGTTCTATGGCCCGGAGATCGGTCTGCCTGAGGTGCTCCTGGCAATGGGTGACTATCACCATCACATCGCCTTGAATACCTCCCGCGGTGGCAGAGCTACGCCACCTCCTCCGGGACATACTGGCCTGCATCACTTCGCGATTCTTTATGCCGATGAAGTCCCTCTGGCGAGGGCGGTGTCGCGGGTTTTGAAGCGTGGCTATCCTATCGACGACTCACGTGACCATGGCGGCACACTCTCATTTTACTTGCGAGACATCGATGGAAATGGAATCGAGCTCTATTATGATCGCCCGAGAACGGAATGGTTTAATTCGGAAGGACGACCGGTTATCAAGTCCGACTCGTTCGATCTACAAAAGTGGCTCGATCGCTTGGGGATCTTTTGAAGGATTGGCGACTCTCTTCGTCTTTATCTCTCCTTTTTGTTTCGGCATGTTGCCCTTACGGGGGAGGGGGAAGAGCAGAGAACGATCGCCCCAAAGCGCGATTTTTTGGTCGTTGCATCAAACAACACTGGCCCCCCGAAGGAGGCCAGTTGAGAGCGGGATCAACACATCTTTCCAGTCCTGTGGAATCGCAAATTATGCATGCTGCGCGTTTGCGAAGATGTCCACGGTTCCAGCCTCGGCGGCAGCGCGCTGCATGGTAGATGACAATAGCAGATAAGCGCTCGCCCAGGCCTCCCGCACCTCGGGTGTGAAGTGTTCGCCCAAACCTGCTTGGAGCGTCCACAGAAGAGCGGCACCCACCGTCGCGTAATGTTCAGTGCGGACGCCATAATCCGCGTGTCGCCGGCCCAGTTCCTCAACCGCCGGCAGTATCTGCTCAGGGCGGCTCAATCCGTTCACTACTACCGTGAGTACGTGAGCCAGCTTGCGGGCCTGTTCCTCGCGTGAATTGCGAAACATGTGCCGCAAAGAAGGATCAAGGTGAAATAGGCGATCGTAGAAAAGCATCACGGCGGACTCAACGTCTTGCTTTATTAGCTGGAAGCTACTTTGTACCAGTTCTATTTGATTTGGCATCATGATGAAGTTTCCCTCCACCAATACGGGCGCAATTCGGAGCAAGAAACGATCATGGATTTCGAAAAAGTCTTTTCGCTACCAAAATGCGTCGTGCCCGCCTCACGGGCACTGGCGCACACGAAGGTCAAGAACGACCGTGGAATGTACCCCCTGGGGCAATTGGCTAAGGCAGATCGGCTGTCATCGCGGCACAATTGTCGGCCAGGTCTTCACCCGATGCGCCTTGGGGTGGCAGAGTTCGGACCCATCCGCCCATCCCAGGGCGGATCCGTTCTCGCGGCGAATTGAGCCTAGCGATCATGTGCGGTCACGGCCAATTGATTCCCGATGTGCTTTCGATTCGGACAAATCGAAGGCTTCGCCGTCCGGCTACAAGCATTTGGGAACCTTCGGAACGTGCCTGATGCCCTCGATGACTCGAAGGTATAATTGCGCGCAGCAGATCTAGCTCTCCTACCCCTGTCGCAAAGACCAAATAGTGGAGGCCAATATGTGTGGAATCGTAGCAATGTTCTCGCGCAGTAGTCCGGTTTCGCCGACGCTGCTAGAGAGGGCTACGCGGCAACTACACCATCGCGGTCCTGATGGACAACGGCATTGGATTTCGTCGGATGGGCTAGTAGGTCTGGGTCACGCGCGGCTGAGCATCATAGATCTCACGACCGGAGACCAGCCCATTGCCAGTGAGGATGGGCATAAGCACATTATCGTCAATGGCGAGTTCTACGACTACGAAGCCACTCAGCGCAAACTCGAACACACGGGCCACCATCTGCGTACGCGCTCTGATAGCGAAATCGCACTACATCTCTATGAAGACCTCGGCGTTCAATGCCTGCACAGATTACGCGGTGAGTTTGCTTTCGTCCTGTGGGACGAGAACCATCGCACCCTGTTTGCAGCGCGCGACCGCTTCGGCATCAAGCCGCTTTTCTACGCGATCCATGGCGAGACGCTTTACCTAGCGTCAGAGGTAAAGGCGCTCTTTGAGGCGGGAGTGCCAGCCCGCTGGGACGCTGAATCAGTTGCGCAGGCGACCGAATTCGGCAGTCACCAGGTCCGCACGCTTTTTGACGGAATTTTTCAAGTCCCACCAGGACATTACTTGATCGCCACCGACCGGCACATCCAACTCAACAGTATTGGGACTTCAACTATCCGGCAAGAGATAGCGCCGCATTACACCGGTCTAGCGCAGAGTATGCGGAGGAATTCCGTCACGTTCTGCAAGAAGCGGTTCGCCTTCGCTTGCGTGCTGATGTTCCGGTCGGTTGCTATCTCAGCGGGGGACTCGACTCTTGCGCCGTGCTGGGCCTTGCGGCAAGACACCGCTCAGATCCCATTCGCGCCTTCACGCTAACGTTCGATCGTCCGGACTACGACGAAGAAAAAGAAGCAAGGGAGATGGCTTCCAAGGTGGGGGCTGAGTTTTTCCCTATCCGAATCCTGCAGGATGATCTGGCCGACAATTTTGCTGATGCCATTCAGCAATCTGAAACCTTCTGCTTCAATGCCCATGGCGTAGCAAAATATCTCTTGAGCCGAGCGGTTCGCGACGCGGGCTACAAGGTCGTGATCACCGGCGAAGGATCGGATGAGATTTTAGGTGGCTACGCGCACTTTCGTCGCGATATGGTGCTCTACAACCGCGATGGTCAGGATCCGTCGGAAGCCGCTGCCCTTCTGGAGGACCTCGAGAGGCTGAATCCCGTGTCCCGAGGATTGCTGTTGCCTCACGGTGCGGCCAAACCACTCGAGAATGTGAAGCGGGTCCTTGGATTTGTGCCGTCGTGGATAGAAACCTTCTCTGCCCGAGCAGCGAAGATGCAGCCTTTGTGGCATGCGGACTTTGTCGAACAATACGGCTCTCGCGAAAGTTATTACTCCCTGCTGAGCGGAATTGACGTCCGCGGGCAGCTCAGCGGCCGCGATCCGGTACATCAATCGCTGTATCTTTGGTCAAAGACCCTGCTGCCCGGTTACATACTTAATATGCTCGGCGACCGCATGGAAATGGCGCACTCGGTGGAGGGCCGCGTACCTTTTCTGGACCATGAAGTCGTCGAAATTCTCTGCTCGCAGCCCGTGCACCAAAAAATTCATGGCATGACTGAGAAGTACGTTCTCCGCGAGGCGGTTCGCGACGTAATCACTGAAACGGTATACAAGCGCCAGAAACATCCGTTCCTCAGCCCACCTGCGACCTTGAACCCAAAAGAAAAATTGAGCGCGTTGGTCAATGACACTCTTCGTGGCCCGGTCCTCGCCTCCATTCCATTTTTCGATCAGAAGAAGGTCGTCGCCCTTCTGGACAGCCTGGACACTATGGATGAAGGCGCACGGGTGGCCGTAGATCAGGTTCTGATGATCCTGGTCAGCGCGTGCGTTTTGCAAGAGCGCTTCGGTCTGGAATCAGGAACCACGGCGGTATTGCGGTCGCCTGCCCTGGCCAGTTGAGCCGCACGCAAGGACGCTCATCATGGTGAAGCCAGCAATCCTTGTTTGGCACTTCCCGTTGCGTCACGTCGATGGCGACGATCACAACGTAGGTGCCTGAGATAAGCCGTACACCGCCCATCCGCTTTGCCCCATGCGCAGGAACATCTGTCTGCCTGTTGGCTAGCATCACTGCACGGGAACGATTGTGCTCACCGGAATTCCGGCAATTGAACCAGTGATAGTGATTGAGGTAATCGCGCTTGGGACGCTAATGTTGAGCGTTGTAGACGAGGTGCCAATGGCTATCTGGGTAGTCGGGGGCAGTACATTCGGCTGGTCGCTCGACAAAGCGACCGCGACGTTCTGAATGGCATTTTTGGACAAACTGAACGAAACCGTAGCCTGCCCCCCTGCCGGAGCCGGATTCGGGGAGACGGTGATGGAGTTCAGAGCTTCCATAATGCACGGGAGCGATTTCACCTGCTTAGGTGGGCTAGGGGGCGTGGCCCACGGTACATTTATGAAATCGAAGAACTCTGTCATGTCCGGCTGTGCAGCGTCGCGAGCGGTCAGGCTCGACAAATTGAACCGTGTCTCAATCAACTTCAAGATGGCCGTATAGTCCATGACTGTATGGGACACGTAGTTCGGCTTGGTGAACGGCGACACGACAATCAGCGGAACTCGAAATCCAGTGACAGAGAATCCGCACACGGGGCTCGTGTTGTTGGCGCAAATATCAGTGCTCAGAATGTCGGTTGGATACTGGATGCTATCCGGGGGCACAGCAGGCTGCGGCGGCACGTGATCGTAGAACCCGCCCGGCTCGTCGTAGCTGAAAATTAATGCAGAATCTTTCCATGACGGGCTCGACATCAGTGCGTCAATCAGGCTCTGAACATAGACCGCCCCCGCCTGAATCGTACCTGCTGCGGTCGAGTCAACCGTTGGTGAGTGCTCGTCCAAACCCACGTACCCCGCAGGTTCAATGAACGACACCTGAGGAAGCGTGCCATTCTGCATATCGTTCAGCAGTTGAGAAATTGGCGCAAGTTGACTCGGCAGATTGTTGAGCACGTAACTGCCATAGGTGAACTGGCTCAAATAGCTGTGAGAGTACAAACAGGATGCTGTCGTGCAGCCGCTCGAATCCGGATGAACGTAAAGCCTCCAGCTAACACCGTTGTTCTGCATCAACTGGAAGATTGTCTGGGCGGTTAGGGGAGGGCTGTTCGTCGTATTCAGGGCGTTCGCATGCCCTTGCGAAGTTGCACCATACAGATACATTCGATTGGGCTGGGTTCGGGTCATGACGGGGGCAAACCAGCGGTCGGACGTCGCAAAGTTCGACGCCATAAAATAGTAGTAGTTCAATTGACTTCCATCGAAATAGCCCATCGCTCGATGCCCCAACACGTCGTAGAAGTTAAAGCCCACAGCGTCCTTCCCTGCGGTATGAGCGAAGCCGTCCATGGGAGCGGTAGTTGAATCTGTCGGATTGAACCGGTTGCGATCACCGTGGCTCTCGTTCCATGACGGGCTCGGGTTCTCGGTGCATCCCGTTTTCAGATTAAAGGGCGAAATGGGGTCGCCGTTCTCGTCGAGATTCGACGCATTCGTCGGCTCGCCGTCAAAGGTCGTTCCGTTGGTGGCCTGCGGATAGCCACCGACCTGCCAATAATTCGCCAGCTGGCCGAAGTAATGGTCGAAAGAACGGTTTTCTTGAAGCAGAACAATGATGTGATTGATCGCGGTGATGTCCTGCGGCGGAGGAATCGGGGCGAACGTGGTGTCGATATCGTACGTTTGTCCGCCAGTGACACTGAGTTGGCACGTGGTGCCCGAGCACGCCCCGCCAAAGCCGGAAAAGTTGTACCCCGAACCAGCCGTGGCGGACAATGTTAGTCCCGTACCATCGCTGAAGCTTGCCGTGCAAGTCCCGGGGCAGGCGATTCCGGCTGGACTACTGATAACCGTTCCGCTCCCCGACACAGTGACAGTAACCTGCGCGGGCGGGATAGCACTGAAAGTGGCGGAGACGGAGGTATCATTGGACAAAACGAGACTGCAGGATGAGCCGCTACAGGCTCCTCCAAAGTTACTCAGCCCGTATCCAGAAGCAGGTGTAGCTGTGAGGGACAGCGCCGTACCAGAAAGGAATGACGCGCTGCAAGTGCCGGGGCAGCTGATTCCAACTGGCATACTGGTCAATGTGCCGCTGCCAGAAATTGTAACTGTTAGCCGTACCTGCTTCTTCACTTGTGTTGGAGGGCCGTTGGATCCTCCTCCGCAGCCGGAAAAGAGAAAGAACACCGCGGCGAGAAGCGGCAATTGGCAGTAACTGAGGGATCGACCTGTGGCGCGCGGGCTCACTGCTTTAGCAGGTTGCTTTATTTGGTGCAATCCAGAGTAGAAGGGTTGCCTGCTTTACAAGTGTCTCATTTATCTGCATAGGTTTTATATGTGAGATAGAACTTATTGCCATTACTAAAGTTTGTTTCTTCAGCACAAAAGATATCAATCAGCCTTGTTTTGCCAGCCTAACCTCTAAATGTCGGTCCATCCTATCAGGGAATGTGGCCCTAAGAAAGCTAGATAAGTTGAATGGATACGATAGAATCTGAGCCTTGCTCATCCACAGCCAGATGACCGCTACCGCTACCTGGTTTGTTGGCCCGCGATAACTGTCGCCAAATCTTGATGGTCGATTTGGAAGGCAATTGAAAGCATGCCCTCCTCTTGCCGCTCAAGCACATAAGTCGTGAACGCATCTAGCTGGGTCCTTGCGCCCGTAAAATGACGAACGGTCATTTTCCATGCTGCTTTAGCAAGGAGGTATTTGACATTTATGACGCTGGCCTCCACGGCCTGCAGCTGAGTTTCAGAGAGTCCCAACGAGGCCAATCGAGCCTTCATTCTAGGTACAAGCTTGAGGAAGTCGTCTTTTCGAACCACTTGTACGCCGTTCGCACCACCGAAAAGGAATGTATCGGCGTAAAGCCTCCCGATGGCCGCCCAGTCGGAATACGAGCTAGCTTTTTCGTAGCGCTCAAGAAAGTCTTTGACCAATTGATTCATGTCTTCTCGCAGTTTGCTTAATATATGGTCACCTAACTTGGTCGGAAGCCGATACAGACAAGACCGCCATCAAGAAGGCCTTTAGTATTATACCATACTAACCGGTCAAGTTACAAGTCCTGAAATCAAAAGGGTTCGCTGGATGAGACTCAATAGCCGCTCGCCTGTCATTGTCATTGGCTGGGGCTTGGTCGGTTTTAGGGCGAATGTCGTGCTCAAATCGTAAGGAAGAAAAATGTTGGCATTTATGCGGCCTTACCACGAAATTGGCGACAGCAATGTAGGCCGTCTCACGGACCTGCCGGTTGCCTTGGCGATCGAGCGAGAGCGGGAATCGCGGTAGCGGAAGACGTAACAAATTGTCGTTCGACAAGCTAATGTGCCTCGCAATCTGCCGGGGGAGCGCGGCATGGTTGTACCCGCGATACACCGAGTTCCTTAGCAATCCAACCCTGGGTATTTCTGATTGGCGCTTCAGTTCAGAGAAAGAACATGCTTTGGGTGGGAATAATCGGAATCGTGATCTCCCGAGCTTCCAGGGGTAAAAAAAAATTTGGGGTGCACAGTTGATTCCAGAGACCTCGGGGGTATAATGCCGCAGGCCGCTAAGGAGAAACGTATGACCTTGGCTGAACAGCTTCGCACAAAATACGCCTTAACCAGCTTTAAGCCGAAAGCTGCCTGCATGGTGATGCTGGGAATCAATGAAGCACTTGAGACCGCAGCCGAGATTGCAGATCAAGAACACTCGCCTGTGGCCGCGAGCCGCATCCGCAGCCTGAAATGGATGGAGAGCGGGATTGCTTCGGGTTCGGTTCCTGGCTTTCTTCCGATTGCAAAACGTGCGTAGCGGAGCCAGACGGCGCTTCTTGTGAGGTCGATCTCACCAGGGCTTAGCAAATTTTCTCGACGCCTGCCCGTTGCCCCTCGTTGTTCGACCGGAAGAGGCCGCACGAGTCAAAGAAGTTGACCACAGCATTTTGCTTGGTCAGCTCGATGGACACGATCTCGGCTGGATTGATCTGGAAGAAGACGTGGGTTTAGTGACAGCCTGCTTAAGGACCCTCCCCCAGACGGCTCAGGTGATCAGATAGTAGCCGAGCATAATTCCTTTTCTTATGTCGCTGGCATCGGGCACCAAACTGGGACCCTACGAGATTCATTCGTCAATCGGTGCGGGTGGAATGGGCGAGGTCTATCGCGCTCGCGACACGCGTCTGAATCGAGTTGTAGCGATCAAAGTCTTACCTGCTTCTTTCTCCGAGGATGCCGACCGCCTCCACCGCTTTAGCCAAGAGGCGCGCGCTGCAGCCGCGCTGAATCATCCCAACATTCTTTCCGTGTTTGATGTGGGTGATGGTCGCGGCCCGTACGTAGTGTCGGAGCTTCTTGAAGGTGAAACTCTGCGCGAGCGCCTGAAAAACGGCCCACTTTCGACCCGCAAAGCAATTGATTATGGGCTACAAGTTGCCCACGGGTTGGCAGCAGCGCATGAGAAGGGAATTGTTCATCGCGACCTGAAGCCCGAAAATTTATTTCTTACTCAGGACGGACGAGTAAAAATCCTCGACTTTGGATTGGCGAAATTGGCGTCCGTCCCAGCACCGGTTGATGATCCCAATTCGCCGACTCTGCAAGCCGTGACCGAACCTGGTTTGATCATGGGAACGGCGGGGTACATGTCTCCCGAGCAGGTGAGGGGAAAACCTACAGACGGGCGCTCCGATATTTTCTCTTTTGGTGCTGTTCTTTATGAAATGGTCTCCGGCAAGAAGGCATTTCATGGCGAAACTGCCGCCGATACCATGACTGCGATATTGAAGGAAGACGTGCCGGAGCTCAGCGAGTCCGGACGCAACATTCCACCGGCGCTCGACCGCATTGTTCGACATTGCCTGGAAAAGAACCCGACGCAGCGCTTCCAGTCTGCTGGCGATCTGGCGTTTGGCTTGGAGGCGCTGACCGAGACCTCCTCGGCTATTAAGCCAAGCGCCGTCTCGGCACCTAGGGCAGCAAAACGTTCTTACTTCAAACCTGCAGCGATTGTAGGCGCTGTGCTGATTCTCCTGGCATGCGGAGGACTCCTCTCGTGGATGCACGGTAGCGGCGGCATTGGTTCCCCTGAATACAAACAAATTACTTTCAACACTGGTTCCATGGGCAATGCCCGCTTTGCGCGCGATGGCAGCATTATTTATAGCGCCGCGTGGGATGGAGGCGATAGTGAGCTTTACTTGGTCAGGACTGATGACCCGGGCTCGCGTCCCATTGGACTGAAACATGCCGAGGTTCTCTCGATATCAAAAAATGGTGAACTCGCAATCCGTTTGAATACTGTGCAGCTCGGCGGGTACGCGAGGACAGGAACGCTGGCTCGCGTCTCCCTGAACGGTGGCAGCCCGCGCGAGGTGCTCGACAATGTTCAGGACGCGGACTGGGCGGCCGATGGAGAAAATATGGCAGTGGTCCGCTTCGTGCCCGAGACTCACCACTGGAAATTGGAATACCCCATCGGGAAAGTCTTGATTGACAGCATCACTTGGATCAGCCATCCCAAAATTTCCCCTGATGGCAAAACGGTAGCGTTTGCCGACCATGAGAATCCTGACGGCGACGACGAAGGTTCAGTCGCGATAGTTGGTGCCGATGAACACGAGAAGAAACTTTCCTCCGGATGGTCTTCGCTGGAGGGAATTCTTTGGTCGCCGGACGGAGATGAAGTGTGGTTCTCGGCTTCGAACAGCGGCAGTTCCGATAACCTCCGCGGTGTAACACGGTCCGGCAAAATGCGAACTATCGCAAATGTCCCCGGAGGAATGTGGCTTGAGGACGAACAAAATGGACTGGTGTTGATCGTCACGAACCAAGAACGGTTGAAGATTCGCGGAATGGGACCAGGAGCAAAAGAGGAGATTGAGTTGGGCTGGCTGGGCTGGTCGTATTTTCGTGACATCAGCCGCGACGGAACAAAAATCCTTTTTGAGGAACAGGCGGATGGCGGCGGACCCAACTACACGGTATTTCTTCGCAATACGGATGGCTCGCCGCCGGTGCGGATGGGCGAAGGCACTGGACGCGCTATTTCGCCCGACGGGAAGTGGGCCATTACACAGCCGCTGCGAAGCAATGAACTGATTCTTGTCCCAACCGGCGCCGGAACTTCCAGACGATTGACTCACGACAGCATCAACTACGGCGTTGTACGTTTTCTACCGGATGGCCAACCCATATTGGCAAGCGGGATTGAGCCGGGACACGGGGCGCGAGACTACGTGATTGATCTTGGCAGTGGCCAGTCCAAGCCGCTTACGCCGGAAGGAATTTTTGGTGTTGTTCCATCGTCGGATGGACGCGCAACTGCGGTCATGAAAGATGGAAGCTGGGGCATCTGGCCGCTGAACGAGTCAGGGAGTGGTTTCCGGCCGGTCCCCAACCTCAAAACGAACTACCAAGTGAGTGGGTGGTCGACCGACGGTCAATCGTTGTTAGTGTATCCGGCCAATGCAACAAAGACGGCCAAGACGTATCGCGTAAATATCAATACCGGCAAAATGGAATTCTGGAAGGAATTCGGCGCGTCTTTGGAGAAGGATGCAGTATTTGTCGCACGTCCGACGTTTTCAGCGGATGGAAGAGCGTACTCGTACATCTATAATCAAGTCTTATCGCAATCGTACGTGGTAAAGGGCTTGAAGTAAGAAACCGCCTTTCCGTCCGTCGCCATTACTTCCATAGAGGCCGGATCGAGTGCTCGAAAACCTCCTACCTGGAATTGGTGTTATCAGCTACCATGGGCGCGCAGTGAGATAATCTGGCTTTACTGCCAGGCCGACAATCAACATGCGCACTTTGAGCACAATCACGCGTCGTTCGCTCCCGATTCTCACCTTTCTATGCGTTGGATTTCTCGCAGGGCCTCCGTCGCATGCCCAGTTTGGACCGCCGGAGCCGCAAGGCTCAGGACCGAAACTGAATCCTCCAACCGTGTTTCCTCCACCGGGTACCTATCCCACTACAGAATCCATCACGCTGCTCGATGATGATCCACAGGCAATCATTCACTACACTTTCGACGGCAGCACACCTACTTCGAAGAGTCCAGTCTTTGATCCGCACCAAGTCCTCTTTATTTATGGAATTTATGACGGAGACCATGGGCTGAACACCGGATACACGATCCGTGCGGTCGCTATGCACGAGGGCCGTACGAATAGTGAGGTGGCAAATTTTCAGTTCGTCATCGACCGGCGTGATCGCACCGCGTACATCTCGGAAGAGGTTCTGCCCGGAGTCCGTATGGTGCGAGACGCAGATAACGACAAGATGTTTCTGGTGAAAGGTGCAAACAAGTATGCGTTGATCGACAGCGGTATGGGCCGGGGCGACTTGAAGGCTTACCTGTCCCAGTTTACCGGGGGCATGCCGATTGAAGTCATCTTTACGCACAGTCATGGAGATCACATCGGGCAGGCGGATCAATTTGTGCGGGACAGCGTAGAGCACATCGGGGAAGCGGATCTCCCGGTCTTAAAGGATTTGCTGAAAAAGCGTGGCATTTCGGACGATTTGATTGAACGGCATGCTCTGCTGCTGCACGACGGCGACCGCATCGACCTGGGAGACCGTTCGCTGCTGGTCTATGAAACACCGGGACATACGCCAGGGTCAATGGTTGTTTTCGATGAGCAGACGGGGAATCTCTTTACCGGTGATTCTTTCGGAAGCAACTCGCCTACGATTCCAGATGCACTTTTCATGCAATGGAACCAGACACCGCTCGATGAATATCTCTCAGTTGTGAAGAACTGCCGACCAAAATTCCGCGGTAAGGTGCAGCGCATAATGACTGGCCACAACGACCACCCTCTGGCGGGCGAAAAATACCTGGACAATCTCGAGATCGCACTGCAGTCCTTGATGGACAAGGGTCATGCTGCGCTGATGCCGTCTTACCGGCCGGTTGGGTTCGAGCAGGTAATGGTGGGCGACCGCTTTCACGATCCCAATTGGGTCGCAATCAACGTCAACACGAACGCTTACCTGCCCGCAGCAGTGGAAAAAATTGCCGGGCTCACATACTTGGTGGTCGAGGGGGAGAAGCTTTCGCCGACGTTTAGACCGAATACGAAGGAGTACACGGTGACGATACCCCGAGGGGCGCGAAGTCTTAAGATCACGGCTCAGCCGACATCGACGCAATCGCGTCAGCTGACGATCGATGGGGACCCTGTACAGGCTGGAGTGCCGCACGAAGTCGAGCTTAAAAGAAAATCTCCATCAATCCACATTCGCGTCGTCTCTCCGGACGGAACCGAGACTACCCAATACACGGTTACCGAGGTGCCATGAACTCGCGATCACCTCGCTACCAATTTCTCCATAGCGATCGCTCGAGTGAAGAAAATCCGTGCTTGCTCATTGTTGCAAAACCTTGATATGGCTTATTGATGCTCATGGCTACGCTCGCTCAAGCACTCGCCGCCCTAAAGGTGGACTCGCATTGATTTCTTAGCATTGGAACAATTACGAGGAGAACATATGAAACGCCGCTCTTTTCTGAAAACCGCCAGCGTGGCGGGCGTGATGGCCGGCGCCATGCCAGCCTGGGGTGGCCCACAACACGCAAGTCACCTAGTGTCTTCCAGCAAGGCATCCCCAGCTTCTTCCCCAGAAAACATTCTGCTCAAAGACTACAGGCCGAAATCCATTTACAAGATTCCGATTACAGAGGTCCCCAAAGCGAAGTTTCCCGCCATTGACATGCATTCCCATCCTTACGCCAAGACGGCGGAGGAAATCGCCGAGTGGGTCAGGAATATGGACGAGGTGGGCCTGGAGAAGACAATCATCCTGGCCATGGCCACGGGAGAGAAATTCTCAGATATCTATCGAAAATACTCCGCGTATCCTGGCCGCTTCGAGCTGTGGTGCGGTTTTGACTACACGGGCTACGATCAGCCCGGATTCGGTCCCCAGGCCGTCAAGGTCCTAGAGCGATGTCATGATATGGGCGCGCGCGGCGTTGGAGAGCTTCATGACAAAGGAAAGGGACTCACTTCAAGCACGGTGAAGGCCCTTGGCATGCATCCCGACGACGCTCGCATGGATCCGCTGTTTGAGAGGTGCGGGCAGTTAGGCATGCCGGTAAGCATTCACGTCGCCGACCCGATCTGGATGTACCAACCAATGGACAACACCAATGACGGCTTGATGAATGCCTATCATTGGCGGTTGGACAACCAGCCTGGCATTGTCGGGCTTTCCGGGATGGTTGACATCCTGGAGCGCACCGTCCAGAAACATGGGAATACGACTTTCATCGCCTGCCACTTCGCCAACCTCGACTATGATCTCGCGCGCCTGGGGCAAGTACTCGATGCTCATCCCAATCTGTATGCGGACATTTCCGCGCGTTATGCCGAAACTGCGCCCATTCCCCGCTTCACCGCCAAGTTTTATGAAAAGCACGGCGACCGTCTGCTTTACGGCACCGACATGGGATTTGACAAGGCCATGTATCGAATTACTTTCCGGGTTCTCGAGACTTTGGACGAGCACTTCTATGAAAACAGCCAGTTCGGCTACCACTGGAGCCTGAATGGCTTCGGACTTTCAGATGAAACATTGCGTGGGGTTTATCGCGACAATGCGGAGAAACTCTTGGCTTCGCGAAGAACTTAAACCTCAAAACTGGCAGGCTCTGGTCCGCGGTCGAACTCTGTGCCCTGTGTTGTTACACGGTTTTGACTTTAACCCCGGAAGCAATCACATGAACTAGGGGGAGTAAGCGTGAAATTCATGAGAGTGTTGATCCTGTTTGCGTGTACCTCGGCTGCCTCGGCCCAGCCGAATGCCTCTTATTATGTGGCGACGACCGGCAACGATTCCAACCCCGGTACCCAATCCGCGCCCTGGAGAACCATTCAACATGCGGCCGACACGGTCCACGCCGGCAGCACGGTTTACGTGCGCGGCGGAATCTACGAAGAGTTGGTGCGCATCAGTGTGTCCGGAAATGCGAACGACGGCTTTATTACTTTCCGAAGCTACCCGGGCGAAACCGCGGTTTTGGACGCAATCCACGCCACACCTGAAGGCAGGCAGGGTGTACTCACTATTCAGAACCAGTCTTACGTGCGGATCGAAGGATTTGAAATTCGCAATTTTCGCACCGCCCAACATCACCTGACTCCTTTAGGCATCAACGTCATCGGATCCGGCGCGCACATCGAATTGCTCAAAAATAACGTCCATCACATCGAGCAGACCTTCCCCGGCCGTGATAAGCCGGGGAGCGGTGGCAACGGGTTTGGCATCGCTGTCTACGGTACGAATGCCCAAGCTCCCATTACGGACCTGATTATTGACGGCAATGAGGTGCACCACCTCAAGACTGGATCGAGCGAGTCGCTGGTGGTAAACGGAAACGTCACGAATTTTCGCATCACCCACAACATCGTTCATGACAATAACAATATCGGGATCGATGTCATTGGGTTTGAGCGTACCGCACACGATCCTGCCGTGGACCAGGCCCGCGATGGGACAGTAAGCCACAATCTGGTTTACAACATCACCTCACGCGGCAATCCGGCATACGGAAACGATCAATCGTCGGACGGGATTTACGTGGATGGTGGAACAAGAATCCTGATCGAGCAGAATACCATTCACGATGTGGACTTCGGGATCGAGCTGGCTAGTGAACACAAGGATCGCGCAACCAGCTACATTATTGCCCGCAATAACCTTATCTATCACTGCCACACCGCAGGTGTTTCCATTGGCGGCTATGCGCCCGACCGTGGACATACCGAACACTCCCAGGTACTCAACAACACACTCTACGCGAACGATACGTCGTCCACCGGCAGCGGCGAGTTCCAGATGCAATGGAACATGTCGGACAATGTCTTTGCCAATAACATCGTTTACGCCGGACCGCGCTGCGTGATCTCAGTGACCAAAACCGAGGTGAACAAAACTCAACCGCCCGCCCTGATTGACTATAACCTTTATTACTGCGCCGACGGTCCCGAGGTAAGCGCCTGGGTAAAGGCTTTGGGCACCATCAAAGGCTTCAACAATTACGTCAAGTCCACGGGGAATGATCGGCAGTCACGCTTCCTCGACCCGGACTTTGTCGATCCAGCCGCACACAATTTTCATCTGCAGGCTGGTTCGCCCGCCCTCGCTGCGGGCACTATCGATGAATTGCCGGTGGGAGAACTTGACCTCGATGGCTCACCGCGAGTGAATTCCGGAAAAATCGATCTGGGTTGCTACCAGAAGCCATAGGAGAGATCCATGCACAATTCAGACGTAAACCCGGCACACAATCATGAAGCTCATGACTGCAACTGGCGCGTCACCTGCGTGCCTCCTCTAAGAGAGGGGCATGGGGCACGACTTTGGATTGGGAAACGAATCTCTATCGGGGAGGAGTTCCCGATAAACCTGCAGAATCGGAGGGCAATTGGGACGGCAAGGCTTGTGGGGGGTGTGCATCTTGAAACGGTCAAATCGCGTCTCCGACGCAATCGATCTTCCGGCTTGCTCGTCATCCGGGCGATTGCCCGCTCTCCGGTCGGGCTGATGTGGTCCGACAAGATCGAGAGCAAATGCCAACCGACTATCCGAGCAAAGACTCTCGGTTTACTCCGAAAGATCTGAAACTAGCTGAGTCCTGGCCTGCTTGAGATCTGCGGTTTCAAACCCCTCCGTGAAGGAAGCCAACACTTCTGCTAGCTGTCTATGATCGCAGCTCCCCTGACTCGACTCCAGACGGTCCATGCTTAGCGCGGCTCTCAGTTGCCTCCATCTTGCCCCTTGTTGTTGCGCAACGCTCAGGGCTTCAGCAAAACACGCCCTCGCTTCGGAGAGAGCCGACCTTGCGAATGAATCCTTAGGAGGCGTACCTGCCTTTCGTAAATTACTGCTGTTGAAGAATAATTCGCCTTTGAGCCGATGCAGCTCGGGAACTCCATACCCTTCTCCAGTGGTTTGGGCGAGCGTTATGGCATCTGTGATTATTGAAAGGCCCTCTTCTATTCGTCCCGTTTTACCAACTTGGTCAGCGAGCAGCCCCAAGAAGAAGGGCGACCGGAGTTTCGCGCCTGTCGCTTCGTACTCCGCCAACCCCCTCTGCATCGTCTTGATGCCATCCTGTGCCCTCCCCATTTCTGCAACCGCCCAGCCGAGCTCTATCAAACCGTGTGCCCGCCAAACTGCAAAGCCGTATTTGTCGGCCAGTTGCAATGCCTGTTTGGCGGTTTCGTAAACCAGGGGAGCCTCGCTTTGCAGTTGATGGAGCTGCGCCGCAACGTGCAAAGCAACCACCAAAGTCTGGGGATGCGCCAGCTCCCGTGCGAGTGCCAATGCTGCCGCCAACCTCTCTGCCGACTGATCGGGGTAGCCAAGCTCCAAAAGTGCCAGGGCTGTGAAGCACTCAAACATCACTTTGCTATCAAAGTTGTTAAAAATGTGGTTGCGGTGATCGTGATGTGTGGCGTAGAGCGCTGAGCCCTTTTCAAGGTGCTCGAGTGCTTCGGAGCAGCGCCCTAACAAGACCAGCAGCGCCCCTATGGATTGGTGGGCTTCCATCGTTAGCGCTCCGTCGCTCAGATCCTCGGCTAGTTGCATAAGCTGATATGCAATCTCCAACGCCGGACGCAACTCTCCACTGAACTGCTTGTAGAAATTTTGTGACCACAGCATGTAGAACAACTCTGGAGAAGGACCGTGGCGCCAGAATAGCTCGCGCCCAGGAGCGTTGATTTTCTCCACCTCCGCCGACGCGAATCCCTTGATCGCCATCAGCGAAGCACTCAGAATCATGCGCAGTTTCATTTCTTGCTTTGCATGCTCGGAAGCTTCCGGACGGATTTTTAGTGTCTCCAGACCCCGCTTGGCCAGGTCAATGGCTTCGTGGTGGGCTGAACGGGCTGCGGCGTTCTCTGCCGCCTGCAGTGTGTATTCAAGCGCGCGTAATGAGTCATGGCTTTGCTCAAAGTGCATCGCCAGTTCAGCAGCAATCTCGTTAGCTCGATCACCATAAATCGCGATTCCGCGCTCGGCGATCCGCTGGTGAATTTGCGAACGCCGCATCGGAGCAATCAATCGGTAAGGCACTTCTTTATAGAGCACATGAATAAATCGATGACGCGGCGTAACACTTCCGTCGGGCAGTTCAAACAGCAACGCGGGCGACAAAAACTGGTGCCGTCGGGCTAATTCTTCGCAATGTTCCTCCACCCATTCCACCGTGTTCTCAAGTCCCGCGGCAATCGCCACTGACGAGCATTCCATCCCCGCGACGCTGGCAGCCTCAAGGACCGTGCGCTCGTCCGGGCTCAGTCGCTCAATTTGCTTTTGGATCAGCTCTCTGACATTGGCCGGAACGCCCCGTTCGACTTCGGACAGATCTACGCACAGCCTCCAGCTGCCTTGTTCTAAAACGATTGCTTTTTGATCCACCAAATACTCAACCAGGTCAACCATGAAAAGCGGGGTGCCTTCCGTGCGCCGGTAAACCGTCTGTCTTAGTCTGGTGGGAAACTGATGCCCGGGAAATCTCGCATCCAGGTATTCCCCAACGACTTCTTCAGAGAGACATTCAAGTGCCACTTCGCGGCATAATCCGTGTGCTTGCAACTCCCGTTTGACACCTTTGAGGGGATGGTCAGCCAGAATGACATCAACCGGACGATACGTGCCGATGACCAGCAGGCGCGCGGGGTCTCGACGCCGTGCGAGATACGAAAGCAAGTCTAGGGTGGAGTAATCGCTCCAATGCAGATCCTCCAGGACTAGTAGCAAGGGAGTTTCTGACGACAAAATTTCGATCACTTCGGTTATTTCGCGGAGCATCCGCTCGCGCGTTGCACCTATTGCCTGAGATTGCAGGTGGGCTCGTTCCGACTGCGGAACCAGCGAGGGCATTTGCGCTAACCAGGTTGGGGCCTGATTACGCAACAAATTGAGTACCTGATCTCCGCCCTGCGAGCGGCAAAGTCGCGAAAATCCATCCAGTAATGGGAGATATGCTTCCCCGGCGCCATATTGTTCAAGGCACTGTCCTCGCGCGATACGAATATTCGGCAACTCGTCAGCTGCTTCGAGGAAGGCCTGAACGAGAGTGGTCTTCCCGATTCCAGCTTCCCCTGTGACGAAGACGACTTGCCGATCTCCCGCGAGCGCAAGATGAAGCCAGTCCCGCATTTTGGCCAACTCGGACTTGCGGCCAAGCACTCGGATTTCAACGGGTGTGGAGCTGGATCCGGAACCTTTCGGCGGAAGCGCTGAAACCGGCATTGCTTGGATGGAAGGCTTGCCCGGCGTCCGTTGGGAAGTCTTCCCGATGAAGCGATACCCTCGGCGATGTGCGGTCTCAATATAGCTGGGCGAGCCGGCATCGTCGTCCAATGCCTCTCGAAGTTGCCGGATATTGTCCTTCAAGACTGCGTCGCCAACAAAAGTGCCAGGCCAGACAGTGTCCAGCACCTTTTGCTTGCTGACCAGTTGCCCAGGATTTTCGATCAAGAGTTTGAGAACTGCGAAAGCCTTTGGTCGTAAAGAGATCGCTCGCGTGCCCCGCCAGAGACATTCGTTGGTGAGGTCTAGGCGAAATTGTCCGAACGCGATCTCTTTCTCGGCTTGCATTTTCGGGTAAACATCACAAACTGCGCCAGGACGACTCGACTGCTTCTGCTGTGGATCGCTGGTACGAACCACGTTCCAAACATTCTGTCCGCACAGTCACAATGTGACTAAAAGCGTCCTCTCCAACCAGTCCGACCATCAGCTACCATGCTTAACGCCTTTATGCCATCGGAACTGAATCAAGCAACGTTCTAGCGCTCTTGAGATCCGCGGTTTCGAAACCTTCAGTAAACCAGGAATATATTTCTGCAAGGTGCGTGGGGTTTTGGTTCCCCAGCATCAGATCAAGACGGTGCAGGCTCAATGCTGCTCTCAATTCCCACGATCTTGCTTCTTGTCGCTTTGCGATTGTCAAGGCGTCACTAAAGGACGCCCTCGCTTCCGCCAGGATCGAAATTGTGGATGAATCTCGGGGAGGTTTGCCAGCCTGCAGTAGACCGCTGTGATTCAACAATAAATCACCTCGTATGCGATGCAACTCCGCAAGCGCATAACCTTCTCCGGTTTGCGCAGCGCATGTTAAAGCCTGCGCGATCACCTCCAGTCCTTCCTCTACCCGTTGCGCTTTATTTAGTTGATCAGCCAAAGAACCCAGAAAGACCGGATACCAGATTTTTGTCCCAGTGGCCTCGTACGCTGAGAGGCCTTCCTGCATCCGTTCGATCCCTCGTCGGACTTCGCCGAGTTCAGCGTCAGCCCAGCCAAGATCAATTCTGCCGAACGAGACCCAGAGCTCCAGTCCATAGTCCTCAGCTATTCTCATGACTTCCTTGGCGCGCTCTTGCGCGAGTAGGGGCTCGCCTCTTAGCTGATGCAGCTGCGCGACAAAGCGAGCCGCATAAGCCAAGCTCTGCGGGTGAGCAAGCTGCCTCGCGAACTCCAATCCGGTCTGCATTCGTCGCATGGCTGCATCAGGGAACCCAAGGGCCCACAATGCTTTTCCTGCGGAGCATTCACTGAGCACTTTGCAGTCACGACCACTGATCAGAGTCTCGGAGAAGGGTTGGTTCATAGAATAGAGGTGCGAAGCCCGATTCACGTGTTCAAGCGCTTCGGCGCATCTGCCCATTTCTAATAGCGTGGACCCCCTTGCCCGGTGTGCTTCCATGATCAGTCTTGGATCCTTCAGGTCCTCGGCAAGATCTAGCACTTGATCTGCAATCTCCAAAGCACCCCGAATATTTGCCCGGAACATGCGAAACAGGCCGAGCAGATACAGCCAATTGAATACTTGGGGCGACGGCTTGCTTAAGCGGAACAGATCCTTTCCGTCGGCATAAGCCGATTCCACCCCGTCCCATGCAAACCCTTTAGCCGCCCCGCGTGACAGTATCAGGATTATGCGCAGAGCGATCTCTTGCTGATCCCGCTCGGTAGATTCAGGCAATAACTTCAGTATCACCAGTCCTCGTTCCGCAAGATCAGCAGCTTCGTGATGGGCTGACCTCCGGGTAGCGTTCTCAGCCGCTTGGGTCAGATACTTCACTGCACGCCGCCAGTCGCGGCTCTCCTCAAAATGCATTGCCAGTTCCGCGGCAATCTCGTTGGCACGATCGCCATAAATGGCTACTCCCCGTTCGGCAATGTGCTGATGAATCCCCGAGCGGCGCATAGGAGCCATAGATCGGTAAGGTACATCTCTATAGAGCACATGAATAAAGCGATGCCGTGGAGTGATCGTCCCATCCGGCAGTTCAACCACCCACGCGGGGGACAAAAACTGGTGCCGTTGTACCAATGCTTCGCAATGTTCCTCGACCCATTCCACGGTGTTCTCGAGTCCCGCGGCAATGGCAACTGACGAACACTCCATTCCAGCTACACTTGCCGCCTCCAAGACCATTCGCTCATCTGGAGCAAGGCGTTCAATCTGTTTTTCAATCAATTGCCGCAGGTTCGCTGGAATTCCTTTTTCGACAGCCGATAGCTCTACGCGCAAATTCCAGCCGCCTTTTTCTTCGACGATCATCTTTTGATCGATCAAATAATCCACTACGTTGACCATGAAGAGCGGATTCCCTTCGGTCCGCCGGTAAATCGTCCGTCGTAAACGGGCGGGAAGCTGGTTGCCGGGGAATCTCGTGTTCAAGTATTCCGCGACCGCCTCTTCAGCAAGGTACTCCAGCGGCAGTTCGCGACAGAGCTTATGCGCCTGTAACTCGCGCTTCACACCTCTTAGAGGATGGTCCCCGACAATTACATCTACCGGGCGATAGGTACCGATAACCATCAAGCGTGCGCGGTCGTGGCGGCGTGCCAAGTACGAAATGAGATCAAGCGTGGAGTAGTCGCTCCAGTGAAGATCTTCCAGAAGCAGTAGAAAGGGGTTCTCTGACGACAGGGTCTCGATCGCCTCAGCCATTTCGCGCAGCATCCGCTCGCGCGTTGCTACCTGGGCATGCGAGTACAACAGGCTTTGGTCGGCCGGTTCAATAACCGAAGGCATCTGAGCCAACCAACTCGGAGCATGCTGACGTAAACAGTTCAAGACCTGAGTTGCAGCCGCTGAGCGGCACAGCCGCGAGAACGCATCCAAAACGGGCAAGTAGGCTTCGCCTGACCCATAGTGCTCCAAGCATTGACCGCGGGCGACGAGAACTGCCGAATCACGAGAACTCTGCTGGAGAAAGGCTTGAACTAAGGTAGTCTTCCCAATTCCAGGCTCTCCGGTAACAAAGACAATTTGACGTTCGCCACACATCGCCTTCTCTAGCCATCCCCGCATGATTGCCAACTCTGCCTGCCGGCCTAGCACTTCCTCCGCCGTGGTGGATGTAACAGCCTCGATAATGGAGGTGCGTTTTGAAGCAGGAATATTGGACGCTGCGCCCAATCTCTTGGCAGGCCCTGGCTCGGAGAGTTTCCCGATAAAGCGATAGCCGCGGCGATGTGCGGTCTCAATATATGCGGGTGATCCGGCATCGTCGTCCAACGCCTCGCGAAGTTGACGGATGTTGTCCTTGAGGACCGCGTCACCTACGAAGGTTCCCGGCCACACGGTGTCGAGCACTTGTTGCTTTGTGAGCAGTTGTCCCGAATTGTCGATCAGGAGCTTAAGCACCGCGAAGGCTTTCGGGCGCAACGATATCGCGCGTGCGCCATTCCACAGGCACTCGTTCGTAAGGTCCAGACGAAATTGCCCGAACGCGATCTCTTTTGGGGCTTGCATTTATAAGGCCGGAGTGTCGCGATTGCCCCTACATTGATGAGCCGATTGACTTTGAGGCTCCAAACAATTGTCAAACCATCGAAAGGCCCGACTCCAGGGATCCCCTCGGCGACTCGAATCCCACCCGATTGGCCACTGAAACACCACTTCAACGTGACGACTTCGTTATGACTCGGTTCTAAGGCTGCGGGTATTCTCGGCTCGTGATGAAGGGATTGCAACACGCAAATGCATTCGTGATCCAGTTCCGAGGCGCCGAGGAAGCGACGCCAGAGAGGCTTTCGGGCCGAGTGGAGCACGTCGCGTCAGGACGCACCACACTCTTCCAGACCGTCGAAGAGTTGCCGCAGATCTTGTTGAAAATGCTGAGAGCTGTGGCTTCAGAGAAGGAAGGGGAGGCAGATGAACTTGCGTAGGCAGAACCCATCAGAACACTCAAAACAGAGCCACAAATCAAGGAGACGCCCGTTATGAAGAAAACTTTACTGCCCGCAGCCATGGCCGTCGCCATCGCATTGGTCGCTTTAACCCCGTGTGCGAACGCGGCAGAAGGCGACAGCATCACTTTTAATCTGAAAGTTTCTGCCGGGGCGGCAGCATGCCTCAAGCCTAACGCCGGGGGTCGGGTCACCGTTAGCGATCTCGGCTTGGTTCAGAACCTGCACGTAGAAACCGCCAATCTGCCCCCGAACACTGAGTTCACAGTATTCCTCATCCAGATTCCACACAGTCCTTTCGGACTCTCCTGGTATCAGGGTGACATTCGGACCAATCGCGATGGCAGGGCTGTTGGCGACTTTACCGGCATTTTCAGCAAAGAGACGTTCATTCAAGCGCCCAATGTAGCTCCCGCACCGCAGGTATTTCCCGATAATGCGGCTGTTAATCCCGCCACTCCTCCAGTTCAGATCTATCACCTAGGAATTTGGTTCGCAGATCCGAACGCCGCGGGCGCAGCTAATTGCCCCAGCACGATGACGCCATTCGATGGCGACCATCAGGCTGGCATTCAGGTACTAAACACGACGAACTTCCCCGATACGCGCGGTCCATTGTTCGCCATACAGTAGCCAGCATTCAGCGTCGGACTCCCCGAGCGGGGTGGGCACCAGAGGTAAATCCCACCTCGCTCTTTTTTTTGGCGGAAACGAGAGGCCTGCGACTTCCACGACAGAGATGAGCCCCAAGCAACACTGTCCACACGCCAACAATACAACAACACCACCAGAACCTTATGACTTCGCAAGCAGACGCAGCTATTCTGCGATCACTTCAAGGATGTCAAGTGAAAGAGGTAAGCGGAGAGGAGCTTTTCATGTTGGAGATCGTTTGGCGTAATCCTAATAGCCCGGTTCAAGAGAGAGTAATTCTCGACAAGACTTTGCGGCACAACTCCGAGACTGGAGAAGCCGAGACTATTTATTGCAGAAGAGCTGCAACAGCCAGCGAGGATGTTGAATTTCAGCTTGTGGTCAGTGCGCGACAACCTATGCACGCTGCGTAACTAGGGTGCGATTGCGAACACCAATTCTGGAGAGGAAAAGACTATGGCTTATAACAGCCCGCTGAATCTGTCAGGTGAGACTTGGGTAGTACCCAACCACGTGAGCCCCATCGATCGAACCAGGAATGTGAGACCAGAATTGTTTGCGATCGCTATCCCTGAGGTCGACCGTATTCCTACGACTTACTGCGAGCCCTCCGTGCCAGGAGCTTTAAGGGACCTTTTCGAGTCTGATGGGCTGCAGGTGGAAATTAGCTTTGCCGATGGGACGAATCTCACTTCAGGTTTCAGGTCCAAATCAGTTTCTCCTGTGATGAACGCGCTGGTCCTGCCTTTTAGTTGGGAAGAACTCGTAGGGCGTGTTGCCTCGCTCCTTGATCATTCGCGCCCGAAGGATGCAGTGACTCGGTTTGGCGATGTCTACATTAACTTTGCCAGCATGGAAGTGCGCCGATCGTCCGGCGAGCAAATCATGCTGACGGCTCAAGAATTCAAGGCTCTCCGATTTTTTGTCTCGAATCCCGGGCGGGTGATCTCGCGGGACGAATTGTTGAATCGAGCGTGGGGCTACGACAATTATCCGTGCAGTCGCACCGTGGACAACCACGTTTTGAGACTGCGCCAAAAACTGGAAGTAGAGCCCTCGCAGCCCAAGCACTTTTTGACCATCCACAGTGTTGGATACAAGTTTTTGCCGTAAATCCGTTTAGTTTCTCAAAAGAAGGAGATCTTGCAATGAATCGAATTGTGTATCAAACGAAAGAAACGTCGCTAGGTTCGCAAGTACTATTCCGCAGTAATTCGCGTCGCGCCATCGGAGCGATCGTCTTGCTGGTCTTAGTTTCCAGCGCCGCATTTGCCCAATATCCAGGTGGCGGGGGTGCCGGCAGCTCAGGGTCCTATCCAAGTTATGGGTCGAAAGGTGCAGTCATCGGTGCGGTCGCCGGTGGAGCGGCCGCTGCCGGGCTGCTGTACTGGAAATTTCACAAGCGAACCAAAGTGGAAGGCTGTTTGGCTGGCAGCGGAGACAAGCTGGTCAGCGAGAAAGACAATCACATCTACAACCTCACTAACAAGCAAAACCAGACACTCAAGCCCGGAGAACTCGTCGAACTTCTAGGCAAAAAGACGAAGGATTCATCCGGCGAGCCCCTATTTGAGGTGCACAAGCTGAGCAAGGACCTCGGTCAATGCACAACGACCACCGCGGAGCAGACGCGGTGATTGTTTTCAGAAAAATGGCAATTGTTCGACACGGTGCCGACAAGTACGCCGACACCAGGTCTTAGACTCAAGGAGCGTTAAGAAAGCGTTAAGGCACTGCCCAGTGTCGCGCGAGGTGAGGTCCGAGTTCGCATTGCGGAAAGGAAACTGAGATGGCAACAACTTGTATGGTGTGCGGTCCGAGACCAATTGGCGCAGCAGCAGAGTCGGTGCATGACGATATGGCTCTCGTCCACGCCTGCAAGAGGGGGGATGTCGCCGCATTTGAGGAACTCGTAAAACGCTACGACAGAAAACTCTTCAGAATTGCTCAACATGTCACCCAGAACCGCGAGGACGCCCAGGATGTTGTGCAGGAAGCATTTCTAAAGGTGTTTCGTAACCTCAGCCAATTTCGAGAGGATTCGCAATTCTCAACTTGGCTCGTCCGAATCACCATAAACCAGTCGCTCATGAAAGTACGTAAGGTGCACACGAAAAAAGAAGTGGGCATCGACCAGGATTCTCAGGCGGAAACGGGCCAAAACGCGCTGGAGTTTGCTGACTGGGCACCGAATCCTGAAGAACGCTACCGTTCATCAGAGCTGAGAGCAATCCTGAGGAAGGCATTAAAGACGCTGCAGCCGACCTTGAGCCTCGTTTTTGTACTGCGAGACATAGAAGGACTCTCAACCGAGCAGACATCGGAAGTCTTGGATCTCAGTCAGGCTGCGGTTAAGACGCGACTTATGCGGGCGCGGCTGCAGCTGCGCGACCGCTTGAGCCGTTACTTCACGAACGGGGCTCGGAATCCTAATTTCAGCTCTACAAAAGTGAGCCACTGACAACCTATCGGGGGAGGCGATTCCTGTGGTCAGTAAGATCTCGGTACTTAGCGCTTGTCTGTGTTTGCTTGGAGGCCTTCTTGCGTGCAATGCCTCCCGCATGCAAGTCCCGGCACCATCGGCAACCGGTAGCGGATTCCAACAGACCGGCCTAGTTGCGGACGTCGCCGGAAGTGCACTCCACACCGACCCGGGCCTGC
>Ga0134128_10000518_pt1 | contig 53496 bp, 46 predicted proteins | sample KB31754_FD_96462 | JGI IMG/M metagenome (GOLD analysis project Ga0134128, IMG submission 96462) | Terrestrial soil microbial communities with excess Nitrogen fertilizer from Kellogg Biological Station, Michigan, USA - KB3-175-4 | ecosystem: Environmental > Terrestrial > Soil > Unclassified ... | reverse complement strand
GTTGCAGAAAACGAGCAACATCGCCGCAGTCATGAACAGCATGGGTCACTCGGATGTAAAAACGGCCATGACGTATCAACACCCGGAATTGAACGTCGTCCGCGACGCAATCAATTCACGGCACATTTTACGGCACACCGCCGAAACCGTTAACTAGGTAAGTGATTGAAAAGATTTGGCTGCCCCCCAGGGATTCGAACCCCGATATGCTGATCCAGAGTCAGCTGTCCTGCCGTTGAACGAGGGGGCAGTTTCTGCGAACAGAATGCGGAGCAAATCCGCACTCTGATTTTATTGGCCTTCGCCGAATGGGTCAATTCGCGCAATATTCGCGATGGTTTAACGCGTATCGAAGAAATTCAAACCAGGCCCCGATGCCTGCTCGCCACGTGCTAGACTCCAGCTATTGCTGGCATGCGGATTCTCAGGCGCTATATTCTCGGCGAAGTTACCTCACACGCGCTGATCGGGACCGGCATTTTCACGTTCGTTATCTTCACGAAAGAATTGGGGCAAATTCTCGAACTGGTCGTGCGCAACAGCGCGCCCTTGCCCAGTGCCATTCAACTCTTTTTGCTGATTATTCCCGGAGCACTGAACATTACTCTGCCCGCGGGCGTCTTGATTGGGGTGTTGCTAGGACTCAGTCGCCTGGCTGCCGACAGCGAGATCACCGCCATGAAGGCTTGCGGAGTCAGCCTGAGCAAGTTTCTGCGCGTTCTGGCTATCTTCTTTGTTGGTGCATGGGTACTCGCCCTTGTGAACAGCATTTATCTGGCGCCTCAGGCGCAACGAGCGTTGTCACACTTGCAAGACCGGCTCAAGGGATCGCAAGTTTCCTTCGAGGTCCAGCCGCGCGTCTTCTATGAAGGATTTCCGAAAAAAGTGCTATATGTCCACGATGTGAAGACCGCGCAAGGGGCGGCCATCTGGAAAGGCGTGTTCATTGCCGACACTACAGATCCTTCGGCCCCGAAGATCACGCTTGCCGAGCGCGGGATCCTGGTAAGTGAAGGCAAGACCCTGCTGCACCTCCACTTGATCAACGGATCGTCGCATGAAATGGTTCCGAACGAGCCTGACAAATATCAGATTTCGACCTTTCAGGAAACCGACATGCCGATTTCATTGCCCGAGAGCAGCGTGTCGAAGGATCAGCCACCGTCTGCCATTGGCGAGATACCAACCTTTCAACTGCCGGTGCTGGCAGGAACGCGAAAGAACCCGTGGGTCGCTCGTTGGTACTGGATTGAGTTTCATCGCCGGTTTGCCCTGCCAACGGCCTGTTTAGTGCTCGGTCTGGTCGGTTTTCCGCTTGGGATGTCGGCCAAAAAAGGTGGAAAGTCGACCGGATTCGTGCTGACGGTAATTCTTGTTTTTGGGTATTACTTTGTTTCACTGCTTGGCGTTTCCATGGCACGGCAAGGAAAGCTCTCTCCGGGAGCCGGGGTCTGGCTAGCAGACTTCGCCTGTCTGGCGCTGGGCGTGTTTCTAATCTGGCGGTCGGAGAAGCGGCCATTTGAGGTGGGAGCACTTAAAGGGATCTGGGGATCTTTGAAAGCACGGTTCCAGCGAGGAGAGCTGCTGCTGCCCAAAGCCTCGGCGGAGAATGCCTTCGAGCGTGCTTCCACGCGCACTCGGTTCTTCAGGGCCGGCTTCCCCATGATTTTGGATGACTACGTCTTGCGTGATTTTGTCTTCAACTTGGCGCTGATCATGGGATCGCTGACCGTGCTGTCTCTCATCTTCACTATCTTCGAGTTGTTGGGCGACATCTTGAAGAACCACGTGTCGCCCTGGGTAGTGGGGGAGTATCTGCTGAACGTTACGCCGTTCTTTCTCTACAACACCGCACAGTACGGCGTGTTGCTTTCGGTGCTGATTACCCTCGGCCTGATGCAACGCTCGAACGAAGTCACCGCCATGAAAGCCACTGGCATCAGCATCTACCGCATCATTGTTCCTGTGCTGGTCGCCGCGATCATGGTTTCCGTCGGTCTATTCCTCTCCGACCAGTTGTACCTGCCGCACACGAACAAACGGCAAGACGCGCTGCTGAACAAAATCAAGGGACGCCCTCCGCAGACCTATCTGAATCCTTCCCGCAAGTGGATCTTCGGCCAGAACTCGACCATTTACTACTACCAGTTCTTCGACTCGGACCGAAACCAGTTCGGAGATCTCTCGGTATTTCAGTTCCAGCCAAATACGTTTCAACTGGTGAACCGGATTTACGCCAACCGCGCCCAATGGGACGGGAGTTTGAAACGCTGGGTGTGTGCCGAGGGCTGGGAGCGTTCGTTTCAGGGGCTGGCGATCAATGAGTATCGAACCTATGACGTCTCCACCTTCGGTTCGGTGAATGAGCCTCCGGAATACTTCAAGAAGGAAGTGAAGCAATCGCTCGAGATGAATTACGAACAGTTGCGCCGCTATATTCACGACTTGCAACAGAGTGGTTTCGAGGTCGTGAAATTGAAAGTGCAGCTACAAAAGAAGATTGCCTTTCCCATCGTCACGTTTGTAATGGGAGTGCTCGCCATTCCGTTTGCTCTCTCGGCTGGGAAACGTGGCGCCGTCGCCGGCGTGGCAACTGCGATCGGGATTGCCGTTGTCTACACCGTGGTCTCCGGCCTGTTCGAGGCTATGGGAAACATCAGCTCCTTGCCGCCTGTTTTGGCGGCTTGGTCTCCGGACGTTATTTTTGCGCTGGTCGGAGGATACCTAGTCCTCAAAGTACCTACCTAGGAAGGAGTGCCGGCAACCGTGGGGCGTCGGCCAGGTACGCCACCGCCCCACGCCTTCCATGTGACTCCGTCAAGACCTCGCCGGCAAGGGTTGCGTCGCTCTCATGCGTACCTGTGATGTGCTCTCCTCGCGCAGCGTGGTCAACTGGGCGAGGGAGAATGCCGCAATCGCCAACCCGATGTCTCGCACCGCGACATCGAGGAACCTGCCCATTGTGAGCAGGTTCAAGGCAATCGCTAGCAGCCAGGCCATGACTACATAGGCACCAATCTTGGTCCAATGCGTGAGCACGATGACCCCGGCGACGATTTCGACGACGCCAACGACGTGCATGAACGTCGCTGGTTCCATCGGGATCAGCCTTGTCGCGAGGGGGTTCAGGTATGCCTCCCAGTTAGTTAAGAGATTAAAGAACTTGTCCAGCCCCGCGGCGATAGGGACGAAGCCGAATAGCACACGGAGCGCCCACCAGGTGTTATTCAGTCGATTGTCTGTATTTTGCATCTTGCCTCCTGTCCCCAATAGAGCGGTTCGCCGGGAAGGTGGTTACAACTCGGGCGAAGAAGAACGTGCTCAAATAGCCGTAACTTTTTTCGGGCTGAAAGCTCTATTCAATAGGGAAGAATCATGAGTCCTACTGCTTTCGAAGTAACGAACAGTACCGAGCGTCTATCCGATCAAGAAGTAGTGCGTCGTGTCTTGGAAGGCGAAACTGCCTTGTTTGAGTTGATCATGCGCCGCTACAACCAGCGGCTCTATCGCGTGGCCAGGGCCATCCTGCGCGACGACGCTGAGGCGGAAGATGTGATGCAGGAAGCCTATGTACGTGCCTATGAACACCTAGGGCAGTTCGCGGGGCGATCGCAGTTTGCGACATGGCTGACGCGGATTGCAATTCATGAAGCGCTGGCAAGATTGCAACGTCGAAAGAGAACCGACCAGTTGGGCGCTAATCCTCGGGGCGAGATTGGAATAGATAGGGAGGTAGATGTGGCAGCGAGTGCGCTGAATCCAGAAGAACAGTTATCCGTGTCCGAGTTGGGTCGGGCACTGGAAAATGCAATCCTTTCGATTCCCGAGCAGTATCGGCTGGTGCTGATGCTGCGCGACGTGGAACAACTCAGCACAACCGAAACCGCCGCGACGCTTGAGCTTAGCGAGGAAAACGTTAAGGTACGGCTTCATCGTGCACGCGCGATGGTTCGCAAAAACCTCTTTGCTCAGGCCGGTAGCGAAGCCCCGCGAGCATTCGGATTCATGGGAGAGCGCTGCGATCGCGTGGTGGCACAGGTGATGGCTAAAATCAGCGCTGCAAGCAAATGACAAGCGACCTGCGGCTCCAAGCTCTCAGTTTTTAGACTGCTCGCCAACTCTTATCACCGCGTCATCAGGAGCCTGAGCTGAGAGTTCCCTTAGGCTTTCGCTCCGGCATGTTTGTCTACCGTGCTCCAGGTTTTATCTTCCGCGTGGCAGATGCTTTCAAGCAAGCAGTCGGCACACTTGGGTGATCGCGCGATGCACAACTTGCGTCCGTGCCATATGATTTGGTGAGAAAAGAGGATCCACTTTTCGGGCGGAATCACGCGCATCAGGTCCTCTTCAATCTTCTTTGGATCGTCGTTTTTGGTGAGTTCCAGGCGGCGCGAAATGCGATGAACGTGCGTGTCCACCACGACGCCATCGGCAACTTTGAACCATGTGCCTAGAACGACGTTCGCGGTCTTACGCGCAACGCCCGGCAGGGTGAGTAACTCCTGCATGTTCTCAGGGACCTTCCCCCCGAAATCGCTAACGATCATCTTTGCAGCGCCTACGAGAGACTTTGACTTATTGCGAAAAAAACCGGTTGAACGGATCTCGGGCTCAAGGAGCTGTGGCTCAAGTTTCGCGAACTCTTGAACGGTTGGATATTTCTTGAATAGCTCTGGCGTGACCATGTTCACGCGAACGTCGGTGGACTGCGCGGAAAGAATGGTTGCCACCAACAGTTCCCATGCACTCTTGTGGGTGAGCGCGCAGGTTACCTCGGGGTAGAGCTGATCGAGCCGCTTCAGAATTTCTGAGACGCGCTCTGCAGCCGTGGGATTGTAGGTTCTTGTCGATGCCCGAGCCTTGGTGCCATTCCCAGATCGATTTTGATCTTGAGATTTGGGTTTCTGAAAGGCGCTTTCTTTCACTCGGGCGGCGACTTTGCTGCTCACTTGTCGCATAGCACGCAAGCCTTCATGTCTGCCGCTCTTGGCCGGTCTCCTAGGTGTGACTCCTCTGGGCATCGGTTCTCCGCGCAGAAAATCTTAGCAAAAGTTCCCGGTTTTCCGTTCCAGGTTCTCAGCGCTCGGTTACGAGGCCACCTGTCGCACAAAAGAGACACAGAGGAGGATCGTGTGAGAACTGCCACCGGGGAACTAGGGTTCTATCCCCTCCGTGCCTACGCCGCAATTGACGCCCACCACACGCACCTTTACTCTTGAATCGGGGGAAATGCAATGGCGGTAAGACTCGTGCAGATGGGGCAGGTCTGGCGCAAGGATGACAATGGCCAGGACTATCTTGTAACCAAGGTTTACAACGAAGTATTTTCTCAATACGCAGTGCTGCGCCCGGCCGAGGTTACCGCACCGGATGCGCCCACGGTGAAGGTGAAAGTCACAAAGGCGGCTTCGGGAGTGGCTTTGCCGGGATTCACGTTCACGCAGGATGGATCGTTCTGATCAGGCATTCAGCAATCCGCGTCCAGGCAGGTATTGGCTGGTAGGTCGCCGCTCAAAGCTCACAACCAAAAACATCCTCCATGACTGAAAAAATCCTCGCGGTTCTCTTTATCTTTATCAAGTCGCTGATCGCTTGGGGCGGCTATGCCGGCATCGTCATCCTGATGGCGATCGAGTCGGCCTGTATCCCGCTCCCCTCGGAACTGATCATGCCTTTCGCTGGATACCTCGTGTTTGAGGGCACGCTGAAGTTGATCTGGGTGGCAACGGCCGGCGCAATCGGGTGCAACGTAGGTTCTCTCATCGCCTATGAGCTTGGTTGTTACGGAGGCCGTCCGCTGGTCGAGCGCTATGGCCACTGGATTCTGATGGGCCGTCGCGAACTCGACTGGGCGGACCGCTTCTTCGCGCGCTGGGGATACTTGGCGGTTTTTGTGGGGCGCCTACTCCCGGTGATCCGCACCTTTATTGCGTTACCGGCCGGCATTGCTCGCATGCCTAGGGGGCGCTTCCACATCTATACCTTTCTTGGCTCCTGGCCCTGGTGCTTCGGTTTGGCTTGGTTGGGGATGAAACTCGGTGAGAACTGGCGCCTCCTTGGGCAGTACTTCCACAAATTTGACGCTGTGATCTTTGTTGTTCTGGTCATCGGCTTCGTTTGGTTCGTCTGGTCCCATTGGCAGCACAGGATCAAGACCGCGGTCAGCGACTAATCCTTCACTCCGAAGAGAGTTGTCTGGCCAGGTCTGACATTTGCGGAACCCCGTACTCATTCGAAAAATCGACATGTCCCGCCAGCGTCTCTCGTTCCTTGCCGTTGACCAAAAACTTGACGCGGACGATCTCCGGCGAGTTTGCCGCCAACGTTTGCACAAAAGAGGCGACAGTAAGCTCCTCGGGAAGAATTCCTGACGTCTGCCCATCGGCAAGCTCGGAATTGACATCTACCACGACCAGACCTGGATTCACGAAATAAACGTTGCGCACATCTGCACCCGCAGCCAGATGATGGGGCGAACCCTTTCCGGTATAGATAGCAAGCAACGCCCGTAATATCTCCTGGCTTTTCCTTTGACGTTCGGTCGAAAGTTCAATCGAGACCGCCTGGACGCGCAATACTCCAGGATCATCATGCGCGACCCATAGGGTTACTTGCCTGAGGGTTCCGGTGGCGGGCGGGGTTACGAGTTGCGGCCTCTGCAATGTTGCCTCCGACTGCGCCCGGCTTCGAAGCTGCCAAACGTACAAGGCCATTGCGATTGCGAGAAACAGAAGGCAAACCGAGAGCACGAGAAAGGAGCGAGAAGTCACCGTCGTGCTCCCATGTTCCCGCGCAGCGAAGGAGCGATCGAGGCAAGAGCATTGGCCAGTGCGGCACAAATCATCTGCTGGTATCCGGTGGCTGAGACTTGGGTGGCATCCCCAGTGGTGGGCGAGATTTCGATGGCAATCGCCGGGGATCTTAGGCTGTTTAAAGGCCGCAAGGAGGCGCTGAATGCGTGGGTGGGGAATTTTGTTCTCTGCATCGCCCCTACCAGCTGTGTCTGAAGCGCTTTGCTACGCGGAAGAGTTGCGGATTGAGCACGGTCCCAATCGAGAAATGGGCCTTTGTTGTCGCCGGAGTCTGGGAGAAGAGCGGTGAATATTCCCATTCCGCTTCCCAGTGAACTTGCATGAAGGGAGATGTAAAGCGCCGGATCGGCGGCGTTGCTCATGGCGGCGCGCTGATCGGGCGGGAGCGTCACATCGCCGTCACGGACCAGCTGGCAGAGAATTCCTCGGGCATTCAACTCCTGCTTCAGCCGGCGAGCGATATTGAGGGTGATCTCCTTTTCGGGAGTCGAGGCAGTGAGCCGTGCGCCGGGATCGGTGCCGCCGTGAGCCGGGTCGAGCATGATGAGCAAAGGCTTTTCAGGGGGCTGCGGAGAAGGCGATCCAGGCGAGGTCGTATTGGCAGGCGTCGCTTGTGCTCCAGCGAGGACCGCCAAGGAGGCCGCCACCAACAATTTGGATGCGGCATTAATCCAAGGCATAAATGGCAAGGCCGTCGAGGAGTTTGGGATAAAAATCGGTGGACTTCTGCGGCATGACGCCGCCTGCAAACGCGATATCCCGGACCGCGCGCATGGGAACTGGATTCATCAGAAACGACACATTGGCCTTTCCGGATCGAGCCCGCTCCAAAGCTTCTTCAGCCCCGCGGACGTAGGCGATGTTTTGCTGGTTGCGGATGGCCTCCTCGGAGATGCCGAGCGACCGTTCGAGCAGGCACTTGTGAAGTTGCACAACGTCGAGACCCTGGTGCTGAAGCGAGTAGCCTTCGAAAACCGAGGCTGGCGCCTTCGGCCGGCTGAGCAGAAAAGCACGATCGGGACCAACTCCCAACAGGGAGGTCCCGGTGTGGGCTGCTTCTTTCAAGATGGCGGTTGCGCGTTTGGCATCGAGGCCAGGATCTACCTCTTCCACGCTGAAGAATTCCGCAGCGTTCTGGCGAAGCATATCCATGGAAAACCCCGGCAAGCTGTGAACGACACGGTGTGTTGGAAGGATCAGCAACCCCGGGCTGTCCATGTTGACGAACGTCATCATGGCGAAGTCAAAGGGCGCGAGCTCCGATGAGCCTGTCGCAGCGCGCCGTTCAAGGCGGTAATTCAAGGCGGTTTCGTAGCGATGATGGCCGTCTGCAATGATCAACTTCTTGTCGTCCATCTTCCGCTGAACGTTTGCGACCACCGTCTGGTCCGAGATCTTCCATACCCGATGCCGGACGTCATACTCATCGTTCACGTCGATGATGGGCTTATTCCCGAGGTCGAGTATGCGCTCAATCACAGCTTCGGGATCGGAGTACAGCATAAAGATGTGTCCGAAGTGGGCTCGGGTCGCACGCAGCAAGTCGAGCCGGTCAGCCTTGGGTTTGGACAGCGTCTGCTCGTGCCGGTGAACCACGTTCTCGGAATAATCCTGCAGTTTGCCGGCGGCGATAAAGCCGTCCCGCACCATCTTGGTGCCGTTTGGCGCCGCAAACTCCTGGGAATAACGATAGATTGCGGGCTCAGGGTCCTGAACTAGAACCCCGTCATTCCGCCAATCGGAGAAGAACTTAGCCGCGCGGGAATATACGTTGTCTTCAGCCGTATCTGTGGCATTGCGCTTGCCGAGAATAATGCGGACCAGGTTGTGCGGGTTGGCAGCGTAGTACCGTTCCTGCATAGCCGGGGTAATCTTGTCATAGGGTTGGGTGAGCACCTGGTGCAGGGAAACCCGTGTTGGGTCATAGCGGAAGGCGCGAAAAGGCTCGATGTGTGCCATGTTTCGGGAAACAGGAGATTGTACCAGCGGCGCCGACGCTCCGGTCGCAAGCCTCTGACAAAACTACCAGTCCGGTGAAGTCGAATGCTGAGCTAGAGCAAACTTTTTCACAAGCAGGGAATCCAAGCCAATCGGTGGTGTCCCGTGCGCGACAAAGAGTTGACGAAACTTTCTTCAAGCTGTGCTAACATCCTCAATCAATTCGTGGTCCCTATGGCGCGCCGGCACCAGCGCGGGTTCCAAGGCAAGGTAACCGAAGTTCGGGGTAACGTTCCCGTTTGGTTGAGGCCCTTGTCGCTCGGGTTCAGGACATCCTCCTGTCTGATTGCTCTATCCCTGTTCTTGCTCGCCGCTGCACCCACCTTCGCACAGGATCCCGACGTAGAAGACGTCCATGTTGCACCTCGAGTTGATCCTCAACCGGCAGATAAGGCCGATGACATCGCTTTAGATACGGTGCATACACATGCGCCGATGATCAAATCGAAGGTTGATCTTGTTCTTGTGCCGGTCACGGTAACCGATCCGATGAACCGTTTGGTTACGGGCTTAGATAAGGAGAACTTTGAGGTTTTCGAGGGTAAGGACCGGCAGGAAGTCCGCCACTTCTCGGCCGAAGATGCCCCCATTTCCCTGGGTGTGATCTTTGATATGAGCGGCAGTATGGCGAGTAAAATTGAGAGGGCCCGAGAAGCCGTCATGGATTTTTTCAAGACGGCCAACCCGCAAGACGAGTTCTTTTTGATCACGTTCTCCGAAAGACCCGAAGAGACCTCGGACTTTACTCAATCGATCGAAGATCTGCAGGGCAGGCTGGTTTTTACCGTTCCCAAGGGCCGCACCGCGCTGCTGGATGCGATTTACCTTGGCATCAGCAAAATGCGTCAGGCGAAGTATCCTAAAAAGTCCCTTTTGATCATTTCTGACGGTGGCGATAATCACAGCCGCTATACCGAAGGGGAGATTAAGTCTTTGGTGAAGGAAGCGGACACAATGGTCTATTCCATAGGGATTTACGATCATTACTTCGCCACCGAAGAAGAACGGCTGGGACCTCAGCTTTTGGGTGACATTTCCGAGCTGAGTGGTGGCCGGGCTTTTACCATCGACAACCCGAACGACCTATCCGATGTGGCTACAAAAATCGGAATCGAGCTACGCAACCAATACGTGCTCGGATACCGTCCAAAGAACCCAGGGCACGACGGCAAGTGGCATAAGATAAGAGTAAAGCTGCTGCCGCCGAAAGGACTACCACCGCTTCATGTCTATGCAAAAACTGGGTACTACGCTGCCTCGCAGTAGAGCGCTTACCAGAGTAGTCACTGGATTCCTTTTTATCGTTCTAGCAGGAATGTTCCTCGATCAAATGGTCGGGGCGCAGGGTGCTCCTGCGCAGACGGGCACCCAACCATCCGCTCAAACAGCTCCCAGTGGCAGCTCAACCTCCCAGCCTGGGGAAGAGCGATTACCCCCAGAGGCTCTTGGTCCATCCACCAATCCTCCACCCCCGCCGCCGGTCGTGGCCACCCCTCCTCCAGGCCAGAATGCTGGGCAGAATCAGGGTGCCCCGGGAACCAAGGCCCCACAAGGGCCTTCTGCAAACGCAGAAGGAATCTATGTGTTTCAGGCGGAGGCGCGCGAAGTCATTTTGCATGCGACCGTGACCGACGATAGGAACAGGCTAGTGACCACCCTAAACAAGCCTGACTTTACGGTTTTTGAGAATGATCAGCCGCAGACGGTGCAGCTATTTCGGAGGGAAGACTTCCCGGTAGCCATGGGAATTGTAATCGACAATTCTGGGTCGATGCGTGAAAAACGCGAAGAGGTGAATAAGGCAGCGCTCAACTTGGTTCGCGCAAGCAACAAGGATGATGAGGTGTTCGTCGTCAACTTCAGCGACGAGCCAATTTTGGACCAGGATTTCACGTCCGATCTCAAGAAACTTCAAGTCGCCCTCGAACATGTCGAGACCCGTGGGGGTACGGCGCTCTATGACGCCATTGTGGCTTCGGCGGATCACCTGATCACTTCAAAACTGCAGAGGAAGGTACTTTTTGTCGTAACCGACGGTGACGACGATGCCAGCCAACAAAGCCTCGAAGAGGCCGTACAGCGAGTGCAGCAGGAGAATGGGCCAGTGATTTATACGATCGGGTTGCTGGGCGAGGAGAAGACTCGCCGAGCAAAACGCGCGCTCGAGACACTTTCAGCCCGCACCGGCGGCATGGCATTTTTCCCCCCAACCCTCGTCGACGTCGATGAAATCAGCAGCTCGGTGGCTCGCGATATCCGCAATCAGTACACCATCAGCTATATCCCAACCACGCCGAAGGGTGTCGGCGGGTATCGCACGATTCGCGTGGAAGCCCGCGCTCGGCCTTACAAACGGCTGACAGTCCGCACCCGCAGCGGGTATTACCCGGGTCAGGAAAGCTCGATGAAGTGACGCGTTTGCCACCTCCAACCGCTGCCGAGCCAGTAACGAGTTGCGGTGGCGGTAGAGGAAGTGCAGTTTCGACGACTTTCCAACAGGCGACTGAACACCGGGAGCTGGCCAGGGTTCCTGGCGTTGACCTCCCCGCTCCACTTCCGTACCCTGTAGGGTGCCTTCGACCACCCCACACCTTCGAGTAGCCGAAAACATCACAGAACTTGTTGGCTTGACGCCGATGCTGCGGCTGCGAAGTCTGCCGGGCCCGGGTTCAGCAGAAGTTTTCGTAAAGCTCGAATATCTGAACCCTGGCGGCAGCGTTAAAGATCGTGCCGCGATCGGGATCATTCGAGCGGCCGAGCGTGAAGGGAAGTTAAAGATGGGAGCAGTGATTGTTGAGGCGACCGCTGGAAACACGGGAATTGGCCTCGCTCTGATCGGAATCAGCCGCGGATATAGGGTGTCGCTGTTTGTTCCCGAGAGCTTCTCCGAAGAAAAAGTCATAATCATGCGGGCGCTTGGGGCGCAAGTCACACGCACGCCGGAAGCTGACGGCATGCAGGGCGCGATTGATCAGGCGCGTGCGTTTGCAGCTGACACTCCGGGCGCGTTCATGGCTGCGCAGTTTGAGAACCCCGCCAATCCCGAGTTCCACTACGAAACCACCGCACAGGAGATTTTCGATCAGATGGAAGGTCGCGTGGACGCGATCACGATCGGATCGGGAACGGCGGGGACTTTCACCGGGGTTTCTCGCCTTCTCAAAGAGAAGCTGCAACAGGTATGGACAGTCGCGGTTGAAACTGAGGGCTCCGTGCTCGGTGGCGGGCCGCCTGGAAAACACAAGGTTGAAGGGATCGGATCCAGTTTCATCCCGGGGAATTTCGATCGCTCCGTATGTGACCAGGTTCTCATGGTCAACGATGAAGATGCCTTCCGCACGGTGACCGAGCTGGCCGCAAAGGAAGGGGTGCTATCGGGATCGAGCGGTGGCGCTAATGTGTTTGCAGCCCTGGAGATCGCAAAGAAGCTTGGTGCAGGAAAACGCGTGGCGACGATTATTCCTGATTCGGCCGAGCGCTACCTATCGAAGAACATATTTGAAGGCGGCCTCTAGGACCAGTCTTTGGTGTTTTGGCAACAAACGTTCAGTTCACAAGCCTGACATGAAGAAATCAAACAAGAGTGCTGTACGATCCGGCGGGAGGCGAACGACCAGTAAGGAAGGACGCCTCGGCTTCTCCACCCGCGCTATCCACGACGGGCAAGAACCTGAGCTCCTGACCGGTGCGGTTGGCGTGCCGATTTACGCCACATCCACATATGTTCAAGACGAACTCGGAAAACCGCGTCAGGGTTACGAATACGCCCGGGTCACCAACCCCACCCGCGACCGACTGGAGAGGAATCTGGCTTCGCTGGAGGCCGGTGTCGCGTCTCGCGTGTTCGCCAGCGGGATGGCCGCGATCAACGCGATTTGCGCCATGTACAAATCTGGCGACCACGTCGTTTGTGGGAACAATCTCTACGGCGGAGTGCCACGTTTGTTCAATCAGGTTCTGGCCGGCTACGGCTTTCAGTTCACCTATGTGGACACTTCCGAAGCCAAAAACGTCGAACGTGCGATCCAGAACAATACGCGGATGGTGTATGTCGAGACGCCGACAAATCCTTTGATGGCGCTAAGTGACATTGCTGCCATTGCCGAAATCTGCCATCGCAAGAAGCTTGAACTGGTTGTCGACAATACCTTCATGTCCCCGTTTTTCCAACAGCCAATCGCGCTAGGTGCAGACATGGTGGTGCACTCGACGACGAAATTTCTCAACGGCCACAGTGACGGGCTGGGCGGAGTGGTGGTCTGCACCCGACAAGAACAGGCGGAACAACTCGGTTTCGTTCAAAAGGCGGCGGGCGCGATTCTGTCCCCTTTTGAATGCTGGCTGGTTCTTCGCGGCGTGAAGACGCTGGGGGTTCGGATGCTCGAGCACGACTGCAATGGCCGCAGAGTTGCCGAGTTTTTTGCCTCACACAAGAAAGTGAAGAAAGTCTTCTATCCCGGTTTGAAAACCCACCCCCAATATGACCTAGCCCTTCGTCAGATGACCGGTTTCGGCGCGATGATCACCTTTGAAACCGGGTCGCTGGCGAATGCTGCCCGCCTGCTCAAGCGGGTTCGCGTCTGTACCCTCGGGGAATCACTGGGCGGAGTTGAGACGCTTATTTCACACCCCGCCACCATGACCCACGCCGCACTGGGCGAAAAGGGAAGGGCCGCGATTGGTATTACCGATGGCATGGTTCGCATCTCGGTCGGAATTGAAGATGTGGATGACATCATCGCGGACTTGAATCAGGCGATCGGATAAGCGATCCTCGCGAACCGAACCGGTGTTCACGGCCGATCGGAGAGCATGAGCAAAGGCGGTTGGGTGCTGCCGGCGAGCTCCTCGTATTGCGTGAATCTCGTGGGACCTCGGCTGTCGCTGGCACCGGCGGTCGCGGACTTTCTCGAAAAGTGATTGTCGGCCCGAAGCATGTCGACTCCCGGAAGCTCAAGCCGACCAGTGCGATGGTTCGAGTATTTGCCGCTTTCTTCCCCATTTCCATCGGAGGTGTGGGTTGTTTTTCCGCGAGTTGGGCGGTCTCCAAAACTTTCTCCGCAAGCCTGTGTTCAACCTTCCCAGAGGCCAGAAGGCCGGGGAGACTGGAGAGGTGATATGCGACGACGAATCATAGGTTTGGTGATGTTTGCAGTGTTGGGATCGGCGTTTGCGCTGGGCCAAAGTGGCGAACTGCGCGCCGACCGACGAGACCTTCGTGGGGACCGAATGGACCGGCGTCATGACCGGCGGGACATTCGCTCTGATCGGCGTGATATTCGCCAGGACCGGCGGCAGTTGCGCCGGGCGGTTCGCAACGGAAACTATAGAAAAGCCCATCATCTGCGTCGAGACATCCGGCATGATCAGCGTGATTTGCGCGCCGATCGGCGCGACCTGCGCCATGATCGTCGTGACATACGGCATGACCGCCGCGACACCCGACGCGACCACAGAGGGTAAATTTTCCAGCGTGCCCGGGGGGAGGGCCGCGCGAGCGGCGGCTGGCGAGTCCTGCCGCCGCGTTTAGGAATTGTGAGCCAGGAGCGGCGACAGACGAGCGATGAGCGCTGGGCTGCTCGCTGCTTACGGCTCGGTGTCTTGGACGCTTTCTGACACCCACCGTAAATACTCCTCGCTGCCCCCATCGATCCCGATCGCGACGCACTCCGGCAACGCGTAAGAGTGCAGCTCCCTAATCGTAGCCCGGACCCGCTCCTCGCAGCTCATCGTCGTCTTGACGATCAGCAGAAATTCTTCCGCGCTCTCAACTTTACCTTCCCAGCGATAGACAGAATAAATTCGCGGAACCATGTTTACGCACGCCGCCAGTTGGCGCTCGACAAGTGCATGTGCGATCTTTCGAGCCTCATCTTCGGATCCGGCCGTCGTCAGGACGAGCAGTTTGCCTGTCATATAGAATCAGCCTCTGGCCCCGAGCATTCAGCAGCAGTTCTGGCTCGATTTTGAGCAACTGCCAACTGCCAGTTGCTAATTGCCATCTCTAGAGGATTCCTATGGCTACTCAAATCAAGTTTGGCACATCCGGGTGGCGCGCGGTAATGGCCGAGGAGTTTACTTTCGCGAACGTGCGGCGCGCGGTGAGTGGTATTGCCCGCTATGTGAAATCCGAGAGGTCTCACGGTGCGCGAGTGATTGTGGGCCGGGACCCGCGTTTTCTGGGTGAGACCTTCTGTTCGATGGCTGCTGACATTCTCGCGAGCTACGGCATCACGCCCCTGGTCATCACTGAGGCTGCGCCGACTCCTGCCATTTCCTACGCCGTGATTCACGAGAAGAGCGATGGCGCAATCAACTTCACCGCCTCTCACAATCCGCCGGAGTACAACGGAATCAAGTTTTCGACCCCGGATGGTGCTCCTGCTCTGCCGGAAGTGACTCGGCAGATCGAAACTCAGATTGCAGCCGAAGGTACGCCGGTGAATGGGAACAAGGCGACCGCCCAGGGCCTCGACGTCAAGCCTGCCTATTTGGCGCGCTTGCGTGAAGTGGTCGATCTCAGTGCGATCAGGAAAGCAGGATTGCGCGTGGTGTTTGATCCGCTGTGGGGTGCGGCGCGCGGCTACTCGGATGCGCTCCTCGGAGAGGCTGGTGTGCAGGTTGAAACGGTACATGATTATCGCGACGTCTTATTCGGCGGCCACGCTCCTGAGCCCGATGATCACCTGCTCGAGCCTATGCGAGAGAAGATGCGCGAAATGAAGGCGCACATCGGAATCGCGACCGATGGTGATGCGGACCGTTTCGGCATCGTCGATGAGGACGGAACCTTCCTGCAACCAAACTATGTGATTGCAATCCTGTTTGACTATCTGGTCGAAAGCCGCGGATGGAAGAACGGCGTTGGCAAATCAGTCGCGACCACCAACATGATCAACGCGCTCGCAAAACACCATGGCGTCGAACTACATGAAACGCCAGTGGGTTTCAAGTACATCGGAGAGTTGATCAAGCAGGACAAGATTGTGATCGGCGGGGAGGAGAGCGCGGGACTTTCCATTCGAAATCACGTCCCGGAAAAGGACGGAATCATTGCGGGACTTCTGTGCTGTGAGGCGGTGGCGAAGCGAGGCAAGTCTCTAAGCTCTCAATTGAAGGAGCTATTTGCCGAAGTTGGTTCCTTCTATCCCCTCAGGGAGAACTTCCGATTGACGGCGGAGGTAAAGGGGAAGTTTACTGAGAAGTTACGCGTCGACCCCGAGAACTTCTCGGGTCAGCGTGTGCGAGAAGCCGTCCGTAAAGACGGCCTCAAGCTCGTGCTCGATGACGGCTCCTGGGTGTGCTACCGCCTGTCCGGAACCGAACCTGTGGTTAGGGTTTACTCCGAAGCGGGCAGCGAACAGGCCTTGTCGAAGCTGAGTGCCGCCGCCAAACAATGGATTTTCGAGTAGGCATTCCCCGAATCCGCGTTCTACCCTCACCCGAACAGAGGCTGCGCTCGCTCACCCACGGAGCAGATCAGGCGGAGGCTTGGGCTGGCAGAGTTCAAGCAGCGCTTGAACCTTATCTGACGCGCCTTTACGAGCTTCGAACGCGTATTGCCACGGTTGCGGTTGCGGTGTTGGCTGTCTGGTTGTTTGTTCACGTCACCTTCGGCGCCAATGGAATGGTGGTATATCGCGCCAAGAAGGCCGAGTACGAGCGAGTCCAGAAAGACATCCAGCAACTACAGAAAGAGAATCAGCAGTACTCAGATGGAGTGGATCAGCTCAGGAACGATCCTAAACGGATTGAGAAAGAGGCCCGGGAGCAGTTTCATTATGCGCGTCCTGGGGAAGTGATCTATGTCTCGCCCTCGCAACCAGTCCCCACCGCTCCGACTAATCGTACGGCCAGCAAGTGACACCCCGATAACAATCGCGAAACTCCAGTTGTGATATAGTTCCGGGGCGTTGTGGGACGCTTGTCACCGAGCTGCTCAATTGAAGAGGAGATCCAGACTATGAGAAAGCTGCTGTTAGTTCTTGTTGCCCTTTGCGTCGCGTTCATGATGATCAGCGTGGCATTCGCTGCTGACGCCACCACCGTAAACGGCTTCGTTTCGGATTCTAAGTGCGGAGCCAAGGGTGCCAACGCTGGCGCCGCGGAGTGCACGAAGAAGTGCATCAAGGGCGGCGCGAAGATGGTGGTTGTCACCGACAAGGACCAAAAGGTGTTGACGGTCGACAATCCCGACGCATTGACGGGACATGAGGGCCACCATGTTGCGGTTACCGGGCAAGTAAGCGGGGATTCGATCCACGTGGAAGGCGTCAAGATGCTATAAGGTGGTTGTAAGGACTTCAGAAAGGGCGGCCACGGGTCGCCCTTTTTTCTTTCACGACTTCTCACCGTTATTACCCAGCCATCGAACCATTCCTCCGGTAAGTGGATGTGACTAAAGTGACCTCCTAGTTGCCCCGAGGTTCAACCTATAATCCAGAAATCCAGTGTTCCGTGCTGGTTTGCGGGTAATCATGGCTGACAATCATGTCGAAGAGCTGGTCCGGAGCGCCATTGCCCAGGTGCTCGAGCGGCAAATGGCATCCCTACGCGAAAGCGTGGTGCGAGAGGTTTTGCAGCAAATCCAGCCTGCCCTAGGGAAGGGCGGTCAGCCGGGTGGGTCGAATGCGGCCCTGCAAAAGGCAATCACCACGATTCAGGCAGGCTCTACCCAAAAGGAAATTCTTCGAGCATTGCTCGAAAGCACGATCTTATACAGCGGTCGGGCTGCGCTTTTCGTAGTGAAGAACGGTGTTGCCACGGGTTGGCAAGGCACGGGGTTTGGCAAGGGCGACGTCAAAGACTTCACCCTGGAAATGCAAAGCGGACTAGTGGCCGAGGCAATGCAATCGCGCGCTGCCGAGCACGGCTCGATTGCAGACTTCGATCCCGCGTTCGTGAAGAAATTCGGAAAGCCGAGCGGCAGCTCCGCCGTGGTACTGCCTCTGCTGCTAAAAGACAAGATTTCAGCCCTGATCTACGCCGACGAAGGCGATGGCAGCTCCCTTGATGCCTCCGCGCTCGACGTCCTGGTGCGTGCGACCAGTTCATGGCTAGAGGTAGTTTCCCAGCGCAAGCAAGCGCACAAAGAAGGATCGACCGACCCGCACGAGGTTGCGCATACTTCTTCGTCGAACGACCCGTTTGCCGCCCATGCTCCGCTTCATGCCGCCAATCTGCAGGCAGCTCCTGCAGCAGCACCCGTGGCAATGTCTGCGGCTGCGGCATGGGGAGGTGGTCCGGTCTCTGCGCCTGCAGGAGAGGATCAAGATCTCCATCGCAAGGCGCAGCGCTTCGCACGCCTCCTGATGGATGAAATCAAGCTCTACAACCAGGCCAAAGTTGCCGAAGGCCGTAAAAATCGCGACCTTTACGACCGCCTGAAAGAAGACATCGAAAAAAGCCGTGCCACGTACCAAAAGCGCTATGGCAGTACCAGCGCCTCGAGCGCAGACTATTTCAATCAGGAACTCATTCGCAGCCTCGCCGAAGATGATGTTTCTCTTCTAGGCAGCAATTTTCGGCGATAATAGAAGAAAGACGTGTCGGGGTTTCTTAGGTTATTCTTTTTCGCGCTGTTTCTTGCCGCGGTCGTGTGTCCGTCATTGCCCGCCGATGGGCAAGCTGCGGACGCACAGGCCGCGACTGGCTCGCCTGCCACGCCAAAACCCTCAGCAAAGAAGAAGGTGGCTGCTCCCTCTACCGCGAAACGCAGCAGCGCCCGCAGAACATCACGACGCAATACTCCTCGTTTCCGCAGGATGCATCAGGCGTTTGTGGCTTCCAGCACATTGAAGCCTATGGCAATCCAACTTCTGCAGAACCGGACGCCGCTGGCCTACTCCGGGATCGAGGCCTTCGCGCGGAAACATAGCGCCGAGGATGCCGGTGCACTTGCCTGGCTGGCGGTAGGGTATGGTCGGTTCCTCGACCACGACTGTGCCAAGGCCATCGATCCACTGAACCGAGCCAAGCCTCATGCCGGCGATATCGGCGATTACGTCGCCTTTTATCTCGCCAATTGCTACATCCAGACCGGCCGGAACTCGGAAGCGATTGCAGCTCTGGCGACCTTTGAAAAGACCTATCCGGCATCGCTGCTGGTTCGCGATGTTCGCGTTCTGCATGCGAACGCGCTGCTCACCGACAATCGGCCTAAGGAAGTCATCGCGCTGCTTGAAAATGATCGGGTGCCACTACGGTCTGATCTGGAATATGCATTGGGCCGCGCCTATCAAGCAGCAGGGGAGCTCCCTAAGGCCGCGAGCGTGTTTCAGCACCTTTATTTCACCGTGCCCCTGGGCCCGGAAGCATCCAGCGCAGAGGCGGAACTGCGCAAACTCGGCAACGTACCCGGAGTCTCGCCCCCGACTTTCGGCGATCGGCGAAACCGCGCAGACACCCTGACCAAAGCGAAGCGTTATCCCGAGGCGATCGAGGCCTATGGGGAGCTGCTGAACCAGGCCTCACCGACCGACAGGCCGTCAATCCAACTCGCGCTTGCAGATGCGATGCTGCGTTCGGGGCAGCGCAAAGATGCTCGTCGCTTGCTCGATTCCTTGTCCCTCACAACGCCTGAAGTCGCGGCACAAAAACTCTTTACGATTGGCGAAATTCAACGGGCCTCCGACGATGACGATGGATTCCTGCACACGTTAAACGATCTGCGCCAGACAGCACCCACCAGCCCCTACCTCGAGCAGGCGCTCTTTGCCGCTGGAAACATCTATTTGCTACGTCGTGACTACGACAAGGCCATCGACTCGTTCCGTGAGTTGGAGCAGCGGTTCCCGGGAAGCGCTCGGGCACATTACGTGCACTGGAAGGTCGCTTGGCTGAGCCTGAGGCAGGGAAGGACCGATGATGCCAAGGCCGGCTTCGAACAGCAGATCGCCCTCTATCCCGATTCCAATGAGGTTTCGAACGCGCTCTACTGGCGCGGACGCCTGGCCGAGGAAGAAGGCGACAAGGCAATGGCGGCTGCCTTTTACCAAAAGCTCAACGAGCGCTACCGCAATTATTACTATGGGCCATTGGCGCGAGAGCGCAGCGCCAAGCTGGGGATTCAGGCGGCAGAGGGTCCACCGCATTACGCGATTCTCGACCGCATTCCGCCGATTAAAGATCTGCCGGCACTCGCGAACACAGCCGTCCCAGACGACAACCTGCGCGTCGAGAAAGCCCACCTGCTCGAAAATGGAGGATTGCTGGATTTCGCAGTCCGTGAGTTGAAGGCGGCCTCTGATGAAGACCAGGGTAACTGGCTTGCGGGAGAAATCGCTCGCATGTATCAGGATGCGGGTTTTTACAATCTGGCGGTTGAAACTCTGAAGCGGGCAATCCCGAACTATTTCGCCATTGATTTTTCCTCCTTGCCGCGTAGCTACTGGGAGGCGTTGTTTCCGCGGCCTTACTGGCCGGACTTGAGAAAATTTGCGTCGACGAATGCTCTCGACCCGTACATGGTGGCTTCGCTGATCCGGCAGGAGTCGGAGTTTAACCCCAACGCAGTTTCGCCGAAGAATGCCGTCGGGCTGATGCAGCTGCTGCCCAAGGTGGGACGCGGTGTGGCCAAGCAGGAAAAGCTGAAGCACTTCTCGCCTCAACAGCTCTTCACGCCCGCCATCAACCTGCAACTCGGCACGAAATACTTCCGTTCGATGGTGGATCAGTTTGGGGGGTTCGAATACGCTCTGGCTGCCTACAACGCGGGCGATTACCGGGTTGTCGATTGGCAAGCCAACGGAAAGTATCGCGATATCCAGGAATTTGTTGAGTCCATTCCATTCACCGAAACCCGCGAGTACGTGCAGGCGATCATGCGGAATGCGAATGTCTATCGCCAGCTGTACGGCACCCCATAGCGCCTCCGGAGCCCTGAAGAGCAGGGTTCTCACCGCCGCGGCGGTGCAGAATCACATCCATCGCGTCTGCCGGCTGATCAGGATGCCGTCTTCTCCGCCTCGGGAGCCTTGGTGAAAAGAATTTCAAAGACCAGCAAGGCCGCCCCCACAACAATTGCGCTATCGGCAACGTTGAAGGCAGGCCATTGATAGGAGCCGATGTAAACGAGAAGAAAATCCACCACTCGTCCGCTTAGCATACGGTCCCACAAATTTCCTAGAGCGCCACCCAGGATCAGTGATAGCCCTATCGAACTGGCGGTCATTGCGTGCCGACTACGCCAAAGCAGAGCGGAAACAATCACCAGGGCAGCGATCGAGAACAGGACCAACAGCCCGATCTTCCATTGTGCGGGAGAATCGTTGAAGATGCCGAAGGCGGCCCCGCGGTTCTCGACATGAGTGATGTAAAAGGTTCGCCTGATGACCGTGATGCTGTCATGCAGAGAAATCCGTTTCGCGACCAGCCACTTGGTGTAGCGGTCGAGGATCAGAATCGCCAATGCAATTAAGTAACTGTAAGCACGCATGATTCGCCGACGGAACATGGAGAAAAGCACACCTTAGCTTTGCGCCATTCGCGCTCGTGCCAAGAGCTCTTGATGCAGGCTGAGAGCTGGATTATCAGCTAAGTCGGAGCTAATCTCCACCCTAGGACAACTCCTGCAACACCGCCGAGCACCTTTCGCACACCGTGGGATATTGCTGGTCTTCTCCAACGTGGACAGAATAGTTCCAGCATCGATCGCACTTTTCTCCCTGAGCCCTGCTGACTCGAATCGCCAGAGGACTTGTCCCATTTCCTGAAGTCGATCTTTCGAGCTCTACCTGCGAAACGATGAACAGGTAACGGAGTTCGTCGCGATAGCGCTCAAGCACCGAATAGAGGGAGTCGGAGGCACTCAGTTGCACTTGCGCTTCCAGGCTCTTACCAATTTGTTTCTGGTTGCGCGCTGCTTCCAGTGCCTTTAGCACCTGGTCGCGAACGTTGCGCAGCGTGGCCCATTCCTGCTGTTGCAGCGGATCTTCGGCGAGGATCGAAGGGCTGCCTAAAATATCCGCTGCACTGGGGAACTTGGCCAGATGCACGCTTTCTTCGCGCGCCTCGATCGGGATCAGATATTGCCACACCTCATCGCAGGTGAAACTCATGATTGGCGCGAGCAGCCGAACCATGGCCTCGCAGATCCGCCAAAGCGAGGTCTGCGCCGACCGCCGTCCGGCTGAATTTGGCGCATAGGTATACAGCCGGTCCTTCACGATGTCCGCGTAGAAGGCGCTAAGCTCGACGGTGCAAAAGTGGTTTACCCGTTGATAGATCTTGTGGAACGCAAACTCTTCGTACCAACGGGTGACGTCCGCAGCCAGGGCGGCGGTGAGCCGCAAGATGTACTGATCGATTGGCGGCAGTTGCTCGAACGAGACTGCGTTGTTGGCCGTGAAATCATACAGATTGCCAAGGCAATTCTTGAAAAGATTGTTGCGGATCGTACGATAGTTCTCGGCAATTCGCTGCATTAGGTTTTCCGAGCCCACAACGTCTTCTCGGAAATCCACCGACGCAACCCAGAGGCGCACGATCTCTCCGCCCAGCCTGTTCGCGATGTCTGCCGGATCGACGTCATTGCCACGGGACTTCGACATGGCACGGCCTTGTTCATCAAGAGTCCAACCTGGTGTGGCGACGGACTTGTAAGGCGCACTGTTTCTTACGCCAAGCGCGCACAGCAGAGAAGACATGAACCATCCCCGGTACTGATCGCCACCTTCCAGATACAGATCGGAGGGCCAGGAATAATTCGCTTCATTGGCCACTTCAACCAGGTAGCTGCAGCCAGACTCGAACCACACATCGAGAATATCCGCTTCCTTTTGGAACGACGTTCCACCGCAAGGACACTTGGCGTCGTTGGTTAGAACGTCGGTTTCGGTGGTGTACCATGCGTCGGCGCCCTTTGTGGCGAATAGGTTCACCACCCTCTCATTCACCGCCGGATCCTTGAGCGGTTTCTTGCAGCTAGCGCAAACGAATACGGCAATGGGCACTCCCCACACTCGTTGACGGGAGATGCACCAATCGGGTCGGGTCTCGACCATATTTGAAATGCGTTCTTCGCCCCAGGCTGGGTCCCACCTGACTTTCTTGATTTCTTCGAGCGCTCGAGTACGAAAGGTTCCCCCATCCATCGGCGTTTCCATCGAGATGAACCATTGCTCGGTTGCGCGAAAGATGACGGGATTGTGGCAGCGCCAGCAATGGGGGTAGGAGTGCTCAACTTTTTCTTCATGCAGTAACGCACCTTTTGACCTGAGCAGCTCGACGATCAAGGGGTTTGCCTTGAACACTTGAAGCCCATCGTAGTCGGGCAATCCATTGTGAATGCGGCCGGCGGCATCGACATCGCAGGTGGGATCGAGCTTGTAGCGAACGCCGGTCGCGAAGTCCTCAGAACCGTGAGCCGGCGCCGTGTGTACAACTCCAGTACCGGTATCCATGGTGACGTAGTCGGCCACAACGCCCAGAATCTTCCTGCGTTCCCACGGCAAAAAAGGATGGTAGAACCAGGTGTGCTCCATCACACGGCCGGGGAAACGAGCGATCACCGGAGCATCCGGAAAGCCGCACTTCAGTGCCACATCTTTCGACAACTTCTCGGCGACGATGTAGATCGCGTCTTTGGTCTCCAGTGCGACGTATTGCTCGTGGGGATGAAATGCGACCGCCAGCGAAGCGGGAAGCGTCCATGGGGTTGTGGTCCAGATAATGGTAAAGACCGGTTTGTTCCCTTGAATGCGCGCTTCGGCCAGCGCGGAATCGATGTCGCGTGGATCAGACTGCAGTTGATATCTCACCCAAACGGTGGGGCTGACATGGGTCTCATACTCGACTTCGGCTTCGGCGAGCGCAGTACGGTCGTGCATGCACCAGTAAACCGGGCGCAGACCCCGGTATACGAAACCTCTTTCAAAGAAGTTGTAAAAGGTTGCGAGTACCACCGACTCGTACTCAGGCGTCATGGTTGAATAAGGCTTCTCAAACCGGCCAACAACCCCAATTCGCTTGAACTGCTCGCGCTGCAGGTCGAGATACTTCTGCGCGTATTTGCGGCACTCCAGGCGCACATCGACGGGCTGCATCTGCAGCTTCTTGCCGCCTAGTTGCTGATCAACTTTGATCTCGATCGGGAGCCCATGGCAGTCCCAACCAGGGATGTACGGAGCGTCAAACCCGGCCATGTTCTTGGACTTTACGACGAAGTCCTTCAAGCACTTATTGAGAGCGTGTCCCAAGTGGATGGGCCCGTTTGCGTAGGGCGGACCATCGTGCAAGACGTACTGGGAAGCGCCTTTTCGAACCTGCCGGATTCGCTCGTAAAGCCGGACTTCCGCCCAGCGAGCGAGCGTTTTCGGCTCGTTCTGGGGGAGGTTGGCCTTCATGGGAAAGCTGGTTTTGGGCAGGTTGATAGACGATTTCAGGTCCACAGGCACTCGAAGAAGTCTCCAAATTGCTGATTTTTCTAATTATAGGGAGCCCTGAGACGATCGTCTACGCGGCCGCGAACCTGCGATTGTGCATCTAAAGGGCTATGTACCTCGAGGGGGAATTTTACTGAACTTCGACATACAGGATTTGACCTATTGGGTGTACAATTTTCGCAAAGTTACGTTTCCCGAGTGTGAGCATCTAAACTGGTGTAAGAAACACAGTTCTTGGCGCCGAACATAAGTGGGTTGGTAGCAATGATTTCGGGCTTGAAGAGAACCGGTAGAGCGAGTTTGGCGCTGCAGGTGCTCAACAAGTAAGAAGCAACAAAGAGGGCTCACCAGCAGGATCTCGGGTAGCATATGGCCACATTGGAATTCAAACCACCGCAAAACGCCGAACCAGAACCCGAACTCAATCTGCTCATGCCAAAAGGATCAGAGCCAGGGCTTTGGGCATCCCTGCGCCGGAACTTCAAGGACACATTCTATCCTGAGAAGCTTCCCCCTTTGGTTTTGACATCGAAGCCTGTCGCCGTAAAGGACATCTGGGGTTTTTACGCTGACCACAAGAAGCGCAGCGCGACACTTTCGCTGGTGATGCATGCTGTGGTCCTGACTGCGATCCTCGCCGTCACGATTTACCTTGGCAAGAAGGTCGTCGAACAACCGAAGGAAGTCGTGACCCTGACTGTGCCGAGCGACATCCCCATCATGAAGCCATCTCCGAAAGCGGTGGCTGGCGGTGGCGGAGGTGGCGACCATGACAAAGTCGAGGCACCCAAAGGCAAGCTTCCGAAGTTGGACATGCAGCAGGTAACGCCTCCGGCGATTGTGGTGCGGAACGATCATCCAAAGCTCGCGGTTGAGCCAACGGTAGTTGTGCCCCCGCAGGTAAAGATGGCGATGAATGCGCCCAACCTCGGCAACCCCACCGCGGCAATGCCGTCGATGCCCTCGAATGGCGCAGGATCTGGTGCCGGGATTGGTACCGGCGCAGGCGGTGGAATTGGATCGGGCACTGGCCCGGGAGTGGGTGAAGGCCGCGGCGGGGGTATTGGCGGCGGAGTGTTTCGCGTAGGCGGCGGCGTGAGCGCGCCTAAGGCAATCTACAATCCCGACCCCGAATATTCGGAAGAAGCCCGCAAGGCAAAGTATCAGGGAACCTGCGTCCTCAGCCTGATCGTTGGCCCCGATGGCAAGCCGCGCGACATCCGCGTCGCTCGCAGCCTAGGCCTAGGGTTGGATCAAAAAGCGATCGAAGCTGTGAACCAGTGGAAGTTTGAACCTGCTCAAAAAGATGGACGCCCGGTTGCAGTTGCCATCAACGTAGAAGTTCAGTTCCGCTTGTATTGAGCGAAATTCAATTCGAAAAAAAGGCCAGCTCTCGAGTTGGCCTTTTTTATTGTCTTTATTCTTTTAGATCCACGTGTTCAATGTGGACGATCTCGCGTCCTAGGAATCGCGTTCCCAGCCGCCTGAACTTTTCAACTGAGTCAGTCACAAAGAACCTGATATTCACCCGATCGATATTCGCCTTTTCAGGCAGTAGTACACCCTCGAGTTGTCCCGGGCCCACTCTGGTCGTGCCCGATTGACTGAAATTCAGCACCGCTAAGGCCACTGACTCTGCCGAATCCACCAGCGTCACCCCGTTGGGCACAACACGCTGCAACACGGATTTGAGCAGCGGGTAATGGGTACATCCGAGAAGAAGTACGTCGGCCGATGCGAAGCCGTCCCGGAACGCTTCCTGGAGGTAGATACGAGCCACTTCCTCGGTGATGGGGTGATCGATCCATCCCTCCTCAACCAAAGGCACCAGCAATGGACATGCTTTCTCGTGGGCTTCGATTTGCAGGGCAGCAAGAGCCTTTCTGTAGGCATGGCTCGAGATTGTGGCTTCCGTTCCGATGACTACGGCCTTACCGGATTTCGAGGCAGCCTGCGCGCGCTGGGCGCCCGGTTCGACGACTCCTAGCACTCGAACGGAAGTTGCTTGATGAATTTGGGGAAGGGCTAGAGCAGTGGCAGTGTTGCAAGCGATCACCAGCATTTGAGCGCCTTGCTGCTCCAGAAACTTTGCTGCCTCGCAGGCATAGCGGGCCACGGTCTCGGCCGACTTTGACCCGTAAGGAAGGCGTGCCGTATCGCCAAAGTAGAGATAGTCGGCTTTAGGAAATACTTCACCTAATGCTTTAAGTACGGTAAGACCGCCGAAGCCGGAATCGAATACTCCGATCGCGGTCACGCCTATTGCACCCGCTCGGATCCGGTAGCGTTCTGGGCTACCGGCTCATGCACGCCACAGCATTGCCCCGGGGGGATGGGCGCACCGTGAGGACAAGTCTTAGGGTGGTTCAAGAACCTGCAAATCTTGTCGGTCGCCTCTGGCGACAGAATGTGTTCGAACTTGCAGGCCTGTTGCTCGATTTCCGATTCGCTGTCCAGCGCAAGGCTGTCGGTAAAAAGTCGCTCGGCAAGGCGGTGCCGCCGGATGATGTCTCCTGCGCGCTGACGTCCGCGCTCGGTCAAATTGACGACCAAGCTGCCCTCACCGACCGAGACGGCGGCAGGTTTCAGCGCGTCATGGCAAGGATTCACAAATGGTCTGTGATGGTGCGGCTCGGGAGGGTGGGGAGCGGTAGTGACAAGACCCATTTCCCGCATCTTCTCAACTGCAAGACTGACGGGGAGAGCACCATGGACTTCCATGCGGTCAATCTCGGCAGGTTGCGCATGCTCTTCGAGGACCCAGAGTTCTTCGAGTACCTCGTCGAACTGCTCGTCGTCCGCCATGGAGAAGACCTCCTGCGTCGCAATCTTGCCGTGGTGCAGTTCAATTCGGCGGTCGCCTAACCGCGCCACCACCGGATCGTGGGTAACCATGACGATGGTTCGTCCTTGCGCATGAAGATCCCGCAATAGCCCGATGACGATTTCTTCGTTCATCGCATCCAGATTGCCCGTTGGTTCATCGGCAAGGATGATTTTCGGATCATTGATCAGTGCGCGTGCGATGCAGGCGCGCTGCTGTTCACCTCCGGAGAGCTGAGGGGGGAGATGGTGGGCGCGATCTTTGAGCCCTACGCGGGTTAAAGCGTCGAGCGCTTCTCGTTCATCGGTCATGCTATGGAAGTATTGGGCGAGCATGACGTTCTCCAGTGCGGAGAGATACGGAATGAGGTGGAACTGCTGGAAGACGAAACCTATCTTTTCCGCCCGCACCCGGTTCAATTCCGCAGGGGTCAGCCGAGCGACATTTTCACCATCCAGCCAGATCTCACCTGAAGTGGGACGATCCAGGCAGCCGATCAGGTTGACTAACGTTGACTTGCCCGAGCCGGATGGTCCCATTACCGCGATCCATTCCCCTGGTTCCACATGAAGGGAGAAGTCGTCAAGGGCGCGAATCATTCCGCCAGGAGCCTCCGCACGCGCGGGATAAAGGCGGCTGACGTGGTTGAGACGGATCATTACTCTCCTCTCAGAATCATAGCGGGCTGGATTCGACGCAGCAATCGCAACGGCAGAACCGTAGCCACGAGTGTCACCAGAAGCGCTCCTGCCAGAACCTTGGGGAAAACGCTCAATTGGGGCGAAATCGGCGCGTGGAAGTTGAGTCGTCCAATGAGGGCCGCGATCCCTATTCCTCCAGCGAATCCGATCATTGCACCTACGCAGGCCAACGCTGCCGCCTCACCGGCTACGAACATTGCAATCAGGCGATCCGATGCGCCCAGCGCCTTCATGATTGCGAAGTCGCGGCGTCGATCGAATACCCATCCCATCAGCGTCGCGAGCACGCACAACGCAGCCGTACAGACAATAAACGCCGCGGATGAAAACAGGGTTGATCGCGTCTTGGCAAGCACATTGGCTTCGCCTTCGGTCACCTGTCGAACGGCATGTACCTCGGCAGTCGAGATGCTCTGCTGCAACCTAGGCAAGAGCTCATCAATCTCAGCGGGTGTCCCGAAAGCCGCAATTTCGACCGTGGTAGGACCTAGGCCGGTCCAGGCTTCGAATTCAGGCAAGGAGAGGTATATGCGGCTGTCTTCGTCAGCGCCCGTTCTCAGGGTTCCCGCGGGGGTAAGCTGGATTGAATTGCCTTCGAAAAAAATTGTGAACCCACCGTTCTGGGAGCTAAGTAGACGTTCAGCCCGCACACCGAGGAGGGCTTGCCCCTTGGAACTCGGCCAGCCCGATACCGACCACCAGGGATTCAGCTTGCGAGCGAGGTCGAAATCCGTGCCTACCGCGACTACAGCCTGATCTCGTGGATCTCGCGCCACTGCGTAGGAAAAGGGGACTGCCAGGCCGCGATCTCCAACCGTGGTTTTGATCGATTGCAATTCGCCTGGCGTGAAGCCCTGCGGGGATCTGGACTGCATGACGATGTTTGCGCCGAAGTTGCGAAATTCTTTACGAAGCTTGGCTTGCACATCCACATAGAGATTCAGCATGGCCGTAGCCGCAGCCGAAGCCACTATGATGGCCGTCAGTGCGGATGCCGCCTGCCCTCTGCGTAACATGGCCGCGCGATAGAGCATCCGAAAATACATTGCCGTTCTCGAGCCACCTCTCACGCTTCACCTCGCAAGGCGAGGACAGGGTCGTATTTCACAGCGCGTCGAATGGCGACCGCGCTTCCACCAAACGTGACTCCGATGGCCAGCGCGAGGACAACCGGAAAGAGCACCGGCGGAACCGCGATTTGTGATCCGAAGATCGCGCGCCCCAATTCCTTTGCCAGTAGCGCGCCCAAGCCGAAGCCGATCAGCCCTCCGATGAGGGCGATGAACACGGATTCGGTGATGAAGATCATCGAGAGTGAAAAGTGGCCTGCACCGAGCGCCTTCATCAAACCGACTTCCGTACGTCGCTCAAACATCGCCGTGGCCATCGCTGCAGAAACCGCAAGACCGGACGTGAGCAGGGCGGCAAGTGTGATCAGCAACATTAATCCTTCAATCCGCGTCAGGATGTTGCCTTCATTTTGTGCCACCCGGCGTATCTGCTCTGCCCGTGAGCGGGGAATTGCTTCTTGCAACTGAAATGCAATTGACTGCGGATAAGGTGTGCAATACCAGCGATCGCGCTCCACGGGGCTTAGCGTATCGGGATTTCGCCGAGCAAATGCGTCTTCCGGTTTCAGCAGTGCGCTGACGTAAACGGCGCGAAGTTTTCCTGGTTGATGCGCGAGGGTTTGAGCGAGCCCGAGCGGCGCAACAATCTGCCCGTCTTCATCGCCTCCGGTCGAGAGAATTCCGCTGACGTGATAAGAGGATCCGCCTATTTCAACCTCGGATCCGGCGTGAGAGTTAAGCGAAGCTGCCAGCTTTTCACCGATTAAAACATCGCTGCTGTCATCCCTTGGCCAATTTCCATCCACCCTCCACCATGGGAAGGTCGTCGGTGCGCCGGTCCTGAACCCCTGCTGGCCGACTTGGACGGTCTTGGAGAAGTAGGTTCCAAGCAGCGTGACCTGGTGACCTTGTGCGTTCACGTTGACTGGAAGCTCAGGCGTGAAAGCGGCGATATTGTTTCCCCAAAAAATCCCCTTGATCTGCAAGAGTGCGGCTTCATCCAGGTAGGCCCCGCCCGTAGCAGGTCTCAGATTGACGCTGCCTATCTGTACATCCAGTGCGTCCTCGTCGGGCGTGACGACCAGGTTGGCCCCATAGCTGCGAAATTCGTGGCTGATCTTGTCCCCAATGCCGGTGGCGATTCCGATCATAGCGGTCGAAACCGCTGCCCCAAACGTGACGGCAATGGCAACCAGCATTTTGCGCCGGGTCTGGCGTCGGAAGGACTCGTAAACGAGGAGTGCGAACATATCAGTGTTCGAACATAGAGGCGCCCTTAAGCAGGTCAGCTTCTTGAATGATGACCGCATCGGCGGAGGCACTCGATTTCAGCGGAACCGGATTACATCCGCCCGCGGTTCCAACGGACTGGGAATTGATCGGAGCGGCACAGTTCTTGCAAACGATCCCATTCGGCCCTTTGAAGAAGCCCACCGGACCGCAGATCTGGCAGGAATCGAAGATTGCGACCACTTTGCCATCGGCCTTCTTGTAGAGGAGAAAGCGGACGTCGGCTCCATTCTCGCGCGCCACGTAGCGGTGCAGGTCGCCATCAGAAACCTGCGACAGCGGAATGCTCACCGTACCATTGGCGAAGGTTACGGGGAGGGCGGGGGAGAGGGCACTCTCGCTCTTCGCCCAGAGGAACTCCGCGGTCACCAGCAGAATAAAGAGGAACGAGGTCGCATACACCGAAAGCATCCATAGCTGTTCTCGTCGCGCGCTCCACCGGGCCTTCCTCTTCCCGGCCGCCGTCTCGGGCACCGGAACGGGCTGGCGGCGCCGGGCTTCGAAGAGCACCATCAGGCCGGCGAGCGCAACGATGGTGACTACGAAGAACCATTCGTTGGTAACGATTGGACCAATCAGCGCCATTTCGCGCTTGGAAGAGGGAAGGATGCCACTTTCGGAAAGCTCGTGCAGGCCCGAGATCACAAGTTGGGCCGCGACAAAGAACAGAATGACGGTGGTAAAGCGAAAGAACTTTTGCAAGTTGACCCGAACGCTGCCCTTGAGGAACATCACTCCGAACAAGACCGCCGCGAAAACCCCGAGCAGCGTTCCGATGAAGCTCAATAGCGCAGTGGACTCAAGCCTTACAGCGGAGAGGATCAGGACGGTTTCCCCGCCCTCGCGAAGCACCATGAGAAAGACAAAGAGAAACACACCAATCTGGGAACCACGCCCCGCGAGCGTACCGAGCTTCCCCTCAATCTCTATTTTCAGCTTCTTCCCCGCGCGCATCATGAAGAAGATCATGGTCACGACGAAGAACGCTGCCGCCAGCATGACCCATCCCTCGTAGACGTCTTCGGTTAAGTCCAGCTTGGACAAAGCAATGGCCACGGCAATGCTAGCCACAAACGCTGCGGTCAACGCCGCATAGACGATCTTTCGGAGGTCGGAACGCTGAATTTTCGTTAGATAGGCAAGCGTGATGCCTACAATGAGAGCGGCTTCTACGCCCTCTCGAAGAGTGATGATGAAGGCTTGGAGCAAGGGTTTCCTTAGCTGGTTCGTAGTGCAACTGAGTTGCAACTAGCAATCTACACTTAAGGATAGCCGCAGCTGCAGAGTGCGTCAACGTAGGTGCTGGGTGCGAGCCCTGACAAGCTAGCCAGCGCCCCTGCAACATAGACGAGGCACCGGCGGTCTAGCGCACCTGTTCGAGCAGAGAGTTCTGCTTTTCGGATGTTTCCCATCCCGGCAGGCTTGTGTCGCCCGTAATCAGCCTTGCTCCCCGCTCATAGGTGAGGTAAGACCACGCCCACTGAATTAACACGATGATTCGGTTGCGGAAGCCGATCAAGAAGAATACGTGGACAAAAAGCCAGGCCAGCCACGCGAAGTATCCCGAGATGTGAATGCGACCGCGCTGAGCAATGCCGGCTGCGCGCCCGATGGTGGCCAGGCTGCCTTTGTCGAGGTAGTGAAAATCCTTACGGGGATGGCGCTGCAAATCACGCTTGATATTGTCGGCAGCCGCGCGACCTTGCTGCATGGCCACTGGTGCAACGCCTGGCAAGAGGTTGCCCCGCTCGTCCTTCAGCGAGGCCAGATCTCCCACGACAAACACCTCCGGATGTCCTGGGATGCTCGAATCGCGATTCACCATCACGCGTCCTGCACGGTCCAGAGGAACGTCTAGTTGCTTGCCAAGCGGGGAGGCCTGTACACCCGCCGCCCAAAGGACGACCGTGGCAGGAATCCGTTCACTGCCGACCCAAACGGCTCCCGCTTCGATGCTCGTCACCAGGGCCGAGGTGCGCACTTGCACCCCCAGGCGTTCGAGCTGCCTCACGGCACTTTCGGAAAGATCGGGGGCATAGGACGGGAGCACACGCGGGCCGCCTTCTAGCAAGATAATCCTTGTGCGCGCGGGGTTGATGGAGACGAACTCACGCCTGAGGACGTTTTTTGCGATCTCGGCCAGCGTGCCTGCTAGTTCCACACCGGTAGGCCCTGCCCCTACGATTACGAAATTCAAAGGCAGCTCAGGTTGGCCCGCAAGCGTGGCTTTTTCGGCCAATTCAAAGGCCAGCAGCACGCGGCGGCGGATTTCGAGCGCATCCTCGATGGTTTTCAGACCCGGCGCCATTGGCTCCCACGCGTCGTGTCCAAAGTAGGAGTGGCCGGCTCCGGCGGCCACGATCAGATAGTCGTAGCTGACCTCCAGGTCCGGGCATATGACTTTGCGTCGTTCAAGATCGAATCCCTGAACATCGGCTAGCAAAACTTCCACACTCTTGCGACCGCGAAGAATCCAGCGGATGGGTGCAGCAATTTCACCCGGTGAGATCCCGGCTGTCGCGACCTGATACAGCAAAGGCTGGAAGGTATGGTGGTTTTTTCGATCAAGCACGGTGACCTGGACTGGGAGCTTCGCCAGTTTCCGCGCTGCTTCCAGTCCGCCAAACCCTGCTCCAACAACGACAACCCTCGGCGTTTTGGCGTTCATGGCTCCTCCCGCAGGCTAGCCCGCGCACAGCCTGCATCCGAACATAGGTTAGATTCCGCTTGCTCTCAGAAGTCAGAAGTTTTTTGAGCAGCCGTTACAGTGATTTAGCAGTGGCGATGGGAGAATGATTGACGCAGTAATCACTAGCCACTCGCCAGTGCTTTCAGCTATTCTTCGCTCAACTCTGCTGCGTAAGGAAGGTCCGTGCTCCTCGAACTGCGACTGGAGAATTACGCTGTAATCGACCATCTGGCGGTGGAGTTTGCTCCGGGCCTAAACCTATTGACCGGTGAAACGGGCGCCGGCAAATCCATCCTGATCGACGCGCTTGCTTTGTTGATGGGCGACAAAGCCTCGCCGGACGTGATTCGATTTGGCGCCGACCGCGCAGTGGTCTCTGCCGTATTCGAGGTGGAGGGTGGGGCGGAAAAGCTTGTTGCCAACATTCTTGAGGATAATGGCCTTGATTCTGAGGACGAGAATCTCATTCTCCGCCGGGAGATCTCAACCGGAAAAGGCAGGGCATTTATCAACAACCAACCGGCGACCGTCTCGGTTCTCAAGCAACTTGCGCCTTACCTCGCCAGTATTCACGCTCAGAGCGAATCGCTGCTGTCTTTTGACGGTGAGGTGAGGCTCGCCCTGCTCGATTCCTTTGCTGGAACCCAGTTAGAGCCAGCCGCCGAGGCATTCGCGGGCTGGAAGCAGATCCGGGACAAGATTGCAGAGCTCGAACAAGGAGAGCAGGACCGCCTGCGCCTGGTTGATCTGTGGACATTCCAGAAGCACGAGATCGACGACGCCAAACTGCATGGCGGGGAAGACGAGCGCCTCGAAGCCGAAAAGCGCGTGCTCGCGAATGCCGAGAGGATTTACAACTCGGCCATGCAGGCGTTCGACCTTTTGTATGAAGGCAGTGCATCAACCTCAGCAACCTTGCGTTCGGCGCAGAAGCATTTGGAAGAGTTGATCCGTTACGAGCCCAAGTTCCGTGAGGCGTTAGCATCTCTCGAATCGGCGCGGATCAATGTCGAAGATGTCGGCGTCAGCCTTCGCGATTATGCGGGAGGAATTGAGGCCTCGCCCGAGCATCTCGCCGAGATCGAAGACAGGCTGGCCCTGCTCGATCGGCTGAAGCACAAATACGGGCCGACGCTCGAGGATGTTATTAAGCTCGGCGTACAGGTTAGCCAGAAGCTTTCTGAAATCGAAAACAAGGACGACATCTTGCGGGGCCTGCGGAAACAACTTGCGACCGCGGCCGACACCTATCTGCAGCTCTCGCGCGCGGTCTCGAAGAAGCGGTACGAAGCTGCCAAGAAGCTCGAGAAGCTGGTTGAGTCCGAAATCAACGAGCTCTCGATGAAGGCGCACTTTCACATCGCCGTCAGCGGGACGGACGATGAGACAAACTGGACTAGCGCGGGTTTCGATCAGGTCGAATACCGGATCTCCACCAATCCAGGGGAGCCGATGCATCCGCTCGATCAGATCGCATCCGGTGGCGAGATGTCGCGCGTGATGCTCGCGCTTAAGGCAACGGTCGAAGCCGGACCGCACAACAAGAAGGCTTCCGGAGCCCAGCGCACACTCATCTTCGACGAAATTGACGCCGGGATCGGGGGCCGCGCAGCGGAAGCTGTCGGGAAGAAGATGAAGGCGCTGGCTCGGACGAGCCAGGTACTTTGCGTCACCCATCTTCCTCAGATCGCAACATTTGCGGATCATCATTACCTGATCGAAAAGAAGCGGGCCGGGGAGCGAACCAAGACAAGTGTCCGCAAAATCGCAGGCCCCGAGCGTACCGAGGAGGTTGCCCGGATGATTAGCGGCGCCAAGTTGACCGAAAGCTCGCTGAAGCATGCTGAGCAGATGCTGAAGGCGAATGCGTAGCCCTCAGGCGCAAACTCCGCATCCAAACCTGATTTGAGGCACTCGTGAGCGCTGACCAAGTCATAGAAATCAACGGTCGAACCCTTAAGCTGACCAACCTCGACAAAGTTCTCTATCCCGCCGCCGGTTTTACGAAAGGGCAGATCGTTGATTTCTATGCCCGCATTGCGCCCGTTCTTGTACCGCATCTAGCGAACCGGCCGCTTACGCTCAAGCGTTATCCAGGGGGAGTGAACGAGGAATATTTCTTCGAGAAGAATGCCACTAAGCATCGCCCCGACTGGGTGAAGACCATTCCGATCTGGAGCCACGGAAATCAGCGCGATGTGAACTATATTTTGTGTGACGATCTACCGACCCTAGTGTGGATCGCAAATCTAGCGTCGATCGAGCTGCACCCGTCGCTCTCCTATGCCGATGACATCATGTGTCCTCGGCAGTTGGTGTTCGATCTCGATCCCGGTCCGCCCGCGAACATCGTGCAATGCTGCCAGGTAGCGATGTGGCTGCGAGCCATCTTCGAGCACTTTGGGCTGGAAAGCTTTCCCAAGACTTCCGGCTCAAAAGGCCTACAGATCTACGTTCCTCTGAATACCAAGACCCATTACGACGAAACCAAGCCCTTTGCGCACGCCATGGCCCGGCTGCTCGAAAATGAGCATCGTGACATGGTGGTCTCGGACATGAAGAAGGCGATCCGCACAAATAAGGTCTTCGTCGATTGGAGTCAAAACGACGAGCACAAGACGACCATCAGCGTCTACTCGTTGCGCGCCCGTGAGCGGCCAACCACTTCAACGCCGGTCACATGGCAAGAAGTTGAGGCGGCGCTGAAGAAGAAGAACGCTGGCCTGCTAGTTTTCGAGTCGCATCAAGTCTTAGATCGTGTGGAAAAAATGGGAGATCTGTTCGCACCGGTGCTCAAGCTGAAGCAGGAGCTTCCGAAGCTTGAGGGCATGGATGGCGGCCGGCCCGAGGCGATCAAGAGCGGTCTCGAGATGGCCTCACAGACAGCCCCATCGCACTCCAAGAGCGAACAGGGAAGGCCGACCCAAAGGAAGCCCTCTGGCCGAACCTCCAAGCGGCGCCAGAAGGTATAATCCGTTTCTCGCATCTGATGAGTTCTGGGTTTCTGCTGATTCCACATGCCTAACCTTTTTATCGGCACCTCCGGGTGGGCGTATCCAAGTTGGAAGCCCGGGTTTTATCCGGAGAAGCTCGCGCAAACGAAATTTCTTACCTACTACGCCACCCAGTTGAACACCGTCGAGGTGAACCTCACCTTCCGCCAGCTGCTCAAGGACACGACCGCACAGAAGTGGATCGAACAGACACCACAGGAGTTTCGGTTCACCATCAAAGCTCATCAGGTCATCACTCACATCAAGCGGTTGAAGAATAGCGAGGAGTTCCTACAGCGATTTATTAGCACCATTGAGCCGCTTTCGCAGGCGGGGAAGATCGGCTGCGTGCTTTTCCAACTACCGCCCAACCTAAAAGCCGATCCCAAACTGCTACAGGATTTTCTTCCTGCAATTCCAAGAGGCGTGAAGGCGGCGTTTGAGTTCCGTCACGAGTCGTGGTTCGCAGATGACATCTTCTCGTGTCTGAAGCAGCACAACCGCGCGCTGTGCGTGGCCGAGACGGAAGAACGCGGCACCCCCGACGTGGTCACTGCAGATTTTTGCTATTACCGTTATCGCAAACCCGAATACACGCCGGAAGAACGGCAAGCCATGCTGCGCCGCATGCAGGAGCACCTTTCGAACGGTCGAGACAGTTACGCCTATTTCAAGCATGAAGAGACTCCGCAAGGCGCAATCTATGCCGTCGACGTGCTCAAGCAGGCAGGTACGGCACCCGCCTGATCACTTTTCACAGCGTCCGATAATGCGCATACTGATCTGTGCGCCCCGAAGCCAATGCCCGCGTGTTGTCAGGCTTCCTCGACTACCTGAAGATCGAGAAGGGATTGGCCTCGCTCACCGTTTCGGCGTACACGCGGGATATCGGGCAGTTTGCAGAATTCCTGGAAAAGCAAAAGCGCACCTTGCTGGTGGCCCGTCGCGACGACGTGCGCGGCTTCATGCAACAACTATTCTCGAATGCAGTGGATGGACGCTCGGTTGCGCGTAAGCTCTCCGCGCTCCGACATCTCTATCGTTATCTTCTGCTAGATAGGCGCGTCGATCGCGATCCCACTCTGAACATTCCTTCGCCAAAGCAGTGGAAGGTACTGCCAAAATCTCTGGGCAGGGAAGAAGTTGAGGAGATGCTCGATTCTGCGAGTCGCGATCTGGGCACCCTCGCCCGCCCGACACCGGCCTCGAAACGCGCGCACGCCCTCTCCCTGCGCAATCGCGCAATCCTTGAGGTCTTTTACGCTGGTGCACTGCGGGTTTCCGAGGTCGTCACTCTTCAAATGGGAGACGTCAAGATCGAAATGGGATATGTTCTTGCCCGCGGCAAAGGCGACAAGGAGCGAATCGTGCCGCTAGGCCGCTCAGCGCAGGAGTCGCTGAGCCTGTATTTGCGGGACGCACGCTCAGTATTGGCGGGGGGAAAGAGTTCGCCGTTGCTTTTCATCGCCCAAGGGGCAAAAAGGATCTCTCGCCAACGAATTTGGCAGATGGTCAGCGCGGCCTCAGTGCGAGCCGGACGGCACGCCAGCCCGCACATGCTCCGCCACAGCTGTGCCACCCATATGGTGGAAAACGGGGCAGATCTGCGAACCGTTCAAAGCCTCTTGGGCCACGCTGATATTTCCACTACGCAGGTTTATACCCATGTAGCTCTCGATCGTCTGAAGAGCGTCTTTCAAAAGCACCATCCGAGAGCAAAGACGAGATAAGAATGCTCACCGCAAAAGCACAGAAACGCAGGAAATCGTTAGAGAAAGAGTTGCCGACTGATTTTTTCCGTGTCGCTGTGGGGAAAATTCCATGAGTAGACGAGAAGCGCAGATTGCGAGTGCGGTGCGAAAGTTCCTCGCATCTCTTGGTGAGCGCAACACCTCGCCGCATACCATCCGTGCCTACACTGGTGACTTGGAAAACTTCGCCCTATATGTGGGCCCGCGAGCATGGCACGACATTGACCACATCACAATTCGCGGATTCCTGTCGCACCTCTACGAGAAGGGCTTAAGCAAGACTTCGGTTGCGCGGTCGCTTTCCGCCGTCCGCTCGTTCTATCGCTGGCTTGCTCAGGAAGGCGTGGTTGAGCAGAACCCCGCGGCCTTGGTTTCAACTCCCAAACTGCCGAAGAAACTTCCCCGTGTCCCCACCATGGAGGAAATGAATTCTGTCCTCGACAGGAACATGCCTGAGATTGCGGCATTTCCCGAGCGTGACCGTCTGATGCTTGAGGTTCTTTACGGCTGCGGCATCCGGAACTCCGAACTGGTCGGGATCGACCTCGACCATATTCACTTGAGGAACGAAATCATCCTCATTCGCGGGAAGGGAAGTAAGGAACGCTTTGTGCCCTTCGGCGATGCCGTCAAAGCAGCGCTTGCCGTGTACTTACCAGTGCGTCAGCAGATTCTTGCCGAGCACAGGAAGACCACGCCGGCGCTCCTGATTAACACTCGCGGCGGTCGGCTTACATCGCGCAGTGTTGGACGGATCATCAAGAAGATCGCGGTCGCGAACGGACTCTCGCCGGACGTTCATCCCCACACCTTGCGGCACGCGTTCGGCACACACATGTTGGAGGAAGGTGCCGACCTGCGCGCCATCCAGGAATTACTCGGACATCAGCGTCTCTCAACCACCCAGCGTTACACCCAGCTGTCCAGCAAACACCTGCTCAATGTGTACGACCAGACCCATCCTCGGGCGAGGTGAGGGGGATGCTATTTCTTGGCAGCGGGGCGGAGCATGAAGGACTTGATTGCCACGTTGTTGGGCTGCACTCCTGCGGGAATCATGGTCAACAATCCGTATTCACCCGGTTCGAGTTTCCTCGGTTTCCGCTTTTGAATCACCGTCACGTCGCCGGATTGCGAGTCCAGCACCAACAGGTAATTCTGACTTTGCGATAATGCAATTCCGTCCGGCTGACTACCCACCGGAAGCGTAGCGATAAGTTTTCCCATGTCGATGTCATACACGGCGACCGAATTGGAGCCGAAATTACTGACGTATAGCCGCGAGTTGTCAGCGGAAACCACCGCACGCGAAGGGTGTGTCCCGATCAAGTAGCTGCCGCTGACCTCATCCGTCGGGGTTTCAATGATCGACACGTTGTCCGAGTCAAAATTGCAGACGATCAGCTCGCCGCCATCCGGCTTCAGCGTCAGGCTCACCGGAGTTTTTCCCACGTCTAGAAGGGCGATCAGCTTGTCGTTCCTCAGATCGATGGAGGCGACCTGAGCTGACCCCGAACATGCAACGAAAGTCTTGCTATTGTCCGGGAGAATCGCAATGTCAGTCGGTTCGTGGCAGACGGGGATAGTCGCGCGAACCACTAGTTTTTGAGCGTCGATCAACGATACAGAATCGTCAGTGCGATTGGTGACAACCACGGTGGTGCCGTCGGGTGAAACTCGTGCAAGTCCAGGTGAATTCCCAACGTGCAGGTTGGAAATGACCTTGCGTGCGACCAGATCGATCACAGAGACGTTGGAAGACCCTGCGTTGGCTACGTACGCCCTGGTGCCGTCAGAGGAAACATCGATAAAGTACGGCGTTCCGTGCACACCGAGGGTCGCGACGACCTCGTTTCGTTCGGCATCGATGATATTGACATTCGCTGACCCGCTATTAACTACGTAAACCTCGTTTCTCTTGGAATTGGCAGCGACTCCGGTTGGAACCGCTCCCACTCTGAGGGTTTTCACAAGCCGAAACGTTGGCAGGTCGATCACCGAAACCGTGTTGCTTTTGCCATTTGTGACATAGGCATACTCATGGTAGGCGGGGTCAAAGGAGGGAAGCTGTCGCTGATGGAAGTACCACCAGCCCAACCCCGCCAGCACAGGCAGGAGCACCAAGATGAGCAGAATCTTTCGCAAGAGTTTTCTGATCGCGGAACCGCGTAGGCAACAGGAAAAGATATCAGATGTGGCTAACGGCTACTTGCGAGATTGGGGCTCGGAGTTGAAATGCTTGGGTCATGCAGACTCAGGCGCATTTTCTTCCGGTCGCAGTCCACGTAAAGCACGTGTTCGGCGCCGGCAGTCAAGTTCGCTTGCAAGCTTTCAGTCTGGTCGTAGAATCCAGGAGAGACAACCCGCACCTCCAGCTCGTGCTTTCCCGAGGAGAATTGCAAGTCGGAGGTTTGGTTCATCACTATGGTCTTGAACAAACCATGACCCTGTGTGCTGGCCCGCAGTTCCTGGTCAAAGACTAGCTTCTTGTCCAGCCACACGGAGGCTGACCCGTTTGGGAACCGATGGAGAATCTCAACCCGAACCTTGGCTGTTTGGACGGGTAGAGTGACGGTACGTCGCACCGGCTTCTTGAGCGCAACCGCCAGCTCAGGAGGGTTTTTTTGGATTTCAGGAGCTAGCAGCACTGGCGGCGGTGGAGGCAACAGAGTTTCAGCTTCCCGGTACTGATCCCGAAACTCAAGCCCGGTGAGCACCATAGCGATTGTCACCACCGCGATGGCGGCTTCCAACGCCATTCGTCGCGAAAAAACCAGGCGAGCCGGTCGCTTGGTGGGAGATCCGTCTTGTTCCAAGACGCGCGTGAGAAAGCGGGTGGCGTCAGAGAAGGAATCCTCGGTAGAGGCGAAAGCCCGAAGATCGGCCGCCAGCTGGGCCCCACTTTGATAACGATCCGACGGGTCCTTTGCAATCGCCCGCTGAACTATGCGGTCAAGCTCTGGAGGAAGATCTGCCTGCAAGCTCGAGACTGGAACGGGCTCGACATTCATAACTTTAAAGCAGACCGTCTGTGCGCTGTTCCCTTGAAAAGGACGGAAACCAGTCAGCATGCTGTAGAGCGTCACGCCCAGCGAAAACAAATCGGAGCGGACGTCAGGCTCTGAGCCGTTCATTTGTTCCGGTGCCATATAGGCAGGGCTTCCAAAGACTTTGCCGGCGTGTGTAGCCACCGCTTGGTTCAAGTGGGCGACGCCAAAATCGGCGATCTTTGCTTTACCCTCGGAAGTGATGAGGATGTTTGCCGGCTTGATGTCGGCGTGAATGACCCCTTGCGAGTGCGCATAATGCAGAGCGTCTGCGATCTGGCACCCGAACTTGAGTGCTTCGGAAAGCGGCAATCTGCCTCCGGCCGCCGCAATCTCGTCACTCAAAGGTTGTCCCGCAACATACTCCATCACAAAGAACGGTTCGTGAGTTTCAGGGTCTTCGCCCGCATCAAAAATCGTCACAATTCCCGGATGTGCAAGTTTTCCCGCCGCTCTGGCTTCTTGTGCAAATCGCTCTCTGTATTCCTGTTCTAGGGATTCTTCGATCCCAGCTAGAGAGATAGTTTTTATGGCGACAATGCGATCGATATTTGGGTCTTGGCCACGGTAGACCACGCCCATGGCGCCGCGTCCGATCTCGGCTTCGATACGGTAACGTCCAAGAGATTCGCGCATGGGAATTGTCACAGATATGTCAATGGTAAGGTGCGCGTGATTTGGGAGTCAGCAAGAAACCGAGCGTCACCTGGTTACTGAGGTAATCCGTCATCAAGTTGGGAGGTTACTGAGCTGGCCGAGTCCGCAGTTGTACCTTCCCCCCCTTGGGGGGCAGCTCAAATGGGAACTCTACTATGGCGTTGTTTACTGGAATCCGGAGCACGAACTGCTCAGGCGGGCGCCAACGACCAATCCAGCGGTTTTTGGTATCGAAGAATAGCCATCCCGAAGCCGAGGAATTGGTGGTGTCGAGCGTACCGCCATGAAGAGCATTTGTGCTGATGAAATCCATCATCTCCGTATAATCCTTTAACCATTGCTGCAACTCCGCTTCCATGGCGCTTTTCTGTTCAGGATGTTTTTTGATCTGATGACGCGTGATGTCGTCGGTAAGGTTGTCAATGTACTGTTGCAACTGCGCCAACATAGAGTCAGGATCAAGGGCACGCTGAACCACCTGAAAGTGCTTCGAAAACTCAAGAGTTGATTGGCTGGGATCGACGGCTACGGGCTGAGATCCTGTGTTATTGAAGGCTAGCTGTACGCTAATCATGGGAAAAGTTCGATGACTGATTTTTTGAAGCTCTTGGTTATCAACCGCGAGCGTGAGCTGGAAGTCGACTGTGGAGACGGAGTAGTAGGTATACCCGTTTTCAGCTCTTCGCAGCGTGCACCCGGGTCCACCTTCACTCCAGCGCACGGTCGGAAGCGGTTTTGAAGTTCCGGCCAGCGCCGGTGTGCCCAGCAGCAGAATCAGTAGCAGGATCAGCAGCGTCTTGCGGGTGAGTTGCACACCAGCAGTATAGGAGAAGCTTAGGGACCATACCTCTCAAGAGTTCGACGCTCCACGCGAAAGGCGTTCCTCCGTAGAATGATGGAACTGGTCAGGATGGGAATTTTTGAAATCGGGAGTAAGCAGCGTACAACTGGCGTGAGACAAGACCGCGACCGCCCCTTTCACGTTCGCTACGAAGCTGTTAGGATTAAGATGTGAGCGACGCGACCTTGCGCTCGCTTATCGAAGTTCCTGCCGTTCCAGCATAAGACGGTCATCCTGCAAATTGTGAGTTCGTTTTTGCCGGAATTGCGCAGCGAGTTTGGCGAGGGGACGTAGTTCAGTTGGTTAGAACGCTGCCCTGTCACGGCAGAGGCCGCGGGTTCGAGTCCCGTCGTCCCCGCCATTCTTTTCAAGCACTTCCAAAGAAGGAACAGGCGTCTTGACTGACTTTGTGTCGTTCTTTGTGTCGTAACCGAGATTTTTGACACCGCCAGCCAACGCATCAAGAGCCTTTCGTTTGGCCTCAACCCGGACGTGAGAATAGTGAGCTAGCATTCGCTGCGACACGTGTCCTGCAATTGACATGATCGTTCGATCGCTTGCCTGCGACTCAGCCAGCTCTGTGATGGCATGGTGCCGCAGATCATGGAAGCGCAGGCCAGCAAGGGAACTCCTCACCTTGGAAATATCCTCCCCGCACTCTTCATTGGCACACGTCTTGGCTGGTGGTTGCAGCTCACCACAGTGAGGACAGTTGATCACGCGCGTCATGCTTCGCCAAGCGCTGCGCCAGCCTTGCATGGGCTTTGTTGGGTCTGGCTTTGTGTATCCCTCGCCGCTGGGAAAGATGTACCAATCTGGCTGCAGTTCCGTACCAAACAGCCCTTGAGCACGTTCTCTGAGCCGCAGAATCGCGATGTAGGCGTTTGCATTGAGCGGAATGAGCCGCTCGCCAGCTCGCGTCTTCGAGCGCTTGATCACTAGACTGCGATCCAGGAAGTCGATGTCTCTCCAGCGCAGCTGTCGAACCTCGCCACCACGCATAGTCGTATTGAGGGCCAACATACTTGCGAGGTATGCTGTCTCCCACTCAGGCCGCGACTGAGCAAGCTTCAGCAATCGAAGCTTCTCCTCGGCCTGCAGTGCCCGACCGATGTCTCTGCGCTCCGGCAATCGGGAAATCTCGTCCTCGACAAAGTGCCAGCGCTTCGCCCGTTTCAAAATTCGTCGCAGAATGCCTATCTCCATGTTGACGGTCGTGTTCGACAGGCCAGCGGATTTCCGGTGCCTAATGAAGGCCAGGATCATGTCGGCATCGACGCGGGACACCGGCCTGGCGCCTGGCTTCCTGTATGCCAAGATCTTACCTTGATAGATCCATGGCCCCCTATCGCGAGGAGGCGGCGCTCTCAGGAGACTCTCTGGGGAAAGAGGGAGAGCGCCGCTTAGCCCAACAATCCATCCAGTGCGCGGGCTGGATGATGGAACGTCAAGCGCACTGCCCCATAAATATTAGGAGCCGGTGGCAGTATTTAGTGAAAGTTTTCAACGAGCATGAGATCGCTTCCAGCGTCATCAATCTGTGTTATCAAGACGCTTTTTCTGTCGGGTGATACTCCTATCCCAGGCGCGCCCCAGGCCATTTTCTCAAGCTGGCGAATTGTGCGAACCTTCCGTGTGCTAAAACTGTAGAACTTGAGAAGAGGACGCGGCTGCGCACTGTTGTCAACGAAATAGATGCCCTCTTGAACAACGCGCCAAAACCACGTGCTCAACGTCTGATCTGAAGAAGTCCTCTCATTAACGCTAAAGACCAGTTCTTCGGGACCGCCGTTACGCGGCAGTCTCCAGATTTCGGGCAGCAAACTGAAATCGACTACATTTGCATTATTTATTCGCATTTTTTGATAGTAGACAAACTTGCCATCGCGGGATTCCTGGGCATAGCCGCCACCATTGTGCGTAACCTGGACAGCTTCATTGCCAGGATACGATGCTTTCCAGATCTCCCACCTGCCGCTGCGATTAGAAGTGAAGTAAAACCATTTGCCGTCGGCGGACCATGAAGGAGCTCGTCGGTCAAAGCCGTTCGCGCCGAGTGGGTCCTCCCGGGTGCCGTCCGAGCGCGCAACAATGATGGTCCACCGACCGTATTCGTCCGTGTCGAACACGATGTATTTGCCGTCCGGAGACCATTCTGCCGTTGCACCGCGTCCGCGAGAGAAATGAACAGGATCTGTTCCATCCGCATTACAGATCCAAACAGCTACGTGGCCGTCGCGATTGGAGGCGAATGCCAGCTTGCTGCCGTCGGGCGAAAAATTAGCTTGCATGTCCATACGGGTTGACCCCACCAACTTCGTAGGAGTCAAGCTGCCTTCGAGCGGTACTCTCCAGATGTTCGTGTCGAAGATGGGGCTAGCGTAGGCCAGTTTGTCTCCCTTCGCCGAAATAGCGGGATCGAACGCACTGGAACTGACGAACTGAATGCGTTCTGGTTCGCCACCCCTTGAAGACACCGAATTTAGCGAACTTTCGGGGTTGTAACCTGTAGGAAAGATGATCCTCTTGCCATCAGCAGTCCACGCTAGCCGCCCTATTCGGCCGAGAGAAGTCACTCTTCTCGGTTCACCGCCGGATGTCGAGATAACAAAAATGACGGACTTGCCGCCATCATCTGTGTTACGGACAAAGGCGATCTGACTTCCATCGGGAGAAAATGCCGGATTTCCATCGAACATGCCTTCAGGTGCCGTCGTTATGCGCCGCACGGGACTCCCAGAAATGGGAATCAGAAAGACACCCGAGCGCTGACCGACGGGTTTGTCGGCATATGCCAGAACCTGCGAGTCTGCGGACCAGGAAGTGATTCCATCCCACATCTCCGAAACCTCTTTAAGCTTTCGTTTTGCACCGCCCAGAGGTGTCATCAAAAAAATTGCGTGTTCGGCTTCTCGGGCACTATTTTGGATCCAACGATCGTATGCGATCATGGCACCGCTAGGAGACCATTGTGGTGAGCTTGCAAACGCCGATGGTTCCGTGAGCTGTACCGCCTTCTCATCGCCTATGGACTTGACATAAATTTGGGGGCTGAATCTGTCCGGATCGATCCCAACGACAAACGCAATTTGCGTTCCATCGGGAGAGAAACTCGGCGCACCCTCGAAGCCGGGAAGAGAGGTGAAGGGAACGATTTTGATGGGACGTGAGCTCTGCCTGGTTCGCCACAAGAAAATCGCGAGAGAGAGGCTGACGATTATTAAGAACAACATGACCACCATGCGCCAATCTTGTTTCCTGGTTGGAGGAATCTTCTCTGGTTCAACCGTTAAGGCGGCCTCGTCTCGCGCTTCGAGGGTCCCTATGAACCGATAACCGCGCCGAGGGACAGTCTCGATTAATCTCGGCGCAGTGGCGGAATCGCCCAATACCTCGCGGAGTCGGTTGACGGCAGCGTTTAGACCGTGCTCAAAGTCGCCGAAACTGGCGCCAGGCCAGAGTGTCTGCTGCAGTTCTTCGCGCGTGACAATCTGCCCGGGACGCGCCAGCAGGGTCATTAAGACCTGAATAGCCTGACCGGAGAGTTTCAGGAGCGTGCCATTCTTGCGCAGCTCTCCCGACTCAGGCGAGAACTCGAAAGGGCCAAATCGGACTGGGACCGGAACTCTGGTGGGTTCCGCCATACGTTCCACAATAGGCAAGAGTCTACACCTGATTGCTACCGCAGGCGTTTCAGGACTCCGGCAAGGTGAAGGGCAGCCGTAGCCATCAACACTGTCAGCCACTTACAGATTGACCTAATGCTACCCATTTTCCACCCCGTTTGCATGGAAGTAGCAGGAGGCACTCGCTAGCTTCGACGGCACCCCGGAGGTGCCGTGATGGAGGTTCGTCGAGTATTCGTTGTGTTCCTGGTTGCGATTTCAACAATTTCAGCTCACGCGCAGTCGAAGGATGCCGATGTAGAGCAAAAACTGTCCAGGTCCACGCGCCTGAACCGACCCGCCGACCGCAAACTCATGCCGAAGATCGCGCTGCGAATCTATGACTTTGATCAAGTGGCCCCCACCGCGATTGCAGGTGCCAAGGACGTAGTCTCAGAAGTATTCCGGGAATCTGGACTGCAGGTGTTGTGGGTAGATTGCCCGTCTGAAAACCGGTGTGCTGCCAATGTGCAAGGCCCCGAGTTCCGGCTCCGAATTGTGCCGGCCTCACTTGGAAAGGAAATGGTGTCCGATGAGGCGCTCGGATTTGCGGTACCCTGCGCTCCCGGCGAACCGGCTTGCCTCTTCTATATCTTCTATTGGCGCATTAATGCCTTGGCCGGGGCAAACCACTTCGTAGCAGGAAGGATTTTGGGTCACGTGCTGGCGCATGAGATTGGACATACTCTCCTGGGGCCGAACGCGCACATCCGTTTCGGCCTCATGCAACACAACCTTCCCCTTGCTGAAACCGAACGGACTCTATACTTTACTTCCGGCCAGGCGAAGCAATTACGTGCCAACTTGCTCGCAAGAGACGCCGCACTGCGGAATACGGTGTTGAGTAATGCACAAGCTGAAAGTGTTGCCCCGCACTGAACGATTCGGAGCACGCGACATGGCTTAAGATTCGCAACAAGAATTATTCCCAGTGGGTCGGACGTGAGGAGCTATTCGAGCGTGAGCGCAGCAGCGATCCAGATTTCGCGGCCTGGAGCAGTTGTGTCCTAGTGTGCGACCAAACCGGCGAGACCTACGACGATGCGGGGTAGGGGCCGCTGTGGCTTGGCTCGGTGCCGATGAAGAACGAATGGTCAATTGTGACCATCGCGCAATTCCAGTTGGGCGCATCATCTCTGTAGGAAAGGGGGCAGGGCCAGCGCCAGCGCTAGAAGTTGCGGCGGCAATGTATCCGATGTAGCCGCGTCTTTGTACCCTTTTCTCAGGAGCGATCCCATGTTCAACCAATTGGCCACGAACGCAAACAAATCCCCCGAAGCACCGCCAACCCACACAGGAGCACCGACCGACTCGGAGCGCGCCAAACAGCCACCGCTGCCTGAGCCTCCATATAAGCCTTACGCCGAAGTGCCTGCGCCGCATGAGCCTCCATATAAGCCTTACGCCGAAGTGCCTGCGCCGCATGAGCCTCCTTATGAGCCTTACAAAGACATATAGTCGCGGCGCTAACATCGTCGAGCCCCGCCAATGAGTGCTAATGGGGATTTCTCAACAACTGGTCCTGATCACTAACGCCCAAAACAGTACAAATAGTCGCCCGAAATTTGACACGGCTGAACACCGGGACTACAGTCGTATTTCCAAAAAACGAATCGGAGGTTTCGATGAATAGGATTTGGATTTGTTGCCTCATGTTCACGTTGTCGTTGGGCAGTGCCGTTTGGTCGCAAGAGAAGAAGGCTGCCGCCGGGACCGAGAAAGGCGTCGCCGGACTAGAAGAGCAGGTACGGATGGCTGTCATCAAGGGGGACACGTCCGTCCTAGAACGATATCTTGCCGATGATTTTGTGGGCATTGGGCCTAATGGCATCGCAGACGACAAGAGTCACACCATCCAAGCGTTAAAGGATGGCACCGTGAAGTACAGCGCCATTGATGTCACCGAAGAGAACGTTCGTATGTACGGGAATACAGGGATATACAACGGGCGCGGCAATGTCAAAATGTCGATTAATGGTAAGCCACTAACAGCAGATGTGCGGGTGACAATCGTGTGGGTGAAACAGAATGGGCAGTGGAAACGCGTTTCTTTTCAAGCAACGCAGGTACAACCCGCTTCCACAGGAAGTTAGCGATGCATCGCGCAATTCCCCCGCCGTCAGCCCCGAACTGACTGCTCGCCAGTCGCCCTCGCATGCCGGCCTCATGTACTTCTTCTCTTGACGAGTGGTGGGCGATATCGAGATTTTGCAACAACTGAGTTGGGGGAGTTATTCGGTAAAATGGTTGCCGTTCTACGGCTGCTGACGACTGTTTCGCAAGGTAGAGACGCTGGTACGTGTTCGCCCAACATTTGTTCAATCTATGAAACATGGCCTTGGAAGCGCACTAAAAGCCCTCGCCGGAATCGCTGGCCTAGTGTTTCTACTAGCTCCCATCACCTCTATGGGAATCTTGGTATCCGTCATTGCTCGTGGTGGCCATCATCACAAGGGTGCTGGGAAGTAGTCTGAGTGACGAAGAGGACCAAAGCGGCTACTGGCCAAAGGACCCAGGTTCACCTACTGCACTTTAACCTAAAGTCATTCGACAACGACTGAGATTTCGGGCTTCGTTGGATTCACCCGGACAGGTATCTCAGCACCAGTAGGAAACTGGCCAGCGTACTCCTCGGCTGAGCTTCGCAACACAGCAGAGTAAGTGTGTCGCTCCTTGCCAAAGACGGGGCTGTCAAGAAGAGAGGCGACGCTATGGCGACAGAGAAAGAATTCGTGTCTGTGGAAACGCCCTCGGAGCAGAATGGCGCAGCGGGGATCCTTGGCTGCGCTATGCGCGGAACGTGGTGGGGAAGCAGTTCCGCGTTCGTCTCCCAGTTTTTGCTCACTTTAGCGCTTCCCGTTATTAATGCCTGTTCAAAATTGCACACCGCCGAGCGGGAACGGAAACTCGCTAACTCGCGGTTTACCAAAAAGCCTCCTCAGCAGGTCCACTAAACAAAGCCGTTTCATCACGTCTGCTTATCGAATGCTACCCAGGCAGAAGATCCCGCAATCTGGGTTTCTCTGACGACTGGATTCCGGCGCCGCAAGTGTTGCGCCCGAACTTCTACCCCGTCACCCTAGCCAAAACGGCGCGCACCGTTCGCGGGCGTACTCATCGCGGTGTATGGGCCGTCGCGCTAGTGCTATTCCTGCACTGAAGTAACGCTACATGCGCGAGAGCCATCGTCGAACCAAACTGTCCCATCCATGAAGGTCGTTTGCTCGACAGACGCTTGAACAGAGGGAGAGAGAAACTGCATTGCCAGGCGGGACTGCCAAATCGCAGTGCGGTGTGCATTGACGGCGAGTGGGGCATTCCCTCGCAGCGATTGGGGAAATGAATGTGATTGGCCCCAAACATCGTAAAATGTTAGGCGGAAGCGATAGCTCGCGATGGCCTTCCCGCTCGTATTTTGGAAGGCAATCGCGATCTGTGAGTCCGCATTTTTTACCAGTGTGGGTTCGATGGGGCATCCCACGATTTGCGCCTGCGATAACAAGCCAACCAGAAGCACAACTATTGACCCTATGGCTATCCTCATCTTCTGCTCACTTCACCGTCACGTAGATGGTCTGTTTGAAAATCTGGTTGATGCTGTCTACTGCCTGAACGGTCAATCTGTGAGTCGCTCCAGTACTCATGGAAACGTACGCATTGAGAGAATTTCCTGAAAATGGCCCGATCTTCGTGGTCCCGTCTAACCATACTTCCAGGTGGTTGACGGCTTGCACGTCTGTTGCTCTGGCAATAATGTGCACCGGATTTAGAACGGTGGAGTTCGGGGTAGGCAAGCAAATACTTACCGTGAGATTTGCAGTATTGACCGTGCAATTGGGCAGCATGGCAAAGTTAGCTGTGCTGGTCATGCCCGATGCGACCGGGACCATTTGTGCGCTGCTCGTGTATCCGGTGGCCGACGCGGTGATGGAAACGGACCCGGGGGTGGGAACATTGGTCAAAATGTAAATCCCACTGCTGTTGGCTGTCGCGCTGACGCCGTTGTAAGTTACCGTCGCAGCCCCAACGGCTGTGCTGGTGTCATCTTTGAGCACCTGGCCGGTAATGCTGCCCCCCGGCGTAGCAGTTTGCGTGAGCCCAAAATTCTGGGTCAGAGTCGCGCCGCTCCCCACGCTTGCAGTGACTACCAAGGAGTTGTATCCCGCCGCTGCGGCTGTGAGTTGGTAGGTCCCCGCCGGTACGCTTCCAGAATAGTACTTGCCGGAAGTGTCGGTTGTGATCGTCTCGTCAAAAGCACTCGTGCTCGCGCTGCCGACGAGGTGAACAGTTGCTGCTGAAAGCGCGAAACCAGAACTATCGCTGACCGCACCCTGAAGCTGACCTGAAGCCGTCCCCAGAAAGAGCTTGCCGCTAGCCGTCGCACCTGCTCCCACCTCGATATTCCTGCCGACCGGAACGTAGCCCGGGTAACTCGCTACAACTGCATAGGATTTGGGAGCCAGATTGCTGAGCGTATATGCACCAGAACTGTTTGTAAGGGTGGAACCCGCAGAAGAGCTAATTGGCGCATTCGCCAGCGCACTACAACTAGAAATGTCTTTTACAACTCCGGCGATGCTGCCATTTCCTGTACCTGTCCAGTTGTGCCACGGAACCGTAAACTGATTGGCCGAATCGGCAATGGAGCTGTTGAGAAACGGCGAGTACGTAAACACGTCGATCGTGTCGGTAGACGGATGGAATTTCATGATACGGAGGTATCCGTTTCCTCCGTTCGTCATGTTCTGGTAATTCGACAGGATTTGATTGACGAGATTTCCATTCGCGGCAACGTCGGAGCGATGTCCGGCTGCATACTGACCAGCTCCACGAATTTCGTGCCCGCTCACGATAAGGGCGATGTTCTTGTACTGACGCACAAGTTTTGTCCACATCGCATCCCCATCGTTGTCGGCCCCGAGGCCGTAGTACTGGGCGTCAAAGCTGTTGCAGGCCGACACTCGCGTGTCGTCAAAGTATTCGTAAGCATGGGTGACAATGATGACCTGGGCACTGGGATTGTTCTGGATGACCTGTGCAGCCCAAGAAAGCGAAGTATCTCGGGGATAGAACTCCAGCACCAGAATCAAATAGCCTTGTCCATTGATGGTTATGAGGCCGAAGAAGTTCTCGTTGCTGTTTGCGGGATAGCTTCCTCGCCAGGAAGGGCTTGGCCAATAGGCTGCATTCTGGTATCGCAACGGCCCGAAGTAGCGATTGAAGTTGTTCATCGCCGAAGTGCGGCCACGCGGGTTATTTGCGTCGTAATCATGGTTTCCAAGCGCAGCGAAGTAGGGGATGTGTGCGGTGTCAAGCATCTTATAAGCGGCATCGGCCGTGACCCATTCGGGCGTGCTGCCGCCGTTATTGACGATATCGCCAAGCCCAAGCACCATCTGAATGTTCAGCGAGACGGCGTTGTTGACGATCCATTGCATCTGCGAGTTCAGAATGCTTGGGAAGGATTCTGAGTAGTACTGCGTATCGGGCAGCAGGACCACGGTGAAATCCCCGTTTTGGGAATTAGCAGCGGGCGCCAGTAGCCAACAAAATAATCCAAGTACCAGCGCGGTAGGCCGAGATAACCAGTTGCGGATTACTGCGGACTGCATACATCTCTCTTCTCTATTTGCATTGCTTCTACGACGTGATGAGTGTCTGGCTTATGCGCAGTCACTATGCCTTCCGTGCCAAAGCGACGCGTAATGACAAAGCCTCCGTCGACGGGCGATCAAGTGCTACGTACAATTATTCGCGGAATCCACAGTAAAGAATGAGCAGTTCTGCACAATAGCAATAAATTCCAGAACTGTTAGAAAGCGTTCTCCCTTGGGGCAGAGACAATATTCAGGGTGGAACGAACGAAATAGAAAGGACCGATAATCGGGGTTGGCACCAAGACCAAATCTGGGGATTGGACCGTCACCGACACGGGATCATTTTCCCCAGCGGCGGCTTGTCCGAAGCTTCCTTGGCGTCGTTTTGCCGAGTCTGTTTGGCTCGTTCTTTATTGACTTTACGGGCCGCTTTCACAGCGCGTCTTCGGGCCTTGTCATCTCTGGTCGGTCTTGCCATATTCACCTTTCCAAAAAGATCAGTCGGATTTACTAGTCCCGCTATTGTTCAAACTTGACCACTAACTGGCGTGAACAGATGCGGCTCTGCGCATCTAGGGGCGAAAGCTTATGCCTGCTTTCCAGTGGTTCCTTGAACTCTGAATATGTAACACAGGCATCTACACTCTGCTCGTTTGTCGTGTATTCGGACTAGCGGAGTCCCAGCTCAGCATAGGGCTATCTGAAGTCGGAATCCAACTTAGGCGGCTCTTCTAGAGTAGCGCTCTGTTGCACCATCCTGCATCAGCAGTCGAAAACGTTCTCCTGCCGATTCAATTTGCATGGCACTAATCAAAGTGAATCGGATTGCGGATGAGCATCGGGGGCAGGCGGGGAAGGTCTTACCTTTTAGAAGCCTGATGTCCCGGATTGAGTGTTCGGTATGCAAAACTCTGTAAATTCCGCTTCTCGGGACTTCTTCGTTGGTCTTGAATGTGGAGCGGTTTCCCATAACAAAAGCATAGTTTCTCAGCCTTCCGTCGTCTGGTCAGTATTGCTCTTCTCCGTCGGATAATGCGCCGCAGCACTCGTCGCAGACTTGGTGGCAGGAGGTCTGTTTTGCTTTTGGGAGGATTTATTGGGCTCGACAAGGAGCCGTCAAGCGCGAGTCCGCATGGTGCTAAGCTGCTGTCGCCTCAATCTCCGATGTTTCATTGCCAACTAAATCCAGTCGAAGTCGCTCCATTTCTGTCGCTGCTTCTTTCATCTGCTCAGCGTATTCGTGCCCTTGTCGTGGGAGAAACCCGCCGTAGTTTTCCAGCAGCAGCCGGGAATTTGTATTCAAGGCAGTAATGTTAGAACGCGCTTGCCCGGAAAGGACAGAAATCAATTTCGCTAGCTGCGAATCGCGATGGGCCAGCTCCTGTTTGCTCTCAGCAGCTTCCTGTTCCAGCAGTCGCCCGTGATAGCGGAAAAGCCCGAACAGACCTGCTGCCAACATAAGCAGAACAGAATTCGCAATCATCGTAACTGCCAGGACCTTCTTCATAGCGACGATCTTCCCATTCTCGATTCTCGTGAAATCCCTGCTCTCCGAAGCAAACAGCGAAGCTGCCGCGCTGCGAATCTCATCCATGTAGTCCTTGCCTTCATTCGTATTCACCAGCACGAATGAACGATGGCGATACCCTCGTTGGCGCAAATCAATCGCGCGCTCCATCTCAGCCTGCTTCAATTTAGCCAAGGACACCAGTTGCTGCCCCACTGATTGTTCACCCTGCGGCCGCGCATCTAGTTGCGTGCGAAGATTGGCGAAATCGGTTCCGATTCTCTCCTTCGCAGATGTGTAAGGTTGCAAGTACGACTGGTCGCCCGTTAGAAGATATCCGCGCTGGCTTGTTTCCATATCCACCAGATCCGCCAGAACGCCGGAGATGGTCGCCTGCGTCTTAGAGCTTTCGACTGTAAGGGCGTCCATTTTCTGCATCTGCCGCAAGTGACGGACAGCGAGATAGGCGTTCAATGCCATGCAGGCGAGAAGAACGGGAACTCCGATCTTCAGCGTAGCTTTTCGAATCATTTTTTTGTGCCACCCTTCACGTGATGTTCCGAACGCTCTCGGTCGTGATTCGACTCGCTTTCGAAATCTCCAACGCCATCTTGTCCCCGGCAGCCCTGCTGGGCGGCGTCCCTTCAGCTGACATGATCGAACTCGCAGCG
>Ga0134128_10000517_pt1 | contig 53590 bp, 38 predicted proteins | sample KB31754_FD_96462 | JGI IMG/M metagenome (GOLD analysis project Ga0134128, IMG submission 96462) | Terrestrial soil microbial communities with excess Nitrogen fertilizer from Kellogg Biological Station, Michigan, USA - KB3-175-4 | ecosystem: Environmental > Terrestrial > Soil > Unclassified ... | reverse complement strand
TTGCGTGCGCCAGCGCAGAGGGAGCGCAGAGGGTTTACGCACTTCTCTGAGCCTTGCTATGGTTCGGCCGTTGCCGCAGAATAAGCCTCCATGCGTCGCAAACCGGAAAATCTGCTCTCCCCGCGCGAAGCTGCGCAAGTCCTCGGCGTCAGCTATCCCACACTGAAGCAGTGGATCTATCACGGCAAACTGCGCACAATAAAAACCGCGGGCGGCCACCACCGCGTACCGGAATCAGAAATTGACCGGTATCTATCGCGCACCCTTCGCCGCGCCGATGTCGCTGAACGCCGCACAACATTTCGGCGAATCAGCGGCCGTAATCAGCTTGTGGGCCGAGTGGTTGGTATTAAGACGGGCGGCCTGATCGCCCAGGTAACGTTATCCATCGGCGAACAGCACATAACGTCGATCATCACCGCAGACGCGGTGCGCGAAATGCGTTTGAAGACGGGCGACATGGTAGCCGCGTTGATTAAATCCACCGAAGTGATGATTCTTCGCGTTTGACTGCTTCTGATCCCATCGCAGCTTTCTAGAATCTTAATTGATTAGCATAAAGTCGTATGTGAATAACGACTTGAAGTAGTGTATTCTGCAAAGCATCATTCCGAGGAGACCTGATGTGGCCATTTGCTCGCGCATTCTCTCCGCGGATCTACAACGCAACTCGAATTGTACTTTTGCTTCTGGCTGTGACATTCGGAACCCCGTGCCACGCGCAGGATGCGTATCAATCCGGCAGCAGCGGGTGGCTTGCGCGCGTCTCGGAAACTCAGGCGGAACAACCGCACTGGATCACGCCGCTCGCGACCGTTACGCCGCGTCTGGAACAGGAAATTCGCTACGACAATTTCTGGGAAGCTGGCCTGCCAGGGGGCGCGTCGCTGACGAATTACGATGGTGCGAAGGGTCTTGAGCTTATACCGGCGCGACACGTGGAAATTATCCTGGGCGTGCCGCCCTACATTGTGCACCACAATTCCAGCGCGAGAGACGGCATTGGCGATACTCCGTTCCTGCTGAAGTATCGCATCCTTTCGGGAAATGAAAGTCACGGAAATTATATTCTCACTGCATTTCTCGGCGTGACGGCGGCGACAGCAACGAACGGTAACGGCACCGGGCATGGAAGCGTTGCGCCGACTCTGGCTTTCGGAAAAGGCTGGGGCGATTTCGATTTTCAAAGTACTTGCGGGACGTCAATACCCATCGGGGCAGTGAGTCGCCTCGGAACACCCATTATCGCGAACAACGCATTTCAATACCGCGTCTTCCGCAAGTTCTGGCCGGAAATGGAAGTGAATTCAACGTGGTGGTCAAATGGAACAAAAGCGGGGAAGAAACAGGTTTTCCTCACGCCGGGAGTCGTTTATGGCAGGGTGCCCATTCATAATCGTATAGGTTTGACGCTGGGTGCCGGGTTTCAAATTGCCGCGACTCGCTTCCATACGTTTAACCACAACATCATTCTCTCTGTTCGCATGCCATTCTGAAAACTTCTGCCCACTTGCCTTGGCCGCGACGATGCCGCAGAATGAGCGGACCCCGCCCCGGGGAGACAGCCATGAAAATAGAAATTTTCGATCAGACATATAACGTGCACGCGGAAGGCGACGAAGCATATCTTCGTCAGTTGGCGTCTTTCGTCGATGAGAAAATGCGCATGGTTGCCGAAACGACGCGCCAAGCGGACTCGACGCGCCTGGCCGTGCTGGCTTCGCTGAATATTGCCGACGAACTTTTCACACTGCGCCGGCACCAGGAAGACCTCGAAGGACCTCTGCGAAAGCGGGTGGAAAAGTGCGTGAATCTGGTCGAAAAGGCGCTGGAAAGCTCCCACTGACGCCGTTTACTTTCCCGCCGCGCTGCGTTGCAACCTATTGCCCGAGCGGCACGTCTGACCTACAATTGGGGGATTGTGACCCCGGTGATTGTTGGCGCGTAGTTCCTGTATGAGCATTTTAGGAAACAGAAAAACACGTCTGATACTGCTTGTGTTATCGCTGGCGCTGATGTTGGCGATGGCAACGACGGCGGGCAACGTCTGGCACCACCACGCCACGACCGCTGCCGAATCCACGTGTCCGATTTGCCACCTCGGGCACCAGCCGGCTCAGCAAGCTGTCGTGAAGCAGTCAGCCCCAGTGATGCTGGCTGAGGGCTCAGGACCGTTCGTTCCCGAACCGCTCTACCATGCGGCCCCGATTTTCTCGCGCCTCGCAACCCGCGCACCTCCTTCCCTGTAAAACTCCGGGTATTCCTTTCGGGCGCATCGCTCGCCCCAACCTGCTCCATGTTTCTAGAGGAAAGAACGATGTACTACCGTGCATTGCGTATTTCGGCCCTTCTGGCTGTGTTGTTGGGAGCGGCCGCGCTGGCATTCGGGCAGTCCCCGCAATCCGCCATTCGGATTACGCTGGATGAAGCCATCCGGCTCGCGGTCGCGCACAATCATGCCCTGCTCGCGGCCCGCTCAAACGTCGTGCAGAGCCAGGACCAGGAAATCACGGCTAATCTCCGCCCTAATCCCGTCTTTGGAGCCGATGTCATCGGTCTGCCGATCACGCCGAAAGAGTTTACTGCCAACAATATTGACCAGGCCGAATTTGACGTCGGGCTGGGTTACCTGTTCGAACGAGGCGGGAAGCGGCAGCACCGGCTGAAAGCGGCTCAGGACCAGACCGCCGTGACGAAGTCGACGGTCGCCGACACCCAGCGCAGCCTCACCTTTAATGTGGCCGCTCAATTCACCAACGCCCTGCTCGCCGAGTCGGCTCTGTCTTTCGCTCAACAGGACCTGAAGGACTTTCAGAACACCGTGGACATCAGCGAGGCGCAATACAAGGCGGGCGCGATTGGCGAAGGCAACTTGTTGAAAATTAAATTACAGCTCTTGCAGTTTCAAACCGATGTGACCGCGGCGCAGCTTGCCAAGCAACAGTCTCTCGCGGCCCTGCGCCAGCTCTTGGGTTTTGAGTCGGTACCTGAAAATTATGACGTCGCGGGCGAACTCGAGTACCAGAAGATTCCGTACACGCTGGAGGATTTGCAGGCGCAGGCCATCAAGGATCGTCCCGACTTGCGTGCGGCGGAACAAAGTGTGACGGCAGCACAAAGTCAGTATCTCCTGGCGAAAGCCAATGGCAGGGTGGATGTGAATGGCACGCTGAATTTCACGCATATCACCGGCTACGATTCATCCTCGATCATCGTCAGTCTTCCCTTGCCGATCTTCAACCGCAACCAGGGCGAAATCGCACGCACGAACGCGGCGATTTCTCAAGCCCAGCAGTTGCAGCAGGAGACGAGCGAGCAGGTGATGACCGACGTGCGCACGGCGTACGAGACCGTACGAACGAACGAGCAGACGCTTCAGATCTATCAAGAAGGCTATTTGGACGAGGCCAAGCAATCGGTTGATATCAGCGAGTACGCTTACAAGCGCGGCGCCGCGAGCCTCCTCGATTTCCTGGACGCGGAACGCAGCTATCGCGACACAGAGTTGGCTTATCGTCAGCAACTCGCTTCCTACATGCTCGCCCTCGAGCAATTGCGGGAAGCGGTCGGCACAAGGACTCTGCCATGAATCGCATGCTCATGTACCTACACTCCGCCGAGAAACTCCGGCGTTTGACTTCCGCTCTATGCATCTGTATTGCGGCTGTGATGGTTCTGGCCGGTTGCGGATCAACTGGCCGCGAATCGGCCGGAAAGATGACGTCGTATACGTCGGCGAACTCCGGCGCGGAAGCGACGCTTTTCACGGTGCCGCAGGACCAGCTTTCGCACATCCAGATTGTGAACGTTTCGACTGCTCCGCTGACACGAACGCTTCGTTTGTCCGGCCAAGTCGCTTACAACGGTTTCAAGACCACGCCGGTGATCACCGCAGTCGGCGGACCTGTCAGCCAAGTGCTTGTCTTTCCGGGACAGCACGTGCGCGCGGGCCAGCCAATGCTTGAAGTATCGAGCCCGGATTATTCCCAGTTGCGCGCGAACTACCTGAAGGCGCGCGACAGCTACAATCTAGCCGGTAAGAACTACCAGCGCGCGCAGGATCTGTACGCTCACCATGCCATAGCGGAAGCGGACTTGTTGCAGGCGGAGTCGGTTCGCACACAAGCGCAGGCCGATATGAATGCCGCCGAGCAGGCTCTGCATATCCTGGGAATCACGAATCTGGATTCACTGGCCAGCGCGCCCCCGACAGCGCAAATTCCCGTGCGCGCGCCCATCTCCGGCGAAGTGGTGGACCGCCAATGTTCACCCGGGCAATTGATTCAAGCAGGCGCCACACAATGCTTCACGATTTCCGACATGAGCACCGTGTGGGTGCTCGTAAACGTGTACCAGAACCAATTGTCGTACATTCACACAGGCGATGCCGTTTCTGTGCAGACGGACGCCTATCCCACTGTTTTCCGCGGGAAAATTTCTTATCTCGCTCCGGCGGTCGACCCCAACACGCGCACTCTACAAGCGCGCATCGTCACGGAAAATCCCGGCGAAAAACTGAAGAACCAGATGTATGTGACGGCAATCGTCGTGGCAGGCACGATCCCCAAAGCCATTACGGTTCCCGTGGCGTCGGTGATGCGCAACACTGAAAATCAGCCCTTCGTTTACGTCCAGACGGGAGCAACACAGTTCAGCCGCCGAATGGTGGAAATCGGCGAAACACAACAGGAACGAATCCAAATTCTCAGTGGATTGTCGGCGGGCGAGAAAGTCGTTGCCGATGGCAGTTTGTTCCTGCAATTCCAGAATTCGTTGCAACGGTAGCAGCCAATGGTCCAACAATGATCCATCGCCTAGTCCAATTTGCACTGCGCCAGCGCTTTCTGGTCCTTGTGCTCGTTGTCGCGCTCATCATTGGCGGCTCAATTTCGTTCCAGAGCATGCCCGTCGATGCATACCCTGATCTTTCGCCGCCGATGGTGGAACTCATCACGCAATGGCCGGGTCACGCATCGGAGGAAGTCGAGCGGCTTATCACCATTCCCCTCGAAGTCGAGATGAACGGCGTGCCGCATATGCAAGTCATGCGGTCGATTTCCCTGTATGGTTTGTCGGACGTGCGCATGACGTTTGACGAAGGCACGGACGATTACTTTGCCCGCCAGGTCGTCTTCGAGCGCATCGCGGATGCCACACTGCCTCCCGGCATCGTCCCTTCGCTCTCGCCGCTTTCGAGCCCCAGCGGCCTCGTCTACCGGTACGTTCTAGAAAGCCCGGACCGCAGTCCACAAGAGCTGAAGACTTTTGAGGACTGGGTGATCGAACGCGCGTATAAAGCCGTTCCGGGTGTCGCGGACGACTCCGGCTTTGGCGGCACAGTGATGCAATATCAGGTGCTGCTCGATCCCGCCAAACTTTACGGCTATCACCTCTCCATTCCTACCGTCCTCCAACAGTTGGCTAACAATAACGCCAACGCCGGAGGCGGCTTCTACTCACAAGGTGGGCAGTTCTACTACGTGCGCGGCCTTGGCCTGATGCGCGATGTACAGGACATCGGCAACACCATCGTCGGGAGCCAGAACGGCGTGCCAGTCCGCATCAGCGACATCGGCCAGGTTGTGATGGGCCACGCGCCACGCCTGGGCGAGTTTGGCTTCATGAATACCGACGATGCGGTCGAAGGTGTGATTCTGATGCGCCGTGGCGAACAAACGCAGGACGTGCTGAAGGGCGTCGAGGCTATGACCGACAACCTCAACCAGCACATCCTGCCGCCGGACGTCAAAGTTCACCCATTTTACGATCGTAGCGACCTGGTCCGCGTAACCATCAACACTGTTGAAGGCAACCTGATCCGCGGCATGCTGCTCGTGTTGCTGGTGCTTTTTATTTTCCTGGTCAGTGTGCGCGCCGCTGTCATCGTAGCTCTCACAATTCCTTTGGCGCTGCTGTTCTCATTTATCTGCCTGCACGCCAAGGGCGTTGATGCGAACCTGCTCTCAATCGGCGCGATTGATTTCGGGATCATCATCGACGGCACACTCGTGATGGTGGAAAACATTTACCGCGAACTTGGCTTGCGCCGCGGGCAGGATTACAAACTCCACGACGTAATCAGCGCCGCCGCAGCCGATGTCGATCGGCCCGTCTTTTACTCCATCGCGGTCATCGTTGCCGGCTACATTCCGATTTACGCGTTGGGCGGCGCTTCCGGAAAATTGTTCCACCCCATGGCGGACACGATGGCGTTCGCTTTGTTGGGCGCGCTGATTCTCACGCTGACCTTCGTCCCGGTGATGTGCTCCTACTGGTTCAAAAATGTCAGGGAGCACGTCAACAAGCCGTTCGAATCGCTGAAGCATTTCTATGGACGCAGGCTCGACTGGTGCCTCGACCACTCTGCTTTGACGCTGATTGCAGCCGGTGTCATTTTCGGATTGACTCTCTTGCTGGTCCCTTTCATCGGCGGTGAATTCATGCCGCACCTCGATGAAGGCGCGCTGTGGGTGCGCGCGACCATGCCCTATACGATTTCCTTCGAGGAGGCCAGTAAGTTCTCGCCACAAGTGCGGCACATTCTGATGTCTTACCCCATGGTGACGCAGGTGGGCTCTGAGCTTGGCCGTCCCGACGACGGCACGGATCCCACCGGTTTCTTCAATGATGAGTTTTATGTCGGGTTGGCGCCCTATAACGACAAAACATGGCGGCAAACCGCAATTCGGAACAAACAAGAGCTGACCGCCGATCTCCAGAAGCGCTTCGCTGCATTCCCGGGCGTGATTTTCAATTACACGCAGCCCGCGGAAGATGCCGTTGACGAAGCTCTCACCGGACTGAAGAGCGCTCTGGCGGTCAAGATTTATGGCCCGGACTTGAATGTCCTGCAGGATAAGGCAATTCAGATCAAGCGCGCGCTGGAGCAGGTTCCAGGCTTCACGGAACTTACTGTTGTCCGTGAGCTCGGGCAGCCGAGCCTTCTGATAAATGTGGACCGCGACAAAATAGCCCGCTACGGAATCAATGTGGCTGACGTCGAAGCGGTAATTGAGGCGGCAGTTGGCGGACAAGCGGCCACCCAAGTGATCCAGGGCGAAAAACTTTTCGATCTCGTGGTGCGCATGGAGCCGCAGTTCCGCTCGAGTCCCACGCAAATCGGCAACCTGCTCGTCGGCACGCCATCGGGTCAACTGATTCCGTTGACTCAACTTGCCGATATCGAGGAAAGTTCAGGTGCATCGTTTATCTATCGCGAGAGCAATTCGCGGTACATCGGCGTGCAGTACAGCATCGAGGGGCGCGATCTTCAAACCGCCGTACTCGCCGGCCAGGCCGCCGTGAAAAAGGCCGTCACGCTTCCGCAGGGATACCGCGTCACGTGGGGCGGCGAGTACAGTGAGCTGGTTACGGCGAAAAAGCAGCTGGATTTAATCGGCCCGCTTGCCGTCTTGCTCATCTTTTCGATTCTTTTTGCCCTCTACGGCAATTTCAAATTCCCGGTCGGGATTGCCCTCGGCGTGCTCATCACCGAGCCCGTCGGCGCGCTCATCGCCCTAAAGCTCACGAACACTCCGTTTAGCGTTTCATCCATCCTGGGCTTGCTTGCGTTGATGGGCGTGTCGGTCGAAACAGCGGTCATTCTGTATTCGTTCATCAACAAGCTGCGCCTGAGCGGCCAGGACATCCGCACAGCCACGCGCGAAGCCGCTCTCCTGCGCCTGCGTCCCATTATGATGACGGCTCTCGTCGCGTGCCTTGGCTTGCTGCCAGCAGCCCTTTCGCACGGCATTGGCTCGGACACCCAGCGTCCCTTCGCCATTGTTATCGTCGCGGGCCTGATTTCGCGTCTCTGCCTCGCCGTCTTCATTGACCCGGTTATTTACCGTGCCGTCGCTCGCGACGGTGATGTCCTTCAGGTGTGATTCCGGTGATTCGCCATTTCTGCCGTGCCCGCTTATAATGAATTGCGGAGTTGGCCTGCGACGCGCGTTTCGCCGCGATGGCTACTTTGAACCAACACTGAAACCCCGGGAGTCCTTGTCGTCCTGCCGGTGTGCATGTCCTCTCTCGAGCAATCGAGCCAGGAAAGCCTGAAGACAGGCGTTGGGCGCCCACTTAGATCAGGGGTTCAGGGGCCTAGCTGCGTACGGCGAAGTGGACCGCTCCGCTTTCTTTGGGCGGTTGCCGTGCGGAAAGGATTTTGGAAATTTTGGTTGTCTTTCCCGGCCTCCAACCTCTAGCATCCAACTTCTGACTCATGCGAATTCTTTTTGTAGGAGACATCGTAGGCTCGCCCGGCCGGCGCATCGTGCACGACCATCTCGCGGACATTGTCGCGCAGCAAAAGATCGATCTCGCCATCGTCAATTGTGAAAACTCCGCTTCTGGCTTCGGCGTCACGCCACGGTTAGCCGACGATCTTTTCGCTTCGGGCGCGGAAGTGCTTTCCGGCGGAAACCACATTTGGGATCGTAAGGAAATCTTCGATTACTTGCCGCATCAGCCGCGCCTTCTTCGTCCGGCGAATTTCCCTCCTGGCGCGCCGGGGAGTGGGCTTTACGTTGGTGCGTCACGCGGCGGGGTGGGCTACGCGGTGTTGAATTTACAGGGCCGCACATTTATGACGCCTCTCGACTGTCCATTTCGCGCCGCGGAGCGCGAACTCGCCCGCGTCCCTCCCGAAGTGAAAGTGATCTTGGTTGATATGCATGCCGAGACGACTTCCGAGAAGCAAGCCATGGGCTGGTTCCTGGATGGCAAGGTCTCCGCTGTCGTCGGCACGCACACCCACGTCGCCACGGCAGACGCCCACGTGCTCCCCAAAGGCACCGCTTTTATCACCGATGTGGGTATGACCGGGCCGCACGATTCAATCATTGGCATGGGTAAGGAAGGCATCATCGAGCGCTTCCTGAATGGGCTTCCCGCGCGCTTTGAAGTGGCCGAAGGCGACGTCCAGATGCACGCTGTGCGCATTGACGTCGATGAATCCTCCGGGCATGCCCGTTCCATCGAGCCGCTCGTCTTCCGCGCCGAATAATCTGCCCAGCACGCATAAATCCTAAACGCATGTCTTCGCATCTCAATTGACCGGACGCTCTATTGTATAATTCTGTGCCCATGAAAATTTCGCCCAGCCGAATGATGATTGCCGCCGTCGCAGGAGTGCTCTTCTGCGCTACTTTCGTCCTGTTCACGCCACGAAATTCCCGCGCACAGGGCGATGACGACATGGAGATCGAGATTACGGCGCGCGCGCGCCTGTTCCCAGACATTGGTCCGGGCATCAAGGCGGTCAGGCGTGACGCCGCAGGCCACTACTACTTCCTATCGACAACAGACCCAGCCGTTCGCGTTTACGCCGCTGATAACACCTTTCTCGGGCAAATTCCCACCGACGCCAAGAGTCCGGCAGCAATTGTCTATGGCGATGATATGGATGTGGACGCTTCAGGGCGAGTGTACGTAGCGGACCGCGGGGCGAATGCTGTGAAGGTTTACACCCACGATGGCAGACTTGCGCTCTCCATTCCGGTGAACGCGCCTACTTCGGTTGTCGCCCTGCCCACTGGCGAAATCGCTGTCGCTGCCATGAAGTCTGGCGAACTCGTCACGGTTTACGGCATGACCGGCAAAGACCTGCGCGAATTCGGCGACCTCTCTGACCTGGCTGAGCATGAGGATTTAAATCGCTTGCTTAATATTGGGCGCCTTGCTGGAGATCCCGCAAACCACATTTATTATGCGTTCAGCTATATGCCTGAGCCGACCGTCCGCAAATACGATGCGTTCGGCTATAGCGCCTACCAGATTTCGCTCAAGACAATTGATATATATCCCACGGCGCAAGCCATGCGCCGCGCGATTTATCGCCTCGATCAGCAGAGCACGACTCCCCAGTTGCAAAAAGTGATCAATGCGATCGGCGTGGATCCGGCGACGGAGGAAGTTTGGGTGGCGCTGGGCGACGATTTGATGAAGTTCGACAAGGACGGCAACCGCATCGAAAAGTACCGCACACTCACGACCAGCGGCGAAGATTTGACGCCGACGTCAATCCTCATCGAGCCGCATCGCTTGCTCCTGGCCGACGATCCCCACGGCGTTTTTGAATTCGCGCGCCCCGATCAACTCGCCACGCCGGTTCCTAAGACCAAGTAACACTCATACAGGTTCCGAGGCAGCTCTGGATTGTCAATTTTTAGTACGCGCCGCCACACAGAGCCGTAACTTGCTGCTCGAGAGTCGCCTCCATTGGGGTTTCGTGATGGCTTGCGGAGGAGCATATCTGCGCCGCGGAAACCGCGAGCGCGCCGCGGAAATCAGCGCCGTCAAGGTTTGCGCCATTGAATTGCGCGCCGCTCAGAATGGCTCCTTGCAAAACCGCGCTGCGCAGATCGGCGCCCCGCAAATCCGCGGCATCTAGAAACGTCCCGTTCAACTGGGCGTTTTCGAGTTTCGCGCCTTCCAGTTTGGCCGAGCCGAGATATGCGAAGCGCAAATCGGCCTGGTTCATTTCCGCGTTATCCAGGTCGGCGTCGCGTAGATCAGCCTTCTGGAAGCTCGCGCGCGACAGTTGCGCATTGGTCAAATTGGCCTCGTACATATTCGCACCGTCGAGCTTTGCTCCAGCCAGGATCGCGTCAGCAAAGGAAGCGTAGGTCAGATCCGCGCTGGCCAAATCCGCCCGGTCGAGAACGGCTGAGTTGAAATTCGCCTGCCGCAGATTCGCGCCCCGAAAATCCGCCTGTGAGAGATACGCTCCCCGCAAGTCGGCGCTCTGCATCCGCGCATTCGCGAAGAAAGCGCCGGACCCCTGCGCATAGCGGAGACTTGCATACGGCAGCCGTGCTCCTTTCACCAGCTTCAAGTCTTCGTCTTTTCCGGACCATCCTGCGGGGGCCGCTGAAACTGCGGCGCTCGTTATATCGGGAAATAGGTCATAACCCGCCACCCAAAAAATGTCGGCGCTCCAGCGGCGGAAGTTGGTCGGACTCAATCCTGGAGCGCGCCCGTTCCCGTGCGGAGCGCCTAGAATCGCGCCCACCGACAGCATCAGCAAGAACAAACATGCGCCAAGCGTCAACGCCGTGAACCGGCCGCTCTCCCATGGCGCCGCGAATTGTTTCGCGTTGCTCGGACCTCGCGCCGGCGCAAATATGCTGCTCGCGTTACCCGGCAGAAAGCCGCTCATCGCCGCCGCAAGCAGAATAAAAAATATCTGCAACAGGCTGCCGCGCAGGTCCTGCTCGGTCAGATAGCGGGCCCACAACAAGATCAGTGTCGCCGGAATGATCCAATACGCCATCAGCTTCGAAATTGTGCGCTGCAAGAAACGAAGCGACGCTCGGTCCGCGTCCAGTTCGTCGAGACGCGCGGGCGCGAGCGCGATAACCGACGCCGGAACATATTCAGCGATTCTTCGTCCGTCCGGAAACACAGCCGGCAATTCGCCCAAGGCGTTCCACAATCGTTGCAGAAAGAAATGGAAACCGATGTAGGCCCCCGCGAGCAGCAGCGGCGCAATCAAGTAAAAAGCAAGTGTTGGCATTGCATTGCCCACCGCAGGGGAATTTCGGAGGAGCTGCACGTCCTTGGTCCTGGCGACAACTAACCAGACTAGAGCGCATACGATCGTCATCCCAACCAGAAGCACGCGCAGGATTCTGGATACCGCCGCGATTTTCGTGAGTCCTTCGAAGGGATAGATCGATTCGGGCAGCTCTGCGCCGAAAAGACTCGCGCCCGCCAGTTGCCGCGCCACCAGTCCAGTGGCATTAGCCAAATTCGCGCCCGCCAAACTCGCGCCGCGCAAATTTGTGCTCACTAGGTTCGCCTCGCTCAGGTCCGCTTCAATCAGGCACGCGCCGCGCAAATCGGCCAGCAGCAGATCCGCGCCCTTCAAATTCGCGCGTAACAGGTTCGCGCCGGGCAGCTCAGCTCCCATCAAGTCGACGCCTTCGAAATTTGCGCCGATGAGGTCAGCTTTTCGGCCGGCCTCCCCGCGCGACTCCACCCACGCGCGATGGTCTTCGACGATCTCGTCCAGCTCCGGATCGCCGAATTTCCGGCACCAATAATTGAGCGCGGTTGCAGCTTTCGATTCTTCCTCGACCGCTGCCGATTGCCCGGCCTCTTCTGCCGAAGGCCTGAAATTAAAACTGAGTTTCATCGACACCCCGCCGCTTCTATGGTCCGCCTCGCAAAAATGAAATGCCGAGAAATGCCCGGGCCAGAGGCCCCATGCCCCCTCTAGCCTAAACGCAACCGGCAATTTTGTGGCTTCATGCTAGCGCGTGTGTCCTCAACGAATCCCCTGTCCTCACGGTCAGGCAGTCACTACGATGCCGTGTCCCGGGTGTATACTTCTAGCCATGACTCGAGTAAGGCTGACGGTTCTGGCTCTCGCGGCGCTGCTCGTCACCGCTGCGGTTCCCGACTGCATGGGCCAGGTTCAGGCTGGCGCAAGCGCGAAGGCATGCTGCCGCTCAATGCCATGCACTCCAGCAAACTCCAACCACGATTGCTGCAAGAAAATGGTCCAAATTCCGAGCGTGTTTTCGCTGACGCCTGCGCGCGCCAATGTGCCCAGTCCGTTGGTGGAATTTGCCATGGTTCCCGCGGTACGATTGACCGCGTATCCCGCGATTTCCGCCCAACGTTCGGAAACAACGCAACATCCTCCACCCGGAGAATTGTCCGCCTTTCATCAACCCCTTAGAATCTAGTCCTTCCTTCGAAGCCAACCAGCTCTCAGTGATCGCTTGTCTCTCATTTGTGCTTTTCTGAAATCATTTGAATTCGTGCCGTCGTCATTACGGCGCGACGAGAAAGTTGGAGTTTCCTTTTATGATTTCAAAGTCCGCGGATTTGTTACGGCGTGCCGTTCACTTTTCGGCCGGATTGGCTCTTGTCTTAGGTATTGCCTTCTTCCCATCGCCTGCTCTCGCCCAAGGTTCAAGTCCGGAATCAGCCCCAACACAGTTCCCAGGAGGCGCTTTTGTTTCATACAACTCCATTTTCGAATCGCGCGATCTTGTGCCTGGCACATCCGCGGATCCGGCATCCCCGACGGCACGCCCGACTTTTACGCATACCGGCATCTTCCGCCTCGCGTGGAGCATGTGGACGAATTGGGAAGTCATGGCGGAAATACCCATTGTTACTCGGCATCTCGACACTGCCGCAACGACTGTGGGGGGCACCGGACTCGGCGATGCCGCCCTTCTCGTAAAATACCGTTTCCTCCGGCGCGATTCGAAGCGCGGCACAACACAGCTGTCGTTCACCGCAGGGCCTAAGCTTCCGACGGGCCGCACGAACCTGCGGGACAGTTCCGGCGCGCTGCTTCCCGTGCCGCTCCAGCCTGGCACTGGCTCAACGGATGTGTTCTTTGAATTGGATGGCACGTACACTGGTCTGTTCAATTTGAAGCGCCTCGTTGCGGACGAATCCGTGAGTTATTCGCTACGCACACAAGGCTCGCAGGATTTCCGGCTGGGACCCGAGTTCGACTCCCGCTTCTGGCTCTCCTATCGCCCTTATCAAACGAAATTCTTGAACAAAGAATGGTTCATCGGCCCTACTCTCAGCCTGCATCGTTACGCGCGGGATCAAGTTAGTGGAGTGAAGCAACCCGGCAGTGGCGGCTACGTGCTCGCTCCAGGCGTGACAACATACTTCAGTCCGACGCCCGGTTTGCATCTGTGGTTCGCCATGCAAATCCCCGCTGTACAGGATCGTGCCGGGGCGGCGACGCGGTTCGCACGCCAATTCAGCATCGGAATCACCCGGCAATTTTTTCTGGGGAAATTAAAATAGGAGGTACGACATGGGACACAGGCGCATTTGGCTGCTGCTTTTTGCCTCACTGCTTTTCGCGCCGCACGCACTCGCGGCTATCCAGCAGGTGAACCTGAAAGTCGAAGGCATGACCTGAAACTATTGAGCGTACGGGGTGCAGCAAACCCTCCGGCGCCTGGATGGCGTCGCCAAAGTGAAAGTGGAGTTGCTCGGCGGAAACGTGACCATCACGCCCAGGCAGGATGGCGGTTTCGATCCCGCTTCCGTGCTCAAGCTCACATATGACAGCGGTGTTTCCGTTACCGCCATCAGCATTATCGCGACCGGACACATCGTCAAGAATTCGACGGGCGAATTGATTTTCGCCGTCACGCCGAAGATCAATTATCCGCTCGCAAGTGGCGCCTTCGCCGACAAAATGCAAGCGCTTGCTGCATCAGGCGCCACGGTTCGAATGCAGGGAAGGATTTACGCGAAACCAGCGGGCAAGAAGAAAAAATCCAAAGAGTCTCCGCCGCTGAAATTCGAAGTTCAGGAGGTGATGTAAAATTGACATCGTCACCAAGAATTCTCCTGCCGGCACTCGTCGTTCTGGCGGTTTGTGTCTGTGCCGCAACGCAAACAGGAATGGCCGGCTCGCAGCCGGCTCGGGCAGTTAATTCACATTCGCGCGCCCGAGTCGGCGCTCAAATGCCGGATTTTTGCCTCAACGATCTCGACGGTCGCACAGTTTGTTCGAGTCAATTCCGTGGAAAAACCCTGCTCATTGATTTTTGGGCGTCATGGTGTGGCCCGTGCAAGACGGAGATGCCCGCATACGAGAAGTTTCAGGAGCGCTATCGTGCGCGGGGTTTGGTTGTCATTGGGATCGGTCTCTCGATGGATACACCAAAAAATCTGAAGATGTTTGCGCAAAAGCTGGGCGTACATTACACGTTGTTGATGGGAACGATGCCCGTACAGAATAAGTTTGGCTTGCGGGGTATCCCCACGACAATTCTCGTCGATAAGAATGGTTTGATTCGCAAACGCACCATAGGCTTCGATTATCCGTCGAAATTCGAAGCTGCTCTGAAGGCTGTGCTATGACGCGAAACGCCCCTAGATGCGCATAGGCATGACCACATAGCGGTAGCGGTATGATTCGTCGGCAAGCGGACGCAACTGCCCCGCCGACTGATCGTCTTTCAATTCCACGGAGATGGGTCCGTCGGCTGCCGCCGAAAGGAAGTCTAGAAGGTACTGCGCGTTAAATCCGATGCTTATCGGCTCGCCCTTGAATTCCTTTTCAATCGCTTCTTTCGCTTCGCCGTATTCCGGGCTCGAGGCGGAAATTTCGACGCCCTCTTTCGCCAGCATGAATTTCACCGCGTGCGAACGCTGGTCGGCGAGTTGTGAAACGCGGCGCAGTGCATCCTGCAGTTCCGCGCGTTCGAGCACCACGGTCTTATTGACCTCGCGCGGCAGCACGGCCTCGTAATTCGGAAACGTCCCTGTCAATTTACGAGAAGTCAGCAACCGCCCGCCGAATTGAAAGAACAGGTGGCTTTCGTCCTGCGCAAACTCCATTTCGGCGTCGTCATCCACGTGACCACACAAACGCTGCACCTCTGTCATCGCCTTCTTGGGCACGAGAACACGGACTTCTCCAGGCAGTCCTGTGAGCTTGTGGCTCATCTCCACCATGGCCAGCCGGTGCCCGTCGGTCGCCACCATGGTTAGTGTGCCGGGATTCAGCACGACAAGCGCGCCGTTCAGCGTGTACCGGGACTCTTCCTGTGAAATCGCGAAGATTGTCTTCGAAATTAAGCCTGAAAAAAGCTTTGCCGGCAGCTTGACCTGTGTATGCGGAAACTCAGGCAGCGCCGGAAAATTCTCTTTCGACATGCCGACCATTTTGTACGACTTGCGGTCACAGACAATCTGGACCCAATGGTTGTCCAGCAACTTGAAGCGAATTTCTTCCTCGGGAAGCAGGCGCACCAGATCAAGTAGTTTCTTTGCGGGAATCGTACCCGCGCCCTCTTTCTTCACTTTGGCTTCGCACGACGTGCGAATACTCAGCTCAAGATCTGTGGCCGTAATGAACAGACGATTGCCTTTCGCCTCGCAAAGAAGGTGCGAAAGGATGGGGATCGTCGTTTTGCGCTCGATCACGCCCTGCGTCAAATCTAGTTCGTCGAGCAAGTCGCTTCTCTTCACACTAAATTCCATCGTGCATTTTCCTCACTGGCTGCGTTTTGCTGCGCTGTACTTTACTTCTTTTCTTTATTTGAATAAACAAGGGAAATACCGTAGTAGCCGCCGCACCTGTGGATTCTTCGGAAAATCTCGCCAAGCCACTTTGCCTATTCACCTTGCCGCCTTCTTGATGCTTGTGGAGATTCGCGCGCCCGCGAGGAAACTTGTCACGACGGGTGATCGGCGATGAAATTCACATGCCACGGGAACCGCAACTGCGGAAAACCCATTCAACTCTATCCGAACGAGTCGAGTAACCTGTTGATCGTTTTGTTCAATTCTTTATCAGTGTGGCGCAGGTTCTCGATCTTGTGGATCGAATGCAACACCGTCGTGTGATGCTTCCCGCCGAACTGACGCCCAATTTCCGGCAGCGACGCCGATGTCAGCTGCTTCACCATGTACATGGCCACCTGCCGCGGGAATGCGATTTCTCTCGAATTGCTGCGCACCTTCAGGTCCTGCCCGCGCAATCCAAAATGCTCGCCCACGCGCCGCTGAATCTGCTCGATGGAGACTTTCTTCTCTTGCGTGTCGATCAAATTCTTCAACACTTGTTGTGCGGTCGCGACGCTGAGCTCCACTCCGGTAAGCGACGCATACGCCAGCAAACGAATCAGCGCCCCCTCCAGTTCGCGAATATTCGACTTAATTGAGCGCGCGATGAATTCAGCGACATCCTCGCCGATTTTCACCTGTTCACTTTCCGCTTTTCTCTGCAAAATCGCGATTTTAGTCTCAAGGTCAGGCTGTTGAATGTCGGCGATCAATCCCCATTCGAAGCGTGAGCGCAGCCGCTCTTCAATCGCGGAAATTTCTTTGGGCGGACAGTCCGACGAAATCACGATTTGCTTCTGTTGCTCGTAGAGAGCGTTGAACGTGTGGAAGAATTCTTCGTGTGTTCGCTCTTTTCCCGCGATGAATTGAATATCGTCAACGAGCAGTACGTCCATTGTGCGGAAGCGGTCGCGAAACGCGCTCATGCGGTCAAACCGCACCGCGGCAATCACTTCGTTGGTGAACTTCTCGGCGCTTACATAAATCAGCCGCGCGGCCGGATTTCGCCGTTTGATCGCGTGCCCGATCGCATGCATCAGGTGGGTTTTCCCCAGGCCTACTCCGCCGTACAGGAATAGCGGGTTATAGGATCTCGAAGGTTGCTCCGCCACCGCCTGCGCGGCCGCGTGCGCGAACTGGTTGCTGCTGCCGACAACGAACGTTTCAAACGTGTATCGCGGGTTGAGTTGATGGTTCGTTGAGTCGAAATCGAGCTTGGCTTGAGCTGGCGCCGTCGCCGTTCCCGTTTGCGGCTCCATTTCCGCGCAAATGAATTCTAGCCGTGTATTGGGGCTCCCCACTTCGGCCAGCACCGCCTGCAGCAGGTCGCCGTAAGTCTGTGTTAGACGCTTGCGGAATATCGCGGCGGGAACGCGAATCAGCAGACGGTCATCTTCCGCCGCTTCCAGGCGCGTTGGACGAAACCACGTCGAGAAACTATGGGCGTTAACCCGTCGCTCCATGTGTTGGAGAATTTTGTCCCAGGCGTTCACAGTAGCAACAAGACTCCGCCAATTTTCCACACCGGTGGAAATGTTGTGGAAAACCCTACCCCGCGTAAGGGGTTTTGTCGAGCTATCCCTATGATTCAATCCCGCGACAGAATCTCCGCCCCACGCGGCGCCGTCGCGCGACTGCTGAGGACTACGAGCTCTCTGCACTCGTTTAAGTGCGAGCGCGGATTCTGCCTAAACGGAAGCCAAGGAGCAAGAGAAAACTGCGCAAGGTCGGTGCGCGTCATTCACAGTTCATTCACAGCTTTTCCACAGCGTCAAGCCTCGTTAATTTCAGGGAGAAAATCCTTGACTTCGCGCGTTTGTCTGTCCATTCGCAAATTTTTTGCACATGCATTGCGTGTGTGCAGGGAACCGAAGAAGCGAAGCACAACACAACGGCGGGCGGTCTGGCTCCTTTACTGTGCTGACGCCCCGGAATCGTGCAACATCACTACATCCGAATCAGTGCGGAAACGGCGGACTCCCAGCGTCTTGCCATCGGGCGACCAGTGAAACTCAAATATTTGTTGGGAGTTGAAATTGGTTATCTGGCGGCCCTTCGATCCGTCGAGCGGCTGGATCCACACATTATCCACTCCATTTTCGCGCACAAGGTACGCCACCGCTTTTCCGTCTGGGGTGAATTCTGGTCCCGGCGGTCCTGCAATGTTCGCGTTGGGCTCCAGAAGGCGCAGCGGGGAGCCCGCTCCTGAACTTACACTGACGATCGCAACCTTCTGCTCGCCTTTCCTCGTTTGCGGATCCGTCACCGATGCAAGGAACGCCACCAGCCTGCCGTCGCCGGACACAGCCGGCGCGCCGCCAGCATAGATGCCATTTGGAATCGAGGACCCCTGAACAACTGCTGGATGCCCCCCGTCGATGGGCACGCTCATCAACTGATCCGCAGTGCCATCCAAATAAAAGACGCTCTTTCCGTCGGGGGAGCAGACGGGTTCTGTGGCGTTTTTCTCATTCGTCAATTGAACAAGGTTCGAGCCGTCCGCGTCTGCGCGCCAGATGTTCCTCGCGTTCGAGTTTCCCGAGAAACCGGCAAAGACGATGTAGCGCCCGTTGGCGCAGCCCGACCCCGAGGAGGGCCGCAACGAAGGATCGGTAATGAGCATTCTTCTTGCGCTCCCATCAGCGCTGATTTTCACAATCTCGTCCTTTTCTTGGAGCAACAGAAGGCCGTCAGCCGCCCAATTAAAACCGTTGATTGGCTGCTCTTGCGCAAGCGCCTGGCCTGGCGCGCTCTCCTGGCTCCCCGAGCCGGGAAGCAAATCGAGTTCTCGCGTGATCTTAGCCTGCACCGTAGCCAGGCTCTTGCCATCCGCCGACAGTGAGAGTGTCCGATAGGCGTTTGTATCCCGGGTAATCGTCTGAAACTTCCAGCCAGGAAAGGAGAGGAATCCGACTTGCCCGCGACCGATGCCCTTAGCAACGTACATCATCAACAATCCGCGACCGTCAGGCAGCCACGCTAACTCGAACACCCGCTTGTCATCGAACCGGGCAACAGAACGCGCTTTCCCGCTGGTCACGTCGAGCACATCGATCCCCCCCAAAGCATTGTCGGGCTGCAGCAGGCTTTCGGCGATTTCATTTCTGTCGGTTGACCACGCCAAAAACTGCGACGGATTCTGTCCCGGTTCGATTTGAAGCACCTTTTCGTCGCCGCCTTCGATATTTGCCGTAAGGACCCGCCACTTGCCAACTTCCGGATCGTTTGCGCGCATGTATGCCATGCGCTTGCCGTCAGGTGAAAATGTCACGCCACTGTCAATGTCGCGGACGATCTCCTGCGGCATCCCGCCGAGCACCGGGGCGCGATACAGATTGAATTCCGTGCTGACATTTGATTCTGCCTGTCTGAAATAAACGTAATTCCCGTCCGGCGAAAAGGCGAGATTCTCGTAAGACACTGCCGCGGGAGCGACGACTTGCGTATTACTCGACGTGGGTACGTTGCGCAGCCACAAGCTTTGCTTTCCATTGTCGCTTTGCGCGCTCAGGATGTATTTGCCGTCTGGCGAGATGGCGGCGCGCAGGGCTGTGCCCGATGTTGTCACCTGATTGATGCTGAAAGTTTGAAACGGGGCGGGCCGTGCGCGGTTCAGGAATGAGTAAATCCCGTAACTTGCCGCCACGGCGAGAACCAGAACAATTATCACGATTACGCTCAGGCTCAATTTATGCTCGCGCGCCACGGCTGCCACCGCCGAAGATCCCGACGCATGCGTTCGAGCGGTGCCGCTTGCGTTGGCAGCCGCAGGAACCGACCCACTGGGAGGGGCGCCAAGTGTCCCCGTTGCGGAGATCCCTGTTGCGGCCATCGACTGGGACGACGACTCCATGCCGCTGGCAGCGCGCCGCCCGGAATCCGAATCGCGCTTCAGCCGCTGCACATCCGTGCGCAAATCCGATGCGTGTTGATAACGCAGCGCCGGGTCTTTTTCGAGCGCCTTGTTGATGATCCGCTCCATCTCCACCGGAATTTCAGGATTCAGACGCACCGGCGATACGGGCGCGCGATTCAGAATTCCATCGAAAATCTCCGCCGAAGTACTCCCGGAAAATGCTTGTCGGCCCGTCGCCATTTCGTAGAGCACCACGCCGAACGAAAAAATGTCCGTACGCGCATCAAGCTCGCGTCCGCGCGCTTGTTCGGGCGACATGTACGCAACCGTCCCGAGAGCCGTGCCCGGGCTCGTGAGATTCGTTTCCTCTCGTGTCTGCGTCATGCCCGCGGTCATGGAATTCCCTGGCGCGCGCGCCTCGATTTTGGCCAGCCCAAAATCGAGCACCTTCGCTTGCCCCCGGTCGGTAACGAAAATATTTGCCGGCTTGATGTCGCGATGAATGATCCCTTCCGAATGCGCCGCGTCCAGCGCGTCCGCCACTTGGATGGCAATTTCGAGCAGCGCATCGAGAGCTATCGGCCCCTCGGCGATACGATGCTTCAGTGTTTTGCCTTTCAGCAATTCCATCGCAATGAAGGGCTGGCCTTCGTATTCGTCAATCTCGTAAATTGTGCAGATGTTTGGATGATTGAGGGCCGAAGCAGATTGCGCTTCGCGTTCGAATCGCTCGAGCGCCGTATGATCTTTTGCCACATCCGGAGGAAGGAATTTCAAAGCAACGAAGCGCCGTAGCTTTGTGTCTTCAGCCTTGTACACCACGCCCATTCCGCCGCCGCCCAATTTTTCAGCGATTCGGTAATGCGAAATGGTGCGGCCGATAAAAATCTGCGAATTTGACATACGCTCCTGTTTGCGCTCCGATTGGTTCACGAACCGCAGCGCATCTTAGGCTGCGCCTCAGGCTAAGTCAATTCGTCCGGTAATATGCTCACCTGGAATGCGTCCTTTTAGAGTGTTCTTGCCGATCTGTCCCTTGCGAACACGCAGCACAAGACTGCCTCCTAACCGCCTGTTTCTAAATGGGATAGGAGGCATTTAAGGAGAATAATTTCCTTGTCCAATGCCCAACTTTCCATTACAATTCTTGTGTTACAAAACACAATTTCTTGCAGTAGTTTTTTTCTTCGCGTTCGCGCCAGAGCGCGTCTAAGAAAAAATTCGCCAGCCCGCTTGAAAACGGCCCGCAAGGGGCCCTCAGTCTTCGCCGCGCGCCACCGGATCCGCCGAACGGCGCGGGATGAAGCGAAAAACCCTTCGAGCTTCATGTTGCGTTTTGCAGAAAACGCGCTGAGGCCAATGGGCAAGGCAAGTGTCGAGCCAGTCCGCGCGACCGCCTTCCCGATCCGAAATCTAGGAGCACGCCAGAATGAGTGAAAAAGAAAACACGCCTGCCAAGGGCGCTGGGCATAAGTACGACGCAACTTCGATCAAAGTCCTTGGCGGTATCGAAGCCGTGCGCAAGCGTCCCGCGATGTACATTGGCTCGACCGGCGAACTTGGCCTGCATCATCTCGTGTGGGAAGTTTGCGACAACTCCGTCGATGAAGCTCTCGCAGGCTATTGCGACGAAATCAACGTCGTCGTCCACGACGACAATTCCGTCACCGTCACAGACAACGGGCGCGGCATTCCCGTGGACATGCACGCTACGGAAAAAAAGCCCGCCGCCGAAGTTGTTATGACTGTTCTCCACGCCGGCGGCAAATTCGACAGCGACACCTACAAGGTTTCCGGAGGCTTGCACGGCGTGGGCGTTTCCGTCGTCAACGCGCTCTCCGATTGGCTCGATCTCGAAATTTGGCGCGATGGGCAAGTCTGGGAACAAAGTTACGAGAAGGGCCAGCCCACATCGAAGCTGAAAGACACCGGCAAAACGAAAAAGACCGGAACGAAAATCACTTTCCATCCCGATCCTTCGATTTTTGCCGCGGCCACTTACAGTTACGACACCCTGTCGCAGCGCCTCCGCGAGCTCGCCTTCCTCAACAAAGGGCTCACGATCACTCTTGAGGACGAGCGCAGCGCCAAGAAAGCCGAGTTTCGTTTCACCGGAGGCATCGCGGAATTCGTCAAGCATCTGAATCGCGGCAAACAAGTCCTCCACGATTCTCCGATTTACATGGAAGGCAAGCGCGACACCGTGGACATGGAAATCGCGCTGCAATACAACGATAGCTACGCCGAAAATGTTTTTTCCTTCGCCAACACGATCAACACCGTCGACGGTGGTTCGCACCTTTCCGGGTTTCGCTCCGCGCTCACCCGCACCATCAATTACGCCGCCAGTTCTTTCGGCATGCTCAAGGAGCAGAAAGACGAAATCTCCATCACGGGTGACGACGTTCGCGAAGGCCTCGTCGCCGTCGTTTCCGTGAAATTGCCGCAGCCGCAATTTGAAGGCCAGACCAAAGGCAAGCTCAATAGCGACATCAAGGGTCTCGTCGAGCAACTCATCAACGAAAAGCTGGGCGAATATTTCGACAAGCATTCCTCCATCGCGCGAAAAATCATCGGCAAATGCATTGACGCCGCGCGCGCCCGTGAAGCCGCCCGCAAAGCCCGCGAACTGACGCGCCGCAAATCCGCGCTCGATTCCAGCGGCTTGCCCGGCAAGCTCGCCGATTGCCAGGAACGCGATCCCGCGCGCTGCGAACTCTTTGTCGTCGAGGGAGAATCCGCCGGCGGCTCGGCAAAACAGGGCCGCGACCGTAAATATCAGGCCATCCTCCCGCTCAAGGGCAAAATCTTGAACGTCGAAAAAGCGCGCTACGACAAGATGCTGGGTCACGAGGAAATTCGCGCCATCATCACCGCGCTCGGCACAGGTATCGGCAAGGACGATTTCGACGCCGCCAAATTGCGCTACCACAAAGTAATTCTGATGACTGACGCGGACGTTGACGGCAGCCACATCCGCACACTGCTGCTCACTTTTTTCTTCCGCCACATGCGCGAGCTAATCGAAAAGGGCCATATCTATATCGCCCAGCCGCCGCTCTATCGTGTCAAGCGCGGCAAGATGGACCGCTACATCCGCGACGAACGCGATTTCGCGCGCGAACTGATGAAGCGCGCCACCGAAGAGCACATCGTTACGGCAAAAGGCGGCAAGCAACTTGAAGGCGGTGATCTCACGCAGTTCCTTCTTAATGTCCAGGAATACGAACAAATGGCTGCGAAACTGGCGCGCCGCTTGCGCGATCCGAAACTCGTCGAGCTATTGGCTGAAAGCGAACTCGACAAGAAAACGGACTTCGCCGAGAAGAAAAAATTGCAGGAACTCATCAAGGGAATCGAAAAGGCCAAGCTGAAGCTCGAAGCCAAGCTCGAATTCGACGAAGAACATAGCTTGCATGAAATCGTCCTGCGCAACGGCACGGCCGACAGAAAAATTAATTGGGCGCTCGCCGCCACGCCGGACTACAAACGCTTGCGCGTGCTGCATCAGGCCATCTCCGAGCACGACAAGCCGCCCTTCGCCATCGCGCACAATGGCGACAAAGTGTCGAAGGAAAGCGCCGTCGCGCTCCTCGGCTACGTCCTTGAAGACGCGAAACGGGAATTCACGATCACGCGCTTCAAGGGCCTCGGCGAAATGAATCCTGACCAACTCTGGGCCACAACGATGAATGCCGAGACGCGCACGCTTTTGAAAGTTCGCCTCGAAGACGCCGTCGCTGCCGAGGAAATTTTCGCCACGCTCATGGGCGAAAACGTCGAGGAGCGCCGCAAATTCATCCAAGACAACGCCCTCGAAGTCGTCAATCTGGATATATAGCCGTGGAGACTCCAGACATCGCACTTAAAGCTCTGGCGGGAGAAGGGATCCTCTATGGACTGTTATCGATCCACTTCGGTACGCCGCCGGAACCGGGCAAACGATGACCTATCAGCTGAATTGGCAAACATTGCCGGGGCTGAAGGGCCTGTCGTGCTCGAATTTTCGCGCCATCGCGACGCATGCGCCTGACGCCGACCGTGGCGTCGCCTTCGAATGCACCAGCGAAGGGGAATGCGCCGACTTGATGCTGAAGCTCGAAGCCCATTTCGGTGCGCAGCGCTTTTCAAACAACGCCGCTGCCTTCGAAACGGTGAAAGCTTATGTGCTCGAATGGTCGGCCAGACGGAAATGACTTCCGCATCGTCCGTTCGGATGCGTTGGCCGCAGCTTGAGGACGCCGATTTCTAATCGGTACACCAAATTACTAGAAATGGCTGTAAGTCGCTGAAAACAAAAGAATGAGCTGTTTTCTAATCGGTACAAAACAGCGCTTTTTGAATTCTGGCCTCGGGGGGCAAATGGAATGGCTGACGAGCAATCGCAGCAAATACTGACTCCGGTTGATATCGAATCGGAAATGAAGAAGTCGTATCTCGATTACGCCATGAGCGTAATCATTGGCCGCGCGCTGCCCGACGTGCGCGACGGCCTCAAGCCCGTCCATCGCCGCATTCTTTATGGCATGTACGAGCTTGGCCTCACTTCCACCAAGCCCTATCGCAAGTGCGCCAAGATCGTCGGCGAAGTCCTCGGCAAATTCCATCCGCATGGTGACGCTCCCGTTTACGACGCGCTGGTCCGCCTCGCGCAGGAATTCAATATGCGCTATCCGCTGGTCGACGGTCAGGGCAACTTCGGCTCGATTGACGGCGACCCGCCCGCCGCCATGCGTTACACCGAAGCGCGTCTTTCGAAAATCGCCGAGGAAATGCTCGCGGACATCGAGAAGGACACCGTCAACTTCGTCCCGAATTTCGATGAGAGCACCGGCGAACCAACTGTTCTGCCAACCAGAATTCCGTGCTTGTTGGTCAACGGTTCGAGCGGAATCGCCGTCGGCATGGCCACCAACATTCCGCCGCATAATTTGAAGGAAATTATCGACGCGACTGTAACGCTGATCGAGGAACCCGAAGCAAACCTGAAAAAAATCATGAAGCTCGTGCCGGGTCCGGATTTTCCCACCGGAGGCTACATTTATGGGCGCGATGGCATCGAGCAGGCGTATAAAACGGGCCGCGGAACGTTTCAAGTGCGCGCGAAAGCAGCCATCGAGCAGGCTGGCAAAGAGCGCGAGAACATTGTCATCACCGAACTGCCCTATCAAGTGAACAAGTCACGCCTGATCGCGCACATCGCCGATCTGGTGCAGAACAAGAAAATTCAGGGGATCAGCGACATTCGCGACGAAAGCGACCGGGACGGCATGCGCATCGTCATCGAAGTGAAGCGCGATGAAGAGCCGCAGCTCATTCTGAATCACCTGTTCAAGCAAACGCAGATGCAGGAATCGTTCGGCATGATTTTGCTCGCGATTGTCGCGGGCCAGCCGCGCGAGCTCGGCCTGGTCGAACTGATCAAGCTTTTTATCGAGCACCGCGTGGAAGTGGTGCGCCGCCGCACACAATACGATTTGCGCAAGGCCGAAGAGCGCGAACATATTTTGGTCGGCTTCAAGATTGCCCTCGACCATCTCGACGAAATCATCAAGCTCATCCGCCGCAGCAAGTCCCCGAAGGAAGCCAAAGAAGCATTGATGGCTATGGACGTTCGCGGCGCGCACCAGCCCTATGACGACACGTACCGCAGCGCGCCCGCTGGATTCACCGACCGCCAGGCTCAGGCAATTTTGGACTTGCAACTGCACCGTCTGACGCAGATGGAGCGCGAGAAGATTCTCTCGGAGTTAAAGGAAATTCAGGCGCGCATTGCTGAGCTGAAGGAAATTCTCGCCAGCGACAAAAAATTGCGCGCCGTGATCGTCGCGGAGCTCAAGGAAATCGCCAAGGACTATGGCGACGACCGCCGCACGCAAATCGTGGACCGTGTCGAGGAAATCAAGCTCGAAGATCTGATCAAAGACGAAGAAATGGCCATCACCGTGAGCCATGCCGGCTACGTCAAGCGAACTCCGGTCGACGTCTATCGCCACCAATCGCGCGGCGGCAAAGGCCGCATCGGCGCGAAGACGCGCGAGGAAGATTTCGTCGAACATTTGTTTGTCGCCTCGACGCACACGTACATTTTACTGTTCACCTCAAAAGGGCGGATTTACTGGTTGAAGGTTTACGAAATTCCCGAAGCCGCCGCAGCGACGCGCGGCAAGGCCATCAATAATCTCGTTCATTTTCAAGAGGGCGAAAAATTGACCGCCGTTGTGGCTTCGCGCAATCTCGAAGAGGAAGGCCGCTATGTTTTTCTGGCCACCAAACAGGGCACCGTCAAGAAAACCGGCCTCGCGGAATTTTCGAATCCGCGGCCGAGCGGCATCATCGCCATCAATCTGGAGCCCAATGACGAGTTGATTGGCGCAAAGCTCACCGACGGAAAGCAGATGATTTTCCTTGCCAGCCACGAAGGGCAGGCAATTCTGTTCCGTGAAACGGAAGTGCGCGCAATGGGCCGCCAAGCCGGCGGCGTAAACGGAATGGACCTTGCGAAGGGCGATTACGTGGTTTCGATGGACGCAGCTCAGCCAGATTTCGAAATCATCAAAAAGGAGTTCAAGAAGGAGACGCAAAATCTCGACGAACTCGAAAGCGATCAGATTCGCGAATCGCTCACATCGCTGATGCTCACCGTCGCGGAAAAAGGTTACGGCAAGCGGACTCCGCTCGCGGAATATCGCGTCACGTCGCGCGGCGGCAAGGGCGTGATCAATCTGAAAACCACCGAGCGCAATGGTTCCGTCGTCGCCGCGTTGCAGGTGAAGGAAGACTCCGACGTGATGATTATCACGGGACAAGGAAAAGTCATCCGCGTTCACTCGGCGGAAATTCGCGAAGCGGGCCGGTCAACACAGGGCGTCCGTCTGCTGCGCCTCGACGAAGGTGACCGCATCGCCGCCGCTGCCTCCATCCTCGAAGAGGAAACCGCGGTAGCGGGTCCAAGCGAAACTTCCGGAGATTGACCGTGTTTGAGCACTGCTTCGATAGCCCACCATTTTTGAGGAGGGTGCAATGGCGGCGAAACTGAGTTATGTCATTGAATTCGTGGAGGACATGGAACGCGCAGTGAAATTTTACCGCGATGTTGTTGGCTTGCCTTTGAAATTCGAATCGCCGGGCTGGAGCGAATTCGAGACTGGCGAAACGACGCTGGGGTTGCATCCCGCCTCCGATAAAAATCGCGCGGGCAAATGCGAAATGGGATTCAACGTCGAGAATCTGCAAAGCTTCTACGAACAACTGCGCGCAAAAGGCGTTATGTTCTCGATGCCGCCGAAGAAGCAGGATTTCGGCGGAACACTGGCGCAGTTCGTCGATTCCGAAGGCGCGCACGTCAGCGTCAGCGGAAAGTAATCCCCGCTATATTCGTCCCTCCGAAGGACCGCCGCCAATCGGCTGGCTACTGAGTTACTGACTGGGAGGGGCCAAATAATAGCCGGGACGGGTGCGGATTTTCAGATCCGGCTGCGTGACGCGTACTTCGATGTTGTGATAGCCATAACGTTCGTTGCCCGGCGGATTATAGGCGATCAGATATTCGCCGTGAAGATCGTTTCCGATTGCGTTCATTGCTTTTTCGATGGAGCGGTCTCTAAAAGTCCCCATGTGCAGTCCGCCCGTTCCCTGGCTTGCGATCGCCAGCGAATTCTTGCCGACGGCGTTTGCGCCGTGCTGTACCAGCCAGATAATCAGCGGCAGCAGGGCGGCGCCGTTTCCGCCCATTTGCTCGTTCACCACGGAAGGCGTTTGCGCGGTGCCCGGTGGAGGCGGCTCCGGATAGGTGCCGGGCGGGCTTACTTCGATCTGTTTTGCAGGCTCGGGCTTCTTGCGAAACTCCGCAGCCGTGCTGCTCAACCCAATCGTGTAGATGGAAATATTGGCAAGCTGTGCGCGGCGCAGAACGAGGCCAAGTTTCGTTTCGCTTCCGTTGTCATTTTTTTCGCCCATCACCACGATAACGCGGCGCCGCTCCGGGGGTTCCTTCTCCAGAAGATCCTCCGCGCGGTCCATCGCGTCAAAAAGCCGCGCGCCGTCAAGTCCCGGCTTAATGTGGCGAATCGCATTCAGCACGCGATCGGAGTCGGTGGTCATCGGGCGCAGTAAATCGACTTCGTTGTTGTAACCGATCACCGCGGCTTCACCGGTGCCCGCCATCACCATTTGCGTGAAAATGATTCCTGCCTTGCTAATTTCCGGGAGCAGGGGCTCAACACGCGGACTGGTTTCCAGAACCAGAACGATAGAGAGCGGGTCGCCGCCCTGATCGAAGTGGGTGATTTGCTGCGGGACTCCGTCATCAAAAATCTGGAAATCTTTTTGCGTAAGATTGAGCACGGGCTGGCCCGAGTGGTTCGAGACGGCTACAGGAAGAGTGACTAGAGCAACGCGAACGCGAAATGGCTTCTGACTCTGCGGGGACGCGGCCTTCCCTTGCGGACGTGCGCCCGGTTTAACTTGAATCGGGCCGGCTGGCTGTCCTTGGCCGAATGCAGGCAACGCAATCAATGCGCCCAGCAAAACAATCGCAGCGAAACCCGGTTGGGCGCGGCGTCTCATATCCCCTACTTTATCTGATTCTGACGCGCAGGTCGACGTTGCACGCGCGGGAAACGACAGAGGTGCGCCGTTGGTAGAGACAGGAGAATTGTTCAAGAACTGCTGCGGTGCGAACGTCACTTCAACAACGAGAAACCTGGCAAGAACTTATATGCATTCAAATGGAACAGAACTAAAATGCTGCTTCGAACTTTTGCGCGAGGAGACTGAATGACTTCGAGAAAACACAAGCCATCACCGAAGCTGATGTACCGGGACCCGGCGTTCATGGAAAGCCCGTCAGCGCGGCCAATGCGAATGATGGCGGAATATTTCGATCCGCTGACGCGGCTGCGGCGGGAACACATCGGCGACACAATCGTGATGTTCGGTTCCGCGCGAATTTTGCCGCACGATCGCGCCGTGGCGAAGTTGAAGCGCTTGCAGAGTAACAAGTCGAGAAAAAACGATCCGATGCACCGGGCGGAGGTTCGCACGGCGAAAGCCAATCTGGAGATGTCTCGCTACTACGAAGAGGCGCGCGAGTTGGCGCGGCGAATCACGGCGTGGTCGCTGACGCTGGGCGAACATCCGCGGCGATTTGTCATCTGTTCAGGCGGCGGACCGGGAATCATGGAAGCGGCGAACCGCGGCGCATCGGAAGCGGGCGGCTCGTCCATCGGTCTGAGTATACAATTACCGCACGAGCAGGAATCGAACCGATACATCACGCCGGAGTTGAACCTATTCTTCCATTATTTTTTCATGCGCAAATTGTGGTTTGCGCAGCTCGCCAAGGCGTTGATTGCCTTTCCGGGCGGGTTTGGGACCATGGATGAGTTGTGGGAAATGCTGACGCTGTTGCAAACGCGCAAACTGCCCGAGCATCATTTGATCTTAATTTACGGCCGCAAATATTGGGACAAAGTTCTCGACTGGCGCGCGATGGTGCGTGCGGGAACTATCAGTGAACGTGAATTCAGCATGCTGCAATTCGCGGACACAGTCGACGAAGCATTTGTGAGGATACGCACAGGACTCGAAAAATATCATCTGGTGCTCGATAGCGACTGGGAAGGAGTTTGAAAAAGAAATGGGCGGACGCGGCCAAAATGGGAGGAGGAATACCGGGCCGCGTCCACCGATGCTGGGAGCGTTAATTTCTGGACAGCAACAACTCCGTCGAGAAGAATGCTTCAAACCGCCGCTTCTCATCTTGATCGTGCAACATCACCACGGGAACGATGTGCAGCGAACGCTTGCACCCGCGGCAGGTGGACATCTCGCCCTGAAGATCCTGCACAAAGCCGTCGGTAAAGTGATACTCGGCATGCGAGCGGCGAGCCGGCTTACTGCCCACGGTTCCGCAATGAGGGCAGACGAATTCCAGTCGGTCGTCCTGCGGATCGCGGTCGAGCGCCGCACGGCCCGTGCGACGGACTCCCACAGTGTCTAGACTAAGTTTGCTCATGATGGCAGCCTCCTGTGGCCTAATTACAACCACCCTCGCACGATTGGATGCGAATCTGTGGCCCAATGATGCCGCGGCGGACAAGTCTCCCGTAAAATCTTATTTTTCTTATTCTTAGAACAAACAAAAAGGAAAAACTCGCCCTAAGTTGGTGAATTCAAGGGAACTTCGCCTGTTTGACGGTGTCCATAATCGCAGAGGCCGCGCGAACTCGCAAATAGTACTTTGGTGGCGACGGTGGACGCCACGCTCCGCCAACCTTAAGCAAAAAAGTGACCTTCGGATGCCAAAGCGAGGAGGTGTGCCCATGCGAGACGGAAAAATTCTGGACAACTGCCTGATGGACAGCGATGCAACAGCGAATATTCGCGCTACGCACCGGCGACAGCGAGCGGTGGTGGTCGCTCTTGCCACCGAGGCGGCGCTGGTGGTGGGACTGGCGCTATGGCCCATGGTGACGACGGGAAGCGCTCCTACGGAAACTGTAATGCTTCCGCGAATTCCATATCGTGGCAGCGATGCGCCGAAACCACAGACCGCCCAACAGCGAACGCCATCGGCGCGACTGAAGCAAATCAACAGGATCCTTTTGCAGCCGCAGCGAATTCCACCGCGCGTCGAAACATCAAGTTCAAGGGCGGTAGATGTCGCACCGCCTGTCTTTGGAGAATCAGGGCCGAGTGTTGGCAGCAATCAGACAGGAATCTCGTTCGCAACGGGAAATGACGCGTCGATGATTCCGCGGCCACGGCCGTCCAGTTCGCGAATTATCCACCAAAGCGAGGCAATGCAATCGGGATTGCTCGTTTATCAAGTGGACCCGCGCTATCCGCAGCTTGCGATGAACGCGGGAATCTCAGGAACGGTGGAACTGCGCGCCATTATCGGACGAGACGGCCGCGTGCGTTCGGTCGAAGTACTAAGCGGCAGCACTTTGCTGGTGTCCGCTGCGGTAGCGGCCGTGAAACAGTGGCGTTACCGGCCCACTCTGCTGAATGGAGAGGTAGTGGAAGTTGAGACGCACGTGACCGTACATTTTGTGCTCCGCCAATAAGAATACGCCGGCAAGAGGACAGACGGGCCGGCAAACGGCCCGCCCCTTTCTCCGGAAGCGTGCACCGCTTAGAAGTGAAGAACCACGCCGGCAGATAGCCGGAAATCATCTTGCCGGGTGTTGCCAAAGTGAGTGTTCAAGTAATCGATCTGGATAAGCCGCAATCCGAGCAATGGGATCGGGTGAATATCAATTCCTCCGCCGACTGCGGACGCGAAAGAAGTGGAACTGGTACCCGAACTGCTCGCACGCGCGGCGCCGAACAACGCATGAACGAATGGCGATACCGGCGTGGGCAAGCTCACTTGCGGACCAAAGAGAAACGTATTCAGACTCGTCTTCACGCCAGCGGATGAATTGTACGTGCCTCCGAAATCGGCCGTGACGCCGACGACCTTGAACAATTTTTCCGTGAGTGATGCATCCCAGCCATTGGAATTCGCACCTCCTGGATTGAGGCGAACGTAAGAGTATCCTCCGTAGACTTCCGTGTTCTGCGCGTGCGCCGCCAACGGTACAGCCAGCGAAACGGTGACCAGAAGCGCGAGAAATGTAGTTAGTTTTCGCATCGTTTTCTCCTTACTCCTCCGATTTGAACTTACGCAGGGCGAGCAGATCCTGCGTGGTCTTCCGCCGACCCTTCCCGGCAAGTCAAGCAATTCGGATTGCCGTGGATGCGCCGGGGCGCTTCCAGGACTGGTTGCATACTAGGATATGTGGTCAGGCGGATGGGTTGTCGAGGGGTTGCCCGGGAGTGCCCAATGCATAAAGAGGCTACGGCGCACTGGTAGCAAGTTGCTTTAAATGAACGCATTACGACGGCAGGCCAACGAAAAGCATCCTCAGGACGGGCTCATACTTTTTGTAGAAATCGGCAGCCACGCGGGCATTTCCATCGAACGGTTGCCGGTGGGCCGTCAGAGGTCTAACATAGGGACCCTGACGCACCGGCAAGAGTCCCTCATAACGGTGTGCACGCGAAGCAAGAAAGGCCACCCATGGCCAGCAAAAAGAAACCGCTCATTATCGCAGCAGTCATTGTGGTGATAATTCTGCTGATTCTGATTATCACGCCGTTTTTTATCGATGCCGACCGCTTCCGTCCGGATATCGAGTCCGCATTGAGCGACAAGCTCGGAAGAAAGGTGCAGATCGGACATTTGAGCGTGTCGCTGTTCTCGGGGAGTCTGGAAGCGGATCAGATTTCGATTGCAGATGATCCGGCTTACAACAAGGGCGCTTTTCTCACGGCGAAATCGCTGGCAGTAGGCATTGATGTGATGCCGCTGATATTTTCGCGCGATCTGCGCGTGCATGCGCTCGAATTCAAGGAACCGCAGATTCAGCTGCTGCGCACTGCGGCGGGAGCATGGAATTTTTCGACGCTAGGAGGAACCGCGGACGCGAAGCAGACGCCCGCGAACGATCCACCGGCGAATGCGACGAGCGGCGGATTACACAGTTTTACGGTCGATACACTCAAAATTTCGGATGGCACGATCGCGTTTGGCCGCGCGGGCCAGCCAACGCGCCTCGCGTATCAGAACGTGAATATCTCGGCAAATAATATTTCTCAGACGGCCGCGTTTCCTTTCACGTTCGACGCAAGAACGCCGAGCAACGGGAAATTGGATTTGGCGGGCAATGTGGGACCAATCGGCACTGGCGACGCGGAAAAAATGCCATTCGATGGCCAACTGAAGGTGAACGGCGTGCCTTCACAAGACGTGGAAAATCTGCTCGCGGTGCTGGGCTACGCGCTACCGCAAGGGTCCTCTCTTAAGGGTGGAACGATTAAAGCGAATCTTACGCTGCACGGGCCGCTCGAACGAATGGTGACGCAAGGGCCCGTTGAGCTCAGCAACGTGACGCTCGCCGGGTTCAGTCTTGCGTCGAAGCTTGCCGGGGCGCTCGGTCAAACGGGCTCGGCAACCGGCAATGATACGTTAATCAAAGTGGCGAGTTCGAATTTGCGATACGCGTCGGACGGCGTGCGCGCGGAAAGCGTGAATATCGTGATTCCGATGATTGGCGGCGTCACTGGCGCGGGAACAGTGAGCCCGAACAACGACTTGAATTTCCGGTTGCTGGCGAAGCTCGACGGGTCTAGCCCGCTGGCGCAGTTGACGAAGCTGCCATTCTTCAGCCAGGGCGGAGGCTTGCCTTTCCGGATCGAAGGATCAGCGTCAAGTCCTCGCGTGATTCCCGACATTGCGGGATTTGGCGGACTCAAGGGCCTGACGAAGACACCGCTGAATCAACTGAAAGTGCCGGATCAGAGCCAGCTTCAGGGGATTGTTGGCGGACTACTGAAGAAGAAAAAACCGCAACCGCAACCGCAACCACAACCACAACCGAAGTAATTCAACCTGCGTTTACTTTTTGCGGGCGGATTCGAGCATGTCCCAGGCGGCTTCGGGGAAATCGACGAAGTCGTTGAATTCGCCCGCACCCCGCAGCCAAAGGCCTCCATCGATCACCACGCATTCGCCATTAATATATTCGGAGAGATCGCTGAGCAAGAATGCGGCAAGATTAGCGAGCTCTTCGTGGTGGCCAAAGCGCTTCATGGGGTGATTTTGCCGCGCACGGTCTTCGAGTTCCTCAGCGGGCATAAGACGCGACCACGCGCCGTCGGTGGGAAATGGGCCGGGAGCGATGGCGTTCATGCGAATGCGATACCGAGCCCATTCGACGGCAAGAGAGCGCGTCATCGCGAGAACTCCAGCCTTGGCGCATGCGGAAGGCACGACAAAACCGGAGCCTGAGTTCGCCGCGGCGTAGGTGGTGACGATGTTGAGAATGTTCCCCGGCTGTTTCGCGGCAATCCACTTTCTGCCTAGCGCGAGCGTGCAGTGAAACGTGCCTTGCAGGACGATGCCCACGACAGAGTTGAAAGCGTTCGGCGAAAGCTTTTCCGTGCGCGCGATGAAGTTGCCGGCGGCGTTGTTCACGAGCGTGTCGACGCGGCCGAACTCCTTTTCCGCCGCGGCAATGGCGCGCTCGACAGCGTCGAAATCGCGCACGTCGCAAGAAGCGCATGCCGCGCGGGCTTTTTTCGCGCGAATTTCATCGCAGGTTTTTGCGAGAGGCTCTTCGCGCCGGCCGATTAGAAATAAATTCGCGCCCAATCCGGCGAAACACAGCGCCATCGAGCGGCCAAGTCCCGTACCCCCGCCGGTGATCAAAATTGTTCTGCCTTTGAGAAAATCCGTTTGAAACATTGCAAGCAACTCCCGCAAATTTATATAGCGTGAGGCTGAAATTCCTTGGGCAACGGCATGGAGGGAGTCTCCTCTTGCCAGAAAATCGTGACTATCCACCAGCGAGTGCCATCGAAAAACAACTGGATACTGTTAACGCCGCGAGCGAATGGCTTCGGATCATCCTCATTGTGACGAGATTCGTAGGTGCTGAACACTTGCATGATGCCGCCGAAGCGTTCGCTCTTGCGCGCAGCTTCCTTCTCGAAGAATCCGTTCTTCTCGAAATATGGACCGGCTCGCTGAGCGTAGTCGTCGGGAGATAATGTGGAGGCCATCTCTCCACCGGACGGAGCGGAACGCGTTGGTATCAAACGAGCTCCGGGAAGAAAGAGTGAGCGGAAGCGGTTCCAATCACGCTTCTTCGTCGCTGGACCGGAGATGACGTTGTAAAGGGCGGCGAGAATCGCGTCGGGCGAGGAGACGTCGGCAGGATTCGCAGCAGGCGGCGCAGTGGCGCGAACTTGCGGCGTGGAAGTTGGGTGCTCTTGGGCGCGCGCAGGAGCAACAACGCCAACCAAGGACAAAATCAAAAACGGCATCATGCCTGTGCGCAGCGGCCTCGAATTGAAACGGTCCTTCGTGTTGAGCGCCATGTCTTCTCCCGTAGAACGAGAAGAGGGATTCTTGCCGCTATTCTTTTCTTTGCGTTCTTTGCGCCACTGAGCAAGAGAGCTTACTCCGTTTTTGACACGAGAGCGACGAAGGATTTTTGGCATCCGTGCCGCGATAGACGCATAATGTGAATGCTTCGGCACACCGTGAGGGTTGACGTAAGCGCTGTTGCCAAGAAGGGAGATTTGCCGTGAAAACTATCGTTCTTAGTGTTGTCCTGGCAGCCGGGATTGCGGGAATGCTTTTCTATTCCAATCCTCGATCGGCGAGTGCGTCGGCCGTGACTCCGGCGGTTACGGCGCCGGAATGGAAAGACGCGCGGCAGATTTCCCCGGCCGAACTGGCGAAAAAGCTTTCAGGTCCGGCGGCAGGACGGCCGGTGGTGCTGCAGGTTGGATTCAAGGTTCTCTATGAAGGCGCGCATATTCCCGGTGCGATTTTTGCCGGGCCCGCGTCAACGGCAGGAGGAGCCGCACGGCTCAGGGCCGAGGCGGCGCGGATCCCACGGGACAGGGAAGTGGTGATCTACTGCGGCTGCTGCCCGTGGGAAAAATGCCCCAACGTTCATCCCGCATACGAAGAACTGCGCAAAATGGGGTTTTCGAAGCTGGTTGTGCTGCTGATCCCGCAGGACTTCGCGCACGATTGGATTGGCGCCGGCTTTCCTGTTCAACGCGGGCACTGAGTCTTAGCAATAGGCCGAGCGCCGCGCGAGCGCTGTCCAACGGTACCCGCAGTTTCGGTGCAAAAAAAAGGCGAGGCCACCTCGCGGTGCGCCTCGCCCAGCTGCTTACTTACTACTGACGCTTGTTACTGGCCTAAAACTTCAGTTTCAACGCGAGCTGAATCTGTCGCGAAGAGCCGAAGTCACCCGTTGGGAAACGCGTGCTGCTAATCAACCCGAAGGTGGAACTTCCGAAGACGAGGTTGGGATTCCCGAAGTTCGGATGGTTGAAAATGTCAAACACTTCGGCGCGAAACTCCGTGTTGAACCGCTCCGTGAGCTTTGTGTTCTTGATCAGAGAGAAGTCCGTGTTCACGAAGGTTGGGCCTATAACCGTGTTCCGACCGACATTACCGAAGTGGAAGACGCCTCCGGTCGAAGGTGATGAAAGAACCGAAGCATTGGCGATCCAGTTGGCAGGATTACCCGAGGTCTGGATGGCTGCTGATGCGTCAGGGCGGAGCGTGCGATTCCCTGTAGCCGTTGTGTTATTGAACACGATGGTGAGCGGGTTGCCGGATTGTGCTTGTGAGATCAGGCCCAACTCCCATCCAGAAACAAGACGATTGCCCTTGAACGGCAGATCGTAGATTGCGTTGATAACGAACCTATGGCGCGCGTCGAAATCCGACGGCCCGTAGTTCAGCCGGGGGTTGCTGCTATCTTCCAGAGTCACTCCCTGCGAGCTGAGCGAGTTGTAGTCAAGCGATTTTGAGTAGGTGTATGAAGCATTGAACTGAAGGCCCGCGGCGAAATGCTTGTTCGCCGTGACCCACAATGCGTTGTAGTTCGAGTTACCGCTGCTGTCGATTTCCGTGATGTTACCAAGTCCTGCTCCGGGACGAATAGGGCTGGAGGCGGAGAGGTTAGGAAATGGAACCGTAGCCGTAACAATCGCCGGCTGGTTGAGGTTACGTGCCAGGCGCAGGTGCGTGCCCTTTGAACCCACGTAGCCAACCTGAAAGCCCAACGACGTGGAAACCTGGTGTTGAATGGTCAAGTTGTATGATTGAACGTAAGGATCATCGAACCCAGCGAAGATGGTGCTGGGAGCAAGTCCCGCCGGTCCCGCTGTGGCTTGGGCATTGCTCAAACCAATGGTTCCGTTGAACGTGAGCGGATCGCCGAAAGGCGGATTCGAAGCCTGCGGGGCTACGATACCCGACACGGGCTGATCGGATAGGATTGCGTAACCGGCGCGGACCGACGTCTTGCCATCGCCCCAGGGATCCCACGCGATGCCGACGCGCGGCTGGATGTTCTTCTTATTGGCACTATATGGATCGTTCAAGCCGTTGGTGCCGACCTGAACCAATGAAACCGTGGAAGGGACAAATTCCACGAAGCGGTTGTCTGCATCGGTGATGACGTTGTTGTAGTCGTAGCGCAAGCCGAGTTCGAGGGTGATATTGGAGCGAATCTTATAGCTGTCCTCGAAGTAAAGGCCAAAGGCAGGTTCGAGAATCTTGCTGGCGCCGTTGCTGAGGTTGATACTGAAACGATTATTCGTCGTTGTTCCGCCGGTCGGCGCGCCCGCACACGGCGACGCAGGAACGCCTCCTGTGAACGTGACAACGCCATCCGCCATGAAGTTGCAGATATTCCCGTAGGTGAAGCTGCCCGCATCCAGAGCGAAATTGTTGTTATAAAACCTGCGGATTTCGCCGCCAAATGTGAAGGAATGATTTCCGTGAAGATAACGCACAGTGTCGCTGCCAACGACTGTGGTGTCACCGCGGCCTTGAGGGAATCCTGCCGGGCCGCCGATGTTGAAGAGACCCGTGACGCTGAGTTGCGGGATGCCGATGGCCGCAGACACGCCGTCGCTAATGTCGAAATCGGTTGGATTGAGAAGTTGGTTCGGCGTGAAGGTGATGTGGATACGGTTGTAGCCGAGCCGAGCTTCGTTGGTGAGGCTTGGACTGAAGACATGGTCCTCTTCCAGCGTCATGATCTGGCGGCGGGACGCACGAGTATCACCCCATCCGGGAAGGTTATTGCCCTGCAGAGTCGGTTCCTGGCGGAGGTCTTGTTGCAGGGCGTAATAGCCGTGCAAACGATCACTCTCGGTCAAATTGAAATCGAGATCTCCGGTCCCTTGATCGATATTCACCGGCGCGACGGCGGAGCCGTTGAATCCGTTAAAGCTTGTAGGAACACCGGCGGTGCCGGTACCTAGCGCATTAGCGGAGGGGAAGAGCGCCGCGATCTTCTGGATCGTCGAATTGCTGGTGGCGGCGATCTGAGTCTGCTGGTCCTGACTGAGAGTAAAAGAACTCAACGTAAGACCTTGCCGTTGCCGCAAGCCCTCATAGCTCGCGAAGAAGAAAGCCTTATTTCGCTTAATCGGGCCGCCAGCTGCCGCGCCGAAGTTGTTGCGAATAAACGGGGACATAGCTACTGGTTTTGGATTGAAAAAATTTCTTGCATCGAAGAAATTATTCCGAACGAAATCGAAGACCTCCCCATGGAAGTCGTTCGAGCCGGAACGCGTGAGGATGTTCGCGATTGCTCCCGAGTTGCGGCCATATTCGGCCGGAAACGTGGCGTTGTCGATTTTGAATTCGGAAACAGTATTGATGGAGGGTTGAAAGGTAATCTGGTTCTGGACTTCGTCGCTGAGGTTGATGCCGTTGATCATCCAGTTCGTCGTGTCTTCGCGCTGGCCGGCGGTGTTGATTGCAAATGACCCCTGGCCGCGAAGAGGCGCAGTAAGGAAGCCATTTTGAGGCGGCGTGACGGTCCCAGGGACCAACAGGCCGAGATCCACGAAATGGCGGCCGTTCAGAGGAATCTGCTGCACGGTGCGCTGATCAATCACTTGACCCACCGTGGCGTTGCTCGTGTCGACTAGCGGCTCGCCGCCTGTGACGGTGACTTCCTGCGTAACCTGGCCCACCTGCAATTGCGTGTTTTCTGTGGTGGTAGTTGCGACGCTGAGCGTCAGGTCCTTAATCACCGACGTCTGAAATCCGGACGCACTGATCTCAACGCGATAAACGCCCGGAAGGAGGCCGGAGACGAGGTATGCCCCGGACTGATCGGTTTGCGTGGTGCGCTCGACTCCCGTGTTTTGGTTGTGCGCGACGACTTTGGCATTGGGTACGGCGGCATTAGAAGAGTCTGTGACACTGCCCTGCAGGGTTGCTGTCGATTGCGCCAGCACCATGGTGTTCAGGGCGAAGAGAAATACAACAACCGCCGCCAAGCGAACTGCGAAGGCGAGGAAAGAACTCTTCCGTCCGCCTGCTTTCTGCTTCTGCATGATTCCTCCTTGATTTCGACCACTTATTTCGAAATTTGCTTGTATAGCGTGCAGTTCGCGCTTCACACCCCGGGAAGGGCGAACCCACCTAAAAGGCGCGTCAAGCGACGCGCGAAACTCACTGGGTCTCTAGTAGCAACCCGAAATCCACAAACACCATCATATGCGGTATCGTGAAAGCTTTGAAACAGAAGAAGATAGAGTCATCCATTCTTCTGTTCGCTAGAGAGATTAGTGAGAAAATATGAACTATGGAAGTCAAATACATAATTCGGTAGCGAAGTTGTAAGCGTGCAGACTTTTACAATGGCACCGTCAGACGTTGGCTCACAGCCAGACTCCACGGATGACTGGACATCCCGATTGCTCGATGCCGCCATCTCTAGTAGTCTTCCTGATTGCGGCGGCATCCGCGGACACCACCGACGCACCGCCTCGGGCGATGACGTAGAGTTATGAGAGGACAGAAGAATTGACTCGAAGGAATAAGCTTTCTGCGGGGATTTTGGTGGCGGGGCTGATTTTGCTGGCGTCTTGCGGTGGAGTTATCAACCTGCCTGTGCCTGTTGTCAGTTCTCTATCACCTTCCAGCGTGCCAGAGAACTCGGTCACATTTACATTAACAGTGACGGGTTCTGGGTTTGCGCCAAGTTCTACGATTACGTTCAATGGCTTGCCGCGGCAGACGATTTTTCTTCGTCCTTCTACGCTGACGACGATAGTGAATCCCAGCGACGTATCTACGCCGGGAACCATCAGCGTGGGAGTAACCACGCCCGCGCCGGGCGGGGGAACCGCGCAAGCTGTCGACCTGACAGTGACGGCTACAGCTTCTCCGATCCCTTCGATTTTGTCGATTACACCGACGACTATTCCGGTGTCTGGGGCCGCGACGATTACGATCAACGGATCCAACTTCGTCCCCACGTCGGTGGTTACTGTGAATGGAGCTAACCGGCAAACCAATTACATCAGCGGCGCCGTACTGACGGTCGGTCTTCAATCGTCGGACATCGCAACGGCCGGTACGCTGCGGATCGCTGTCTTGAACCCTCCCGCGTCAGGAATCACGCCGCCAGGAGGCGGTGTATCGAACGTGATTTTGTTGAACATAGTAAATCCTAACCCGGTAATTAGCGCCGTCTCTCCACCAGTGGTTGTAGCGGGAACCACAACGACTGCCTCGATCCGGGTTACCGGAAACGGCTTCGATTCAGCGAGCCAAGTGCTTGTGAACGGCAGCGGCAGACCAACAACGTTTGGGGGCTCGACGACGCTTGATGCGCAGCTCGCAAGCGGGGACCTGGCCGCAGCGGGTACATATCCGGTGCAAGTAGTGAACCCCACGCCGGGCGGTGGAACTTCCGGGAGCCTGTTTTTCTCCATTGTGCCGTCATTGACAGGGGCGGGACTGCCCGAACTGGTGGACGTAGCTGCGGACGGCGCACAGGCAAATGACGGAGCGGACAATCCTGCTACTTCGGGGCCCGCGATGGATGCCACAGGGCGTTTCATCGCATTTGTCTCATCCTCAACGAATTTGCTGGAGACGACAACAATTAATCCGCCACCTAATCCGCTTACGAACGGCGCGCCAAACATATTTCTTCGCGATACGTGCTTGGGAGTGACGACCGGGTGCTCGCCGAAGGAGATTCTCGTCAATGTAGGGCCTACAGGAATCTTGGCAAACGGGGCGAGTTCGCAGCCAGCGGTGGCGTCATCGGCCGCGAAGGTCGTGGCGTTCAACTCGCTGGCGACTGACCTGGTTTCGGGATTCAGTTTTGACGGAACGACCTCCCAAGTCTTCGCAGCAAACCCTTGCGCAGGCGTTGCTGCTGGATGCACACCAACAATGACTTTGGTTTCCGTCGGCTCTGACGGCGTTACGCCCGCCTCGGCCCCGGCGAACCAGGCGTCCGTCAGTCCGGACGGCCGCTTTGTGGCGTTCACGTCGACGGCTACCAATCTGGTCGCAGGAGCGATCACGGGATCCTCGGAAGTCTATTTGCGGGACACTTGCCTGGCTGCGGGAACGACTTGTACACCTACGACGATACTTGTCTCGGTGGCGGCGGACGGAGTGACGCCCGCCGATGGTTCGAGTTCGCAACCAGTGGTTGAGTCCAACAAGAATGGACAATTTGTAGCATTTACATCTACGGCGACCAACGTTGTGGCTGGTTCAGGAGGAGCGTCGGAGATTTACCGCGTCGGGTACTGCATTGGAATTGCGAAGGGTTGCACGACCTCCGCCGCGCAATTGATTTCGACGCCGGATGGAACCGCGTTTGCCGACGGCTCGAGCATGGAACCGACGATGACGCCGGATGGCCGGTTCGTGGCATTCGCGTCAAGCGCGTCAAATTTGGGAGCGACTTCGGGAGGCATTGCCGAAATTTATTTGCGGGATACTTGCCAAGGCGTGCCGTCAGGCTGCACAGCAAAAACTACGATCGTCTCGTTGGCTGCTGATAACGCGACTCCGGCGAACGCGCTGAACGAGCATCCGAGCATTGCGGGCTCCGGGCAATTTGTCGCGTTTGCATCCCAAGCCAGTAACTTGTCGACGGCGACTTTGAACGGCCTCGAAAATATCTACGTCTATAACACGTGCATAAATGGGGTTAGCGGCTGCAAGCCAAGCACAGTCCTGCTAAGCGTGTCGGCGACAAAGACGATCGAAAACGGAGCTTCGCTGAATCCGGTGATCAGCGGTACAGGGCATGTTGTTTCGTTTTACTCGGCAGCGAGCAATCTCGTAAACAACGACCTGAATGGATTTCCCGACATTTTCCTCGCGGTTACCTCATTCTAATTGCAAGTCAGGCGAATTATTCGGCCGTTCGTGCTTCTAAAGAGCGCGCGAATCGCTCAACGGCTGTTTGACAATTCTTATTCCGCGAGAATCTTGGGTTTCGCGAGAGTTTGTCTGGTCGCAGCCAGAGTGAATTCGAGCGATTCACGGGGAATGCTTTCGACGTAGCTGCCGATCAGCCATCCGAGGCCAGTTGGAATATCTCGCGTCAGTGAAATCGACTGGCACTCAACATAGGTCCCGCCGTCCTTCTGCTGAAATCGCCAGTAGGTGTTCATGCGCCAGAGATAACCATCGTCATGACCAACGGGAAGGTCGCGCTCGTCCGATTTACCCCAGTTAGCTAATTCACGAATCTCCGTGCTGCGCGAGCGACTCCAGGCGTGCGATGAATCGATAAAGGCGTAGTGGACTTGATGCTGGGTATCGAGCACGCAAGTCAGCACTTTCTTTTCATATAGGCGCAAGTACACGCGGTAGTCATTCCCGTTATTCCAAAGAATCTTCGATGCGAGGACATGCGGCCGATAATATTCAGACTGATGATTGTAGTCCTCGACGAGCGCGAGAGTTTGCGTCAACGTCGCGCCGGGGATGAAGACGGTTCCGATCCAATGGTGAATCAGACCATTGGGAACGTCGATCGGCTTTCCGTTCTCGAGCGTTTGCATTCTTTCAATCACAACGTTGCCCGCGCGCAGGCGAGCCAAAACGGTCACGCGCTGTTCCGGCGGCAGACGATCCACCCGGAGGAAGGCCTGTCTGTCGTTCAACGACGTATCCATTTTCGACTCGGAAAGGGCGACATAGTGATTGAAGGCTGCGCTTGTTTTCGGGTTTAACTGCAAGGCAGCGGCAGAATTCGCGACCGTCAGGATGGCCGCGACGGCCAGCGTGATATGAACGATCGCGGATGAGCATATTTTCGCTTTCATGTGTCGTCCCCGCATGGCAGCGACTGCGAATTGTGCGCGTGCATGTTCTTTGTTCTTAATGGATGCGATGACATGAACACAGGCATGATTGAATTAAGACGCAAGAAACGGGCCAAAAGGGTGACTGTTCAGAAGGAAAGCCTGCCAGCATTGAAGATTGCAAGGGGAAGAGTCGCGAAATAAGTCCCGCTGCCGGCGGGGGTCAAGATGGGGTAACGCCGGCGAGCGGGCTTCGATCGGGTTGGAATCGGCCCCGGTTCCATTTGGAACCGTCGTCCCCGCAGCACGTTCCAACCCGCACAACTCATGCTACGAAGCTGTCCAGAATAGAACAATGACTCGGGAGGTCCAGAAGCGTGGTACTTCGGCCGTAGTACTACCATTGAAAGCTAAGGCTTTATGGCGGATTTCAAACTCCTCCCACTAGTACTTTGCGTCCAAAGAGAATCGTGAGCTAGTTTGAGCGTGCCGGGGCGGTTTTTCGGGGACGCTTTGTGCGCTCGAGCTGAAGATTCACCACCGTCTCTTTCCGTGAGTGCACGATTAAGTTGTGCTTCCACACGGATGCTGCGGTCGCATCCGACGCACGAATGTCGTAAAGACCTGGCGGAACAAACCTAAATAAGAAATGGCCGTGCGAATCGGTGCGCGTCGCAAGTGGAAGAGAACCGTCTGAACGTTCGACCATGACTTGCACGTTGACCGCCGGCTTGCCATTAGGAGCGGAGATTGTGCCACCGATCGTGGTGGTGTGGACGCGAGCGACGGCGCAGGTAGCCAATAGCAGAGAAGTTGCACAAAGACACGCGATCTTGCGCATGGTCAAACCTCCTCAGACGGGCAATGCGACTATTTTACGAGTACGGGAAAACGGCGCCTCGAGAGATCGGGGCGAAGACGCGTGTCAGGCAACTGGCCGGATGGCCTGGCCCGACCGCGTTCTGACCTAAACGCGCTCTGAATCGCCGACCATCCATCAATACTTGTAGATCGCTCGCGCGCGGGCGTGCGACGGTTGGTCGAGGCGCCCGTGGTCCGGATTTGTGCCGCGGGCAAGAGCAAGAAAGTACGTCAACAATTGCAGGGGCACGAGAAAAACGAAAGGCGAGAGCCATTCTTCCACCGGCGGAATCGCAAACCACTCGTCGGCTGAATCGTCGCCTCGCGCGGCGGGAACATGAAACACGATGCGATGAGCTCCGGTTTCGCCCGCTGCGCGGATGATCATGCGTGTACGCTCGTCCGCAGGACCGTCGGCAAGGAGCGCGATGAGCGTAACGCGTTCGTCGATTTCGGAGAATGGCCCGTGGCGGAGCTGTTCCGTTTGCTCTCCCTCGGCGGGCGCGAAGCTCGTCTCCTTGATTTTCAGGGCGATCTCGCGCGCCACAGGCCAATTCGGTCCCGCGCCGATCAGAACGATCCGGCGGCGCTCAGCGATTCTCCGCGCCAGGTCTTCCATTCTTGCTTCAAGGCCGAGCGCCTGCCGCATCAGATCGGGAATGCCGTCGAGCGATTTTTTTGCGGCTCGATTTTTCTCGCCGCGAGCATCAGCGAAGGCGATGGAAAAGAGCGCGAGGCGGGCGAGCGCGGAGGTGAGGCTCTTCGTATACGCGAAGGAAATCTCTTGCTCGCACGTGGGAATCAGAAAATTGGCGGAGCGCATGGCCTCTCCTTCGTTTTCGCCGGAAATGCAAATGGTGAGCGCGCCGGCACCGCGGGCAAATTCCAAGGCGTCGACGGTGCACTTCGTGATTCCCGTGTGCGAGAGGATAATTACGGCGTCACGCTCACTGAGCGCGGGCGGGTAAAAGACAAATTCGACCGACTGCCCGATGCGAATATCGGCGCGACCGCCGGTAAGGCGCCGAAAGAAATATTCTGCGATTTCGGCCGTGTAGAGTGAGCTGCCAATGCCAACAATCCAGAGACGGCTCTTTTCCGCGGCAGCACGCGCGGCCTGCGCAATCAGATCAGCGCGTTCGCCCATCATGCGGCGCACGAGACTCGGTTGCTGGTGAATCGCGTCGTGGAGATAAAACGGATGCCTGGTGCGCGCTTCGGTCATTTCGTCCTTCTCGCTTTGATCGCCGGACGTAGACAGGTTGTTTGTCGGTTCACGCGAATATTCTACTGGAACGCCAATTCCTTCGCGACGCCCACTTTTCTGTTAACCTGCTTTGCTGATCAGAGGAGATTCCTGTCGATGAGAAAATTTAGGATTGCGCGCATCTGCGGTCTGCTCTTTGTTTGCGGCGTGGCGGCGCAGGCGCGGACGCTGCAAACTCCCGCGGGGAATTCCGCCGGTTGCGAGACAGTGGAGTTTCACGCCGCGCACCTGGACGGCACGGCGGTGAAATTCAACATCATCCTGCCGCGCGATTACGCGGCGAGGGACCGCCGTTTTCCGGTTCTTTATCTGCTACACGGCTACACGGGTCACTATTCGGACTGGTGCGAGAAAACGCGCATTGTTGATTACGCCAAGCCGTACGAAGAGATCATCGCGATGCCCGAAGGCGAAAACGGCTGGTATGTGAACAACTTCACGAATCCAAAAATGCAGTGGGAGGCCTACATCATTCAGGACCTGATTCCTTATGTGGATACGCATTACCGAACGATCGGCTCTCGAGAGGGGCGCGCTATCGCGGGCCTGTCGATGGGCGGCTACGGAGCGACGTTTTTGGGACTGAAGCATCACGAGATGTTCGCGGCCGTGGCGAGCCTCAGCGGCGTTGTCGGAAGTGCCGACATGAAGCGTTGGGACAAGCCGCTAACGAAGAACAAGCAGACGATAAAAGATAATCCCGGCGTGCAACGGACGCTCTTAAACGACTTTGGACCGGTAAGAAATCCCGCGCGCAAGGACGAAGACCCGTTTCTGCTAATCCGCAAGCTCACGCCGGAGAATTGCCCTCAGCTTTATCTAGCGATTGGATGGGGAGACAGCCTGCTCGGCGAGAACCGCGAATTCGTGGCATTGCTCGCGCAACTCAAGATGCCCTATCGCTACGCGGAGGTTCCCGGCAAACACGAATGGCGCGTATGGGACGAACAAGTCCAGCGCGTGCTTGCCCTACAAGCGCCCGTGATCGGCGCCGAACCGCGACAAAACTAATTTCCGCCGAAGCGCCCTGTCCTGCTAACGGCCGCAAACGGACGCGGGCGCATTCAGTTCTGCAGCCGGCAGCGCGGCAAGTTTGTATTTCTGCAGCAACGTATTCAGCGCCGGAACGTCGTCCACGTTGAATTTGCGCCAGGCTTCGAAACTTTTTGTTATAGCCTGGCATGCTTGTGTCACGGATGCGCGAACTGATTCTGAGGGCCGGCCGTCGCCCGTATCGGCAGCATAAAGAATTTGAGTCAGTTCCGAATTCGCCTCGCCGAAACCGGGACTTGTAAATGTGCCGTCTTCAATCGCCCCGAACTTCTTGTTGAAATCTTCGAGTACTTTCACATCGTCCTTGGCCTGAGCATTTGTCTGGAAACTCTTCAGCCGGTCGGCGAGCGCGTGCTGCACCGGAGCGAGCGCGCCGAAAGCGTCATAACTGGCCGACATCCCGGCGGCGACCTGCCTGAGGAGGTCAAACTGCGCAACGTAATCGTATTGCGAGATGTGTACGCGTGGGTCTTTTACAACATGAAGGGTCTGGCGATACGTCTCTCCATTCACGGTGAGAGCCAATTCGTAATCGCCAGGAATAACTTGTGGTCCGAGCGGCTGGAAACGGGGCGTCACACCGGGAACAGCATCTTCGGTGCCGTAGAAAGCGACCGACTCTTCACGCTCGTTGAAAAGCGCATAGCTTAGGTTCGCTGGATGCGGATAGCGCAGATTCCAGACGAATCGATTCATTCCCGCATTTTTCGGCAACACGATGGGAGGGGCAAACCAGTATTCCGGAACGTTTTCTGGTTTGAGTTTTGTGGGTTCGGGCTCCGCGCTCGAATATTTGCGGATCAGGTTGCCCTGAGAATCCGAAATGATAAGAGTGATGTCGCCTTGCGGCGCGGATTTCAGATAGTAATCAATGAATGCGCCGTCGGGCGGATTTTGTCCGGCGGGGACTTCCGGGGGCAGCGGCGTATCCTGATCGTTGTTCCAGCGCAAACGAACGGCAGTCTGAGGGCGATAGAGAAATGTATCGGCGCTTGCGGCTTGTTCGCCTGCCTGTCGCAGCGGGGTCACGTCGTCGAGTATCCATAGAGAGCGGCCGTAGGTTGCGATTGCCAGATCGTCGCCGTGAACGATCAAATCGCGAACGTCACATGTGGGCAAATTGAGCTGCAACGACTGCCAATGATCTCCGTCGTCGAAGGAAATAAAAACTCCGTTTTCGGTGCCTGCATACAGCAAACCCTTGCGCTCGGGATCTTCGCGGATGACGCGAGCAATTCCGTAATCGGGGAAACCCGCGGAGATCGGCTGCCATGTCTTCCCGTAGTCGCGCGTGCGGTAGAAGAGCGCGTGCGAATCGTGAAACTTATCCACAGCGGCGTAGGCCGTGCCTGCATCAAAATGCGATGCGTCAATGATGGAAACCGAACTGCGGGCGTCGAGGTCCGGCATGGAGACGTTTTGCCAGGTTGCGCCGCCATCGCGCGTCAATTGAATTAAGCCGTTGCCTGTTCCGGCCCACATCACATTCGCGGAAACCGGGGAAAGCGAAAGCGCGGTGATCACCTGACTTCGGGGATTTACCGGCGGCTCTTTTTCTTTGCTGTTCTCTTTACTTTCTTCTTTGGGCCGGACGGTCAAATCCGGGCTCGCCTCGATCCAGTTCATTCCGCCGTCGGTGGTTTCGAGAACGTACTGGGAACCGTAATACAGCGTGTGGGGATCCTGCGGTGAAAACAGCAGCGGAGCGTTACTCGAAGAGCGATATTTGTTACCACGATCAAAAACAGCGACGATCTGATTGGTTCTGCGGTCCAGACGGACAATGGTTCCAGGCGCGCCGTCGGAATAAACCAGGTAGGGATGGAGCGGGTCGCCAACGATATAGCCGAATTCGTATCCGGCAGGAGAAAACACGTCGCGGTCGCGGATGCGCCCAAAGTCGCTGCGGCTGGGAATCGCAACGGTGCCGCTATCCTGCTGCGAAGCATAGATGACGTAGGGGAACTGATTATCGGCGGATAAATGATAGAGCTGGCCGGTCGGCTGGTTGTACCACGTAGTCCATGATTTGCCGCCGTCCACGCTGATTATGGCGCCTTGGTCGACTCCCAGCAGCATGCGGTTACTGTTCGTGGGATCGATCCACAACACGTGATAATCGTCGCCGTCGGGCGCGCCCTTAAAGGCCTCAAAATGCACGCCGCCGTCAGTCGAGCGGTACGTGCAGGTCTGCATCACGTAAACGACGTTGGCGTTTTTGGGATCAACGAACACCCGACTGAAATAACCGTTGCCGACGACGCGCGAATCGTCGGTGATTTTGCGCCAATTGGCACCGGCATCATCGGAGCGGTAGAGTCCTTCGCTGGTGATGGCGAAAACGCGGCGGCCACGATCACCGGGCGCGACTGCAACCCCCGTGCGTCCCCATTTCTCGGGAGACATGCCATCGGCATCGAGCATTTTCCAGGTGGAACCTTCGTCGGTGGATTTGTAAATCCATGCATCGGGACCCGGAGCAGGTTTTCCCGTTGGAGGAAAAAAGAGACGCACAGCGGGTTTCCAAAGGGCGGCGTAAATAACGCGAGGATTACTCGGATCGGCGGTCATGTCGGCGATGCCCGTGGCGTCGTCTTTGTACAGAGTTTTCTTCCAACTCTTGCCGCCATCTGTGGACTTGTAAACACCACGGTTCTCGCTGGGTGTGCCATCTCCCATGGCGCCGACAATGAGGATATTGGGATTGCGCGGATCGACGAGAACAGAGTTGATGAAATGCGTTTCCTGCAAACCGATATTTGTCCACGTGGCTCCAGCGTCGGCAGACTTGTAGACGCCGTTGCCTTGCGTTTGCTCGCCTGTGCCCACATAAATGATATTTGTATCGGAAGGCGCCAGGGTAACCGCGCCAATGGAAGCAACATGCGCAGAATCAAAAATCGGATTCCATACCGTGCCACCGTCGGTCGTTTTCCAAACCCCACCGCCGGGCGTTCCGATGTAATAGATGGCCGGATTGCCGGGCACGCCTGCGACAGCTGTGACGCGACCGGCACGATATGGGCCGATTTCGCGCCAGCGCATAGCGCTATAAGAATCTGCATTGATTTGCTGAGCTGAAATCGTCTCTGGAAAAGCCGAGACAAGGGTCGCAAGGGATGCGAGGGCGACGACAGTGTAGATAAATACACGACGAAAATGGCGCACGATCGGGTTACTCCCCTCTGAGAATAATTTCTGTCAGAACGCGGGAGTATATACCCGCGAGCGCGAATTCACGAAACCGATGTAGCGCAAACCATTAGAAATTGGGGTTGGGGGGAGACTAACGCTTGCGGGTCTCCGGCGTGTAATGCGTCTGAAGATACGTGATGATGCGAGCCTCCGCGTCGGTGGGAATTTGTGCGCCGTAGACTTTGCCCATCTTGGTTACTTCGGCTTTCCACGCAGCGGCGGAAAGAGGCGGCTGCATGGTGATGTAACTTGGCGTGTGGCACGTGTTGCAATACGCGGCCGCATCCTGGCGGCCGGCGCCGGGAACCAGTTGTGGTGTGTAAAGCGGATAAGCCGCAACGCTATAGACGCCATCGGTTTGCAGTGGTGGAGGAGCCGGCTGCGCGACACTGCCGAGATTCGCCGCCGTGTAGTAACCGATTTCGAGATCAGCATAAATTGTGCCGACAGCGACGACGCATACGCCAATCAGCAAAGCAAAGAGCATGCGGCGTTTTCTTGTCCCGTGATTCATGCTGCGCCTCCCACGGTCACTTCCTGGCGCTCGATTTTATTCCAGAGGTAGCCGCCCGGATTCCAAACGCCTTCGTCAGGCTGCACGTTGCCCTTCTCATCCGTGGCGCGAACCGCGAGGGAATACTTGCCGGGTTTTTCCGGCGTCCAGGCGCATTCCCAGGTGCGAAACGCGTAAGGGCCGAGGTCTTCGCCAAGCTTTGCTTCGCGCCAGCGTCCATGCAGCGAATCGGCAAATTCCACTTTGACGACGCGGCCGAAGCCGCTGAAGGAAGTCCCGCGAACGGTAACCGGGAAGCCCGCGGGAATTTTTGTCGCGCCACCGGGCGAAATAATAAACGAGCGCACAGGCATACGGTTGATGGGAATCATTTTTACTTTGCCGGCCGCCACATCGGTGGGCGTGGTATTGCCGCGCGGCGTATTCGGAACGCGATACGCGGGATTCATCCAGAAATTCTCGTCGGGCTTATCGAGAAGGCGAACGTCCGTGAGGCATTTCACCCAATAGGTCGCGAAATATCCGGGGACGATTAGTCGAACGGGGAAACCATTGAGCATCGGCAGCGGCTCGCCGTTCATTGCGTAGGCGACAATGGATTCATCGAGAACGGGATTGCTGAGATCGAGAGACTTTTTGAATTCATAGGAAGGCATGCCCCGAGGGCCCTTGCCGCGTTCGAGGCCTTCCATCTGGACTTGAACTGAGCCGCTCTTCACGCCCGCCATGTCCAAAAGCTCGCGGAAATGCACGCCCGTCCACCGTGCGCAGCCCATCGCTCCGTTGCCCCACTGGCCTCCCGGAACGCGCGGGCCAAAACGGCTGCGGCTGTTGCCGGAGCATTGATTGACGGCGGCGAGAGTGATGGGCTTGAATTTGTGCAACAGATCGGAGAATGTCAGCGAGAGCTGTTTATTCACGTTGCCTTCGACGTGCAGCCGCCATGACGAGAGATCCACTTCGTTCGGGATGCTTTCGAGATGCCAGCGCACAAAAAATGCGTCGTTGGGCGTGATCGGTTCGAGAAAATAATGACGCGGCGTTTCAAGCTGCACGGGACGGTCGGTCAGCAAGACCAAAGGCGCTTTTTGCGGGTACGTCGCCATCGGCCCGACGGAATTCCAGTAAGGATTCGGACCCGGGCCAGTAAATGATGGCAGACGTTTTGCAGCGGCGGGCAGTTGTTGCGCCAAAGTGGTGGCGCGAACGAAATGACTGAGAGCAAGCGTCCCGGCACCAACCCCGATAGTTTTTAGTAGCGAACGCCGAGTGGAAGCGCTTGATTTGTGTTCCATGTGCGATTCGGTATGCGCCAACACTATCGGCGAGGAAATATCTTCGTGTCAAGAATGTTGTGGAAATAAAGGTGAGCCGCGATTTCTGCTTGATCAGTAATTCAAAGGCAAAGAGTCGATTGGTCAGTGGAAATCGTGCGAAGTTGTTTCGGCGCGAGTGATGCGCAGCGGCTGAATGCGTTCCACTTTCACGGAAATCACGTTGTCCTGATTTTGCAAGCGGCCTTCCAGCATCAGGAATTGATGATGAATGACCACGGTGTGATCCTGCTCGAAAAGTTGCGGCGTGATGATGGCGTTGGCGATGCCGGTTTCGTCTTCAAGGCTGAGAAAAACAAAACCCTTTGCGGTTCCGGGGCGCTGGCGTGCGATCACGGCTCCGGCGAAGCGGACGTGCGTGCCATGAGGAAGACGCTCGAGTTCGATGGCGGAGCGCAAACCTCGCCGCTTTAATTCCGCGCGATGGTAGGCGAGAGGATGAGGGCCCACGGTCATGCCGGTGCCGCGAAAGTCGGCGATCAGTCTTTCCTCTATAGTCATCGGGAACAAAGGCGAGCCGGCGGCTGCCGGCCGCGAAATAGCAGGCTGGTAATTTTCCGATTCGACGTTGGCGCGATTTTCCGATTTTTCGGTTTCCGTATCGAGCGTTTCGAATAATTTTCCGGGCCGCCGCGCGGCGCGTTCGATCTGCCACAAGGCATCGCGGCGATGGATGGTTTGGCGATTCTCGCCGTGGGGGCCGCGTTTGCCTTCGATGAAATTCAAAGCGCCGATTTCCGCGAGAGCCGCAAGTTCGGATTTATGGATTGCGGGGACGCGGAGTTTCAAATCTTCAATCGAGGCAAACGAGCGAACGGTGCGCTGGAGGACAATTTCTTCTGCGATTTCGACGCGCAAGCCTTTGACGAAGCGCAAGCCGAGTCGCAGAGCCAGACTTTGAGCGTCTTTTCCTTGAACTTTTTCGAGCGTGCAAAGCCAGTTCGAACAAGTCACGTCGATTGGCCGGATTTTCAAGCCGTGCCGCTGCGCGTCTTTGACAATCGTTGCGGGATGATAAAAACCCATCGGTTGATTGTTCAGCAGGGCAGCAGTGAAAGCGGCGAGGTAATGACACTTCAGATAGGCGCTGGCATAGGCGAGCAGCGCGAAACTCGCCGCATGCGATTCGGGAAATCCATAGAGCGCGAACGAAGTAATGGACTGGACGATTTTTTGCTGAATTTCGGGAGCGATTCCATTTTTGTCCATGCCGCGGCGAAGTTTTATTTCGATGTCTTTCATGCGCGCCTCGGAGCGTTTGAAGCCGAAGGCGCGGCGCAATTCCTCCGCTTCGCCTCCCGTGAAGCCAGCGGTGATCATGGCCATGCGCAGCAATTGCTCTTGAAAGAGCGGCACACCTAAAGTGCGCGCGAGGACGGGTTCGAGTGACGGATGGAGGCATTCTGCGGATTCGCGTCCCTGGCGGCGTTTCAAATAAGGATGAACCATTTTGCCAACGATCGGCCCGGGGCGAATGATGGCGACCTGCACCACAATGTCATAAAAACATTTCGGGCGCAGACGCGGCAAGCAGGACATTTGTGCGCGGCTTTCGATTTGAAACATGCCCACGGTGTCCGCTTTTTGCAGTGCATCGTAAACGGCGGGATCATTCGCGGGCAGATGGCCAAGGTCAACTTCCTCGCCATAATCGTCGCGAATAATTTTTAGAGAGTCTTCGAGCACGGCCATCATACCCAAGCCGAGCAGATCCACTTTCACAATGCCCATGTCGGCGCAATCTTCTTTATCCCATTGCACGACGATGCGGCCCGGCATGGTCGCAGGCTCGAGCGGCACAACAGAATCGAGTTGGTCCTGGCAAACGACCATTCCTCCGGAATGTTGGCCCAAATGACGCGGTAAATCCTGAACAGCAAGGCACAGTTCGAGAAATTTGCGAATGCGCGGATGGCATGGATCAAGACCCGCATCGCGGAATTGACGCGCGAGCGTATCGTTGTCGTCTTTATATTCCCAGGCGCCGACGAGACTTGCGACGCGGGCTAAAGTCTCAGGATCAAATGAGAGAGCTTTGCCGATTTCGCGTGCCGCGGAACGGCCGCGATAGGTGATAACGTTTGCCGTCATGGCCGCGCCCAATTTTCCGTAGCGCTCGTAGACATATTGAATGGCGCGTTCGCGCTGATCGCCGCTCGGCAGATCGAGATCGATGTCCGGCCATTCGCCGCGCTCCTCGGAGAGAAACCGCTCAAAAAGAAGGTCCATCCCGACCGGATCAACGGCGGTGATGCCAAGAGAGTAGCAGACGGCGCTGTTGGCTGCCGAGCCGCGTCCCTGAACGAGAATATTTTGTCCGCGGCAGAAGCGCACGATGTCCCAAACGATCAGAAAATATCCAGCGAGGTCGAGTTTTTCGATTAGCGCCAATTCTCTTTCAATCTGCCTGCGTGCGCGTTCATTGCGTGCGCCATATCGGTGCGTCATTCCTTCGTGCGTGCGCTGTCGCAGAAAGCTCATTTGCGATTCGCCCTGTGGCACGGGATATTTCGGGAACTGGTAGCCCAAATCGTTCAATGTGAATTTCAAGCGCGAAGAGAGGATTTCGGTATTCGCAATGGCTTCGGGGAGATCGGCAAACAGTCGCGCCATCTCCGCGGAGGACTTCAAATGGCGCTCGGAATTCCGCATGAGAAGACGTCCCGCGGTCGCAAGCGTGCGATGATGGCGAATGCATGTGAAGACGTCGAGCACTTCGCGCGCCGGAATCTGCGCATGCGAGACTCCATTGGTCGCAAGCAAGGGCAAATGCA
>Ga0134128_10000516_pt1 | contig 53666 bp, 46 predicted proteins | sample KB31754_FD_96462 | JGI IMG/M metagenome (GOLD analysis project Ga0134128, IMG submission 96462) | Terrestrial soil microbial communities with excess Nitrogen fertilizer from Kellogg Biological Station, Michigan, USA - KB3-175-4 | ecosystem: Environmental > Terrestrial > Soil > Unclassified ... | reverse complement strand
TGTAACGGCAGACGCACTCGCGCAGGAATAACATCGGACATGATTCTCTCGACTGATCGCGCGGTCCGCGGTCAGGTAAGCGACATGAGGGGTGTCAGCTTGCCGACACTCGATGTCATGCGCTTCAACCACGGCTGGGCTGAGGGCAGCGAGCCAGAGGGTTCTGCTGGTGGTGTGCGGGGTAGCCGCGGTCATGTTCTCGGTACTGCCGCCGGGCCTATTGAGTCGATAGCGGTGCTTCGCCCGGGGCTGGAGACAGTCCCGGTGCGGGACGGCCCAGTGGACGCAAGTACCGAAAGGATGATCAATATGGCGCAGGTGATCGCGAAGCGAGCCGAGGTGGTGCAGCGAATCCTGCGGCCTTTTTTCGACACGGTGATGCAACCACCAATCCCGGGGTTGCCGATGATCGCCGATTTCCGCGCGGGGGACCCGCAAGAGCCGGCCCTGCCGGGCCTCGTCGACGCGTTGCAGCGCTGCAGCATTCCCACCTCGACCGACTGGTTCGCCTACCGTCTCACGCACGAGCCCGCGCGCCGAGCTGCGGCGGCCTCGCTCACCTCCGAACTGGGCATCGAGTTCTCGGCCGAGGATGTGTTCCTCACGCGCGGTGCCTCTGGAGCTATCGCACTCGCTCTCCACACGGTGATCGACCCCGGTGACGAGGTCGTCTTTCTGAGCCCTCCGTGGTTCTTCTACGAGGCAATGATCCATACCAGCGGCGCCACGCCTGTCCGCGTCCGGCTGGAACCTCCGGCCTTCGACCTCGACGTCGCCGCCATCGTGTCGGTGCTGGGACCACGCACTCGCGCCGTCATCATCAACACCCCGCACAACCCCACCGGGCGGATCTACTCCGCGGCCGCGCTAAAGCGTTTAGCGCAGGGACTGGCCGAAGCAGGTGAGCAGTACGGGCGTCCTATTTGGCTGATTTCCGACGAAGCGTATTGCCGCATTCTCTTCGACAATCGCAGCTTCATCAGTCCCGGCTTGTATCACCCGTATTCGATTCTCGCCCGCACATACACCAAGAGTGCGCTGGCACCCGGCCAACGACTCGGCTTCCTGGCTCTGGCGCCTGGCCTCCCCGAGGCTGAGATCATGCGCAAAGTACTGCCCCGCGTTATCTATTCTTCAGGGCTGGCCATGCCCGACGCAGTCATGCAGTACGCCATGCCCGACATCGACGGTCTGCTCATCGACATGGCCGCGCTGCAGCGCCGTCGCGACGACATGGTCGCGGTATTGCGCGAGCAGGGCTATGAGGTGCACAGCCCTGAGGCGACCTTCTACCTGATGCCGCGGGCGCCAATGGACGATGACCGCACCTTCTGCGCGCTTCTCGCCGAGCAGGGGGTTGCCGTCCTCCCCGGCCGTGTCATCGAATTGCCGGGTTACTTCCGCATCTCCCTGACGGTGCCCGATGAGACAGCGGAACGGTCGCTTCCGATCTTTGCGCGCGCCATCGAACAAGCCCGGTCGATCGTGCGCCGCCAACCGTGAACGCGCGCAGCCAGGGGGAGCAGATTGCGCAGCGGCTCAGGCTGGAGCCGCTGCCCGGGGAAGGCGGCCTGTTTCGCCGCACCTACCGCGACGCGTACAGCTCGGTGATCTACTTCATGGTGCTCGCCCCGGACTTCTCAGCACTGCATGTGTTGGACAGCGCGGAGATCTACCACTGGTATGCCGGGTCGCCGCTGCGGATGCTGCTGCTACACCCGGACGGCCAAATCGAGCAGCCGATCCTCGGACCTGACATCGCCGGCGGAGCAACACCGCAGTGCGTCGTTTCCGCCGGGGTGTGGCAGGGATCCAGCACACTCGGCGAGTGGACCTTGACGGGTACCACTATGGCCCCGCCGTTCGAGTGGTCAGCGCTGCGTCTTGGCCGGCGCGCCGAGTTGATCGCCGGCTGGCCGGAGGCCGCGACCCAGATCCGTGCCCTCACCCGCTAAGTCGATCGGGCCACCGCGAGGCCTGGCGACGGGGAGACCAGCACACCGGCGGACTCGACGTGACGACTTGTTCGCTGGTCCGGTTGCCCGACCGGGACACTGTGCCGGCAAGCCTTCGCCGCCACGGCAGCTCGTGCGCTGCTCCCGAGGCGAGATCGGGAGGCTGAGCGCGCCTGCACGATCCAGGCGACGGCGGGAGCCGACTCCAAAACAAGGAACGCGGCCAGCACGACAAGGTAGGGGGAGCCACGCATCAGGCCCAGGACACCGAGGACGGCGCCGCCTGCTCCGCGCAGGGTGTGACCGATCGCCCAGACCAGGCCGGGACCGGATCGGGCCATCCAGTGACCGGCGAGGAAGTACAGGCCGATGCCGACCGCGCCGGACACGGCCAACATCGTGGAAACCTGGGCCTCCATCACGGTCACGCTGCCCAACAGCTGGGCGACCACCGGGACGCCGAACAGCGACAGCAGCAACGTCCGCCACGGCACGGCAGTGTCGGACGGCCCGAGCGCCGCAGTGAGATCAATCTCTGGTTTGCGTATTCGCTGGGCCGCATAACGACTCGCTGCCCACACCAGCACGCCTAGCACACCGATAACGAGTCCGCCAATCGCGAACTGGGCATGTAATCCCGTTTTCTGCGTCGCCATCACGCCCAGTAGCAAACCGCCTACAATTTTGCCCAGATCCAAGTTGAGCTGCAGCCACGTCAATTGCCGAGACTGCATCCCAGCGGGCAGCTCGGCGCCCAAGACGAACGTGGGAGCCGCGACCGTCACCGCCGCGGCACCGATGCCCATCACGGCGATAGCCAGCACGATCGACACCGAGTCACCCGGCGATAGCGCCAGCATCACCAACCCCGCAGCCATCCCGAGCATGCCGACTACCTGCGCAGATCGGTGTGCCCGGCGCCGACCCGCGAGCCGGCCGATCCAGGGACCGAGCAGCGCGAACAGCCCTGCCATCGCCATCGCCACCCAGACGTCGGTGGCGCTGCCGCCGGTGGAGAGCACGTAGGACGGCAGCAGCACGGGCAGTAAGCAGTTGAACGCCAGTCCCAGTGCCAGGTTCGAGGTCATCCACAATTCGAACGGCCGAGCTGTGCTATCGATGATGGAAACCCCCTCGGCCATGGTGTGAACATTACCTCAGCTCGGGAACGATCTCGAAAGGATTGCGAGTGGGTACGCCCATATTGTTACCTGCATTGCATCATCCCACTGATGCTGTCGCGTTGCGATTCGGGCAGCATTCGGTGACCTATCGAGAACTGCCAGTGGTGGCAGCGGCGCTTGCCAGGCGATTGTCCGGGGCCACCCGTGTGGCGATCTGGGCTACACCGCAGCTGGAGACGTGCCTGGCGGTAGTGGCAGCGCTGATGGCCGGAGTGCCCGCGGTACCGATCAACCCTCGGCTCGGTAGCCGCGAGGTGCGCCATGTTGTCTCCGACGCGGGCCCCGACCTGGTCGTCGCCACCCGCGAAGCTGCGCTGCCGGATTCGCTGCGCGCACTACCGCGGGTCGACGTCGACCTGCGGGCGGCAGCTGATTCACTGCCACCCGAGCCGGATCCCGAGTCGCCGGCGCTGATCATCTACACCTCGGGCACCACCGGTCCGCCCAAGGGCGTGGTGTTGCCGCGGCGAGCGCTCGTCGCCGACCTGGACGCGCTGGCCGCAGCTTGGCGATGGAGCGCCCAGGACGTACTGGTGCATGCGTTGCCGCTGTTTCACGTGCATGGCCTGGTGCTCGGCGTGCTGGGGCCGCTGCGGGTCGGTGGCGCGCTGCATCACCTCGGTTCATTCTCGGTCGCCGGGGTGGCCGGGGAACTGGCCGGTGCCGCGACGATGTTGTTCGCGGTGCCGACGATGTATCACCGGTTGGCGGACGCGGCTGAGCGGGATCCCCAGGTGGCCGCGGCGTTGGGAGGCGCCCGGCTGCTTGTCTCGGGCTCCGCTGCGCTGTCCGTGCGCGATCACGACCGGATCGTGGCGGTGACCGGGCAGCACGTGGTCCAGCGATACGGGATGACCGAGTCACTGATCACGTGCGCGGTGCGGGCGGACGGACCGCGCCGGGCGGCTACCGTCGGGCCGCCGTTGGAGCAGGTGGCGCTGCGGCTGGTCGACGACCACGGCGAAATCCTCGAGGTCTGGGACGACGAGACTGTCGGGGAGATCGAAGTCGCCGGGCCGACGCTGTTTCAGGGCTATCTCAACCGGCCCGACGCCACCGCTGAGGTGATGCACGACGGCTGGTTGCGTACCGGAGACCTCGCCACCCGCGGCGCGGATGGCTATCTACGGCTGGTCGGGCGCCGCAGCACGGACCTGATCTCCAGCGGTGGGTACAAGATCGGCGCGGGGGAGGTCGAGAACGCATTGCTGGAGCACCCTGGGGTGATCGAAGCGGCCGTCACCGGAGAGCCCGATCCCGACCTCGGGGAGCGGGTGGTGGCCTGGGTGGTCACCCGCAGCGATCCACCGCCCGCCGCAGCGGAACTCGCGACCTACGTCGCCGGCCTGATCGCGCCGCACAAGCGACCGCGGGTGGTGCACTTCGTCGCTGCGTTACCCCGCAACGATATGGGCAAGATCTGCAAAAACGAGCTGGTCAACACTCCTCGGTTGGACACCCGGAAGTCCCAGTAGGGTATTCGCTCGGTGCGGACATGGGGGTCGGGAGTGGGCGCAGCGCGGGCGGTTGGGTTGCTGCTCGGCGTCGCCGCCGACGCCGCGTTCGGCGATCCCCGTCGCTATCACCCGGTCGCCGCCTTCGGCTGGCTGGCCGGCAGTGCCGAACGCGCCTGTTATGCCGAGCACGAGCTGGCCGGCGTGCTCTACACCGGCGCTCTGGTCGGTGTTGCCGCGGCGGCCGGCGGCCTGCTGGAACGGGCCGGTCGCGGGCGTGCTGTCCGGCAAACGGCCGCCACCGCGCTGGCCACCTGGGTAGCGCTGGGTGCGACCTCGCTGGCTGAGGAAGGTGCGGCGATGGCCCGGGCGCTGGACGCCGGGGACCTCGACAGCGCCCGGTCCCGGCTAGGTCATCTGTGCGGCCGGGATCCGGCCGCTCTCGATCTGGCCGGGGTGGCCAGGGCAAGTGTGGAGTCGATCGCCGAGAACACCTCCGATGCCGTTGTCGCTCCGCTGATCTGGGGTGCGGTTGCCGGAGCGCCCGGGTTGCTCGGCTACCGCGCGGTGAACACCCTGGATGCGATGGTCGGCTACCGCTCGCCGCGGTACCGGCGCTTCGGTTGGGCTGCGGCGCGGCTGGATGACGTGGCCAACCTGCTGCCGTCCCGAGCCACTGCTGGACTGACCACCCTGTGCGCGCCACTGGTGGGCGGTTCGGCCCGCGGTGCGTGGGAGGTCTGGCGCCGTGACGCGGCCGCGCATCCCAGCCCCAACGCCGGGCAGGTCGAAGCGGCGTTCGCCGGGGCGCTGGAAGTGCGGTTGGGGGGCCGTACCTGCTACCCGCATGGCATCGAACAGCGGCCGGTCATGGGCCATGGTCGCATTCCCGACGCCGGCGACCTCACCCGCGGAGTCGAGTTGTCGCGGGTGATCGGCCTAGCGGCCGCAGCGCTGGCCGCCCTGGTGAGTGGTCTCCGGTGCTAGCGCCCGGATGTATTCACAACCCAGCCGCGCTGGGCGACTGCTGCAAGGTATCGCCGGCATCCGGTGACAAGCTATCCTCACGGCGACGTTCGGTCGCTTCCCGCCACGCGAAGTAGATCAGCCCGAGCGGGGCCATCGTGCCAAAAGCGATCCACTGCAGTGCGTAGGCGAACGAGGGCCCGGGGTCGAGTTGCGGCAGCGGCAGCGCGGACAGCACCCCGGGGGAGCCGTCCATCAACTGCAGGTAGCCCGGTGCCAGTGGCACGCCGGTGGCCGCACTCACGGTACGGCTACTGACCGCATACACCTGGCGGTGACCGTCCTGCTGCACGACCGTGCCGCCCTGCGGGTCCTGCTCATCGGCTCGGAGTCGGCCGGTCACGGAGACTTCGCCGGCCGGCACCGGCGGGTAACTCGGAATCCGCACACCCTCTGCCGGGCGTAGATAACCCCGGTCCACCAGCAGGTTCGATCCGTCGGCCAGCTGCATCGGCACCACGACCTCGTAGGCCGGCTCACCCTGCACGGTACGCAGCCGAACGACCATCTCAGCGCGGGGCAGGTAGTGCCCGCTGACCTGGACCGGCCGCCACTCGGTGGCCTGACCGGGCTCAGCGTGGCTGGCCAGCACGTCACGCAACGGACGTGGTGGTGTGCCGAACGACGACTCGATGGCGGTGTTGCGGTCCGCGCGTTCGGCCGCGCGACGGAACTGCCACGGCGCCAGCAGGGTGAACGCCGCGATGGTGAAGCAGATCACCCCTGCTATCAGCGCCAGCCAGCCCGGGCGCAGCAGGAAACGCCACCGCATGCCACCACGGTAGCCGGTACTACCGGCACGCCGCCCGGGCGGCGGCTGCCGCGCGGATGCCGTAGCCACCACCGAATAGCACCGCGTGCACCAGCAGCGGAAATAGCTGGTGCACCGCCACTCGCTGTCGCCAGCCGGGGGCCAGCGGGGCGACGTCGGTGTAACCGGCGAGCAACCGCTCCAAGTTCGGACAGCCGAACAGTGCCAGCATCGCCAGATCGGTTTCCCGGTGCCCGCCGTGCGCGGCCGGATCCAGCAGCCACGCCCGCCCGTCGGCCCCAGCATGCACATTGCCCGACCACAGATCGCCATGCAGGCGGGCCGGGGGCTCGTCCGGTCCGGCGAGTTCCTCGATCCGCTCGCAGGCCCGGTGCACAGCGCGGGCCCCGGCTGCGTCCACCGCGCCACGGTCGACTGCGGTGCGCAGGTAGGGCAGCACCCGGTGTTCGGCATACCACTGCGGCCACCGAGTCCCGGCGATATTGGCCATCGGGGCGGCGCCGATCCACGCTTGTTGTGGTCCTCCTGGGGGCGCGGCGCCGAAGGTTGGCGCGCCCGCGAGGTGCAGCGCGGCCAACTCGCGGCCCAGCCACTCGGACCCGGCACCATCCGTCCGTCCAGCTGGTACGAATTCGGTGATCAGCCAGTGGTCGTCATGTCCATACACCTGAGGCACCGGAGGACCACCGGGAACGTGTAGCCAGCGCAGCCCTGCCGCCTCAGCTAGCACCTGTCCGGTTTGTCCCCGCTTGGCCACCAGGGTGCACCCGTCGCCCAGCTCGACGAGCCAGATGGCGCCTCGAGGCGTCGCAGTGCGCACCCGCTGGCCGGTGATGGCAGCGACGGCGTCGGCCGGGGAGCTCACAGCCGCGCTCGCACCCACGCCACCAGCCCGGGCATCGCGGCGCGCACCATGTGCAGCACCTCGTCGAAACCGGGTTCATCGCCGAAGTACGGGTCTGGCACGTCGAGGTCCCGCCCGGCGGCCCGGTCGAACGATCGCAGTAACACCACCCGTTCCGGGTCGCGGATCATCCGGCGCAGCGCGGTGAAATGACCATGGTCCAGGGCCACCAGCAAGTCGGCGGACAGATGCTGGGCGCCGAGTTGGGCGGCGGTATGCGCGCAGTCGTACCCAGCCCGGCGCAACGATTCGGCGGCCCGCGGGTCGGCGGGGTCACCGACGTGCCAGGGGCCGGTTCCGGCGCTGCTCACCTGCACCCGATCCGCCAGACCTTCCCGGCGCAGTATGTCGGCGAAGACCACCGCAGCCATCGGGGAGCGGCAGATGTTCCCGGTGCAGACGAAGACGACAGACAGATTCTTTTGCGTGCAGCTCACCTACCCAGTCTGAACCGTCACCTTGGCGTCTGTGGTTCTACTCTGAGTGGCAGCCCGGCCCTGAGCGCCGTGCTCATCCCGCGGCTACGCCCGTGTTTCCGCTGGGCGGGATGTTGGTCGGCCATGATGTGTGCACTGGGGCAAGCGTGGCCCGCGAGCGCTGACGCGCGCTAGCGTTGATGTCCACATGGATCAGCTGCTGCGTCATCACGGTGATGTCGACGCCGCGCCGGGTCTGCTCGACTTCGCGGTGAACGTGCGGGCCAGCCGGCCTCCGGCGTGGTTGCGTGCTCGGCTGGCCGCGGCGTTGGACGGGTTGGGCGCCTACCCCTCGGCTGCGCAGGACGCCGCTGCCCGGGCTGCGGTGGCCGCCCGGCATGGGCGCGATCCTGCTGAGGTGCTCGTGCTCAGCGGGGTCGCGGAGGGCTTCGCCCTGCTGCCCGCGCTGGCACCCCGATCGGCCGCCGTGGTGCACCCGTCGTTCACCGAACCCGAAGTGACCCTGCGCAGGGCCGGCATACCGGTCCGGCGGGTGCTCACCGACATCGCGTTTCGGTTGAAGCCGAAGCGGATTCCCAGCGAGGCCGACCTCGTCGTGTTCGGCAATCCCACCAACCCGACGTCGGTGCTGCATCCGGCCGAGGTCGTGCGGGCGCTGGCCCGGCCCGGCCGGGTGCTCGTGGTGGACGAGGCTTTCGCCGATGCAGTGCCCGGCGAACAGCAATCGTTGGCTACCGATCGCGAGACCCGGGGTCTGCTGGTGTTTCGCAGTCTCACCAAGACGTGGGCCCTGCCAGGGCTGCGGGCCGGCTACGCGCTGGGCGCCCCGGAGCTGCTGGCCCGGCTGGCCGCACCGCGCCCGCCGTGGCCGGTGAGCACGCTGGTGCTCGAGGCGGTGCGGGCGTGCAGTGCCCCGGCCGCGGTCGCCGAGGCCGCTGCCGCGGCGGTCCAGATCACCCAGCATCGGGAGTGGATGGCGAACCGGCTGGCCGAGTTGCCCGGCGTCGCGGTGCACCAGCCGGCCGCGGCGCCTTTCCTGCTGTTGCGGGTGCCAGACGGACCGCGCATCCGGGCCGCGCTTGCCGATGCCGGTATCGCGGTACGGCGCGGTGACACGTTCCCCGGTCTGACCCCCGACCATCTACGGGTGGCAGTCCGGCATCCGCAGCTGGCCGGTGCGCTGATCGACGGCCTGCGCCTAGCGCTGGCGGCATCATGACTGCGACCGTGCGTGACGTGGTCGCTGCGCTGGAGGCGGCCTACCCCCCGGCGCTCGCGGAGAGCTGGGACGCCGCCGGGCTGGTCTGCGGCGATCCGGCCGAGCCGGTGCACCGCGTGCTGGTTGCGGTCGACCCGGTTGCCGAGACCGTTGCCGAGGCGCTGGAGCACGATGCCCAACTACTGGTCACCCATCATCCGCTGCTGCTGCGCGGGGTGCACGGGGTGCCCGCCGACGACCCGAAAGGCAGTCTGGTGCACCGGCTGGTTCGCGCTGGGGTGGGGCTGTTCTGCGCGCACACCAACGCCGACGCGGCCGACCCGGGAGTATCCGACGCGCTGGCCCGCGTGCTGGGACTGCGCGTCACCGGTGTGCTCGATCCTCGTGAGGGAAACTCACGCACCGGGCTGGGGCGGATCTGCGAGCTGTCCCAACCCGAGTCCTTGTGGGCGTTCACCGATCGGGTGCGTGCCGCGCTGCCCGAGACGGCGTGGGGGGTGCGGGCCGGTGGCGATCCACAGCGCACGGTGACCACGGTGGCGGTGTGCGGCGGTGCCGGAGACTCGCTACTCGGCGCAGCCGGCGCCGCTGGCGTCGATGCGTTCCTCACCGCCGATCTGCGGCACCACCCGGCGTCCGAACACCTGGCCGCCGGGGGTCCGGCGCTGGTGGACGTTGCTCACTGGGCTAGCGAGCACCCGTGGTGCGAGCAGGCCGCGACAATGCTCAGTGTGGCGCTCGGCGGTACGGTCGACGTTCATGTCTCGCATCGCCGCACCGATCCCTGGACGATCGGCTCGGCACAGCCACCTGGGAGGATCCCGCGGTGAACGCCGATTCCGCCGCACAACGCCGGCTGCTCGACCTGGCCGCGGTGGACGCCGAGCTGACCCGCGCCGCCCACCGTCGCCGGTCGCTGCCCGAGCTGGCCGAAGTCGAGCAGGCCGACCAGAGCTTACGAGCCGGCCGCGATTCGTTGATCACCGCGCAGACGGCCGCATCCGATCTGGACCGCGATATCCGCAAGCTGGAGGCGGAGATCGACCAGGTGCGGGCCAGAGGGGAACGGGATCGCGGCTTGCTGGATTCGGGATCGATCTCCTCCGGCAAGCAGCTGGAAGATCTGCAACATGAGTTGGCCACGCTGCGACGCCGGCAAACCGTGCTGGAGGACGATCTGCTCGAGGTGATGGAGCGGCGCGAGGCCGTCGACTCCGAGCTGGAGCGGGGCAGTACCGCGCTGGCCGACCTCGAACAGCGCCACCTCGATGCCATCCGCCGCCGGGATGAAGCGCTGGCGGATCTTGACTCCACCGAGCAGCGCCGTACCCGCGAGCGACAGACCATCATCGGTGAGCTGCCCACCGAACTGGTCGCGCTTTACGAGCGGATCCGGGCCCGCCACGGTACCGGCGCGGCGTTGCTGCGGGAGGGCCGTTGCGGCGCCTGCCAGCTGGAGCTGGATCGCACCGCGGTCGGGCACCTCCGGGAGGCGGCCCCCGATCAGGTGGTGCGCTGCGAGGAGTGCGGCGTCGTGCTTGTGCGTACCGCGGAGTCCGGCCTGTGATGCGGCGAGTGATCGTCGAGGCGGACGGCGGTTCCCGTGGCAACCCAGGACCAGCTGGCTACGGAGCGGTGGTTCGGGATGCCGACACCGGGGAGTTACTCACCGAAACCTCCGGGGGGCTGGGCAGCACCACCAACAATGTCGCGGAGTATTCAGGCCTCATCGCGGGGCTCCGGGCCGCGGTGAAGGAAGGCGCCGCCGCCGCCGAGGTGCGGATGGATTCCAAGCTGGTCGTGGAGCAGATGAGCGGCCGCTGGCAGATCAAACAACCGCATCTGCGCCCGCTGGCCAGTGAGGCGGCCGGGCTGGCCCGTGAGCTCGGCGACGTCACCTACACCTGGATACCGCGGGCCCGTAACGCACATGCCGACCGGTTGGCCAACGAGGCGATGGACGCCCAGGCCGGCGTCGCCCGCAAGCCCGTTGACGCCAGCGCGTCACCGCCCCGGTGGACCGGTACCATCGGCTCGCCGACCCGGCTGCTGATGCTGCGGCACGGGCAGACGGAGCTTTCCGCGCAGGGTCGTTACTCGGGGCACGCAGACCCTCCGCTGACCGAGTTGGGTGAACGCCAAGCCGCCGCGGCCGCCGCTCGGCTGGCTAGTGCCGACGGTGTCGCCGCGGTCGTCAGCTCGCCGATGCTGCGGGCGCGGCAAACCGCTGAGCCTGTCGCCGCCGCGCTGGGCGTGCCGCTGCGCGTCCACGACGGACTGGCCGAAGCTGATTTCGGAGCCTGGGACGGACTGACCTTCGCTGAGGCCAGCGCTCGCGATCCGGAGCTGCACACCAGGTGGCTCACCGACGCCTCGGTGGCGCCACCGAATGGCGAGAGTATGGATGCGGTCCATCGGCGGGTGCGCCGGGTGCGTGACCAGCTGATCGCCGAGCACTGCGCCGCCACCCTGGTCGTGGTCAGCCACGTGACGCCGATCAAGTCGCTGTTGCGGATGGCGCTGGAGGCCGGGCCATCGCTGTTGCACCGCCTGCACCTGGACATCGCATCGCTGTCGGTGGCGGAGTTCTATCCCGACGGCCCCGCCATCGTCAGGCTGGTCAACGACACCTCCTACCTCCCCTAGCCGGCGTGTCGTGCCCCAGCGCCCCGCGTGTCGTGCCCCAGTGCCCGCTGTGTCGCGCTCCGGTGTCCGGTGGTCACGTCACGAACAGGTAGATCGACACCGCTAAGCCGACCACTACCACCGCTACCCGCAACGTTGCCGCAGACAGCCGGCCAGCGAGCTTCGCGCCGAGGTAGCCCCCGACCAGAGTGGCTGGTGCGAGTAATGCGACGGCCAGCCAGTCCACCGGCGCGCCGAGCGCGAACACCACCAGGCTGACCACGCTGATGATCAGCGACAGGATGCCCTTGACGGCATTGAGCCTGCGCAGATCGTCATGCGCGGCCAGCGCCAGCACGGCGATCAAGACAACTCCCAGTGCGCCGCCGAAGTAGCCACCGTAGACGGCGGCGATGAACACCGCAGGTAGCAATACCCCGCGACGGTCCGGAAGACCGGGTTCGGGCTCGCCCATCCATCTGGCGAGCCACGGTTGTACTCCGAGTAGCAGGCTGGCCAGTGCCACCAGGGCGGGTACCACCGCATCGAACACCTTGGCGGGCAATACGAGCAGCAAGAGGCTGCCCGCCAGCGAGCCCAGCACGGCGACGCCGGTGGTCGACAGCACCCTGCCCCGCTGCCCACTGAGCTCCCGGCGGCTGCCCAGCGCGAAGCCCACATAGCCGGGGCACTGCGCCACGGAGTTCGTGACGTTCGCCGCAAGAGGGGGAAAGCCAACGGCGAGCAGCGCCGGAAACAGCAGCAGCGAGCCACCGCCGGCCAGCGCGTTGACCATGCCCGACACGATGCCCACGACAACCAGCAGGGCAAAGTGGACGGGCACGACACGCCACGCTAGCGCCAGAGGTGCTCGCGCGGCTCTCGGCAGGCTCCTGCCGAGCCGGGGTGCTTGACGAGATCACCACCGAGAGTGGTCGCCGGGATTGCCCGGCCCGCAGGGCCGAGTCGCCACGCCGACCCGGCCTCGGACGATCTATGCTTGGTGCCGCGGACGAGTTGGCCGGGCGGTCGCGTCGGGCCCGTCAGGCGGGCCTGTCGAGGAAAGTCCGGACTCCTCAGGGCAGGGTGGTTGCTAACGGCAACCCGGGGTGACCCGCGGGACAGTGCCACAGAAAACAAACCGCCTCGCCCCATGAGATCGACGGGGCCGGGGTAAGGGTGAAACGGTGGTGTAAGAGACCACCAGCATCCCGGGTGACCGGGATGGCTCGGTAAACCCCACCTGGAGCAAGGCCAAAAGGCGCGCCGCCTCCGGCGCGCTGCGCAGGCGATTGAGGGTGGCCCGCCCGATGCCTGCGGGTAGGCCGCTAGAGCCTGCCGGCGACGGCAGGCCGAGATGGATGACCGCCGGCCGAGAAGCCGCGAGGCGCCCGGTGTACAGGATCCGGCTTACAGGCCAGCTCGTCCGCGCCAGTCTGATGACCCGGGGTTTCACACTCCTTCGGCCCGGCACGGCACCTTCGGTGAATAACTGCGAGCACATCAGCGTGCATACAACCACAAGCGCCAACATCAACTGTTTCATAGGGGCTTATGGATGCTTGTGCACCTAATGACTGGCCGGACGCGATCACTGGCTCGGGTTTCAACCCCAAGACAGTCGCCCGGCGAACTACTGACCTACCGACCGGCCGCGCATTCGCACGCAGGTGCCGTGATCCGTGCCGTTAATGGCAAGCTCCGCCACCGATGCCTCCATCAGGAGAATGCCACGCCGGCGATCCTCCGGCTGCTCGGGAGCCGGCCGCCAGCGACCGCGATCGCGAATGGTCAGCTCGGCGGTTCGGGCACCACCCGAGTTCACGGTGATGCGACCGGCGATCTCGATGTCGCCCGGCGCTGCGTGCAGGTAGGCATGATCCACGACGTTCGATGCGGCCTCACTGATGGCCAGTACCAGGTCCTCGATCTCAGCATCAGGCCACCGATGCGTTATGAGCCACTGGCGCAACCGTTCCCGGATCAACGACAGCGCTGCCGGTTGCGCAGCCAGCGTCAGCTGGAACGCGGGTGAAGGCTGTGTCCGGGGTCTTTCGTGATCGGCTGGCTCAGGATCAGCGTGCGAGGGCGGCTGGTGATGGTCACATGGTGGCGGTGGCATCGTGGCCTCAGGGTGCCCTATCCGGTGCCGGTTCGCTCACTGAGGCAGCGCCTCGTCGACCGAGTAGTACAGCGCTATTACCTCATCCAGCCCAGTTATCTGCAACGGGCGGATCACGGCGCGGGTCTGGTCGACAACCACCCGCAGCGGCTCGTGGCCCCGCTCTGCCTTCGCTGCGGCCTCAGTCAACGCCGCCAAGCCGTGAGATCCCAGAAACGTCACTTCAGTCAGGTCGACGACCACGGGCCGCCCTGCGGCGTCTATCAGTGCCTCGTCGACCGCCGCTCGAAGCCGCCCGACTGTGAGGACGTCCACCTCGCCGTCCGCGAACACAACGATCGCAGCCGGCTCACGGCGCACCTCGATGTGTAAAAGCTGCTCAGCGGCGGGCTCATTGCGCGACTGCTCGGCCACCGAGGCACAGTACCTCGCCAACCGGCCGGGCTGACTCCAGCAACTACCAGGGGCCCGAGTCGCCTAGTCCTTGTCGACGGTGGCGTCCTGAGACCGGCGAGCCGCGGTCGCGGTCAATCTCGACAACTCTTCGGCCATCGTGATCGTGTGACAGAAGGTATCGATCGATATCTCTTTGTCCCCTAAGTCCATGAGTGCCTGAACCGTCACCGGGTCACGCATCGCGATCCCGAGATCTTCGGCCCAGTCCATCGCCGAGCGAGGATCGGTCATGCTGGCCATCATCTGGGCCCGCTCGGTGTCCGTTCGAGTCGCTTTCACCGTCTGCTGGGCGGTCCGGATCGGGGCCGGGAGGGGGAAATTGTCGACAATGCGAAGGTGGGTGGAGTCGGTGCCCAGCCGGCGACCGAGAGCATCCCTGATGCTCGCGCGCGCCTCGGGCACGCTGGGGCACAGGATGTGAACATCCGGTTCTTCGGCGATCCGCACCGCCCATGCGTCCCCGTCCCGTTCGTACACTGCGGTGTAGGTCTCGCTCACTGCGACCAGTCCCTCCCATTGCTCGGCGCCAGGACCGCACTATCACACGGCCCAGCCGACACCACGCAGACTACTCGGACGCTACCGCTTGCCCAAGGCACTGCGCGTACTGCTAGCCAAGAGCCGCACCAATTGAATGGCTGGCTTGGGTTGGGCCAACCGGGCGGTTCACTGGATGTATCCAGCGGGTCGCCGGCCGGCCCCTGAAGCCACGCCCGGGCGCAACCATGGCACTGACCGTGTTCGACTGACTGCATGGCGTACTTGCCGGGCGCTCTCGAGACACATGTCCGCTTTGTGGTTCCGCTGTCCGGGTGACCACTGGGCGTGGCGAGCCGGATACTGTCAGGCAACCCTGGCATGGTCTACTCACTACCCGCCGGGCGGCCGCTCGGCGCTGAACCATGATCAAACCCCCAGGGGGGTTGAGATGACTGCGTTGACCCTGGTCGCGCAAGGCGCCGAACTGAACACGCACAACCTGCGCACCTGGATGCTGGACAACGTCGTGCCGCTGCTGCTGTTGGCGGTGGCGGTATTGCTGCTGTGGCTCGGCGGCGGCAAGGGAGACAACGCCGGCGTCATGCGGCGACTCGGGGGTGTGATCATCGCATTGGGTGTCATCGGGCTGGCCGTGTCCGGAACAGGAGTGAACCTCGGCACGTGGATCGCCGGCCTGTTCAGCGGTTGAGCCGGGGGGTGACGCGACCTTGCGGATCCGCACTGATGACGACGTCTATCGAGTAGACGCGGTATGGCTCGGCCCGCCCAGGGCGACATTTCCCTGGCGGGCGCGGTATGTGGCGTGGGGCGTCGGCACGGTGATGTTTCTCGTCGTTCTCGGCGTCGAGCGGCAGTTGGGCATCGGTTTCAGTTTCTTTTCGACGGGCTGGGGACTACTGATCACGATCGCGCTCACCAGGTTGATCGGCTCCCGGATCAGCCACGAACGGCCGTTGACCGCGGTCGCGCTGATGTGGCTACGCGAACTCACCGCGCCGAGGAAGCAGACAGCGGTCCGTGGGGGCGCGGCCAGCGCAGCCCGGATCCGGGTCGAACGTCACCGCCCCCGGCCCGGCCAACGATCGGACCGTCGCTGGGGCCGTGACCAGGGCCGAGGCAGGAAGGAGCGCACGGGTGTTCGGGCTCCGACGTCCTGCCAGCAGCAGTGACGGCGACCAGCACGCAGCGCGGGACCGCGGGTATTCGATACCCGCCATGCCGGATGCTCGCGGTGGTTCCAACCGGCGCGGGCACAAACTCCCCGGCGAGGCTGCTGCCCCCCACTACACCCCGTCCATCGCGCTGCGCTCCATCGACGGCCACCTGGTGCGCAACGGGCAGGAGGTCTACGCCTGGTACCGGCTGGCCTCGCAGCGCTGGTCGTTCCGATCGGATGCGCAACGCCAGGACCTGATCCACGCCATCGCCGGCCAGTACGCCGAGTTGCAGGGCCGGTGGTTGCACCTGCGGGTTACCGCTCGCCCGTACCCGATCCGGATGTGGGCTGAAGCGCATGTGCGCAACGCGGTGGGGCGGCTGCCCGACAGTCCCGGCGCGCTGTCCTTCGACGACTACATGATCGGTGAGCAGCAGCAGCTGCTGGGTCATTCGATGGCCGAGAAAGAGGTCTATCTCGGCGTCCAGGTGCAGACCCGCTCCATGATGGATCGGGTCGTGGAACGGGCCGCGCCGGTGCTGCGGCGGGTGTTCCCTACCGCCGTGGACGCTGAACTGGTCGCAATCGACGCCGAGGTCGAGCACCTCGACGGGGTGATCAGCGTCGCCGGCCTGGAGGGCAGGCCGGTGACCGCGGGCGAGATGTCCTGGCTGATGCACCGATCGTGCTCGCTGGGCTTGCCCGCTCCGCGCAACCTCCCTTCGGTGCCCAACGCAAGCTGGGAGCCCGAAGATCTGGCCAGCTTCACCGATGCCGCGGATTTCCACACCGAGCCCTACGCGCCCACGCTCACCGTTCGCGGTCGTACCGGGTCCAACGCCGGGACTGTCCGGCACGTCGTGGTGCTCACCGTGGGCCAGATGCACGGGTTGCAGATCCCGGAGATCGACGACCCGTGGATGCAGCGTTCGGATCGCCTGCCGACCGGCGTGGAATGGTCGGCGCGGATCTACGTGCGCCGACCCGAAGAGGTCTCAGGGGAGCTTGCTCGACAGATGAACAAGGTGCGGTCGCAGGTGCGGCACTACACCGACGAGCACGACCTGGAACCCCCGCAGAGCCTGGTCCGGCAGGCCAGCCGGGTGCTGGAAATCGACGACGAGATGACCTCGGGGTTCACCGCGCTGGGCACCCGGGTGCGATCGTGGTGGCGGGTCGCGGTGTCAGCTCCTACCGAGCGCGATGTGCTGCGGCTGGCGCAGCAGCTTTTGGACCTCTACAAACCCAAGATCGCCATCGAGCATCCGGAGGGGCAGTACGCGCTGGCCCGCGAGTTCATCCCCGGGGAGCCGTTGTCCTCGAGTGCCTACCTGCGCCGCGGTTCGGTGATCTGGGCGGCCTCCGCAGTACCCACCGCCACCGCGGAGGTGGGGGATCGGCGCGGGATCCTGATCGGCGAGACGTGTACCGCTACCCGGCGCCCGGTCGCCTGGGACCCGTGGATGGCCCAGGAGATCAGAGACTCCTCCGGGCTGACCGCGCTGGTCGCCGGCCTCGGCGGCGGCAAATCCTTTCTCGGTGGCGGCATCGTGTACAAGACGCTGCGTTCCGGGGCGTACTGGACACTGCTGGATCCCTCGGGCCCGCTGGCCAAGCTGTGCGAGCTACCCGAGCTGCGGCCCTACGCCCGGCCGATCAACCTGCTCAACGCCCAACCCGGCATCCTCAACCCGTACCGGGTGGTCGCCGAGCCCGAGCTGGCGCATTTCCTCGACGAGGATGACCCGGATCGGGCCTGGCGGCGGGAGAAGGCGCTGACCGCCGCCACCCGGCGCCGGTTGGTGCTCGACGTGCTCACTGGGGTGCTGCCCTTCGAGGTGGCCCGGATGGCCAAGACCCGCATCGTGCTGCTGCGGGCGGTTCGCGCGGTGGGTGGGCGGCCGGACGCGCACCCGGGGCAGGTCTTCGACATGTTGCGCCGGGATCCCACCGAGCACCGCGAGCACGCGATCGTCGTCGCCGATTTCCTCGATGAGATGCGCGAGCGCATGTCGTTGCTCATCCCGGAGAAGGATGCCGACCCGTACACCGAGGTGCGCGACGACCGGCTCACCGTGCTCACCATGTCCGGTCTGACCCTGCCCAAGGACAACATCGGCCGGGAGCATTGGACCGATGCCGAATCGCTCGGCGTTGAGTTGCTCAATCTCGCGGCCTGGCTGACCCAGCGGTCGATCTACGAGCGTCCCCGAGACCAGCGCAAAGGAGTCTGGATCGACGAGGCGTTCTTCCTGTCGGAGGTTCCGACCGGCCGGGTGTTGATGAACCGATTCGCGCGGGACTCCCGCAAGTGGAACGTGCGGGTTCTGCTGTCCTCACAGATCCCGGCCGACTTCCTCAAGATCCAGGGCTTCGTGTCGCTGCTGGATTCGGTGTTCGTGGGCAGGCTGGACGACGGCCCTGCGCAGTCCGATGCGTTGCGCCTGCTCAAGGTGCCGGTGGGAGCGGGCTATGAGCAGGTGATCGCATCGCTGGGTCGCCGCCCGGGCGGCGACCGGGCAGACACCGAACGGGACCGGGCACCGCGGCAGTTCATCTTCGGGGATGGCGCCGGCGGGGTGGAGCGGATCCGGGTGGACTTCTCCGGCGCGCACGTGCAGCACCTGTGCACCGCGCTGGACACCACTCCCGATGCGCTTCGCGGTGGCTTGCTGAGTCCGGAATTGCCCCGCGGCACCGACCTGGTGTCGGGCGAGCGCAACGGCTCAGCCCGTAAAGGAATCGGCCCGGCGGGCGCAGTCAGGGCCAGAGCATGAGATTCCGGACGCTGGGGGGCAGGTGGCTTGCAGCGCTGTTGACGCTGCTCGGGCTGGTCCTGGCCATTGTGTTGGTCAGCTCGCCGACGGCGCTGGGCGCACCGGCATCGGCGCAGGTTCCGGGTGTCGACGACTGCAAGCAAGCGCCCAACCCGGAACGGCCCGGATCCGGCATGGTCGGCGCGATCGACCCGACGCCGCTACAGGCGGGCGCACCGAACAGTGTCTACGCCGAGGTCGGCTACGCCGGGCTGGTCTGGCACACCTATGACCTGGGATGCGGCCCCTCGGGCCTGCGAAACCCCAACGCGGTGATCGACACCTGGACCGGCAACCTGCTCTTCGACATCGGCAAAGTGATCGTCGGTGCCACCAACGGGCTGCACTACGCGCTCGGTGACGGGGGTCTGCTCGCCCCGCTCAACGACCTGATCGTCTCCGGCACGGTGGCGCTGTATGACAGCGTCTACGCGCCCTGGTTCGGGCTGATCGCGGTGCTACTGGCGATCGTGCTGTTCCGCTCGATCTGGCGCGGTGACCTCGCCACGGTGAGCAAACGAGCCGCCTGGGCGCTGGCGGGCATCTGGCTGGCGGCGGCGACCTATCTCACGCCGCTGCTCTATACCCAGGTGCTCGATGGCGTGCTGGTTGATGGCAGCAACCAGGTACGCACCGGGTTCCTGCACGAGGTCGGTATCGCGCAGCGAGATGCGCTGCCGACCCTGCTGCACGAACAGATCATCTACCGCAACTGGCTTCGCGGCGAGTTCGGCTCCCCGGACGGCCCGCAGGCGGCCCAGCTGGGCCGCGACCTGGTCCGCGCGCAGGCCTTCACCAAACAGGAGATCGCGGCCGCCGCGGACGATCCGACATCCGGTGTCACGGACCGCAAGAAGCAGGAATACAAGGCCATCGCCGACCGGACGGGCAGCGCCTACGGCTACTTCCAGGGTGTCGACGGCAACCGGATCGGGGTGGGCTTCCTGGCCGCCCTGCAAGCGGTGATGTTCGGGATGTTCCAGCTGCTCGCCCAGGCGGCGTTGCTACTGGCCCAGGTGTTGCTGCGGGTGGTGATCCTGCTCGGACCGATCATCGGACTGATCGCCATCCTGCATCACGACCTGCTACGCGGGGTCGGTCGCGCGGTCGGTGCCGCGGTGCTCAACATCATCGTGCTCTCGGCGCTGGCCGCACTGCACACGCTGGTGATGGTGTGGGTGTTCGACCCTTCGCGCAACCTCTCGGTGCTCGCGCAGATGCTGCTCGCTGGGATGATCACCTTGGTGATGTTGCTGGTGGCCCGTCCGGTTCGGCGGATGTGGCAGATGACCGAGCTTGCGGTCGGCGCGGTAGGTGGTGCACTGCCGGCAGCACCACCGGGCGTGCTGGCCCGGCTGCGGCGGCACCGTCCAGGTGTCGAGGCCAGCGCATCGGAGCGGTTCTGGGAGGAGGCCCGCGCTGCCGAGTCGGACCCCGGGGCGGCGACTGCAGGGTCTGTGCTTGGCAATGTGATGCGTCCGGAAGCCGGCGCCCCGGTGGTGCTCGCGGGGCAGCGGTTGGACCGGCGGGCAGGCCTCCCGTTGCTCAGTCCTGGCGGTTCACCCGGCGGCCCGGATCATGGCGCTGCGGCCCTGCCCGGGCCGGCGACGAGCCCACCGAAGCCAGATCGACTGGCGGCGTTGCCTCCCGGGTTCAGTGTGACAGGCCGCGCCCGCACCGGCGACGAGCCGGTGTACGTGCCGTCGGCGGTCAGCGATCTACGTGCAACACCGCGGCAAGCGGAGCTGGAAGAGGTGGCGGGGCGCCCGGTGTGGGTGGTGTACCGGCCCTCAGCGGGGCTTGAGATGGGTACGCCACGCGCTTCCGACGTGCCGAGCGCGAAAAGCACCGACAACTCCCGGACCACGGACTGACCGGGGGACAGCTCAGTGCCGATCCGTACCCATCGCGGCCGCGCAGCGGTCTACCGCAAGTTCTGGGGCTGGCCGGTGCGTTCGCCCACACATCTCACCAGCACTGTGCTGGCAGCGGTGGTCATCGCTGTCGGCATTGGGTTGGTGATGCCCGGCAAGCACCCGGATGGCACCCGCGCAGGGTCGTCGAACAGTCCACGGGCCATCACGTCCGCGCCGGCGTCGGCGCCGGCGCTGGCCGGCGGCGGTCTGCGGGCGACCCGTGCACCGACCCCGAGTACCCCGGCCCCCGCTGCCGCGCTCACCGTCGCGCGCTCGTGGGTACAGGCTTTTCTCACCGTCCGCAAGGGCACCACCTCGGCGCAGTGGGTCGAGCAGCTACGGCCGTTCACCACCGACGACCTGTTCCCCGAACTGCGTTCGATCGACCCGGCCAACGTGCCGGCGGCGCAGATCATCGACGTACCGCGGACGGTCAGCGTGAGTGCTGGTTCTGCTGAGGTGGACGTGCCCACCACGGCGGTGGTCGTGCGCTTGCTAGTGGTCTCCACTCCGGCCGGCTGGCGCGTCGCCAGTTATGAACGGGCCGGGTGAGCCATGCGTCGGTGGCTGGTCGGCTTGCTGGTTGTCGGCTTGCTCGGCGGGCTCATCGCGGTGGCCGCGATCTCCTCACTGCTGGGCGTCGTCGGTTCCGGTGACTTCGTGTTCGGCGCGCCGTGCGGTTCGGTACTCGCGTCCACCGATCCTCGGGAACTGCCCCCGGTGGCCGTACGAGTCAGCGATCTCGACCCGGAGCAGCGGACCATCGTCGAGCTGATCGTCGCGATCGGCAAGCAACGGGGACTTCCGCCACGAGCCTGGCAAATCGCCATCCAAGCCGGCATGACCGAGTCTCGGCTGCACAATCTGCATTACGGCGACCGCGATTCGCTGGGCATCTTCCAGATGCGCCCCTCACAAGGGTGGGGCAGCGTGGCGCAGGTCACCGATCCCGTATACGCGATCAACAAATTCTATGACGTGTTGCTGCGGGTGCCCGGCTGGGAAACTCAGCGGCCGGGTGATTCGGCACAAGATATCGAGCGGTCGGCCTTTCCGGCGCGCTACCACCAGTGGGAACCGCTGGCCGTCAATGTGATCGGCGCCGTGGGCGGGGATGTCACGCCCTACGTCCGCGCCGCCTGCACCACGCCGCTGCCGGCGCCATCCGAGGTCGCCGGCCGGGCGATTCAGTATGCGCTGGGCGAGATCGGTAAGCCTTACGTCTGGGGCGCGACCGGACCCAGTGCCTACGACTGCTCGGGGCTGATGTTGCGTGCCTACGAGTCGGCGGGTATCACGCTTCCCCGGGTGGCGCGGCAGCAGTACTGGGCCGGTGCCCAGCTGCCGGTGCGCCAAGCGCAACCCGGAGACCTGCTGTTCTGGGGTTACGACACCTCCAATCCGGACAGCATCCACCACGTCGCGATGTATCTGGGCAACGGTCGCATGGTCGAGGCGGCAAACCAGACGGTCCCGCTGCGGCAGCGAGCCGTGAGTTTCAACGAACCTGAATTGATGCCGCTCGCGGTCCGGCCCGGGGTGCCGGTCGCGAAGGCCTGATATCCGGAGGTGACGGTGTACGCGTCGGATCCGATCCCTCGACCGCTACGGGATCATCTGGAACTGGCCAAGCTGGGCGTCGACGAGAGTTACGTCGTCTTGCCTCGGTCACTGGCCGAGTCGATGCCCTTGCCGTGGCAGCAGCAGATGGCCTATCTCATCGACGAGCTGCACCGGACCTACGGCGATCTTCCATGGCCGCTTTACCGGGTGCTGCCCAGCCGCGCCGAGCGGCTGGTCGACCTGGACGAGAGCCAGCTGGCGGAGGCGGGCTACTTGCTGGAGATCGACGGTAGCGGCGAGTTGGTGTACCGCGATCGGAACGACTCCGTGGTAGCCGATCCGCAGTCCACCGAGGTGCTGGTGTCCTGCCTAGACCCGATATTCCACCAACCGCCGGCCATCAGCCCCTAACCTCGCTGCCCGGCGTGTCGCGCTCCCATGTCCCGTGTGTCGCGTCCCCACGTCCGGCATGTCGGGCTTCGGCGGCTCGGATTCCGGCCTGACGCGAGGACACGACACACGGGACATGAGGGCACGACACACCGGGCACAAAAGCGCGACATGCCGGCGGGATGGGCACTGGCAGGGAGGCATGCTCAGTGGTACGCGTGCTGGGGGCCTGGATAGGTGCCCGAGCGGACTTCTTCGGCGAACTGACGTGCCGCCTCCCGTAACCGGTCACCCAACTCGGCGTAGGTCTTGACGAATTTCGGAGCGCTACTGCCGGGGGTCCGAAACGCCGCCATGTCCTGCCATACCAGGACCTGTGCATCGCAGGCCGGCCCGGCACCGATGCCGATGGTGGGCACGCTGGTCACCGCAGTAACCTGCTCGGCCAATTCGGCGGGGATGACCTCCAGCACGATGGCGAATACTCCGGCGGCCTCCAGGGCCTTCGCGTCCTCGAGCAGCAGTTCACTCTGTTCGCCGCGCCCTTGTACCGAATACCCGCCCATCGCGTGTACCGACTGCGGGGTGAGCCCGAGATGGCCCATCACCGGCACGCCGGCCGCGACGAGTGCTTCCACCTGAGGCGCCACCCGGAGGCCACCCTCCAACTTCACGGCATGCGCACCGGATTCCTTCAGGAAACGGGCTGCCGTGTCCAGTGCCTGCGCAGGCGACGATTGGTAGGAGCCGAACGGCAGGTCTGCCACGACCAGCGCTCGCCGCGCCCCACGGACCACGCCGCGAACCAGGGGTACAAGCTCGTCGACGGTCACCGGCACAGTCGTGTCGTAGCCGTAAACCACGTTGGCCGCCGAGTCCCCGATCAGCAGCACCGGAATGCCGGCGGCGTCGAGCAGCGTAGCGGTGGAGTAGTCGTACGCGGTGAGCATCGCCCATTTCTCGCCGCGGCGTTTGGCTGCTATCAGGTCCTGGACACGGACTCGCCGGACTTTCTGAGTCGGTCCCACCGGCCCGCCGTACAGCGCAGGTTGGCCAGCAACTGCGGTCATCATCGACCGTCCTCCCTCGAGGCCGGCCATGCTCGCCGGTCCCCGGGTCATGCCGGATTGCTTATGCCACCAGCCTGACATCGATTGCCAGGACGTGGCATGAGCGTGCGACGAGGCTCACAGCCGTCCGTCCCGGCCGCTGTGATGTCGGATCCCCGGTTCGACTACGGGGAACGTTCGCGCCAGCGATTGGTGATCGGTAGCCGCCGGTCTCGGCCGAACGCCTTCAAGGTGATCTTCGTGCCGGGCGGGTACTGCCTGCGTTTGTACTCCGCGGCGTCCACCATCCGCACGATTTGTTCGACCAGCTCCGGTGGGAAACCCGCTGCTACCAAGTCGCCGAAACCGCGGTCACCTTCTACGTAGTCATCGAGTACCTTGTCGATCATCTGGTAGTCGGGCAGCGAGTCGGTGTCCAGCTGGTCGGGGCGAAGCTCAGCTGACGGTGGCTTGCCGATCGAGTTCGGTGGGATCGGCGGGGTCTCGCCGCGCTTGTCGGCCACGGCGTTGCGCCACCGCGCCAGCGCCCACACCGCGGTCTTCGGTACGTCCTTGATCGGCGCGAAGCCACCGACCGCGTCGCCGTAGATCGTGGAATAGCCCACCGCGAGCTCGGACTTGTTGCCGGTCGCCAGCACCAGGTGGCCGTGCTGGTTGGACAGCGCCATCAGCGTCACCCCGCGGCAACGGGCCTGCACATTCTCCTCGGCGATTCCAGACAGATCGAGCTGGCGCACGAACACCTCGACCATGTCGGCGATCGGCTGCACCCGGTAATGCAGCCCGGTGCGCTCGGCGAGGTCAGCTGCGTCGGTCCGGGAGTGCTCCGAGGAGTACGACGACGGCATCGACAGCCCGTACACCGCGTCGGCGCCGAGCGCGTCGACTGCCAGGGCCGCACATACCGCGGAGTCGATCCCGCCGGATAGACCCAGCACAACCGAGCGGAATCCGTTCTTGCGGGTGTAGTCCCGCAGGCCGGTCACCAGCGCGCCCCACACCTCGGCCTCGTCGGACAGCGGCTCGGGTGCCGGCGAGGCCGGGACGGGTGGGTAGGCCGGCAGCGGGTTGTGGGTCAAGACGATGCGGCGGACGTCGAGGTCGGCGTACCGCCCTTCCGGTCTGGACGAGCCGACCCGCAGATCCAGGTCGTAGGGCAGGAAATGCTCGGCGAACTGCGGCGCCCGCACCAGCAGCTCGCCGCGGCCGTCGACAATCATCGAGTCACCGTCGAAGACCAGCTCATCCTGGCCGCCCACCAGGTTGGCATAGGCCAGCGGCACGCCCGCCTCGCTGGCGCGGCGGGCCACCAGCGCGAGCCGGATGTCGTCCTTGTTGCGTTCATAGGGCGATGCGTTGGGCGAGACGATCAGGTCGACTCCGGCTTGCGCCAGTGCGGTGACTGGGCCGCCCTCCTGCCAGAGGTCTTCACAGATCACCATCCCGATCTCCAGGCCGTGCAGCCGGAACACGGTCAAGGTGGTACCGGGGATGAAGTATCGGCGTTCATCGAATACCCCGTAATTGGGCAGGTGGTGCTTGAACTGGCGGCCGACCACCCGTCCGCGGTGCAACACCGCCGCCGCGTTACGAGGCCCGCCACGGTCACCACGGCCACCGTCATCGCAGTCCAGATACCCCACAACGGCGGCCAGCTCGCCGCAGCCATGATCGACGAGCTGGGCAGCCAGTGTCTCGAGGGCGCGCACCGAAGCGGCGATGAACGACCCCCGCAGCGCCAGGTCCTCAACCGGGTAGCCCGTGAGTGCCATCTCACCGAAGACCACCAGGTGCGTGCCGGCGGCGGCCGCGTCCCGGCAGCGCGCGGAGATCATCCTCGCGTTGCCTGCGATATCGCCGACGCACGGGTTCACCTGGGCCAAGGCGATGCGCAGCTGGGGCATGTGCATATCATCCACTTGTAGGTGCCCCCGGCGGCGAGCCGCCGGGGGCACCCTAGGATCGCGCGGGTGTTGCGCCTGCTGCGCTCGACTGCCGTGCTGGCGATCGCCTGCGCCCTGAGTGGCTGCACTGCCACGGCCACGGGCAATGGATTGCCCGACTCCGACGAAGGTCCCGTCTCCGACGGTGGGCCCGTCCCGTTCCCGCCCACTGCCGTCGGGCGGGTACCCCCAGGTCTTGACCGGTTTTACAGCCAGCGACTGAGTTGGGGCGGCTGCCGGCCCTTCGTCACCACCGATCGTGACCGGCAGTTGTTCGAGGATCTCGCTCTCCAGTGCGCCCGATTGGTGGTGCCGCTGGATTACGCGAACCCGCAAGGGCGCACCGCGGAACTCGGGCTGCTGCGCCGGCCTGCTGACAACCCGCAGGAGCGGCTCGGTTCCCTTCTGGTCAATCCGGGCGGCCCGGGGGTCTCGGGGATGGCCGCGGTCGCGTCGTTGGCCAAGGCGGTCAACGGCACCGACCTGGGCCGCCGGTTCGATCTGGTCGGTTTCGATCCCCGGGGAGTCGGCGCCAGCCAGCCCAAGATCGTCTGCCGGAACACCCAGGAGGAGGACGCCGAGCGGCTCGACGTCGACCTGGACACCTCGCCCGCCGGGGTGGCACAGACTGAGCAAGAGAACCGCGCCTACGCCGCGCTATGTGCCCAGCGAGTGGGCAAGGACATGCTCGCGAACGCGGGCACCAGGGACGTGGCACGGGATCTGGACGTGATGCGCTCGGCGCTTGGTGACACGAAACTCACCTACCTCGGTTACTCCTACGGCACCCGCATCGGCACCTCATACGCTGAGCAGTTCCCGGGCAACGTGCGAGCGATGGTGCTCGACGGCGCGCTGGAGCCGAACGGCAACCTGGTGGAAAGCTTGGCCAATCAAGGCGCGGGATTCCAGCAGTCGTTCGACGCCTTTGTCGACTGGTGCCGGGCGCAACCCCAGTGCTGGTTGGGCAGCACTCCGCACTTCCTGGCCAATCAGGATTTCCAGCATCTGTTGCTACCGCTGGCGACGGCAGCGCTGCCGGTCGGCACCCGCAAACTGTCCTACACCGACGCGACGATCGGAACGATCCAGGCCCTGTACACCGACCAGCTCTGGCCGCGGCTCAACCAGGGCCTCACCGAGCTGGCCAGCGGCAACGGCTCGATGTTGTTGACCCTGGCTGACATCTACTACCAGCGAGACGCGCACGGCTACTCCGGTAGCCAGGACGCCTTCACCGCCGTTCGCTGCGTTGACGACCCCCCGGTCACGGATCCGGTTGTGGTCCGGGAGGCCGATCGGCGCTACCGGGAAGCGGCACCGTTTCTCGACGACGGGCAGCCTCCCTCAGCGGCCCGGGATGCGTGCGCTTTCTGGCCGGCGCCACCTACCGGCAACCTGGGGGCCGATCAGCTCGACGGGCTGCCGCCGGTGCTGGTGGTCTCCACGACGGGAGATCCGGCCACCCCGTACCAGGCTGGGGTGGAGTTGGCCCGGCGGCTGCGCGGCAAGTTGCTCAGCTACGAGGGAAACCGGCACACCGTCGTCCTGCAGGGCGTGAAGTGCGTGGATGACACGGTGATCGACTACCTGGTCCGGCTGGCGCTACCCAAGCGTTCCTCGCTCTGTGCCACCTGAGTGGCTTGGCGGGTGCCGGCCTTGCCGATCAGTACCGCGCCGAGCGCGCCGAGCACGCATACCCCCGCGGTCAGCAGGAAGATGTCTCGGTACTCGGTGCGCAGCGCGGTCTGGATGGCCAGCTGGTAGGCGGCGAGCTGCTGCTGGTATACCTCCACACTGACACCGAAGGGCAGTGGCGTGGCCAGCTGGGCGGTGAGCTCGCGGAAACGGTGCAGGCCCCAGGCGGACAGCGCCGCGACGCCAACCAGCATGCCGGTCATCCGGGCCACCACCACTGCGGCGGACGCCACGCCGTGCCGGTCGGGGGGCGTCGCGCGCAGCGCCGCGGTCGACACCGGCGCGATCACCAGGCCGAGACCCAAGCCGGCCAGCGCCAGGTCGGTATCCAGCCGGGGCAGGTTCAGCGGGCCGAGGTGGTGGCGCGCGGCCAAGACATCGGCCGGCCACCCTGCGATGAGCAGGTAGGCGGCCGCCGCCAGCAACATCCCGACCACCGCCACCACCGGGTTGCCCAACCGGCTGGCGACCACCCCGCCCAGGAACGCGCCGACGGGTAGCGCCACCAGGAAACGGACCAGGATCGCGGTGGCGGCGGTCGCTTCGCGCCCCAGCACGGTCTGGGCGTAGAGCTGGACGTCCACCAAGGTCACCAGCAGCGCCGCACCGGCGGTGAGGCTGACCCACAGCGAACCGGAGAAGATCCGCCACTGCACCCCGACGGGATCGAGCAGCCGCACCGTGGCATGCCGTTCCCACAGCACGAACGCCAACCCGGTTACCGCGGCCGCACCGAGCACCGGGGCGCCCCATGACGGCAGCACCGCAACGTCGGGGTCGGGGTTGTACAACCCCACCACCAGCAGACCCAAGGTCACTGCCAGCAAGCTGCCGCCGATGAGGTCCAGCGGTGCCCGGCGCGAGGAGCCCTTTGGCTTGGCGGGAACGGCCAGTTGCACCGCCAACACGGCCACGGCCGCGAGCGGGATGTTCACCCAGAACACGCCGCGCCAGCCAACCACGGCGGCCAGCGCGGCACCATAGAGTGGGCCGAGCACGCTGCCCAGCTCCTGCGCGGCGCCCAGCGCGCCCAATGCGGTGGACCGGCCGCGGTCCGGCCACAGGTCTGCGGCCAATGCCATGGACACGGGCAACAGCGCGCCACCCGCGATACCTTGCAGGGTCCGACCCGCTACCAAGACCGTCAACGTTCCGGCGGCCGCGGTCAACGCCGACGCCGCCGCGAACGTGATCAGGCACGCCTGCAGCAGCGCCCGGCGCCCGAAGCGATCAGATGCTTGCCCCAGTAGCGGCATCGCCGCGACATAACCCAGCAGGAAGCCGGTCACGATCGGAGTGGCCCGCTCCAGATGGTTCAGCGGAACCTGGAGGTCCCGGACCATGTCGACGAGCAGGCTGACCACGACATAGGCGTCCAACGCCGCGAGCAGGGTGACGAGCGCGCCAGCAGTCAGTGCCAGCCCGCGGCGCCGCACCGAGGTTGCCGTCGCGCTCATCGAAGCAGCACGAGATCAGACGGGTGCGGTGATCTGAGCCGGGGCGTCGTAATCAGAGAAATGGGCGGTGATGCCGCCACTGGTGGTGGGGAACTGGGCCTTGATCAGCCGGGACCCCTGGACAGCGACCCAGATGTCGCTGGGCTTGTCCGTGGCCAGCCCTGGCACCATCGTGCCAAGCGGCTGGGCGGGGAAGGTGGTCTGTACCCGGTAGGTGTCCACGCCGTCGACTTGCTCGCGCGTCTCGGTGCTGGCGTCCTTACCGCTGGCCAGCGCGGCCGCGATACCCCGGTCCGGATTCAGGATGATCGACGGGTCGTACACCGAGCCGGCGAAGGACAGCGGGAGTTTTTGGACCGGACCGGTCGGAGGGCGCAGGTAGAGATCCTGACCGATGATCGTGAATTGGAGTTCGAGCAGCTGCCGGCCCTCGTCCACCTTGGCGGTGCCCTTCGCCGATCCTTCGCGGGTGAGCTGACCCTCGGCCGAGCGCAGCTGGACCCCCGGCGCGTTGCCCTGGACGTCGAACGCGAAGCGCGTGCTATTCACCGTCCGCATCGCCTTGGCGGAATCGGCGAGCAACGTGGCTCCCTGGGGGAGGTTCGTTGTTAGCCCGTTTCCACCGCATGCCGTGACGAGCGCGATGATCAGGAACATGATGACGGCGGCGAGCGGAGCGACAAGGCGCATCCCGTCATCGTAGGGGGCAGACCACAGCGCCGTCACGGACTGTCCTCTACCCTGCGCGCATGGATCGCCAGCAGGAATTCGTGCTGCGCACGCTGGAAGAACGCGACATCCGGTTCGTTCGGTTGTGGTTCACCGACGTGCTGGGGTACCTCAAATCGGTGTCGGTGGCACCGGCCGAGCTAGAAGGCGCCTTCGCCGACGGAATCGGCTTCGACGGGTCTGCCATCCAGGGTTTCGCCCGAGCCTACGAGTCCGACATGATCGCCAAGCCGGACCCGGCCACTTTTCAGGTGCTCCCGTGGGAGAACCCACGGGGCGAGCACTACTCGGCCCGGATGTTCTGCGACATCACGATGCCCGACGGTTCGCCGTCCTGGGCCGACCCGCGGCACGTGCTGACCCGGGTGCTGTCCAAGGCGGCGGAGGCCGGATTCACCTGCTACGTGCACCCCGAGATCGAGTTCTACCTGCTTCGCGACCTGCCCGACAACGGTTCCGAGCCGGTGCCCGCCGACTCCGGTGGCTATTTCGACCAGGCCAGCCACGATGCCGCCCCGCATTTCCGCCGGCACACCATCGAGGCGCTCGAGCAGATGGGCATCTCGGTGGAGTTCAGCCATCACGAGGGCGCGCCCGGCCAGCAGGAGATCGACCTGCGCTATGCCGACGCGCTCACCATGGCCGACAACATCATGACCTTCCGGTATGTGGTGAAGGAGGTCGCGATCACCCAAGGGGTGCGCGCCTCGTTCATGCCGAAGCCGTATACGGCTCAGCCCGGGTCTGCCATGCACACCCACATGAGCCTGTTCGAGGGCGACCGCAATGCCTTTCACGACGACAACGACCCCTACGAGCTCTCCGGTACCGGCCGGGCGTTCGTTGCGGGGGTACTCAAGCACGCCCGGGAAATCACCGCGGTAACCAACCAATGGGTGAATTCCTACAAGCGCCTGATCATCGGTGGCGAAGCGCCCACCGCGGTGTGCTGGGGACACGCGAACCGGTCGGCGCTGGTCCGCGTGCCGATGTACTCACCCGGCAAGGCGTCCAGCCGGCGAGTGGAGATCCGCACCCCGGACTCGGCCTGCAACCCCTACCTGTCCTACGCGGTGATCCTGGCCGCTGGGCTGCGGGGCGTACAGGACGGCTACGAGCTGCCGCCTGCGGCCGAGGACGACGTCTGGTCGCTGTCTGAGCGTGAGCGCCGGGCGGCGGGGTACGCGCCGTTGCCGCAGAATCTGTCCGAGGCGCTGGTCGAGATGGAGAACTCCGAGCTCGTCGCGGAGGCGCTCGGGGAACACGTTTTCGATTTCTTCCTGCGCAACAAGCGGGCCGAGTGGGACAGCTACCGCCGGCACGTCACGCCCTACGAACTGCGCACCTACCTCCCCGTGCTGTAATCCCACAGCCCGGCGCTCGCCCGGCGCCCGCCCCGCGCCCGGCGTGTCGCGCCCTCGTGCACGCTGTGTTGTGCACCCGAGTACACACTGATTGCGAGCGCACCGCCGGATACTCGATCGACGCAGCGGGGCGCCCGGGTCAGGATGGCGCGGTGAAGGCCCGGCTGCATGAAGACCTCAACGAGTTCGTGGCGCTCGCCCGACCGTTACTCGAGGCTGATCCGATTCGCCACAGCATCGCTCTGACGGTGCTTCGACTGCTGGTGGGGGTCCCGGAGGCCAGCGATGGGCCACCGGTGCTGCTCACCGTGAGCCGCGGGGATGCGCTGGCAGCGGCCGTGGTGTGTACTCCACCCCGAGAAGTGATCGTCAGCGGGCTGCCTACAGACTGTGCCGGCGCAGCAGCCGAGGTTCTTGCAGCGAGGTACTCCAGCTTGCCGGGTGCGGTCGGGCCACGCCCCGAGACGGAGATGTTCGCGAAGCGCTGGGCGGCGTGCACCGGTGCCGTAGCGCACGAGCGGATCGCGCAACGGGCATTCGCCCTGGATCGGCTCATCCCGCCAAGTGGCGTGCCCGGCGTGGCGCGGCGGGCCGGCGTCGATGACGCTGACCTCTTGGCGCGGTGGCGAACGGACTTCTCGAACGAGGTGTTCGGTAGTCTGCGCGGCCACCACAGCGCCCGGCAACAGGTCATGTACGGCTTCGCGGCGGGAACTGCGGCGATGTTGTGGGAGGTGGACGCGCAGCCGGTGGCCTGGGCGTCAGCGAGCACCCCGGTCGCTGGCATGTCCCGGATCGGACCGGTGTACACCCCGCCGCAGCATCGCGGGCACGGATATGGCAGCGCGGTCACCGCGGCCGCCGCGAGCTGGGCGCTGCAAGCTGGCGCCAAGCACGTGGTCTTGACAACCGACCTGTCGAACCCCATTTCCAACGCGATCTACCCGCGGATCGGATTCCGCCCCGTGCACGACGCCGTCGAGATCGCCTTCGGGCGCCCCGCGTGACCGCAGACTGCGGGCTAGCCTGGCGAAGGTGAGGACGCGGCTGCTGGTGGTGGAACCGTCTGATGTCGATCCCGTGGAGCGGCTGGGGGAGTGGCTCACGCAGGCGGGGGCGGAGCTGGACGTGTGCCGCCCGGCGGCCGATGGGGTTCCCGAGCGACTCGACGGCGTTGACGGGGTGGTCTGCATGGGCGGCGAGATGGGCGCGCACGACGACGCCGACCATCCATGGCTGGTCACGCTGCGATCATTGCTCGCCGCCGCGGCCGCCCGCCGGTTGCCGGTGCTCGGTGTCTGCCTCGGTGGGCAGCTGCTGGCCGCGGCCACGGGCGGTGCGGTACGGCGCGCTGCCGGCGGCCCCGAGGTCGGCACCCTGCTCATCGCCAAGCGGGACGCGGCCGCGCATGACCCCTTGTTCGCGCAGCTTCCCCTGACGCCCGACGTCATCCAGTTTCACCACGACGAGATCTTTCGGTTGCCGCCGGGAGCCACCCTGCTCGCCTCCTCGCCGCGATACGCGAATCAGGCGTTCCGGGTCGGCGTTGCCGGCTATGGCCTGCAATGCCACATCGAGACGTCCCCCGCCACAGTCCTGTCCTGGGCTCGCCGTGACACCGCAGGCAACTTTCCTCCGCACCAGCTGGACCCGGATCATCTGGCGCAGGTGCACGCCGATATAGCGCAGGCGTGGCAGCCGTTTGCGGCCCGGTTCGTGGCACTGTGTGGAGGCGAGCTGGACCCGGCAGCAGGCACCGACGGTCGCCGGGTACTGCCACTGCTGCACGGCTAGCGTCGGGAGTGCTGCGGTGACGGAAGGCGGACGCACCGGGCTGTCCCTGGCGCGGTTGGGACTCACCGACGACGGTGCCGGGGCGACCCTCACCAAGCTGGGTTGGTGGGGCAACGGGCGGGTCCGTCAGAATGCCGACGACGCCCTGTGGGCGCTATCTCGCGCGCCTGACCCGAACCTCGCGCTACGTGCATTGGGCCGCCTGGCCAGCGCCGCCGGGCCGGATTGGATTCAGCTCGATGCCGCGTTACGCCGGGAACCGGGCGTGCGGGGGAAGCTGTTCGGTCTGCTGGGCTCATCGACTGCGCTCGGGGATCATCTCGTCGCCCACCCGTCGACCTGGCAGGGGGTGACCTCCGCTGAGGCACTTCGACCGGGATGGACGGACTGCGCCGAGCAGCGGCTGCTCGCCGCAGTCGGCGCGGATCCAGCTGCTTCGGCGCCGGCGGCAGCGGCGCTGACTGGCGTCGCGGCGCAACGGGCACTGCGCGATGTCCACCGCAACCTGATCGCCGAGCTGGCGGCCGCCGACCTGGCAGCTGTGGTGGAACCCGAGCTACCGGTGGTGGCGTTCGAGCAAGTCGCCGACGCGCTCGCGGACCTCGCGATCGGGGTGCTGCGCGCCGCGCTGGCCGTTGCCACCACCGAGGTCACCGCAAGCGGGCCCGTACCGCGGCTTGCCGTGATCGCAATGGGCAAGTGCGGCGGGGCGGAACTCAACTACGTCTCGGACGTTGATGTGATCTTCGTAGCTGATGCCGAAGACGAACTGGGCGCCGCGACCAAGCTGGCCTCGAAGACGATGCGGTTGGCATCGGCGTGCTTCGAAGTCGACGCGGCGTTGCGGCCTGAGGGCAAAGCCGGTGCGTTGGTGCGCACGCTAGACGGTCACATGGCCTACTACCGGCGCTGGGCCAAGACTTGGGAGTTCCAGGCGCTGCTCAAAGCCCGTCCGATCGCCGGTGACGCCGAGGTGGGCGCCCGCTACCTGCAGGCGGTGGCGCCGATGGTGTGGACCGCCGCGGACCGGGAGAACTTCGTGTCCGAGGTACAAGCGATGCGTCGCCGGATCGCCGAGCATGTGCCGGCCGAGCTGGTGGATCGAGAGCTCAAGTTGGGCCACGGCGGGCTGCGCGATGTGGAGTTCGCCGTGCAGCTGTTGCAGCTGGTGCACGGCCGCACCGACGAGTCGTTGCGGGTCAGATCGACCACGGACGCGTTGACTGCGTTGGCTGCGGGTGGGTATGTCGGCCGCGATGATGCCGCGAACCTGGCGGCCTCCTACCGCTTCCTGCGCCTGCTGGAACATCGGTTGCAGCTGCAGCGGTTACGCCGCACTCATCTTCTCCCGTCCGACAGCGATACCGCAGCGTGGCGGTGGCTGGCCCGGGCAGCCGGAATACGGCCGGATGGGCGCCATGATGCGGTCGGGGTGCTGCGCATCGAGCACATCCGGCAGTCGCATCGGGCCCGCCGGCTGCATCAGAAGCTGTTCTACCGGCCACTGCTGGAAGCCGTGGCCAAGGTGCCGACCGAGGCCTACCGGCTGTCGGAGTCCTCGGCGAAGGCACGGCTGGCGGCATTGGGTTATGCCTCACCGCAGGGTGCTCTGGGCCATCTGCGGGCGCTCACCGACGGAGTGTCGCGGCGCGCGGCGATCCAATCCACCTTGCTGCCGGTACTGCTGGAGTTCCTCGCCGACACCCCGGATCCGGACCGCGGGCTGGCCGCCTACCGGAGGGTGTCCGAAGCGCTCGACGACACCCCGTGGTACCTGCGGTTCCTGCGCGATGAAGGTGCCGTGGCGCAGCGGCTGATGAGTCTGCTCGGCACCTCTGGGATGGTGGCCGACCTGCTGGTTCGGGCGCCGGAGGCGCTGCAGCTGCTGGCCGACCCGGCCGAGATGGCCAGCCGCGACCCGGCAGAGGTGGCGACGTCGTTGCGCGCCACCGCGTGCCGGCATCATGACCTCGGTGCCGCCGTGACGGCCGCCAGAGCGCTGCGTCGCCACGAGCTGTTCCGGATCGCCTGCGCCGATCTGCTTGGCCTGCTCGACCTGGACGCGGTATGCGCAGCGCTGTCCTCGGTATGGACCGCGGTGCTGGCCTCGGCGCTGGAGGTCGCATTGCGCGCTGAGATCGAACGTCGGCACGCGCAGCCGGCGAGGATCGCGGTGATCGGGATGGGCCGGTTGGGAGGCGCCGAGCTGGGCTACGGTTCCGACGCCGACGTGCTGTTCGTCTGCGAGCCGTCTAGATCGAGCTCAGACGCCGAGACCGAGGCCGTCCGGTTCGCCGCGTCAGTCGCCGAGTCGGTGCGAAACCTGCTCGGCTCGCCCAGCCAGGATCCCCCCCTGGTCGTCGATACCGGGCTGCGTCCGGAGGGTCGTATGGGTCCGTTGGTCCGTACCTTGACGTCCTACCAGGCGTATTACCGCCAGTGGGCGCTGACCTGGGAGGCGCAGGCATTACTTCGGGCGGTGCCACTGGCCGGCGATGCGGATTTGGGGGAGCGGTTCGTCGCGATGATCGATCCGGTGCGCTACCCCGCGGGTGGGTTGACCGCCCGTCAGGCCACCGAGATCCGCCGGCTGAAGGCCCGGGTCGACGCCGAGCGACTTCCCCGTGGCGCCGACCCGACCACGCACACCAAACTGGGCCGCGGTGGGCTGGCGGATGTGGAGTGGACCATCCAGCTGCTGCAGCTGCAGCACGCGCACGAGCTCCCGACGTTGCGTACGCCGTCCACCACCACCGCCTTGCGGGCGGCCGCAGAAGCCGGACTGCTTGCTCGAGCCGACGCGGAGACGTTGCTGGCCGCGTGGCAGCTCGCCACCAAGACCCGCAATGTGCTTACGCTGGTGCGGGGCAAGCAGGTCGATCAGCTGCCCAGCTCCGGCCGGGAACTGGCGGCGGTGGCCAGGGCTCTGGGGCGCTCGGCGGACGATGACCCCGGTGAGGTGCTCGACGAGTACCGTCGCACCACCCGGCGAGCCCGCGCCGTGGTGGAACGGTCTTTCGGCGCTTGACGCTGCCTGACCTGCCGGCACCGCCAGTCAGTACCCGAGGGCGGGGTTGACCAGACCGACGAGCGGCTGTCTGGCTGCGAACCGTTCGACGTTGCATCGTATTCGATCAGCGAACAGCGGCTCGGCCATCTCCCACGTGTTAGCGGTGTGCGGGGTGATCAGGCAGTTGTCGAGGTTCCACAGCGGGTGGCCGATGGGCAGGGGCTCGGGTTCGGTGACGTCGAGGGCTGCCCCACCGATCGACTGGGCCTGGAGGGCAGCGACGAGGTCGTCGGTGACGACGTGGGCGCCGCGGGCCACATTCACCAGCCACCCATGACTGTTCATCTGCGCAAGCTCTGGTGCGCCGATGATGCCAACCGTCTCAGCAGTGAGAGCAAGGGCGAGCACGACGAGGTCGGCGCCCGGTAAAGCATCGCGAAGCCGGTCAGTGCCCACCACTGTCGCCGCGCCGGGCAGCGATGCGGGATGGCGGCGCACCACAGTGACGTCCACCGCGAACGGCGCCAGCAAACCGAGCAGGGCTCGCGTGATCCCGCCCCCGCCCACGATGGTGACTCGCCCACCCATCAGCCGTCGTCCCGACGGCGCACCCCACTGCCGTGCCCGCGCCCGGACCGGCAGCTGGCGCAGGCCGGCGAGTCCCAAAGCCAGGGCGTGCTCGGCGACGGGTTTGGCGTATGCCCCTTTTGTGCTCGTCCAGATCCGCTGGCCGTCAATGATCGACAGGAAGCGGTCGATACCCGCGAACGGCAGCTGAACCCACCGTATGTCGGGTGCCACCGTCAACAATGCGCGCAGCCCGGAGACGTCGAGGGAATCGGTCCACACCGGTGCTTCGGCGTTGGCGACGTCCACGAGCACGCCACCCCCCGCGCGGATGGCGTCGGCGACGATCGGCGCGGGCGGACCTGGCGCAACGGCACAACGAAAACTCACGCCACCCAACGTTAAACGGCCGCCCTGAGTGGGAGCTGGGGACGCAGTAAGGAGGGGGCGGCCAAGGGGAGTTTTGGGGTAGCGACGGTGGCGAGGCGGACTCCGGCATCTGCACCGGTTCTTTTGGCGTCGTAGGGTGCGGTGTGGCAACGGCGTCAGTGCCGGGGATGGCGCCTGGGATGGTCACTGCACTACGCACGCGGCGGTTTCCCGGAGGGTGGCAGTGAGCGATGAGGGCGAGCTGATCGCTGGGCGCTACCGCCTGGTCTCTCGGTTGGGTAGCGGGGCAATGGGGGTGGTGTGGCAGGCACGAGACGAGCGCCTGCACCGCACCGTCGCGCTCAAGCAGCTGTTGTTGCCCTTGAGGCTGAGCGAGGTTGACGCTGAGGAGGCCAGCCGTCGGGCGATGCGGGAGGGGCGTATCACCGCCCGGTTGCAGCACCCGAACGCGATCGCGGTCTACGACGTGGTCGAGCACGAGGGCCAACCGTGCCTGGTCATGGAGTATGTGCGATCCAGCAGCCTGGCAACGGTGCTGTCCGCACAGGGTGTGCTGCGGCCCGATGAAGTCGCCAGGATCGGAAGTCAGATCGCCTCCGCGCTCGCCGCCGCGCGCAAGGTAGGCATCGTGCACCGGGACATCAAGCCGGGCAACGTGCTGCTCGCGGAGGACGGTACGGTCAAGATCACCGACTTTGGTGTGTCCCACGCCGTAGGTGATGTCACGGTGACCGCCACCGGGATGCTGGCCGGGACGCCGGCCTACCTGGCCCCGGAGGTCGCCCAGGGCCACAGTGCCGGTTACTCGTCGGACGTGTTCTCTTTGGGCGCCACGCTCTACACCGCGCTGGAGGGCATGCCGCCGTTCGGAGTCAACACCAACGCGATTGCCCTGCTACACCAGGTGGCCTCGGGCGAGATCATTCCGCCGAGACGATCCGGCCCGCTCACCCCTGTGCTGTTGCAACTGTTGCAGCGCAACCCAGACCAACGCCCCACCATGCAACAGGCCCGCGATGCGCTGGCCACGCTGGCCGCCAGCCTTGCGGGACGCCAGGGAGACCTGTCTTCCCCCGCACCGCCGCTACCCCGACATGACCGGCCCTTCGAACCAGTTCCACAACCGCAAAAGGCACTCATCCAGGCGCCCACGCTGGGGGAAACGATCACGCCGCTGAGGCCTACTGGGATGGACGCCCCAGCAGGCCGAGCGGTGGCAGAGGGCGATCACCACGGATGGTCAAGGCGACGGAAACTTCTCACTGGAGTCATGACGGTCGTGCTGCTGGCTGCCGGTGTCCTGGTAGGCGTGTTGATCAGTCACGGCAACGTCACCGGCGCTAACGTCACCGCCCCCACCTCGGGTCTCCCACAGAGCCCGCAACCCCTTCCCACCCCAGCGGAACCGAGCAGCACGACGCCGGTAAAGCCCACCACTGTCCCGAGTAGTCCACAGGACACGCCGGAGCAGCTGGCGAGGGCGATTACCGACTATTACGCGTTGGTGCCGGGAAATCTGCCGGCGGCCTGGGGCCGGCTTACGGCGGACTACCAGCAGAGCCACGCCGGGGGCTTCACCGGGTATCAGAACTTTTGGAACCCTGTGCAGCGGGTCACGGTCTTTGACGTCACCGCGAAACAAGGCAGCGTGGTGGATGCGACAATTGACTACTTCTTCAAAGACGGCAGGGTTGTAGAGGAGCGGACCAGCTACGGCCTTGTTGCTGACGGGGGTCTGTGGAAAATCGGCAGCTCCTCGGTGAGCAGCAGCCAGACCAAGTAACGCGGCTACCCACGGTGCCAGCCTGAAAAAGCATTTGACCTCCGTATGCAGCATCGTGAGGTGCCCAGCGCTGTCAGGTAGATGTCGGTGTTGTGCGCATCGGGCAATACCGGCTTACCGGCAGCTTGTAGTCACCGAGCCGGGTGGAGGTCAGCCCGGTGCCCACGGCCAGCACCACTGTCTGGATCGCGATTCCCGAGCCGAGCACGGTGTTCGGCTCGGGAAGGCAGTATAAGTGGCCTGCTCATAGCGGAGTGCCTGTTCTCAAGATCACAGGTGTGGACAGCCTATTGGGTCCTTGGATCAGTGAAATCCCTGTTCAAGGGCCCGAATAGATCAGACGTCGTAGTAGAGGGAGAATTCGAACGGGTGAGGACGCAGGCGTAATGGATCGATTTCGTTTTCGCGCTTGAGGGCGATCCAGGTCTCGATGAGGTCCGGGGTGAAAACGCCACCTTCGAGCAGGTAGTCGTGGTCGGCTTCGAGTCGGTCGATCACCGCCCCCAAACTTGCCGGCACCTGCGCGACGTCCTTGGCTTCCTCGGGGGGCAGCTCGTAGAGGTCCTTGTCGATCGGCGCGGCGGGCTCGTAGGCGTTTTTGATCCCGTCCAGGCCCGCCATCATCATGGCGGAGAAGGCGAGGTAGGGATTACCCGAAGCGTCTGGGCAACGGAATTCGATCCGCTTGGCCTTCGGATTATTGCCAGTAATCGGGATCCGGATGCAGGCCGAGCGATTGCGTTGTGAGTACACCAGGTTCACCGGTGCCTCGAAACCGGGTACCAGGCGGTGGTAGGAATTCACTGTCGGGTTGGTAAACGCCAGCAGGGACGGCGCGTGGTGCAGGATACCGCCGATGTAGTGCCTTCCGATGTCGGACAACCCACCGTAACCGGACTCGTCGTGGAACAGCGGCCTACCATCCATCCACAGCGACTGGTGGGTGTGCATACCGGAGCCGTTGTCGCCGAACAGTGGCTTGGGCATGAACGTGACCGTACGCCCGGTCGCCCACGCGGTGTTCTTGACGATGTACTTGTAAAGCTGCAGGTCATCCGCGGCATGTAGCAGGGTGTTGTACCTATAGTTGATCTCCGCTTGGCCCGCCGTGCCTACCTCGTGGTGCGCCTTCTCCACGGAGAAGCCGCAGCTGATGAGGTTCGTCACCATCGCGTTGCGCAGGTCCGCGAAATGGTCGGTGGGGGGCACGGGGAAATACCCGCTCTTGTAGTTGACCTTGTAACCCTGATTGCGACCGTCCTCGTCGGCACCGGTGTTCCACCAGCCGGCAACCGAGTCGATTTCGTGGAATGCGCTATTGGGCGTGGTGTCGAAGCGCACCGAGTCGAAGCAGTAGAATTCGGCCTCGGGACCGAAGTACGCCGTGTCGGCGATGCCGGTCGAGGCGAGAAACTCCTCGGCTTTGCGGGCCACGTTGCGGGGGTCGCGGCTGTAAGGCTCACGAGTGAGTGGATCATGCACGAAAAAGTTGATGTTCAGCGTCTTCTGCACGCGGAACGGATCGATGCGCGCCGTGACAAGGTCGGGCAGCAACTGCATGTCCGATTCGTGGATCGACTGGAACCCGCGCACCGACGAGCCGTCGAAGGCCAGGCCCTCCTCGATGATGTCTGCGTCGAAGAATTCCCCCGGGACTGTGAAGTGCTGCATGACACCCGGCAGGTCGCAGAAGCGGACATCGACGAACTCGACGCCCTCGTCAGCGATGAAGCGCAGGACCTCATCGGGGCTGGAGAACACTGTCGTTCACTCCTTCGTGCGCTGTGCTGTGGACCGGCGTGATCGGTCACGTCGCTGCGGCGAACCTAAGAGGGCGATGTTGCACCCCGGTCACCCGGATGTTTCGCCCAGGTTAAAGGGCTGGTGGCGGCGAGGCTAGCCTGCCGACGGCATAACCTAGTCGAGTGAGCAGATGGACCCAAACCTGGCTGACGGGTCGTCCCGAACAGCCCGATGAGGACCCGCAAGCAGGACCTAGCGGCCAGGACTATCCGGGGCAGCGGCTCGGCCTGCCCGAACACGGACCAGGTTCCGCCGGTGGTTTCGGTCCCCGCATCCTTGCCATCGTCATCGACTGGCTGCCGTGCTCGGTGGCTGCCCAACTACTCACCAAAAACCCGGCGTTTTCGGCGCTGGTGTTGTTCGCTGCGGTCACCGTGGCCTCGGTAGGCATCGCCGGCCGCACCGTCGGGCATGCCGTAGCAGGACTGCGTGTCGCTCAACTGGATGGTCAACGCGCCGGTTTCGCCGCCGCGGTGATCCGGACAGTACTGCTCTGCCTGCTCATCCCTCCGGTGGTCTACAACACCGACGGCCGCGGTCTGCACGACCGGGCAGCAGGCACCATCGTGCTGCGCACCCGCTAACAAACGGCCCGACATGGAGACATATCGGGCTCGGTAGGGGCCGGATCACCCCGATATGTCTCCATGCCGGGGGATGACAGCCGGAAGGCGTCAGCGGCGGCGGGTGGCGCGTTGGACGTTGCGCATCTTGGCACCCTGGGGGAGGGGGCCCTTGGGTATCGCGGCGGCGCGGGTGCTCAGGATGGCCAGTTTGCTCTCCAGCCCGTCGATCTGCGCGGCAGTGACGTTGCGCGGGAGTTTCGCCAGATGCCGGGGGAGTTTGGCCAGCGGCACCTGGCCTTCCCCGTTGCCCACCGTGACGTCATAGATCGGTGTGTCACCGATCAGCCGCGACACCCGCTTCTTCTCCTGCGCCAGCAGCGGCTTGAGTCGATGCGGAGCGCCCTCCGCCACCAGCACTACTCCGGGTCGCCCGATGACCCGGTGCACGGCGTCCAACTGAGTGGTGCCCGCCACGGCCGGCGTTACCCTCCACCCACCACGCAGGTTCTCCAGTGCCCATGCCGCCGCGCCCGGCTGGCCTTCGGCCTTGGCGAAGACATTGCGTTGAACCCGCCGACCGAAGATCAGTATGGCCGCCAGTACGCCGAGTAGGACGCCCAGCGGCAGGGCAAACCATTGTTCGCCGAATAGAAAGCCCACCCCGAACACCACCGCTGTGATCACCACGAAAGCGCCGATCATCAACGGCAGTAACGCCTTGTCCTCCCGGCGCTGGATGTTGAACGCTTCGAGAACTTGCGCTCGGCGCTGCTTAGCGGCGGCGCGGCGATCCCGTTGGGCGGCCTTCGCGGCCGCTTTGTCCTTGGTGCCGGAGGCAGGCTTGGGAGAGGGTTTAGCGGGCATGGCTCATAGGATACTTGCGGATCACCTGTTGCGGACCTCCCTGGTCAGGGACCCGATCATCAGGGGCCGATCAGCGGGCCAGCAAGCGAGTAGCCTCCTGAGCGGCCGGGCCGGCCGCAGCCAGCTTCGCAAGGTGCTCGGGTAACCGCCCGCCGCGGCGCGCGACGGCCAAGGCATACAGCCTGCCGGCCCGGTAGGACGACCGGACCAGCGGTCCGGCCATCACGCCGGAGAACCCCATCAGCTCGGCCACCCGGGCATGCTCGACGAACTCATGCGGGGTTACCCACCGAGCCACTGGATGGTGCCGCGCCGACGGGCGAAGATACTGGGTGAGAGTCAGCAGTGCACATCCCGCGGCGCGCAGGTCGGCCATCGCGGCGGTGACCTCGTCGGATTGCTCACCCATGCCCAGGATCAGGTTCGACTTGGTGATCAGTCCCGTGTCCCGGGCTGCTCGCAGCACGTCCAGCGACCGGTCGTACCGGAACGCCGGCCGGATCCGCTTGAAGATCCGGGGCACCGTCTCCAGATTGTGTGCCAGCACCTCGGGTGCGGCCTCGAACACCTCGCCGAGCTGCGTGGGACTGCCGTTGAAGTCCGGAATGAGCAGCTCCACCCCGGTACCCGGGTTGAGCAGATGGACCTGCCGGACGGTCTCGGCGTACAGCCAGGCGCCGCCGTCGGGCAGATCATCACGGGCCACTCCGGTGACGGTGGCGTAGCGCAGCCCCATCGCCTGCACCGCTTCGGCGACCCGCCGTGGCTCGTCGCGGTCCAGCGCGGCCGGGCGGCCGGTGTCGATCTGGCAGAAGTCGCAGCGCCGGGTGCACTGATCGCCGCCGATGAGGAAGGTCGCCTCCCGGTCCTCCCAGCACTCGTAGATATTGGGGCAGCCGGCCGCCTCGCAGACGGTGTGCAAGCCCTCCCGCCGCACCAAGCCTTTGAGGTCGCGAAACGACGGTCCCATGGTGGCCCGGGTCCGGATCCACGCGGGTTTGCGCTCGATGGGGGTCTGGCTGTTGCGGACTTCCAGACGCAGCAGCTTGCGGCCGCCGGGCTCGGGTGCTGGCGCGCTCACGGACGCCACCCTACGCGGGATCCGGCGTCACACCGGTGAGCTGCGCGGTGCGGTCCCAGAGCAGCCGGGCGGTGTGCTGCTGGCAGGCAGCCCGGCTTGCCGGCACCCGGCCTGGGGCTCCCCGGGTCTCGCCGAGGCTGGTCGGACCGAGGTATTCCCCGCTGCGGACATCAGCCGCAGTGGCTGCGTACAGCTGCGGCAACGCACCCGTCGCGACGCCTTGACTGATCAGCTTGTTGCCCCATCTGGCGAGCTCGGCGAAGGGACCCGGCACGTGCATCCGGGTGGTGTTGGGCACTAGTTCGGTGTCGGTCAGGCCGGGATGAGCGGCGACGGCGATGAGTTCCCGCCCGGCGGCTCGGGCCCGCCGGTCCAGCTCGAAGGTGAACAACAAATTCGCCAGTTTCGACGCGCTGTAGGCGGTGACCGGGTTGTATCGTCGCCGCCGCTCGAAGTTCAGGTCCTCGACGTCGAGTCCACCGCCGCGGTGCGCGAGGCTGGACACCGTGACCACCCGGGCGCCGGGTACCAGGGCGGGAGCGAGTAACCAGGTCAATGCGGCGTGCCCGAGGTGATTGGTGCCCATCTGCAGCTCGAACCCATCAACGGTGCGCCGCGGCGGGGTCGCCATCACGCCGGCGTTGTTCACCAGCACGTCCAGCCGGTCCCCAGTGATCGCCCGGACCTCGTCCGCGGCCTTGCGTACCGAGCCGAGGTCAGCCAGGTCGAGCTGCACCAGCGTGGCGTCCGCCCTGGCCGCGGACCGCACGCGGGCCAACGCCGCCTGCCCGCGGTGCGGATCGCGGCACGCCAGCAACACCGTTGCGCCACGCCCGGCGAGCACCATCGCGGTCTGCAGACCTAACCCCGAGTTGGCTCCGGTGACGAGTACAGTCCGGCCGGCCTGAGGGGGGATATCCGCCTCGGTCCACCGGCTCATGAGCTCACCGGCAGAGTGCCGTCGACGGCGTCCAGGACCGCCCGCTGCACTTCCGGCAGCACCTGCGCCACGGATACCGGCCGGCCCAGCTCGACGGTCAGCGATGTCACGCCGGCATCGGTGATGCCGCAGGGCACGATGCGATCGAATGCGGTGAGGTCCGGCTGGCAGTTGAAGGCGAACCCGTGCGTGGTCACGCCCCGGCTGATCCGGACCCCGATTGCGGCGATCTTGCGCTCCGGGCGCCCGCTAGCGGGATCCGCGACCAGCCACACCCCCGACCGCCCCGCGATGCGCCCGGCGTCCAGGCCCAGCCCGGTGCACACGGCGATCAGCGCCTGCTCCAGGCGCCGCACGTAGTCGATGACGTCCACCGGCTCGGCCAGCTTGATCAAGGGGTAGCCGACGAGCTGTCCCGGCCCGTGCCACGTGATCTTTCCACCGCGGTCCACATCGATCACCGGCGTGCCGTCGCTGGGTCGCTCGGCAGCCGTGGTCCGCCGGCCTGCGGTGTACACCGACGGGTGCTCGAGGAGCAGCAGCACGTCGGGCCCGGTGCCGTCCGCACGGGCGGCTGCCAGTTCTCGCTGCAGCGTCCAGGCTTGGTGGTAGTCAACGGTGCCGAGGTAGTGCACCTCAACCGGCGCTGTAGTGCTCCGGCACGACTGGGTAGCGACGGTCACGAGGCCGAGATTACGCCGGGCGCCGATTCGTCACTCCAGCGCCGCGGCCAGCGCCGCCGTGACAGTGCGGTGCTGGAACGGGTAGCCGTGCTTGCGCAGCACCACGGGCACCGCCCGCGGCCCGGCCAGCACCATCTCGTCAACGAGTTCGCCGCCGCGGACCAGGCGCAGCGCGAAACCAGGCACCACGAGCAGTGTCGGGCGGTGCATCACCTCGCCCACTGCCTGGGTGAACTCGGCGTTGGTCACTGGGTTCGGGCCAGTGAGGTTGACCGGGCCGCACACCTCGTCGTGTTCGAGCGCGAAGCGAATCGCACCCACCTCGTCGTCGAGTGAGATCCACGGCATGTACTGCTGCCCGCTGCCCAGGCGGCCGCCCAGCCCGAGCGCGAACAGCGGCTTGAGCTGGCCCATCAGCCCGCCGGACGGGGAGATCACTGGACCGGTACGTAGCCGTACCACCCGCGCCCCGGCCTGCTCGGCGGGCACGGTGGCCGCTTCCCAGTCACGGCAGACCTCGGCAAGAAAGCCGGAGCCCGACGGGGCGGTCTCATCGACCTCGCGGTGCCCGGTGTCGCCGTAGTAGTTCACCCCGGAGGCATTGACGAGCATCGGAACCCGGTACTCGGCGACCGCCGCAGCAAGCACCTCGGTGGGGATGATCCGGCTGTCGCGGATGGCCTGTTTGACTTCTCCGGACCACCGCCGATTGCCCATCGCCGAGCCGCACAGGTTCACCACGGCGTCGACGCCGTCGAAAGTGTCGGCGTCCATGGTCGCCGCCGGCGGGTCCCAGCGCCGCTCGTCCGGGGCGCGAGCAGGTCTGCGCACCAGCCGGAGTACGTCATGACCCGCCTGGCGCAGTAGCGCCACCAGCGTGGTGCCGATGAGACCCGATGACCCGGCGATCACGACACGCATGGGGAGATCCTCTCGGGTCTCTGGCAGACGGCGCTACCCAGATTCATGGCGCGGGGTGCGGCCGAGAATGCTCTGTTGCCAGGAATCGGCCGAGTTGGCGACCTATATCCCGAGGCCGGCTTCGAAGGCGCCGTCGGTCAGCCGTTGTTTGACAGTGTTGAGGAAACGCGCGGCGTCGGCCCCGTCGACCAGCCGATGGTCGTAGGACAGGGCCAGGTAGCTGATCGAGCGAATCGCGATGGTGTCGCCCTCGTCGCCGGAGAGCACCACCGGCCGCTTGACCACACTGCCGGTGCCGAGTATCCCGACCTGCGGCTGCAGGATGATCGGAGTATCGAACAGCGCCCCTCTTGAGCCGGTGTTGCTCAGGGTGAAGGTACCGCCGCTCATCTCATCCGGGGTGATCTTGTTGGTTCTGGTCCGTGCCGCAAGGTCGGCGATCCGGCGCGCCAGCCCGGCGATGCTGAGATCACCCGCATCGTGGATCACCGGGACGAGCAAGCCACGCTCGGTGTCCACGGCGATACCAAGATGTTCGGCGTTGTGGTAGATGATCTCGCCCTTGTCGGTGTCGATCGACGCGTTGAGCTTGGGGTGCTGTTTGAGCGCCTCGACCGTGGCTTGGGCGAAAAACGGCAGGAACGACAGCTTGACGCCCTCGCGCGCCTCGAAGTCCCGCTTGGCTCGATCGCGCAACCGTGCCAGCCGGGTGATGTCTGCCTCGACCACGGTGGTCAGCTGCGCGGAGACCTGGAGCGACTCCACCATCCGCTTGGCGATGACGCTGCGCATCCGGGACATCTTCTCGGTCCTACCCCGCAGCTCGGAGAACGCCGCTGACGGCCCGGCCCCGTCCGTCGTCCCGGTGGACGCCCGCTGTGGCTGCGACACGGTCGGTGCTCGGGGCGCAGGCATCGGTGCCGGTTCTGGCTCAGGCTCGGGTGCTTTGACGGCGGCGAGCACATCCTGCTTGCGGATGCGGCCACCGACCCCGGTGCCCTGTACGGTCGACAGGTCGATGCCGTGCTCGATCGCGAGCTTGCGTACCAGGGGTGTTACGTACGGTGCGCCGCTGTGGTCCTCAGCGTTCTCGGCTGCCGGTTCCCGCTCGTGAGCAGCAGATTGGCGAGATTGCACTCCTTGTTCGGACTGACTCGGCGGGGCTGGGACCGGCTTCGTCTCACGGTCACCGACGGCGGCGAGGGTGGCGCCGACAGCGACCGTCTCGTCCTGCGCCACCACGATCTCTAACACCATGCCCGCGACCGGAGAGGGGATCTCCGTGTCGACCTTGTCGGTAGATACCTCCACGAGCGGTTCGTCCACTTCGACGGTGTCGCCGACCTGCTTGAGCCATCGAGTCACGGTTCCCTCGGTGACGCTCTCACCGAGCACCGGCATTGTCACCAGCTTCCTGGAGCCCGTGGCGGCGGGCGCCGGCGGCCGCTGCAGCGGTTCCGCCGGCCGATCGTCACCGACCTCTGTCGGACGGGCCGTCGTGGGACTGGACACGGGGGGATTGGGCGGATTGGGCGCCGCGTGGCGAGGTGCGGTGGGAGGCTGCGCGGAAGGACGCGAGGCGTCACCGATTACGGCGAGTTCGGCGCCGACCTCAACGGTCTCATCCTCGGGTACCACGATGCGCTCGAGCACGCCGGCCGCAGGCGAGGGGATCTCGGTATCGACCTTGTCGGTGGATACCTCCACCAACGGTTCATCAACCTCGACGGTCTCACCCTCTTGTTTGAGCCAGCGCGTCACCGTGCCCTCGGTGACACTCTCGCCGAGCGCAGGCATCGCCACGGAGTACGCCATCTGTTGCCTCGACTCTCGTCGTGTTTCCTTCTGGTGTGCGCCGGTTGTCGCGGTCGGAGTCGCTCAGCCGTGCGCGTGCAGCGGCTTGCCCGCCAGGGCGAGGTGGGCTTCGCCGAGCGCCTCGTTCTGTGTCGGATGGGCGTGCACCAGCGCCGCGACGTCGTCCGGGTAAGCGTCCCAGTTGACGATCAGCTGGGCCTCGCCGACCAGTTCGCCGACGCGGTCACCGACCATGTGCACTCCGAGCACCGGACCGTGCTTGGCTCGCACCAGCTTGATCGCCCCCCGGGTCTGCAGGATGACGCTTTTGCCGTTGCCGGCCAGGTCATAGGTGATCGTCTCGATCTCGCCATGGCGCTGCCTGGCCTGCGCCTCGGTGAGCCCGACCGCGGCTACCTGGGGCTCGCAGTAGGTCACCCGCGGGATGCCGTCCTCGTCAATCGTGCTGGGCTTGCGCCCGGCGATCTCCTCGGCGAGGAAGATGCCCTGGGCGAACCCTCGATGGGCGAGTTGGAATCCGGGCACGATGTCGCCCAGTGCGTACACCCCCGGGAGGTTGGTTTGCAGCCGGTCGCCGGTGAGCACGAAGCCGCGTTCCATCCGCACCCCGGCCTCGGAGTACCCGGCCTCGGCGGTGTTCGGTCCCCGGCCGACGGCAACCAGCAGCAGGTCGGCCTCGAGCTGTTCCCCGGACTCGAGGCTTACCGTGACCCCGGCTTCGGACTGGCTCGCCCCGGTGAGCCTGGCGGCGGTCTTGAACATGATTCCCCGCCGGCGAAACGCCCGCTCCAGCTGTTTGGAGCAGAAGTCGTCCTCTGCAGGCAGCAGCCTGGGCAGTGCTTCCACCACGGTCACGTCCGCGCCGAAGGAGCGCCACACGCTGGCGAACTCGACTCCGATCACGCCACCGCCCAGCACCACCACGCGCTCGGGTAGGTAGTCGAGGTTCAAGGCCTGATCGCTGGTGACGATTCGGCCGCCGATCTCCAGACCGGGCAGAGACCTGGCGTAGGAGCCAGTGGCCAGCACGACGTTGCGCCCGGTATAGCGCTGCCCGTCGACGTCGACAGCATTGGGCGCGACGAACCGTCCGGTGCCTTCGACGTAGTTGATCCCCCGGGACAACACCAATCCCTGCAGACCTTTGAACATCTTGGCGACGACGCCGTCCTTGTACTTGTTGACGCCTGCCATATCGATGCCCTCGAGCGCGGACTTCACCCCGAACTGGTGACCGTCGCGAGCGGCGTCAGCTACCTCTGCGGCCTGCAGCAGTGCCTTGGTGGGGATGCAACCGCGGTGCAGGCAGGTGCCACCGAGCTTGTCCTTCTCCACCAGGACCACGGTCAAACCCAGTTGCGCGGCACGCAGCGCGCACGCGTAACCGCCCGAGCCGGCACCGAGGACTACCAGGTCGGCGGATGTCTCCGGACTTGACGAAGTGGTGTTCGCTGAGGTGTCTGGCACTGAGACGCTCCTGGAGCAGACGTCGGTAACGTGGCACCCGGACATGGGAATGCGGCCCAGCGCCGCGTGCGCCACAGCCATCTTGTCACCATGCTGCGGACGTCTGCGACGTGGGCGAGAAAGCGTTGAGCTGGCGCGATCGCCCAAGGCGCGCCGGCGGAGGAGATGCGGAGTTGGGTCTGCTGGATCGGTTACTGGGCAGGCAGCGCACCGGGAGGGCGCGCGCCGCGTCCAGCGCGGACCTCGATCACCTCGAGCAGTGGGCAGCGGCGCGTAGCGGAGTGGAGGCGTTCATCGAGCCCCGCACCATGGTCACGGAGATGACCGTCCTACTGGTCGCCCACGACGGTGAATGGACCCGGCGCCGGGTCGATAGTGCGCACGGTGCGCGGCGGTTGGCCAAGCGGCTGAGGATCCCGATCTATGACGTCGCCCTCATCGGATACCCGCAACGGATGCGCGACTACACCGCCCGCCAGCGCGAGCGAGAGTAGCGCCTCAACCTCGTTCGGCGATGTCCGCGAGGACCGCGGCCAGGGTGCGCACCGGAACCCCGGTGCCTCCTTTGCCGGTATATCCCCACGGCGAGCCGGTGTTGTAAGCCGGGCCCGCGATGTCCAGGTGCGCCCACGGAACGCCGTCGGGAACGAACTCGGATAAGAACACCCCGGCGGCGAGCATGCCACCCCAGCGGTGGCTCGCCACGTTGGCGATGTCAGCGAGTTTGGAATCCAGGTCGGACCGCAGGTGCTCGGGCAGCGGCATGGCCCAGCCGTTTTCCCCGACGTCCTGCGAGATCGCAGTGACCCGGTCCCGAAACTCGGGAGTACCCATGATTCCCGGGGTCCGGTTGCCCAGCGCGACGACCTGAGCACCGGTCAAGGTGGCCGTGTCGATCAGGTAATCCGGGTCGTCCTGCGCCGCGCGGACCAGCGCATCGGCGAGGATCAGACGCCCTTCGGCGTCGGTGTTGAGCACCTCCACGGTGGTGCCCCCGTACATGGTGAGTACATCCCCCGGCCGGTAAGCGGTGGCCGAGGGCATGTTTTCGGCCATCGGCACGGTGGCGATCACCTCGACCGGCAGTTCCAGCCGGGCGGCCAGCACGGTGGTGACGATGACGGCAGCCGCGCCCGCCATGTCCATGGTCATCTCTTCCATCTTCGCCGCGGGCTTGATCGAGATGCCGCCGGTGTCGAAGGTGATCCCCTTACCGACCAGCGCGACCTTCGCCCTCGGCGCGGCGGGAGCATGATGCAGCCGGACCAGCCGTGGCAGGCGCGACGATCCGCCGCCGACGCCGAGGATGCCGCCGTAGCCCTCCCGTAGCAGGTCTTTCTCGTCGAGTACCTCGGTGGGTACCCCGGCGGCCTCCGCAAGGCTCACCGCGCGATCAGCGAATGAGGCGGGATACAGGTCATTGGGTGGGGTGTTCACCAGGTCACGTGCAGCCACCACCGCTTCGGCCACCAGAGCGGCCCTGGCGAGGCTGTGGTTCGCCTCCGCGTCGCGGGCCGAGGGCACCGACAGATCCATCTGTTCCAGCGGCGCGTCGCCGTTGCGGGAACGGTATGCGGTGAACACGTAGCTACCCAGCGCAGCGCCCTCGGCCGCGGCGGCCAGGTCGACACGGGACAGCGTGGTGATCGCTCGAGCGGTACCCGACAGCGCCCGGGACGCGGCCCCAGCGGCCCGGCGTACCTGCTCGCTGCTGGGTTGACCCTCGATCTCGCCGAGCCCGGTGGCGACCAGCAGCGGGGCGCTGATGACTCCGCGGGTGGGCACCTTGATCACCTCATCGGCCTTGCCGCGCGCGCCCAGCACGACCAGCAGGTCGACCAGCGCACCGCCGAATGCCGCGTCGACCTCCTCGTTACCCGGAAGGAGCTGGGGACCTCCTTCGCCGCATACGGTCCCCACCACGAGGGCATCGACGGTCGCGGTGGTCACCGAGGAATCGGTGAGGCGCAGCGTCGGGGTGGTCACGGTGATCTCCTCGCTGACATGGTTGGGTCAGGATGCGTTGGGCAGGTCGCAGTGACAACTGCCCTAGGAGGTAGCGTTCCATAGCCGTGAGTCCCATCCTGCACCGCGGACCCCTGCATGCCGCGCACGTCCAGGCCGGCGCCACCCTTGCTGCCTTCGGCGGGTGGGAGATGCCGATCAGCTATCCCGGCGGAGGTGTCGTCGCAGAGCACACCGCGGTGCGGGAGGCAGTCGGGATATTCGACGTCACCCATCTTGGCAAGATCGTCATCGCCGGTCCCGGGGCAGCGGACTTCGTCAACTCGTGTCTCACCGCCGACCTCGCCAAGATAGAACCAGGGCAGGTCCAGTACACCCTGTGTTGCACCGAAGACGGCGAGGTGGTGGACGATCTGATCGCCTATCTGGTCGGTCCCGATGAGGTGTTCTGCGTACCGAATGCGGCAAACGCGGCGGCGGTCGCGGGCCGGCTGGTGGCTGCCGCGCCGCCGACGATCACAGTGACCGACATGCACGATCGGTATGCGGTGCTCGCCGTGCAGGGACCCCGTTCGGCCGAGCTACTCAGCGCCATGGGACTGGCGGTCACGGATTTGGACTACCTGAGCTTTGTCGATGCCGAGCATGCCGGTGCACCGGTGCGGGTCGCTCGCACCGGTTATACCGGCGAGCGTGGCTACGAAGTGTTCCCGGCCTGGGACGATGCGCCGGCTCTGTGGGAGGCGCTGCTTGGCGCTGCGGGCCCGCTTGGCGGCCGGAAATGTGGGCTCGGCGCCCGGGACACCTTGCGCACCGAGATGGGCTACCCCTTGCACGGCCAGGACGTCGGCCCGGCCATCACCCCGCTGCAGGCCGGCCTGTCCTGGGCGGTCGGTTGGCACAAGCCGGCTTTCTGGGGCCGCGAGGCGCTGCTCGCCGAGCGCGCCGGCGGACCCTCGCGTCGGTTGCGTGGGCTGCGTGCCACCGCGCGTGGGGTGCCGCGGCCGCACATGGCGGTGCGCACTACGGCGGGCGCGCTATTGGGGGAGACCACGTCTGGAACCTTCTCGCCGACGTTGCGCACCGGCATTGCGCTGGCGCTGCTCGACCCCGGCGTGCAGGCCGGCGCAACCGTCGAGGTCGACGTCCGTGGCCGGGCGTTGCCCTGCGAGGTCGTCAAACCTCCCTTCGTGCCTTCACGGGTGCGCTCGTGAGTGATTCGGCGCTTAACAGTGTGGTAGCGCTATAACACAGTTACACGTTCACCGTCGCCGATGGCGAGGATCACCGCAGCGGTGGCGCTCTGCTCGACCAGCACGACGGCCGAGCCACCGAACCCGCCGCCGGTCATCCGGGCACCCAGCGCGCCGGCAGCGCGCGCCGCATCCACCACGCGGTCCAGCTCCGGGCTGGAGACTTCCAGGTCGTCTCGTAACGAGGTGTGCGAGGCGTTGAGTAGCGGTCCGATGTCACCGATCCGGCCGGCCTCCAGCAGCGCCACGGCGGCCTGTACCCGGGCGATCTCGCTGATTACATGGCGCGCGCGCCTGCGTAGCAACGGATCGGTGAGCTGTGCCAGCTGATGTGGCGCGGCGTCCCGCAGGGTAGCGACGCCCAGTGCTGCCGCGGCCAGCGTGGCGCTGCGCCGGCGGTCGGCGTACTCGCTATCGACGATCCGGTGTGGCGTCCCGGTATCGACCACGAGAAGATTCAGTCCAGCGGCGGTGAGATCCAGTGGCAGCTGCCGCATTGTGTGGCTTCGGCAATCCAGTAGTAGTGCGTGTCCTGCGGTGCAGCACAGCGAGGCGAGCTGATCCATCCCGCCAGTCGGCGCACCGACGATCTCGTTCTCGGCGCGGCGGCACGCCGCGGCGAGCCACGCGCGGCCTGCGGTGGTCGCGGCCAGCCCGAGGCCGCACAGGGCATCGACGGCCAGCGCGACGGCGCACTCGAGGGCGGCCGACGACGCCAGCCCGGCTCCGGGTGGTACCGAATCGCCGACGAGCAGGTCAAGCCCGCCGGCCGGATGACCCAGCGCCCACATGACACCCGCTGGGTAGGCCGCCCAGCCGGGCGGATGACCGGGACGCACCGCGCTGAGTGCACCCTCCCACGGCTGCGCACCCCGGTGCCACGAACGCAGCCGCAACCGGCCGTCGTCGCGGGTCGCCGCGGCCACCACGGTGCACTGCGGCAGCGCCAGCGGCAAGCAAAGACCGCCTGCGTAGTCCACGTGCTCGCCGATGAGATTCAGCCGGCCAGGGGCCAACCACAGACCTTGCGGCTCCCGGCCGAATGCGGCGCGGAAGGCGGCGCGCAACGCGGTGCTCACGCCAGCTCCCGCAGCCTGCCCGCGATCCGCTCGGGGGTGGTGTCGTTGAGCCAGACGCCCATCCCGGATTCCGATCCGGCGAGGTACTTGAGTTTCCCGGCGGCGCGGCGCACTGAGAACAGTTGCAGGTGCAGCCGGATCAGGTCCCGTCCTGGACCGATCGGAGCCTGATGCCAGCCCGCGACGTACGGCACCGGCCCATGGTCGCCCTGGTCGGCGAAAAAGTCGTCCACCCGCCGCAGGAGCGCGGGGTAGAGCGTGGTCAGCTCCGAGCGCTCCGCGTCGTCGAGGCCTGCGAGGTCGGGTACCGCGCGGTGTGGCACCAGGTGCATCTCCACCGGCCACCGGGCGGCGGCGGGTACATATGCGGTCCACGCCGCCCCGCGGTGCACCACCCGGGTGCCCGCTCTCAGCTCAGCGGCGAGCACGTCGGCCAGCAGGTCGCGGTCCGTGCTCTCGCGGTGCGCGGCGGCCCGGGCCAGCAGGCGCTCGGTGCGCGGGCACACGAACGGGTAGGCGTAGATCTGACCATGCGGATGGTGCAGCGTCACCCCGGTCTCTGCGCCCCGGTTCTCGAAGCAGAACACTTGCCGGGTCGGGCTCATCGCAGACAGTGCGCGGGTGCGGTCGGCCCACGCCTCGATCACTGTCGCGGCCCGGCGCGGGGTGAGCTGAGCGAACGATGCGCCGTGGGCGCTGGTGAAACAGACCACCTCGCAGCGGCCGATGGCGGGCTGTTGCGGCCATAGCGGATCCCCGTCGACCAAGTCCGGTACCGGTTCCATGGTGGCGGCCAGAGAGGGGAACCGGTTATCGAACACCACCACGTCGTAGTCGTCGGCCGGGATCTCGGTCACCGCGCCGGGGCGGCTGGGGCACAGCGGGCAGCGCGCAGCCGTGGGTAGGTGGGTGCGGGTCATCCGGTGCG
>Ga0134128_10000515_pt1 | contig 53718 bp, 54 predicted proteins | sample KB31754_FD_96462 | JGI IMG/M metagenome (GOLD analysis project Ga0134128, IMG submission 96462) | Terrestrial soil microbial communities with excess Nitrogen fertilizer from Kellogg Biological Station, Michigan, USA - KB3-175-4 | ecosystem: Environmental > Terrestrial > Soil > Unclassified ... | reverse complement strand
TTGCTCCACTTTCTCGTTCGACTTGCATGTGTTAGGCACGCCGCCAGCGTTGATTCTGAGCCAGGATCAAACTCTCGTTTGAAACCTGAAATTTGTTCGGAATGAACAAATTCGCCGCCGTGGCCGAAGCCACGACGACTCGCCAGCGTCGACGGAGGTCAAACCGCTGGCTAATTTTGTGAGATCGTTCGAACTTAACTCGAACAATTCATCTCACGACTGGCACGTTCAACCAAGTTGTCAAAGACCGAATCGCGGACCGCCTGAGCGGCGCGCTTCAGTCCAGCCGACCCCACATAAGTGAATTCGGCCGTCCTCGAAACCTTTTTAACGTAACGATTCTGCTGGAGAGCTGTCAACGAGCCCAGTTCACAGGATTTCCACAGAAACCGCAGTTTGGGCTCGGCGTTGGCCAGCACAGGGCAAAGCACTGACACTCGACCCGGCTACAAACCGACAGGTTTTGCACGCAGCAGAATACATCTTCCTCCCCACTCCAGCGCCGGATCCCAGTTTTGGGATAAAACTCACAATTTTCGGCACGAGCCTAGTCGGAAGATTCTAGGTTAAGAAAAGACCTTTTGGAGGTTCTTGCGAATACCGCTTCAAACCCTTCGGGAAGCTCTGTCCCCGAATCGCAGCCCCGTGGCCGAGGCTAATTCCAGCGTTTTCTTTCTCCTGCTGGTGTACTTCTTATTAGATGCCGGACAATTGCGAGAGATTCAAACTTCAGCCCGGCTTGCCACTTCGCCTTTCCGCACTTGCGGAAGGTTTTCCCTGCTCTCGACGGTTTTACTTTTATACCATTGGATTACCCAGAGTGCAAGGGGATGTTGACAAGTTTGGTGCGGGTGCGTCAGCTCACGAAGTTCACACACCCAGCGCGGTTCTGATGGCGGTGGCAATGGAGTCGGTGAGGGCATTCATCTTCTGCGGTGATTCGGCCTCGACCATGACGCGAGCCAGGGCTTCGGTGCCAGAGTAACGGACGACCACCCGTCCATTGCCATCGAGCTCGCGTTCTGCCACAGAGATGGCCTCGGCGACGGTTGGGACTCTTTCGAAAGGAACTTTCTCGCGCACGCGTACGTTCTGGATCCGCTGGGGATAAACCTTGAGGTCGGCGATGAGATCGGCGAGAGTGCGACGGCTGCGGGCCATGACTTCCATGACGCGCAGAGCGGTGAGTTGGCCATCGCCGGTGGTAGCTTCGCCGTCGCGGAAGATGACGTGTCCGGACTGCTCGCCTCCCAGCGTGGCGCCGGTCTTCATCATTTCCTCCAGGACGTATTTGTCGCCAACGCTAGAGCGCAACATGCGAATGCCGGAGTCGCGCAGGGCGATTTCAAGACCCATGTTCGACATGGTGGTGGCGACGACTGTATCTCGGGCGAGAACGCCGCGGGATTTCATATCGCGGGCACAGAGGAGAAGCACGGCGTCGCCGTTGACGACCCGGCCTTGACCATCGCAAAACAGAGCGCGGTCGGCGTCGCCATCGAAAGTGACCCCAAGATCGTAGGCACCTTGGGTGGCGGCGATGTTGCGGGCCACGTTCTCCGGATGCAGCGCTCCGCAACCCTCATTGATGTTCTTCCCGTCCGGGGTGGAGTGGATAAAACTGGCCTGAATGCCACAGGCGCGAAACAGTTCCGGCGCTTCGGCGGTGGCGGCGCCGTTCGCACAATCCACCAGCACACGCAGATTGCGTAACTCTTGATGGGCGTCAGAGGCCAGCCAGTGAATATAGGCGGAGCGGAGGCTCTGCTCCCCAGGCAAGCTGGGGGCGAGCCGGCTGGCGGGCTCGGGGTGCGAAGTGGGATTTTCCAGCAAAGAAAAAATTTCCTGCTCGATCGAGAGTTCGCGCGCGTCAGGAAGCTTGAAACCGTCGCCGGAGAAAACCTTGATGCCATTGTCGGTCCATGGATTGTGCGAGGCGGAGATCACGACCCCGGCATCGAATTTTCGCGAGCGCGCGAGATAAGCAACACCGGGAGTGGTGATCACGCCCGCGCTGTGAACCTCGACACCAACAGAATGCAATCCGAGAGCGAGGCGATCGGCGATCCAACCGCTCGACTGACGCGTGTCCTGACCAATGATGGCGCGGGGTTTGGCGTTGATGGCGCGCAGATTGTGGCCCAGAGCTCGGCCGATCAGAAAAACACTTTCATGGGTAAGAGGGAAATCTCCGGCTACGCCGCGAATACCGTCAGTACCAAAGAGCTGGCGCGTAGTCATTGTGGCTGCGTTTTGGATGGCGAATTCTCCGGCTCCATAGTAACCGTGATGCGCACGGAGCGAGGACTCGAAACCTGGATGAGGGGATCAGAAACGTAAGCATGCCGCGCCACCGAAAGGCTGCCGACCACGCCGGTGATGTCGACGGGATCGGTGGTGGCAACCTGGACCGTGGAGACCTGCTTTTGAGGGCCCGTGATTTCGACCGCGGCGGGATCGTATTGGAACTTAGGCTTATAGCCCGGAGGTGCTTCGCCGATGAAGCGGGCCTCGACCCGAACCGAGCGCGTGGCGCGGGCGTCGAAGGAGACGTGAATCTCGCTGGGGACGACCTGGGCAATGGTAAGCCGATCGGGGACGTGGATCTGGTGAGTGAGGTCGAAGGTGCGCTCACCGGGCTTGATGTCGGTGACGTCGATTTCCGCGCTGACGTCGGCCGCCTGAAGGCGGCGGACGATGGCTTCCGGCCCGCGCACGCGAATCTGCGCGCTCGGAAGGTTTTCAGAACTAATCTCGAGGTTTGCTGGCATGTTGCGGAAAATAATGGGAACGTTCAATGCGACCTCCGAAGGAGGACTGCTTGAAACCGCGAGCCAAAATCCGGCGGCAAGAAGCAGCGACGTAAGCTTCAGGGTCAAGTTATGGAAAATGTGCCGGCGAAAAAAGTCGCGAGTGCTCATAGTCCGCCTCCCGGACTCGTGCGTGAGTCGGAGCGGATCGGGATCTCCGGTTCGTCGTCGAGCATGCCGGGCGTGCCCATCGAGGTCGGCAGGGGAGTCGGCGGAACGTAGCGACGGAGCAAGGTTCCCATGCGGTTGCGAAGCTGTTCGACGGTTAGATCACGCTCAATGGCGCCTCCGACGGCAAGCGAAATGCTGCCAGTTTCTTCGGAAACAATGATGGCGATGGCATCGGTTTCCTCCGTGATACCAATGCCGGCTCGGTGCCGCGTGCCGAGCTGAGTCGAGAGTACGGGGTTCATCGAAAGCGGGAGGAAACAGGCAGCGGCAGAAACGCGATCCCCGCGGATAATTACGGCGCCGTCGTGCAAAGGAGCGCTGGGACGGAAGATGGTTGCCAGCAAATCATACGAGAGCTGCGCGTCTAGAGCGACTCCACTTTCGACGTAAGTGCGCAGGCCGATTTCGCGCTCGATCACCATCAGAGCCCCCGTCTGGTTTTGCGAAAAGAGGTTGGCGGCCATAACGATATCGTCGTAGGCGTCGGCCTCAGAACCGGTGCTGTGGGTCAGGGTAAGCCGGCGGCCAAGGCGCGCGAGGGCCTGACGGATCTCGGGCGCAAAGATCACGATCAGCGCGAAAACGGCGTAGGGCAAAACCCGCGAGATGAGCCAGTTGAGGGTAACTAACTGTCCGACCTTGGAAAAATAAAATGCAAGAATGACGATGGAAACGCCAACCAGGATCAGAGCGGCGCGGGTGCCGCGAATCAGCGCCAGGAATTCATAAATGACAAACGCCACCAGCAGAATGTCCAGCACTGATATGAGCGTCAGTTGCGGCCAGTTGGCGGCGTAAGGGATCACCCCAAGCTCCTCTTAAGTTTCTGCACACTCGCCGAGGCTTTGAGAACTATTTTAGTTCAGCTCCAGCTCGCGGGCGTAGTCGCAAAACTACTTATGATGGCTGCTCGTGTAATGCTGCTGCAGCAAGTCCTGACCGAAATCGCCTTCAAAATCGCGCCAGACGGAATGGATATGGTTGGCATTGTTCTGCGTATCGTCCATTTCGATGAGGAATGACGGAGTCTGCACCCGGTAATAATGGGGCTCACCTTGCTTCGTGCCTCCCGACCAGGCAAAAAAGATGCTCTTGCCGGCCTGATTCAGCTGTTCAAGACGGTGCTTGGCGAGTTCGTCGGGGACGTTGTGGGCATATTCCTCGACAAGGGCCCTGAGGGCATCGAACTGACCACTCTTCATGTTGGCAGAGGAGATCCCGGATGGCTGACCTTTTAGGGCAGCCTTACGGCTGGCGGCGGTCAGAATCTCCGGGTAGGCGTTCGTATCAACGATGGCAATCTTCTGCTGCGCCTCGTCAAGGGCGCGAATCACCTCAAAACCCAGGTCATCTTCGGCAGCGAGAACGCGAAGACCCTTGCGCGGACCCTGGCGAACCTCGGCGGGATTGGCGCCAAAGAAGCTTGGACCGCCGACCACTTTTCCCGCGACGATCGTGTAGTTCTGGCTGAGGTGATGTCCCTCGACGCGATAGCCCCAAGTGCCGGAATCAGAAGGGGTTCCGAAAATGGAGAAGTAGTATTTCTCAGGATTGCGGTGCTCGCCAGCATCGCCTTCGAGAACCCTGAGGACTTCTTCGAGGCTCATGATGGTGACAGCCTTTATATAGCCGGTCTGACTTAAGCCGGTCGCCAGCAGCGCACCGGCAAGATGCCTCTGGTAGGGGCTCATGTCGCGAAGTGGAAGACCCTTGCGAACCCCGAGGGTGTCGATCGGGAGATTGGTGTTGTCCGGTATAAAGTGCCAGTTTGTGCGCTCGTCCTTGTCAAAGGGGGAGGTCGCTCGCCCACGTTGATTCTCATCGAGCGCGGCCAGCAAGCGATTGGCGCATTCGGTCATGACGGACGCGGCCGGCCGATCGTGCGTATGAGTATGGTGGGTCTGAGCAGAAAGTGTTGTCAAAGTACTTGCTCCCAACAAAGCAGCTGAGGAACTCAGAAAAGAGCGGCGTTTCATGCGCATGGCTCCCGTATGGCGACTCATGAGACAACAAGGAGCAGCAGTAAGTCAATCGCGAAGGATCCATTCCCCGGTCAAAAATCAGAGCTTTTGGTACCGACGAGCCTTGCCGGTACTGGCGCCTTCGGGAGCATGAGACTCACTTAAGAGCCGAGCATGGCTTAGACAGACGAGTCCTTTTTTTCAACTCGGGCAGTAACTTGGCCACGGGCAAGTTTGGCGGAGATCTGGTCGCCGACATTCAGTTGCGAGGAGTCCTTCACCAATCTCCCGGCGGAATCGAAGACTAACGCGTACCCCCGCTCCAGAATGGCGACAGGCGAGAGCGCCTTGATGTGATGTTCAAGCTGCTCGAGCCGCGAACGATTGCGCACGAGTACGGTCTTCATGTTGGCCGCCAGGGTGGCGGTATGCGATGCGAGATCGCGCTTGATTCCCCCCAGCACCCGGCGCGCGTCATAGTGGCGGACGGCGGCGGAGCCGCGCTCCCAGCGGCGGCGGAGCTGCTCGATCAGGCGGCGCTCGGATTTTTCCAGGCGGAATGTCAGGTCATCGAGGTGCTGATGACGCTGGTTGATTCCGTCCATAGTGCGGGCGAAGGCACCGTGCTGGGTGGACTCGGTCAGGATCTGACGCGCCATCAGCAACCGGTAACGAATCGCGTGCCCTAAGCGTTTGTTGAGGGCAGACATCTGCTCTTCAAGTTCGTGGTGAGAGCGAATGACAAGTTCGGCCGCCGCGGAAGGGGTAGCGGCGCGCAAAGCTGCGACAAAATCGACGATGGTGAAGTCGGTCTCGTGTCCGACCGCGGAGATGACGGGAATTTCAGAGTCTGCCACGGTGCGCGCGAGGGCCTCGTCATTGAAGGCAGCCAGGTCCTCGGCCGAGCCGCCACCGCGGGCCACGATAATCACGTCCACGCTGCGCGTACGGTTGAAATAGCGCACCCCGGTAATCACTTCTTTCGAGGCGCTCTCGCCCTGAACTTGTGCGGGAAAGATCAGCACATTGGCCGAGTGATGACGCCTCCGAAGAATATTAAGGATGTCGCGGAGTGCCGCGGCTTGTGGGGAAGTGACCACGCCGATTCGTCGGGGAAGCGCGGGAATCGGCTTCTTACGAGACGGATCGAACAGGCCCTCAGCTTGCAACTTTGCCTTCAGCTGATCGAAAGCGATCCGCAGTGCACCCGCACCTTTGGGTTCGAGATACTCGACCGAAAGCTGGAGGTCGCCACGGTTCTCGAATACGGTGACCCGAGCGCGTAATATGACCTGCATCCCGTTCTCTGGGCGAAAGCGGAGCAGACGCGCCTGGGAACGGAACATGACGGCCTTGATCTGCGAATCTTCATCTTTCAGCGTGAAATAAAAATGGCCGGAGGAGTCGTGGGCGCGAAAGTTCGAAATCTCACCTTCGACCCAAAGGTCGCTATATTCGCGTTCGAGGTGGGTGCGGACGGCCGCCATAAGATCGCGCACCACCCAAATGCGGCGTTCCGGAGCCTTGAAGGTCAACCCGAGTTGATCACCGAAAGCCACTGGGTGGAGTGTATCGCGACCCGCGCCGCGAAGAGAATGCGTAGGTCGGGGTGAACATGCAGATTGTGTCGCAGCCTAACGCGCCCTCTGTTTGTGGCCATAATTTCTGTCGAGGATCCTGACAGATGGGCCCTGCGGTTGGCACAAACAATTTAGGAGGATTGAAGAACAGTCGCGCAGCGTAAAATTCCCACCATGATCTCCAAGGAACTTCTCGACATGCTTGTTTGTCCCGTCTGCATGAAGTCTCTGGTGCAGAAGGAAACGGGAGGGGGCTTGCAATGCGGCGAATGCCACCGAGTCTATCCCGTCAAAGATGACATTCCGGTCCTACTGGTGGATGAGGCCGTGGTAGAGAACTAGCGCTGAGCTGATAAATTGCGCCCGGCAGCACTCCCGGGTTAAACCATCAGCGATCAGAACTCTCCTAGTCTGCATATCGTATACCCCTGAGCAGCCCCTTAGAGACGCAGTGGTCAGCCCTCCATACCTTCCCCTTGGCGTTCAACTTCCCATCCCTAAGACGCAACGCTCCCGATTCTCCCCGCACTATGAACATGTCAGGGGGCGTTACCTGGTCGCAATCGGGTCTCGGAACGAGACAGCTTGGATGGGCGGGGATTGACAAATTGTGTCGCCCTGAGACGGAGTTTCGCACAAGCCTCGGCCTAAGGGATTGGAAATCATAGGAAGAGGGCGTTTCCGGAACCACAGCAACTTCAGTGAGCGCCAAGGGTTTAAGCCGATGTACGGTTTCTCCGTCAAGAACTACGGAAAGTACCTGAAGTTCGGCAGAGAAATTGCATGCAACAAAAGTGGGTGTCGCTGAGTCTAATTGGTTATGAGTCAAGGGTGGTCGGAGGTGAATATGAGGGAGAGATTTTCAACCACCGAATTATCCGCTTTGCGGAATGACCTGCTCCAAGGGGGCTTGGCCGATTCTCGCGAAGCGGCGGAGCTGGTGCAGATTTTTCTGATGGGCCGCGGGTATGGGGTATCGCCGCAAGCTGCGCTGGACGCCGTGAGCCGCGTTGAAATGGCGGGTTGCGCTCTGCCGGTCCTGCAAAAGGAACTGGAGAACCTGGCGCTGGTGATGTGAAGCGATCGGCGGTTGGTGAGCCGCCGAACGCCACGTAAATGTAGATCAAAGATCCGCGGGGACGACGCAACAGCCGCTCCTCACGAATGTATGACAAGGAATGAGCCGGGCCAACCAGCCCGGCGTTCTTGTTTATCCCCGGTCTAGGGGCGAGAGGGCAGACTACTCATAGCGCAAGCTTTCCACCGGATCCAGCTTAGCTGCCCGGGCTGCTGGAATCGTCCCAAAGAAGATTCCAACCAAAGACGACACTAGGATAGCGACGATCGCCGACAATCCCGAAATAGGGAGACGATACTGGGTGAGGAAGCGCACCGAGTAGGGAATTGCAAGGCCGATGATCACGCCAAGAAGGCCCCCGCCTACGGAAATCAGAATAGCCTCTGACAGAAATTGGAAGCGGATTTCGCGATTGGTCGCCCCTAGCGCCTTGCGGATGCCGATTTCGCGGATACGGGCACTCACCGTGGCGAGCATGATATTCATAATTCCGATCCCACTGACCAACAAAACCACTGCGGCAATGGCCAGCAGAACCATGGTCAAAACATTTGCCGTTGTCTCCGCCAGGGAGACGAGGGCGGTGAGGTTGCTAACGCTGTAAACCGATTCGGCTCGGTGCCGGGACTGAATCACCTTCTTGATCTGGTCGGTAGCGGACTGGACCATCGAAGAATCTGCCACAGAAAAATAGATCAGCTTCACGGTTGGCGTTTCCATGAAGTAGCGTGCCACCGAGTACGGAACAACCAAAGTATTGGTTGTCACCTCGGTTTGCCCAAACGTGTCCACCCGCTCGCGGAAGGTGCCGATGATGGTGAAAGGCAATCCGCTTAGCTTCATCACTTTGCCTACAGCTGCTTGAGGAGAGCCATAGATCTCGCGAGCAAACTTTTCGGTTACCAGGCCCACTTTATTGTGGGCTTGTTCGTCCTGCTGATCGAAAAAACGGCCGGCTGGCACCACCAGGTTGCGGACCGCGCGGTAATCGGGATAAACGCCGAGAATCTGTATATCCCGCTCTTTGCCTTCGCCTACAGAGATTCGGTCCGCCAGAGTAACCACCGGCGAAGCGGCCACGATGCCGGAGACTTCCTGCATGGACGCGGTGAGATCCTCAACCGTCAGCGGGTCCTGGGTGGCATTGGTAATGCGCTGCGCGCCGCCTTCGTACTCAGCATAGATTTCGTTGGCTCCGATTCCCTGGATCTGATTCAGGATGTACTGTTTCCCGGTGAGGCCAATGGTCACCACCAGGATCAGCGAGGCAGTGCCGATCACCATGCCTATGGCGGTCAACATGAATCGGACTTTGTTGCTACAAAACGTGTCGTAGGCGAAGCTGAGAATCTCGCTGAAGGCGAGTTTGGGTTTCAGCTCCGATACGGCGGTAGCAACTTGCATGGTGATGTTTTAGATGCTACGCGGATTGAGTAGGAGTCGCAAAGTGAGGGCTCGGTTACAGTTGCGACCCGGGTGTTGCCCCACCGGGCTGATGGGGCAAAGCAGCCTTCCCCTCTAGGCCGTCTTGGCTTTGCCTTGCGAGAGAAGGGTGTCGTAGACGTTCTTCACTTGGGCCTTGGTTTCGTCGACGGTTCCGCTGTTGTCGATGACAAAATCGGCGGCCTGGAGTTTGGCTTCGTCGGGCGCTTGCGCCATCATGCGGCGGGTGACCTCAAGACGCGCGGTTTCCTGATCCACATTGAAGCGCTGCGACCAACGCTCAATGCGCTGTTGCTGCTTCAATGTAACGACCACAATCTTGTCGAAGCGCCGACGCAGGCCAGCTTCGAGCAACAGCGCCGCTTCGAGCATGACCACCGCCTCAGGCTCCCGCTTTTCGATGTCATCCATCCATCCTTCGTACTTCTGAATTACACCGGGATGAAGAATGCGGTTGAGCTCGTAAATGCGCGGGCGCTTCTTATCGAAGGCAAGTTCCGCGAGTTTGGAGCGGTTGATGGTCTTGTCCGGATGAAGAATAGAGTCACCAAATTTCTCGACAATCTCGTTGTAGGCGGGTTGGCCGGGTGTCATGAGTTCATGCGCAAGTTCATCGGCGTCGATCGTGTGCGCGCCAAGTTCGGTGAACATGCGGCTGACAAGAGATTTTCCGGAAGCAATACCGCCCGTAAGCCCGACTTTGATCATGATTCCTAAATCCCTCTCCACGGATCAACGCGTTGGGGGGCGAATCACCCTGGTTTCATGCCCCTCTAGAAATCTGCGGGGACCCAAGTGAAATTGTCCTCCCAGCCACTGGATCTCTGCCGTGAACCCTTTAATCCGCGGCGGCAGTGAGATTGCCGCGCCGCATCTTTGCCGCCTTCACGGTGTTCGACATCAGCATGGCGATGGTCAGTGGACCGACGCCGCCCGGCACCGGCGTAATTGCTCCTGCGATCCCCGCCACCTCGGGGTGGACATCCCCTACGAGCACTGAACCTTTCGTCTTGAAGGTCTCCTCTCGCCTCGCGTTGCCAGCGAAGAGCCGCGCGAACTCCAACGGATCGGTGACGCGGTTCATTCCCACGTCGATGACGGTCGCACCAGGTCGAACGAAATTCCTGGTCACCAGGCCGGCACGGCCGATGGCCGCAACCAGAATGTCGGCGCGGCGGCTGACTTCGGCAAGGTCGCGAGTCTTGGAATGGCAAACGGTGACCGTGGCGTTTGCATTCAACAGCAGCATCGCCATCGGTTTGCCGACAATGTCACTGCGCCCGATCACGACTGCTTCCTGGCCGGCGATCTTGATCCCGCTGCGTTCTAGCATCTCCATGATGCCGGCCGGAGTGCAAGGCACGAGTCCCGCGCGCTGCGTAGAGAGAGAACCAACGTTGGTGGGATGGAAGCCGTCCACATCTTTGGCAGGATCAACTGCCAGTAGAACCTTCTTAGAATCCACCCCCGGTGGGAGTGGAAGCTGCACCAGGATGCCGTCGATTTCGTTGCGGCCGTTCAGGTCATCGACCAGCGCCAGGAGTTCCTCGGTGGTGACGTTGTCTGGCGGCGTGTGCTTTTCGCTGTAAATGCCGACTTCTTCAGAGCTCTTCACTTTGCCGCGAACGTAGATTTCCGAAGCAGGGTTGTTGCCCGCAAGTACGACGGCCAGGCCTGGACGAACTCCAGCGGCAGACATGGCGTCAACCGCTGCTGCAACTTCGGCGCGGATTTCAGATGCGATCTTGTTTCCGTCGAGGATGGTTGCCGGCATGGGGTTTCAAGGAACAGAAATTCTAGCACCCGAGGACGCGGCGGCGGCTTTGTTTCGCGCTTTTCAGGCCCGACTCTTCCGCCTTAGGCCCCAGAGACTCATTCGCACAAAGGTTGAGGAGGGCTAGGCGCTTTTCTCCGCCACCGCGAGCTGCACGCAAATTGCCACCCCTTCGGCCGCGAGCACAACCTCCGGCAGGTCCGGAAATGTGGGTGCGATGCGGATGGTACGGTCATCGGGATCTTTGCCGTATGGGTGGGTTGAACCGGCGGGAGTCAGTTCGACGCCCGCTTCCTTCGCGAGCGCCACGACGCGCCGGGCACAGCCTCTGGGAACTTCCAAGCTGATGAAGTAGCCGCCTTTCGGACGCGTCCAGGAAACCTCGGGAATGCCGCAAAGCTTGGCATCAAAGATCTCCAGCACTTTTTTGAACTTGGGTGCGATCAATGCTCGGTGGCGATCCATGAGGGTGAGAATTTCGTCTTCATTCTTGAGAAAGCGAACGTGGCGCAGCTGATTGACCTTGTCTGGACCGATGGTGCGCGGAGTAAGACGGTCGAGTAACCATTTCACATTGGCCTTAGAGGAAGCGAATAGTGCCAGCCCTGCGCCCGCGAGAGTCACCTTCGAGGTTGATGCGAAGACGAAGGCGCGATTGGGATTGCCGTGCTTCGCGCACAGCTCAAGCACGTTCGCAATCTGAATGCGGTCGCTGGTTAGATGATGCACGCTGTAGGCGTTATCCCAGAAAAGCCGGAAATCGGGCGCAGCCGTCTTCATGGAAGCCAGGCGTTCAATGACGGCATCGGAGTAAATCGTGCCGGTGGGGTTGCTGTATTTGGGGACGCACCACATGCCTTTGATGGAAGCATCGTCGGCGACCAGGCCTTCGACTTCGCCGAGGTCGGGCCCATCGTCCGCGAGTGGAACGGTGATCATGCGAATGCCGTAGTCTTCGCAAATCTTGAAATGACGGTCGTAGCCGGGGACAGGGCAAAGAAACGCGATATCTGGTTGCTTGGACCAGGGCGCGAACCCCTCACAGGTTCCCTTCAACAAGGAGTAGACGACGCAGTCATGCATTAGGGCGAGGCTGGAGTTGTTGGCGACGACGATCTGATCGGAAGGCGCGCCCAGAATTCCGGAAAACAGGCGGCGCACCTCGGTGAGGCCTTGCAGCCCGCCGTAGTTGCGGGCATCGCCGGCATCCTCGGCCGCAAAGTCCCGGCCACCAGGAAGCGCGAGCAGTTCGTTGCTCAAGTCGAGTTGATTGGCGGCAGGCTTGCCGCGGGTAAGGTTCAGTTTCAGGCTCTTTGCCTTGAATTCCTCGTAGCTTTTCTGAACTTCGGCTTTGGGGATGGCCTGAGCGGCTTCGATCATCGGGGGACCCTCTCTAGTTTTGTATTGTACTTTGGAGGCCGAGCTTTCCAGGCGGCCTAGGAACGAATTCCACGCGCAGCCCGCGCCATATGGGACGCAAAAGGGGTCTGCCCCGAATCCCTTACGATCGGAACTTTCTAGGGAATGGTTTGAAGCTCATCGCGCGCCCGGGCGGTGGATCTACAACCTCGGCCCTTTCCGGTGTTGTCTTTTCAGTGTTCGTCGCGGTTGCTCTTGCTGAACGGGAATTCTGGAGAACCGGCCTTATGGAGGTTCTCTTCGGCGAAGACGCGAACACGGTCGAGAGCGACCTGCAACTCCGCGTGATATTGCTCGTGATCTCCATCGGAGGGAACTGGAATGGGGCGGCTGATGCGCATGAAGGCGCGGCAGAAGGGTTGAGGAATCATAGCCCGGTCCCAAGTCTTCAAAACCCAGGCTCGGTCGAAAGCGATGTGAAAGGCCATCAGAGGCGCGCCCGTTGCTCGTGCCAGCATTACCGGGCCCGGCTTGGCTACGTAGCGGGGGCCTCGCGGACCGTCAATCGTGAACGCGACAGTGTAGCCGTTTTCCAAGGCGCGGCGCATCCCGATCAGCGCGCGCACCGCACCTTTGGAGCTTGAGCCCCGGACTTTTACGAATCCGAATTTCTGCATGATGCGGCCGGTATACTCGCCGTCAAAGCTATCGCTGCTCATGACTCGAACATCGAGGTCTCGGCACCAATACATGGCAGCGATCATGCAGTTGTGCCAGAAGGAATACACGTAGGGCCGTTCCGCGAGACTCTTCGGGGTTGGGTCTTCCCAGGACACTGCAAAGCGAATGGTCGGCCCCAGTAGGCGAATGATCAGGTATGCGGTCCACGTGATCAGCCAGAGGAGAATCCGCTCACGGAGGGTGAACTTGCGCCAGGGCTTGTCGACCTGAGCGGGAGCCGGACTGGCGGTGGACAGCACGGAGCCATTCTAATCGGTTCGCTGTCGGCTCCCAATCCTTGCCGAGAGCCATCGGACTCTCGGTGATTCGACAGATCAAACCTCGATCCATCAGAAAGGCAATTGCAAATTCACCACCGGAACGCGGAGGTGAGGGTATCAAGCTGGCAGAAGTAACCACCCACACTGCGGGTTTGTCGTATAGTCGTCCGCAAACGCGAATGCATCCCGCTCTCAGACATGTGTCACATCGTCCTTGGCCACTTCCCTCGGGGCCATGGCTCGTCCAACAACGGTGGAACGACCTGCTATTTGCGCACTGGCAAGTTCCCTATGAGCAATTGCGCCCGCTAGTTCCTTCCCAGCTCACGCTCGACGCTCACCAAGGGAAGTGCTGGGTGACCATCGCGCCCTTTCATATGTCGGGCATTCGTGGACGACGGATGCCACCGATCCCAGGAGCCTCGGCAGTTCCTGAACTGAATGTCCGCACCTACGTAACCTGCGATGGAAAGTCAGGCGTTTACTTCTTCAGTCTTGATGCGGCCAGCCGGCTCGCAGTCTGGGGAGCACGGACGTTCTACAAGCTGCCGTACTTCTTCTCTCGCATGAGCGTGGAAGAGCGCGACGGCTGGATCCATTACAACTCACTGCGCACCTCGTCTTCTGCTGAATTCCGCGGACGTTATCGGCCCGCGAGGGCGGTCGAATTGCGGGAACCCGGTTCGATAGAGCATTGGCTGACCGAGCGCTACTGCCTGTATACGGTTGCCGCAGGAACGGTCTTTCGCTGTGACGTTCACCACGAACGTTGGCCGCTGCAGGACGCGGAAGCAGAGATTCAAATGAACACCATGGCTGCTGCTGCCGGACTTACTCTTCCTGCTCGAGAACCGCTGCTGCACTTCTCGAAGTCGATCGAGGTGGTGACCTGGCCTCTCGAAAAGGCTTGACAAGCAGCTTTGGATCTTCGCTCCTGCACCCTAGGTTCGCGAATTCCAGCTCACGAGTTTTATTGCGCGCAGCCCTGTCTTTTCATATTCTCCAAAAAGCATGGCAAGTGCGATCGTCACTGGACCCGAACAACTGCTCCTGGAACTGTTCGCGATTTTCGTTTCGGCGAAGGCGGTGGGAGAGGTGTTTGAGCGCATGAGCCTGCCTTCCGTGTTAGGAGAGATCCTGGCCGGAGCGGTGCTCGGACCTTACGCCCTAAACTGGATTCCGACCACCGACGTAATTCATTCGGTCGCAGACCTCGGTGCGATCTTCGTGCTGTTCAGCGCGGGCCTTGAGACCAGCCCCGGCGAACTGATCCGTATTGGCGGGAAGTCGATCAGGGTCGCATTGGCCGGTGTGATTGTCCCCTTCGGGCTCGGATTCGCCTACATGAAGCTGAGCGGCAACCCAAGTAGCGAGTCGGTGTTCGTGGGCGCAGCCATGGTTGCCACCAGCGTGGGTATCACGGCGCGCATCTTCGCCGACATGCGCTTGCTCTCAAGCGAGACCGCAAAGGTCATCCTGGGCGCCGCCGTATTCGATGACATTCTGGGGATGATCATGCTTGCTCTGGTGGGAGGGCTTGCGTCAGGAGGAGTGAACTGGCTTCATCTCGGCGTTCTGATCGGTGAAGCGGTGGCATTCGCTCTATTCATGATGTTTGTTGCCCCCCGCATTGTGCGTCGCATGGAGGGCGGGGTTGAACACCTATCGATGCAGAATGCGTCGCTGGTGGTAGCGTTGGCGATTTGCCTGTTGCTGTCCTGGCTGGCGGTAAAGATCGGAATGGCTGCGATCATCGGCGCGTTTTTTGCCGGGCTCGTGTTTGCCGACTATGCGCCGCAGTGGAACCTATTCCCGCGCGTCGCCGGGATCACAGAATTCCTAGCGCCGTTCTTTTTCTTCGCCATTGGTGCCAGGCTGAATCTGACCTTGATCAATCGCCAGATTATTGTTGCGACGGCGATTGTCTCTGTCTTGGCGATCCTTTCGAAGGTCCTCGGGTGCGGGGCGCCGATGATTGGCCAGGGGTGGCGCGCCGTCTTGCAGGTGGGCATTGGAATGATGCCTCGTGGGGAAGTCGCGCTCATCGTTGCGCTGGTCGGGCTGCAGTCAGGCATCGTTACCCAATCCACTTATGCGATCGTGGTCTTGATGACCGCAATTACAACCGTGATTGCGCCGCCCTTGCTGCGTTACTTGTTCCGCCAGGAGATCAAGCACACTCGCGAAGACAATCTTGCTGCGCCCGTCCAGTTATAATTTCGCATTTGAATAAGAAAGACCTTTACGCAATCCGGCGATTTGCGGCCCCGAAATCGCTTACCCCATTGAACCGCGAAGTCTGCCTCGGCTTGCGCAAAGATCACAAAGAGAAGCCATGAACCTTACAGGACGTATGGCAGTAGTCACTGGCTCTTCACAGGGCATTGGGCGGGCATGCGCAATTGAGCTTGCCAAGCGAGGCGCCAGCGTGGCGCTGGTGGCCCGCAATCAGCAAAAATTGGAAGAGGTCGCAGCCGAGATCTCCGCTTTAGACAAGAGAGCGCGAGTAACTCCCGCCGATATCGAGAACGAGGAACAAATCAAGGCGGCCTTTAAGGCCGTGATCGCTGAGTTTGGGAAGATCGACATTCTCGTCAACAACGCCGGAGTAACTCGCGATCAGCTTGTCATGCGCATGAAGCGTAGCGATTGGGATGCCGTGTTGAATACCAATCTGACCTCAGCCTATTTATGTACCCAGCAGGTGATCAGCCCGATGCTGAAGCAGCGCTGGGGACGGATTATCAACGTCACCTCAGTTTTTGGCCAGATGGGGCAGGCCGGACAAGCAAACTACGCGTCGTCCAAGGCTGGTCTGATCGGACTTACCATGGCGATTGCGCGCGAATTGGGCTCGCGCAATATCACCTGCAATGCCGTTGCGCCGGGGTTTATTGAGACTGCGATGACTGCCACGCTGGCGGATGAGTTGAAGCAGAGCGCGCTCAAGATGATCCCGCTCGGGCGCGTGGGAGCACCCCAGGAAGTTGCGCATTGCGTCGCGTTCCTCGCATCCGAGGAAGCAAGCTACATCACCGGACATGTGTTGAACGTGAATGGCGGGATGCTGATGGGATAAGGGTGGGCGGAGACGGCTCGGGTGCGAATTTCATGAGGACTGGATTGGGCAAATCGGAGGCTCTCGCGGCCGTAACCTTTGATCTGCAGCAGGCCGAGTCCACCGAACAGATCGGTGCAATCCGTGAGTTATTCCTGGAGTACGCGAATTCCCTGAACTTTAGTCTCTGTTTCCAAAGCTTCGAAAACGAGCTTTCCGGACTGCCCGGGGACTATGCGCCCCCCGCTGGACGCCTGTTGCTCGCCGCCGACAATTCACGAGTGGCGGGGTGTGTGGCGCTTCACAAGTTGGAGTGGGATATCTGCGAAATGAAGCGTCTCTATGTGCGGCCACAGTTCCGTGGAAAAGGTTTAGGGAGAGTTCTTGCCGAGCGTGTGGTTGCAGAGGCCCGGAAAATCGGCTACAAACGATTGCGCCTCGATACGGTCGAGCCGGTGATGCGGGGTGCGGTGGCACTATATCGGAAACTTGGCTTTCAGGAAATCGCGCCCTACCGTGACAACCCGATTGAAGGCGCGTTGTACATGGAATTAGTGTTGTAGGTGTTCAGGTCTTGGCACCTGGGGAAAACAAGTCACAAGCCCGCAAGATCCTTCGTGAGGGTGAATAATGAAATCCATTCTGGCCGTGCTGCTGGTGTTGCTTTCGCTTTCCTCATTTGCCGCCACTGCGAAGAACGTCAGCTACAAAAGCGGAGATGAAACGGTTCAAGGGATCGTGTATACCCCCGAAGGCAAGGGGCCGTTTCCGGCACTCATAGTTATTCATGAGTGGTGGGGCTTAAATGATTGGATGAAGGAGCAAGCGTCGAAGCTGGCGGATCAAGGTTACCTCACACTGGCTGTCGACTTGTATCGCGGCAAGGTGGCAGCGTCTCCCGATGAGGCGCACCAACTAATGCGAGGGGTCCCAGAAGACCGCTCCAAGCGCGATCTGGCTGCGGCCTTCGACTATCTCAAGTCGCTGTCGAACGTGAAGAAAAATAAAATTGGCGCCATTGGCTGGTGCATGGGCGGAGGCTACTCGCTCGATGTGGCGCTCGCGGAGCCAACTCTCGCTGCCGACGTGATTAACTACGGCCACCTAGCGACGGATCCGGCAGAGTTAAAGAAAATCAACGCGCCGGTTCTCGGTTTGTTTGGCGGGAAAGACATGGGCATTACGCCGGACGATGTTCATAAGTTCGAGCAACAGTTGAGACAGCTGGGCAAGAAGATCGAAGTAACAATTTATCCCGATGCGGGGCATGCCTTCGAGAATCCGAACAACAAAGCCGGCTATCGCGAGGCGGACGCGAACGACGCTTGGAATAAGACTGTGGAATTTCTCGCAGCGAACCTGAAAAAGTGATTGCGAGATCGAAGAAAGCTTTTGCGCTCGCGTGGTTGCTGAGTTGTTGCGAGTATCATAATTTTTCGCTTGCCAACAGGTACTACTCTGGTTACTATGCAGCCTGAATCCTTCGCGAGCTTCCTCACATGGACAGCATGAACATCGGTGACACAATCCGTTCTTTCCGGCTGCAAAAAGGAATGTCGCAAGGCGACATCGAAAAACGAACGGGACTGTTGCGGTGCTACCTTTCCCGCGTGGAAAACGGACACACGGTTCCATCGCTGGATACTTTGTCAAAAATTGCCGGCGCGATGGAACTGCCTCTTTCCCATTTCTTCTCCGAGCCAGGAAACAGCAATGGCTCAAAGGCTCTTCCGCAGTTGTCGGACGATGAACTTCGCTTCCTCAGCCAGATTCGGCGCTACTCGGCCAATTTGAACGACAGCGACCGCAAGCTGGTCCTCGCCATGATTAAGAAAATGGCGATGAAATAGGCGCGGGTCCAGGTTTTTGCCTCTGGAATGCTCCTCACTGCGTTCCCGCCCAGCTCCTCAACCTTCGTAGCAGGTTTTTCGCCCCCCATCCCCCATTTTTGGGCCGTTTGGCCCAAAGTCGGAGCTCGAGTCCCTTTGCGCCTTTTCTCTTTCTCTTTCTCTCTTTAGGGCCACACCGAGCGGGAGCTCACTTACCTAAGTTCAATACCCGTCGTGTCCGGCGGGTACCTCCCGCACCGTCCATCGGTCCCATAGACTTTGAGCTACGGCCTGCTGTGTCGTGCGCGCCTAGTCGGGGGAAGGCATGACCGTTGATGAAGAAATGAATTTGTTAGAGTCTCATTTGAGACGGCTGAAGATCGAGTACGAGGTCTTCTTTAACAATCCGCAAAAGAAGCCGCCTTCCGATTTGGAGTGGAAGGTGGTCACGCTGCTGCGCAAGTTTTCCGACGGCAGTCGCATGAGCTTTTCGCAGCGCTTCCGTTACAACGAAATCGCGCAGCGCTATGCGATCTACAGCGACTTGTGGAGGAAAAAGTCGCGGATTCGCGAAGAGGGATACCGGCGTCCGCAGGATGCTTTGCTTTCTGTCCAGGGCGTCCGCGAGGAAGAGCACCAGCAAAAGCACAAGGTTTACGGCGTGAATCATCACGGAGATCAGCCGTTTGTGGTCGAATGCAGCGACGCCACCACCGAAGGCGAGAAGGTCGAAAGGCTTTATCAGGCACTCGCTGCGGCCAAAAAGAAGAACGGCGAAAACGTTTCCGGTTCGCTCGACAGCTTCAAATCATTTGTCCAGAAAAAGACCCAGGAAATCCGTAAGCAGCATAAGTGCGAAAGGGTCGAGTACGCTGTCGAAGTGCAGGACGGCAAAGTGAAGCTGCGGGCGAAGGCGACGGTGTAGTTTCCCGCGGTTCACTTAAGGAGACCGGGGGCAGCGATGAGTTTAGGACACCGGGGGCGCGACATCAGTCGTGCCCCATTTCGTTTTTCGTGAGATCCCATTTCCCTTTCTCGCCAGCGCGATTACTCGGTTCACAACCCCCGTTTCAAGATGCGAACTGGAATGCGTGACTCGAAATGAAGGCGCAACCCGCGTTCTTCGAGGCTTCCGGATTTCACCATTCCCCAAGGCTTCGATTCTCCTGCGGGGAACCCCAACGCGCAGGCTGCTTCTGCGTTAGAATTTTCTGTTGAACCTTCCGGCGCAGCGCAATCCTAGGCAACTATCCGAGGCCATCATGTCCCACAAAATTCAACGCGCGATTCTTAGTGTCACTGACAAGACCGGGTTGACCGACTTCGCTCGTAAGCTCGCAAGCATGGACGTGGAATTGATTTCCACCGGAGGCACGGCCAAGCTGCTGCGCGATTCCGGTATCGTCGTCAAAGACATCTCGGAGATCACCGGATTTCCCGAAATGCTCGATGGGCGGGTGAAGACCTTGCATCCCAAGGTCCACAGCGGGATACTTCACCGCCGGGAGGACGCCGCGCACCGCGCGGCCGTCGCCGAGCATGGCATCCAAGCCATCGACATGGTGGTGGTCAACCTTTACGCGTTTGAAAAGACCGCGGCAAAGCCAGGCGTGCATTTCGAAGAACTGGTGGAAAACATCGACATCGGGGGACCGTCGATGATTCGCTCGGCAGCGAAGAATTTTCAGGACGTCGCAGTCGTGACTTCACCATCAGACTACGATTCGGTTACAGATGAAATGGCGAGGACCGGCGGATCGCTTTCGTCAGAAACGAAGTGGCGGCTGGCACAGAAAGCGTTTGCGACCACGGCTGCTTACGATTCCGCGATCGCTTCGACTCTGGAGCGGGTTAGTGCAAATGGCAATTTTCACCTGCCGCAGGCCGAAGGCTTTCCCGGAACGCTGCGGCTGTCCTTCCGGAAACTCGGGGACTTGCGGTATGGAGAGAACCCGCACCAGAAAGCTGCGATGTACTCGGACGGCTCTGGCGCGGGGGTGGCAAACGGACGCCAGGTGCAGGGGAAAGAACTTTCGTACAACAACATCGTCGATCTACAGGCGGCGTGGGACCTGGCGCAGGAATTTGAACAGCCGGTATGCACGATCATCAAGCATACGAACCCTTGCGGCACCGCGACCAGTCAAAGTCTAGCCCAGGCCTACAAGAAGGCTCTCGAGTGCGATCCCGTTTCCGCGTTCGGTGGCGTCATCGCCGTAAATCGGCCGCTCGATGCCGGCGCTGCGGAAGAGATGGCCAAACTTTTCCTGGAAGTGATTGGGGCGCCGTCCTTTGAGCCGGGTGCCATTGAAAAGCTGTCGTCAAAGAAAAACCTGCGGCTAGTGGAAATCAAGAACCACCCGCAGCAGTGGGTGATGAAGAACGTGTCCGGCGGAATGCTGGTGCAGGATGCAGATGTCCGTCACTTGCAAGGATCAGATCTGAAGGTGGTTAGCAAGCGCGCCCCCAGCCCGGAGGAGATTCGGGCGATGCTTTTCGCCTGGAAGGTGGTCAAGCACGTGAAGTCAAATGCCATCGTGTATGCGCGCGATGGGCAGACCGTCGGCGTAGGAGCGGGGCAGATGAGCCGTGTCGAGTCCTGCCGGATCGGCGCAAGCAAGGCGGTGCTGCCACTAAAGGGCACGGTGGCGGCTTCCGATGCATTTTTCCCGTTTTCGGACAACGTGGAAGAAATCGCAAAGGCAGGAGCGACCGCAATCATCCAACCCGGCGGTTCGGTGCGAGACCAGGACTCGATTGAAGCAGTTGACCGTCTCGGGCTGGCGATGGTCTTCACCGGTGTGCGGCACTTCAGGCACTAAGTCCTTCCCCGATAGCAACCCTGGGACAATCGGACTGCGGGGTTATAGAGCATGGAAGCATGGGGACTCCTATGAGAAAGGGAAATGGAACCCGGGATGGCCCTTGGCTTTCGCGATCGCGAGTTACGGTTTCGGGGCTAAGGACGTTTCTAGTCCTTGAAAGAATCGATCGTAAGTTCCAGGCACGCGAAATCCTCCCACAAATCGAAATCTGTAGACGAAAAATTGGGGTCGACATGAAGGTCGCGCAAGATAGTCCCATTCCCGAAGCCCGATTCCGATAGCAGCCGGTGGGCGATTTCTGCTCTATATTAAGATGAAAAACGTTTTTCAAATTGTCATCTTTGCGCCAGAGTCTCTCCTCAGGGTCAGCAACCAACGTTTGGCCTTCCCCTGGCATGCAGGGGTAAAATACCTCAAGCACCCGCCCGCAGCGGTTGAGCATCCAATCGCTAAGGCCTTGGGAGTTTTGCGGCCCTTTTAGAATCCATAGGGAATTCATGAAAAAGCTTGTGGCGTCACTTCTGCTGTCCTCCGCGTTGGCTTTTGCCCAACAGCCCTCGACGAGAACCGAGCCTTCGGCCAAGCCGCCCGCTAATAATGAAGCGGCCGCCAAGATCGACCGGGCCGCTGCCTATTATCACTTCACGCTGGCACACACCTATGAGGAGCAGATGGCTGCTTACGGACGCAGCGATCTCGTGAACAAAGCGATTGAAGAGTACCGGCTTGCTCTGGAGGCAGACCCCAGCTCGGAATATCTGAGTTCCGGGCTGGCTGAGCTTTACGCCCGCACCGGACGCATACGCGACGCCGTTTCCGAGGCGCAAGACATCCTAAAGCGCGATCCCCAGAACCTTGAAGCACATCGACTGCTCGGCCATATTTATCTGCGCTCCCTCGGCGATATGCAAGGTGGCAGCGGTTCCGACAGTGTCCTAAAACTCGCTATCCAGCAGTATGAAGAAATTGTGAAGCTCGATCCCAAAAGCGTGGACGACCACATCATGCTGGGGCGGCTCTATCACGCGAATAACGAGCTTAAGAAGGGTCAGGAAGAAGAGAAGCTGGCGATGAAGCTGTCTCCCGACTCGGAAGAGGCCGTCGCTACCCTGGCGATGTTCTACAGCGAAGAAGGTGATCCCGCCAAAGCTGCTGAAACGCTGGCTTCTATTCCCGAGTCGAATCGTTCCGCGAAGCTGTACTTGATGCTGGGTGGGACCTACGACCAGCAGAAGGACTACAAAAGGTCGATCGATGCTTACCAGCGAGCCATCGCTCTAGACCGCGACAATCTGGACGCAATTCGCGGCTTGGCAGAAGCCTTATTCAATGATGGGCAGACGGCGAAGGCGCTGCAACAGTTCCAGGTCATCGCCGACGCGAACCCCGAAGACGCACGCACTTACATTCGTATTGCCGAGATCTATCGCCGCCAAGGGAAGCTCGACCAGGCACTGCAGAGCCTGAAGAAGGCTCAATCGATGGTGAAGGATTCGGACCAAATCTCTTACGGTATTGCCGAGATCTACCAGACACAGGGGCGCTACGACGAAGCGGCACAACAGCTGCAGGCGTTGCTGAAGGCAAACGAGAGCAAAACTTCCCAGGACGACCAGGACAATCGGAGCGTTTTTTTGGAACGCTTGGGCACGGTTTATCGGGACAACAATCAGGAACAACAGGCGATCGATACCTTCCGGCAGATGCTCGCGTTGGGTGATGACAGTGCCAAGCGTGGATATCAGGAGCTGATCGACACGTATCGCGAAGCCAAGGACTGGCAGAAGGCCACCGACGTCGCGAAAGAAGCAACCGAGAAGCTACCCAAGGACCGCGATCTGAAGATCGTTTATGCCAGCCAAATGGCGGACCTTGGCAAGTCCGACGCAGCCATTGAGCAGGTGAAGTCGTTGCTTAAGGGCAACGCGGAGGATCGCGACATTTATGTGCGGCTGGCGATGATGTATAGCCGTCTGAAACGGTGGCCGGATGCGGAGGCTGCTCTTGACAAGGCTGACCAGCTTTCCAGCAAGTCAGAGGAGCATCAGGAAGTTGCGTTCCTTCGCGCTTCCGGGTATGAGCGCCAGAAGAAGTATGCCGAAGCGGAAGATCTGTTCCGCAAGATCATCAAGGATGCTCCGGATAATTCTGCGGCCTTGAACTATCTCGGCTACATGATGGCGGACCGAGGCGAGAATCTGGAAGAAGCGCTGGGCATGATCAAGAAGGCCGTGGATCGGGAACCGGCGAACGGAGCGTTCCTGGATTCGCTGGGATGGGCCTACTTCAAACTTGGCAAGTATGACCTTGCCGAAGACAATCTGCTGAAAGCTTCGCAGCATGTCATGGGTGCCGACCCCACCGTGCAGGAGCACCTCGGTGATCTGTATCAGAAAACCGGCCGCCTCAAGCTGGCGGCGTCGCACTGGGAACGAGCCGTCGCCGAATGGAGCAAGACGGTCGCCCCGGAAGTGGACCAGGAAGCGCTTTCCAAGGTGCAGAAGAAACTCGAGTCGGCGAAGGTGCGGTTGGCAAGAGAGCAGACGGACACAAAGTAGCACTTGGCAATTGCCGCGTAAACAGAACTCTAGAGTTGAACGACAGCCGCCCTGGCTGTCGTTTTCTTTTGTGTGCTTTCATGTTGCAAAGGTAGTGCCGGAATGAATGCTGAGTGCTGACTGCTGAGGGCTGTTTCGCTACACTCAACCCATGTTCGCAAGCTATGCGGTGGAGCACTCTCGTGGACGCCGGCATCCTGAGCCGCCCCATCCCTACCGCAATGACTTTCAACGCGATCGGGATCGAGTCATTCACTCCCGCGCGTTCCGACGGCTCGAGGCCAAAACGCAGGTGTTTACCCGCCGTTATTCTGATCACTTTCGCAATCGGTTGACCCACACCCTCGAAGTCGCGCAGATCTCCCGCACGATTGCAGGGCAACTGGGACTGAGTGTCGACCTGGTCGAGGCACTCGCGCTGGTTCACGACATCGGGCACCCACCATTCGGGCATGCGGGGGAACGTGCCCTCGACTCGGCCATGCGAAAGCACGGCCTCTTTTTTGACCATAACCTGCATGCACTGCGGATCGTAGAAGATTTTGAACTCCGCTACGCGGCTTTTCGCGGGCTCAACCTCACCTTCGAAGTGCGGGAAGGAATCATCAAGCATTCGCGGGATTACAGCGCAGCCGAGTTTCCTGAGTTGGCGGAGTACCTGCTGGAGGAGCGGCCTCCTTTAGAAGCTCAGCTGATCGACATCACGGACGAACTGGCATACAACACTGCAGATTTGGATGACGGGTATGAGGCACATCTACTTACGTTGGAGCAGATCAAAGGGGGGGTGCCGCTGTTTGCCCGGCTATTCGGTGAGATTGAACTGGTCTACCCCGATGCTCCCAAGAAGCTGCAGTTCAACGAAGTTCTGCGCCGAATGCTTGATCGCTGGGTAGGAGATCTGATCGAGAACACCCGGGCAGCGGTTGAGAAGCTTGCGGCGGCGCGGGGGGGCGCATGCACCACGCTCAACGATATCCGCGGCTGCCCGCATCGCCTGGCCAGACTCAGCCAGGAGATCGAAGCCGAGCGGCGGCAAACGAAGGATTTTCTGCACCAGAACGTCTATTTCAGCCAGACCCTAGAGCCCGAGAAAGAAGCCGCAGAGCGGATCATTAGCGACTTGTTTGAGCTTTGGATGACACACCCCGAGAAACTGCCTCGTAACTACCAGGAAAAAGCTGGGGTTGAGCCGCTGGCCCGGGTGGTTTGCGACTACGTTGCAGGCATGACCGATCCCTACATCTACGAGCAGTATGAGAAACATTGCGGATAGAATTTTCGCAAATCCGGGAACTAAGGCCGTTCCATGATGGTCAGTACTTGCTGGGAGGAACCGTGCAATCACTACGAGTTCTGTCTCTGTTCATCGCGTTGGTGGCGGCGTCAAACACGGTGTGGGGACAAGAACCGCCTAAGCGGGACCCTCAGCGAGATCACGCATTCGAACTCTACAACCAGGGCAAGATGGTCGAAGCCATGCCCCTGCTAGAAAATCTAAGTGCCGAAAATCCAACCGACATCGTCCTCATGGAATCATGGGGGGCGTGTGTTCTGGGATATGCCCAAACACTTTCCGACGTTGATTTGAAGAAGAAAGCCCGAGTAAGAGCGCGGACCATTCTGCTGAAAGCACAAGCACTCGGCGACAACAGCGACTTTCTCCAAACGCTACTGCGTGATTTGCCGGAAGACGGTTCCTTCAGTGCTTTCTCCGACAAAAAAGAAGTCGACGACGCCATGCAAGCCGCCGAAGCAGACTTCGCGCGGGGAGACCTCGAGAAAGCCAGGCAGGGATACATGAGAGCCTTTCTCCTCGATGGCACACAGTACTACGCGGCCCTGTTCATAGGCGACACGTACTACAAGCAGCAGAAGCCAGCCTTCGCCGGCCCATGGTTTGCGCAAGCAATCCGCATAGATCCCAACAGAGAAACCGCGTATCGATATTGGGGGGATGCTTTGTTGCGTGACCAAAGGCTCGATGAGGCTCGATCCAAGTACATTGATGCCATCCTTGCCGATCCTTATAACGCGACATCGTGGAATGGACTGAAGAACTGGGTTGCTCGCACGAAGGTGAGTCCGAATTGGCTGAAGCTGAAAGATGGCGTCTCGGTCGGTGACAAAGATGGGAAAACCAATATCACAGTGGACGGTTCGCTATCCTCAAACCTTTCGGCAGCATGGCTTGCTTATGGCATGAATCGCGCTCTGTGGATGAATCAGAAATTCAAGCAGGAATTTCCCCAGGAGTCGGCCTACCGGCACTCGCTCAAGGAAGAGTGCGAGGGTTTGCAGGTTTTCCTCGAAGTTGCGGGAAACATGAAGGACGAAAAGCACCCTAAGCAAAAGCTTGACGAAGAGTCCCGCCTTCTCATCGAGCAGCTGGCAAAAATCAAGCAAGCTGGCTTGGTGGAGCCTTTCGCGCTTTTGAATCGCGCTGATAATGGAATTGCACAGGACTATCCTGGCTACCGCGAGGCCCATCGGGAAGCGATCCGTCGCTACCTCGACGAATTCGTGGTACCTAAGACGCCGACCCCGGTTGATGAGGCTACAAAGTAGCCCCTGCTCCCTGGCACTTTTTACCTACTCCCCCCGCTTTTACCGGCGAGTGACGGTAACCTAGGCGAGGAGGGGATACAATAGTTCCGCGAAATCAACAGCTTAGGTTTGGTGCGGTTTGGCACGGCAGTTGATATACGTAACGGCGGGCGTCAGCATCTTAGGAACTCAGAAGGCGCCAAGTTTTTGGTTCAGCGTAGCGTCAGCGCTGGCCGGCAGGTTCTAAGGCTTCGGACAAGCTTGCCCCGAGCACAGTTAAGGGGAATGTCCAGCCGCAGAGAAATTCTGCCCCGTTTTCCAGGGACGCACCAAATCGCGATCACGCCCGCGCAAGGCGTGCAGTCGAGGAGCAGCACAAGGCGCTCCTCACGGAGGATGTTCAACATGAAAAATCGCGCAGTGGTAGCGTTGTTCGTCGCATTCCTACTTTCGCTGCCGGCGCTTGCTCAGCAACAACCGGCAAGCTCAACCCCGACTGATAACTCCGCGCAGTCGTCCACCCCCGCGGCCAATACTGCCACTGGAAAGGCTCCCTTGCAGTATGAGAGCCGCCAGGGCTTCTGGGGCAAGGTCAACCCATTTGCCCGTAAGAAGTATGTGCAGAAGCAAACCCAACCGATCCGCGACCGCGTCAACGAGCTTGATGAGCTGACCGCCGCGAATTCGAAGATGATCAAGGACGTTGACTCGCGGTCCCAGCAGGGAATCCAAATGGCTTCGGCGAAGGCCAACGAAGCTGACCAGCATGCGGTCGATGCCGGCAACAAGGCGACTCAGGCGCAGAACACCGCGACCCAGGCGAACACCCGTTTAACGACCGTAGAGGGTGTGGTCAACAACATCGACCAGTACAAGGCCACCAACCAGACCGAGATCCGCTTCCGCCCCGGCCAGACCGTTCTGAGCAAGAACGCCAAGACGGCGCTTGACCAGCTCGCAGAGCCGCTCAAGGGACAGCGCGGATACATCGTCGAAGTTCAGGGTTTCTCATCTGGCAAGGGACAGAGTGCGATCGCAACCTCGCGCAAGATGGCGGATTCGGTTGTACGCTACCTGGTGGAGAACCACGAGATTCCGGTGTACCGGATCTACGTAGTTGGCATGGGCAATGCCCCGATGCAGACCACGGGTACCGAAGAAAAGCCTAAGCGTATGAGCGGCGGCCGCGTCGAAGTCAGCCTGCTGAAGAACGATCTCGAACAGCTGGCGTCAAGTTCGAACGGCACGACCACCAACGTAAACCAGAATAAGTAACTGGATCCCACTCAAGCGGGCATGAACGTCACGCTTGAGTGGGCTTCCTAGAGTTGCACGCACCTAGTCAAGGATCAGGGACGGACGCTCCACACCGTCCCGCGCGCATGAAGGGCAACCCGGGACCGCACGCCTGGGGGCCTGCCTCCTAAAGAAAGCCTCCCGAAAAAGGGAGGCTTTTATTTTGCGCTACCGTCCAGGGCAATTTGACTACGGCTCGAGAAGCTTGCGGGGCTAGACAGTCCGAAACTTGCTCCCCAACCCGCACCGAACACATCGCAAAAACCAAAAACGAAGAAGAGGGCAGAATCCAATTCGACTTGGGTTCTGAAGATAACCCCCGATACGGTCCCCACCGGCAAGTAAACGTTAGGTTTTCTTTTTCGTTCCGAGAACTTTCATCCGCTCCCAGGGACGCTTTGGACGCTGCGGTTCGGGTTTGTCGCGACCCTCGATACGATCGTACTGGTAGGCTTCGCTGACCGTTCCAAGCGATTCGTTGTACAGGCTGGGCAGGCAGAGGGCTTTTTTGAGTTCCTCGGTGAACTTCTGCAGGGCATTCAAATGGTCGGCGGTAGCGGCGACTTCGGTCTTCGAAGTCTTGAGCACCTGCTGGTAGCCACGATTGATGAGCTTGGAAATCTCGCCATTGATTAAGTAGCCGGGGTAAGCAAAAATCTTCACGCCATCGTCACCGTCCTTCTGAATGGCGGCGGAGACGTTGTACTTCTTCAGGAACACGCGTCCCTGAGTGCCCGGTGCTTCGATCAGATCAAATCCGTTATCTCGAAGCCATTGCAGGGCCTCGTCATATGTGCGTTGCTCAATCTTAGTCGCCAAAATAAGCTCCTAGCTACTAGCGCTTCGCCACTAGCAAAACAGCTAAACTCCGGGTTCTCAAGACCAGCGATATCGGAACTCCGGAAGCACTGCTCAAAATCGTTTGATGCGGCAGAGCCTGAATCGAACCATACTCTATTCCCTGTAGGCTCGATTGCCAGTTGACTCAATCGCTTAGATCACCTGAGTCGTTCCGGCTCCTCTATAATCTAACGATAAGCTGGCGGTTTTTGCTCACCGGTGACATTACGATGGTCACGCCTGCAGGATTGGCAGGCCGGCCCGCGAAGTCTCCTGGAAAGTTAAGTTACAGATTCTAGCTGATCTTGACGCGCATTGGCGGAAACACCGGTTTTCCTGTCTCTCGGGGTTTTAACCAATCGCGAATTACAAATGCACACGAAACTGTCGGAAAAGGGAGTAATTGCGCGTCCTACTAAGCTCGGTCAGCGCAGCGTTGCCCTGATCGGGAACACGCCCCTGCTCCGACTGGAGCAGATTGCACGCGAGTTTCCCCATGTGCAGCTGCTTGGCAAGGCAGAATGGTATAACCCGGGAGGATCGGTAAAGGACCGTGCTGCCTTCAACATCGTCGCGGAAGGACGACGCAGCGGGAAATTTTCGGCGGGAAAAACTCTGCTGGACTCAACCAGTGGCAACACCGGGATCGCCTACGCAATGATCGGTGCGGCCGAAGGTTTTCCCGTGAAGCTGTGCATGCCTGAGAACGTCTCGCCAGAGCGCAAGCGCATTCTGTTCGCTTACGGCGCGAGCATTGTTTATACGCCTGCCGATGAAGGATCCGATGGCGCGATCCGTGTCGCCCGCGACATGTTCGTGCAGGAACCAGAGACGTACTATTACGCCGACCAATACTCCAACGACGCCAACTGGAAAGCACACTATTACGGCACTGCGGAAGAGATCTGGCGCCAGACGGAGGGCCGCATTACCCACTTCGTTTCCATGATGGGCACTAGCGGCACGTTTATGGGAACATCTCGGCGGCTGAAAGAGCTGAATCCACAGGTGCGTTGCATTTCATTGCAGCCAGACTCGCCATTCCATGGCATTGAAGGCGCAAAACACATGGCCAGTGCGATCGTTCCAAAGATTTACGACGCATCGCTCGCCGATGAGGACATCGGCATCTCGACAGAAGACTCCTACCAGACAGCCATTCGCGCCTCGCATGAGGAAGGCTTGCTGATCGGGATTTCCTCCGGGGCGGCGCTGGCCGGTGCATTACAGGTTGCAAGGCACATCCCGAAAGGTGAAGAAGCTGTCATTGTTGCCATTCTTCCGGACTCGGGCGATAAGTATTTGAGCGAGCGGTTCTGGACGGAGACGTGAGGGAAACGGAAGTTGCCAGAAATTGAATGATGAAATCTTCGGGCATCGAATCCATGCACCCGTCCGGCTTTTTGGGCTTTGGTTGCAAATGACTCGATGATTCAATCTTCAACCCATCAATGTTAAGGATCGGCCAATCTCACTACGACTCCCTTCGCCAGCACGGCGAGGAAACCTATCCCCATGAGTGCTGCGGGGTACTGCTCGGCCGCTTTGACGACGACGGCACGCGCGTGGTGACCTCCCTGGCGCGTGCCGGAAACACGCGTACCGACTCGCCGCAAAACCGCTACAACATCGATCCCAAAGAACTGGTTCGCATCCAACGTGAGGGCCGGGAACGCGAAGAAGACATTATTGGCTTCTACCACTCGCACCCGGACCATCCGGCAAAGTGGTCGAAAACAGATCTCGCTGAGGCGCACTGGTTTGGCTGCTCCTACGTGATCACTAGCGTCGAAAAAGGCAAGGCCGTGCTGACCAATTCCTTCGAACTGACCGGCTTCGAGGAGAGCGAGAAGAAGTTGGTTGATGAGAGGATCGAGATTGTGTGATGGTAGCTGCGATGTCGGACCTTCTGCCCGACATCGCTAACATCCCTTGTGCGACAGGAACGTCCGGCCTCACAGTCACTGCCCCAATATCAGCGGCAAGCCGTTCTTGGGATTGCCCACCACAACCACCTTCGAGTTTGAACTCTCGGCCAGCTTCTCCGTGGCTTCGATGCCTTTCCACTCGAGCAACGATGGCGTGATCCCCTGGGCTACGATTTGCTGAAAGTCGCGGATGCCTTGTGCTTCAATCCGCTTGCGGGCTGCTTCTTGGGTTTCTTTCTGCAGCCGGAAGTTCATGGCCAGGGCTTCTTGTTCGGCCTGCTGCTTGGCTTCGATGGACTGTTTCAGGGCCATGGGCAGCTGAATATCGCGTAAGAGCACGTTCTCCACCACCATCCCTCGGGGGGTGAGTTCGCTAACCAGCTTTTCGTAGATTTGCCTGGCAACAGCATCGCGTTCACCGCTGTAAAGAGCATTGGCGGAGTGCGATGCTGTGGCTTCACGAATGGCTGAACGAAGCGTGTTTTCCACCACAACGTCCTCGTATTTAGGGCCGAGTTTCTGAAAGACATCGGCGGCGCGATCGGGATTCAGGTGATAGATGAGGGAGGTATCGAGGCTCATCATCAGCCCTTCGCTCGATGGTGTGCTCGCTGACTCCTTGACCGTAACCGAGCGGATCGACATCTCATTCACCGTCTTGAGGGGATTGATAAAGTGAAGGCCCTCGGTCAGTGTCTGTCCGGTAACGCGGCCGAAAAGCGTGAGCACCCCGACGTTCCCCGTCCCGATGCGGCTAACGCAGTTAAAGAGCAGGACTAGGGCGATCAGGCCAACGATGGCGACGCCAATGAATGCCAAAACACGACGCGGCGCCCCCACATTGATGACGCGTCCACGGACGGGGCCCTGGTTGTCGAAGATGGTCATGTGAAATCCCCCCGGGGGGAATGATAGGACGGGATAGGAATAGGGATAAAGTGACTTTCTGGGGGACGGACCGAGTTCGAGCGACGCTCCTCCCCAGATAGGCTCTGTCAGTGTCAGGTGATCCGGTCTGAATCCAAGCAGGATCTTATGGCATCATTTACCCATGCCAAAGATCCATATTCCAACCCCGCTGCGGCAATATGCCGGCAAGCAGCCCGCGGTTGAAGTACAGGGTTCCACCGTGGGGGAAGCCCTGAGCGGCCTGGTCTCCCAGCATCCAGAATTGCGCCGGCACCTCTATACTGAGGAAGGTAAACTGCGCGCGTTCGTCAATGTGTACCTGAACGACGAAGACGTACGCTACCTGCAGAAGGACGCAACCGCCGTCGCGGACGGTGATAACATCTCGATAGTGCCGTCGATCGCCGGCGGAGCCTGTTGTCGCTCCAAGCACCTGGCTCGGTAAGAAGCGCGTCTTTGCGAACTTCGCGCCTTGAGTGGGTAGAGGTTCTTGAAAGCCGCCACCGCATAGATCGCAAACAACGCCAAGAAACGGCAACATTCGATTCCGATCAGCTGAAAATTATGGCCACCCTAACCGAAATCGCACCTGTTTCCCTCAACAACGACGAGATCCTGCGCTATTCGCGCCACCTGATCATGCCCGAGGTGGGCATGGAAGGCCAGCTAAAACTCAAGGCTGCAAAGGTGTTGTGTATCGGTGCGGGAGGGTTGGGATCGCCGCTAGCTCTGTACCTTGGGGCAGCAGGCGTTGGCACGCTCGGCCTTGTGGACTTCGACGTGGTCGATTACACCAATCTTCAGCGTCAGATTATCCATCGCACGGAAGACGTTGGACGCCCAAAACTAGATTCAGCCGCCGAAAAATTGAAAGCGATGAATCCTTTCCTGAATATCAAGAAATTCAATACGCACCTGTCCAGCGACAACGCGCTTGATATCTTCCGAGAGTTCGACATCATCGCCGACGGTACCGACAACTTCCCAACGCGATATCTGACAAACGATGCCTGCGTAATAAGCGGAAAGCCAAATGTCTATGCATCCATCTTCCGGTTTGAGGGTCAGGCGAGCGTCTTCGGGATGCCAGACGGCCCCTGCTACCGCTGCCTCTACCCCGAGCCGCCGCCACCGGGGCTAGTTCCGTCCTGCGCAGAAGGTGGGGTGCTCGGGATTCTGCCCGGACTGCTCGGTGTAATTCAGGCAACGGAAGTCATCAAGCTGATCTTGGGCTCGGGTGATCCGCTGATCGGCAGGCTTCTACTCGTGGATGCGCTGGCCATGAGGTTCCGCGAACTCAAATTGAGGAAGAATCCGGATTGCCCGGTGTGCGGAAAAAACCCTACGCTCAAGAAACTGATCGATTATCAGGAGTTTTGCGGAATTCGCGGTGAGGAGGCGCCAGCCGAAGTGACTACATCCGAGATGCAAGTGGAAGAACTGAAGCTGCGACTCGACCGGGGCGACGACCTATTCGTCCTGGACGTGCGCGAGCCGCACGAATATCAGATCTGCAACATTGGCGGACATCTGATTCCGCTCGGCGACTTGCCGCGCCGCGTGAATGAGCTCGACACCAGCAAGGAGATCGTCGCCCACTGCCGATCGGGCGTGCGCAGCGCGAAAGCCGTTAACTTCCTGCGGCAGGCAGGGTTCAAGAAGGTGCACAACCTTGCCGGAGGAATTCTGGCCTGGGCGGACCGGGTTGATCCCAATATGCCGAAGTACTAGGAGAAGCCCTGGCTGTCGCCTTTTGGTAGCCGTCGGCGGGATCGTACGATTCGAGGGCGAACCTCAAACCGGACCAATTTCGGTCCGGTTTTTCTTTTACGCAAAAACCACCAGTAAATTTGTCGATTCCTAATATCCTGGTCCGACGTGCTCATAGAGAGGGCGATGGGAGTGATCTTCAGCCCGGCTCAACATTCAACACAGGAGTGAACGCAATGAAAGTCATGGTTTTCGTAAAAGCCAGCCCGGAATACGAAGCAGGTCAAATGCCGAGCACCGAACTGCTTACTCAGATGGGTAAGTACAACGAACAGCTGGTCAAAGCCGGCATCATGCTGGCGGGCGACGGTCTCAAGCCGAGTTCCAAGGGCAAGCGGGTCCGATTCGAGGGAAAGAAGAAGACGGTCCTCGACGGGCCATTTGCGGAGACCAAGGAATTGGTAGCCGGCTACTGGATATGGCAGGTGCGCTCGATCGAAGAAGCCGTCGAGTGGCTGAAACGCGCACCGTTCGAGAGTGGGGAGGAAGTGGAAATCCGGCCGGTGTTTGAGCCTGCGGATTTTGGCGCTAACTTCACACCTGAGCTCCGCGAGCAGGAGAAAAGACTGGGAGAGCAGATATCTCATACTAAACAAAGGTCCTAGCTTTTTGGCGTCGAGTTCCCCTGCATGCCCAATCGAAGATCATCCGCCAAGACGGGTGATCTTCCCCTCCGGGGCAAGAAAATTCCCAAGAATCTTTTCAAGCAGCTGTCGATTTTCCTGTTGGTCGTTCGACGTGTGTGTAGAAGGAGCAGAAAATGGCTGAACCTAGAAACCATCGAGCAGGAACTGTGCGAAAGCTGATTGCCTCATCTCTGGTGCTCGGGATCCTGGTCGGGACGCTTGCCGCCAAGGCCTCCGCACAGAATGGGGAACCAAAGACCGGCTATGCCCCTATCAATGGGCTACATCTCTACTACGAGATTCATGGCAGCGGCGAACCGTTGTTGTTATTGCACGGGGGACTTGGCGCCGGGCAGATGTTCAGCACGATCCTGCCTGAACTTTCCAAAACCCATCGAGTTATCACCGTAGACTTGCAGGGGCACGGGCATACGGCAGATATTGATCGCCCGTTCAGCATGGATGCAATGGCAGAAGATATGGCGGGGTTGCTGAATTACCTGAAGATCGCAAAGGCTGACGTAATGGGTTATTCGATGGGCGGGGCAGTCGGGCTCCGATTAACACTGCAACATCCTGAAGTTGTGAACAGGCTCGTGCTCGTCTCGACGGCATTCAGCCGCGACGGATGGTATCCCGAGGTGCAGGCCGGGATGTCGCAAATGGGGCCAGCGGCAGCTGAGCCCATGAAGCAAACTCCGATGTACCAGTTGTACGCCAGCACCGCGCCCAGGCCAGAAGACTGGCCGGTACTGCTTACCAAGATGGGAGAGTTGCTGCGGAAACAGTATGACTGGTCCAAAGAAGTATCCACCCTGAGAGTTCCTACTCTGCTGGTGTTTGGCGACGCCGACGCGGTTCGTACGGCTCACGCAGTTCATTTCTTTGAGTTGCTCGGCGGCGGTCTGAAAGATGGCGGCTGGGACCGGTCTGGCATCTCCACTGCAAGACTCGCAATCCTGCCAGGACTCACTCACTACAACGTCTTCTCTTCACCCGCCCTGGTTTCCGCGACCCTGCTGTTCTTGGACGCTCCCATCTCAGCAGTGTCAAGAAACGACGAAAAACCATAAAAGGTAGACTTCGTAAATTCAGAAAAACTTCAACCTAAACTTACAAAAATCCAAAAGGAGAACATATGCGATTCCTAAGTATTTACAAGTCCCGCGAACGAGGCGTCCCCCCATCAGCCGAGGAAATGGCGCACATGGGCAAACTGATCGAAGAAGGGATGAAGCAAGGGTATCTTCTGGCCACAGAGGGCTGCATGCCCAGCGTCACCGGAGCCCGCATCCGCCTGGCGAATGGCACCATCAGCGTAACTGACGGACCATTTACCGAGTCGAAAGAGGTTGTTGGAGGCTTCGCCATCCTCAAGGCTAATTCGAAAGCCGAAGCCGTCGAGCTGGTGAAGAACTTCCTGCAAGTGGTGGGGGAAGGCGAGTGCGAGTTGCGCCAGATCTACGAAGCCCCCGCCGACCTCGCGGCCGCCAGTTAAGCCTCCCCCGCCTGAGGTTGCACAGGCCGAAGCTGTGTGGTGTGATCGGTAGGCGCAATGCCTACCGACACCCATGGCGCCATCGATGCGATCTGGCGGATTGAGTCTCCCAAACTCATCGCCGCTTTGACCCGAGTTGTGCGCGACGTCGGTATCGCCGAAGACCTAGCTCAAGACGCGCTCGTGGCGGCCCTCGAGCAGTGGCCCGAGTCGGGCATCCCGGAGAATCCGGGCGCGTGGCTGATGGGAACAGCTAAGCACCGCGCGATTGATTTCTTCCGCCGTAGTGCGATGGCTGATCGTAAGCACGAGGATCTTGGACGCGACTACAACGTCCGGGAACAAACCATGCCCGACTTGGACAGCAGCCTTGATGATCCCATTGGCGACGACCTCCTGCGACTGATCTTTATTGCCTGCCATCCTGTGCTGCCCAAGGAGGCGCGGCTTGCGCTCACGCTTCGCTTGCTGGGGGGATTGACTACAGATGAAATTGCGCGAGCATTTGTCTCGAACGAGCCGACTATCGCGCAGCGTATCGTTCGCGCCAAGCGAACGCTCGCCGAGAAACGCGTGCCCTTTGAAATCCCTCGCGCTCGAGAGCTCAATAATCGATTGGCATCAGTCCTGGAAGTCATCTACCTGATCTTTAACGAGGGTTACACTGCGACCGCGGGCGACGACTGGATGCGGCCGTCGCTTTCTGAAGAGGCGTTGCGGCTGGGGCGCGTTCTGGCCGAATTGGCACCGAATGAGCCAGAAGTGCACGGTTTGGTCGCATTGATGGAGATTCAGGCTTCGAGATCGGCGGCGCGCATCGGGCCGAACGGCGAACCAATCCTCTTGATGGACCAGAACCGGGCAAAGTGGGACCGGCTTCTCATCCAGCGCGGACTGGCAGCACTGGAACGTGCTCGCCAGCTGGGCGTTGAGCCCGGGCCCTACCGGTTCCAAGCTGAGATTGCAGCTTGCCACGCTCGGGCAAGCGAACCCCAGCAGACCGACTGGAATGAGATCGTCGCATGGTACGGGCAGCTCTCGGAGATCATGCCCTCTCCGATTATTGAGTTGAATCGAGCCGTAGCTGTGTCCATGGCGACGGGTCCGGAGAAGGCGCTCGAAATAGTCGATCGGATTTTGGAAGATCCGAGGCTTGATAACTATCACCTGCTGCCGAGCGCGCGTGCCAATTTTCTGAAGAAGCTCGGCCGGCTTGCTGAAGCACGAATCGAATTCGAGCGTGCAGCGGCGATGACGCGCAATGAGCAGGAGCGCAAATTGCTGCTCCAGAAAGCGCGAGAGTGCACCGCCTGACTCGAAACACGCCATCAGAGCTAAGTAGAGGCTCTCCCCGGTGTGCTCGGTCGTAGTCACCCGGATCAGTGGGGTTGGGCGGCACAGACCTTCGAACGAGGCTACTTATGAATAACAAAAGCTCGGCGGTGGGATCGTTTGTTGTTGCTGTTTTTTTACCTTGGCCTGCATCGCGGTCGCTGAGGAGTCGCGGGGAACGGTGAAAGTTCCGGCAGAAAGGGCGCGGGTGTTTGTCACCGATAGCCAGTCGTGGGACGTTGGCGGCGGCGGTGGAGGAACTTCGGAGGGATTTGGTTCGGCGGGACACGGCGGAGCGCGTCCGCAGACCGCCGAGATCGTGAAAACCTTTGGCGAGCGTTGTCCCGACGTGATCACCAACAACATCAAGGAAAAAGCCGACTACGTGGTTGTTCTCGACCATGAAGGCGGCAAGAGTTTCTTGCTCCACAGAAATAAGGTCGTCGTCTTTACGCGTGTCACAGGGGATTCAGTGATGAGTAAGTCCACTTATTCGCTGGGGGCTTCTGTACAGGAGGCCTGCAACGCCATTCGGACCGATTGGACCAAGAATGCAGAGTCGATACGTTCGGCTACCGCGGCGGAGAGCAAAAAATCTTCCGTCGCAGCCAGTCCGGCGCCGGCTGTGGCCGATTCAAACGAAACGCACGTCAGCGTCGCCTCCATGCCGACGGGAGCTGATATTGAAGTTGACGGCAGCTTTGTAGGTAACACTCCTTCGACGATCAATCTTCCCGCGGGCGATCACACCGTGGTCGTTAGCAAGAGCGGTTACAAAACTTGGGAACGAAAGATGAAGTCGAACGGCGGGACGGTAAATCTCAACGTCGAGTTGGAACAGCCCCAGGAAGCGAAGAAGTAGGATTGTTCCTATCACGGTTTATAGGGCATCAGCAGACTTGGCATCTGGGAATTGAGCCCTGATCTGAGAACCAGTACGCTAGTCATTCAACCAAAATGACGTTCTATTGCTACCACCAATCGCCTTTAGGGCCTCTATTGCTGGTCTCGGATAGCACGGCGCTGACCCAAATCAATTTTCCAAGCCATGGACATCCGACGCAAGCGAAGCCCGAATGGCAGAAGGATGAGCAGCCGTTGAGGGAAGTCATTCGCCAGCTGCATGCCTACTTCTCAGGCGAGCTGGAGAGCTTCGACGTGGAACTTGCTCCCGATGGGACGCCGTTTCAGCAAAGGGTATGGAAGGAACTCCTCGAGATCCCGTACGGTGAAACAATTTCCTATGGAGAGTTGGCCAGGCGAATCGGAAATCCGAATGCCAGCCGTGCGGTGGGTCTCGCGAACGGCTCCAATCCCATTCCGATCATCATTCCGTGTCATCGCGTGATTGGTTCCAACGGCAAGCTGACTGGCTATGGTGGCGGGTTGCCAATCAAAGAAAGGCTGCTTGCCCTGGAAAAGCGCCAGCTGCGATTGCTGTAGGCGATGCCTCGTCAGAAGATCCCTCTGTTAAGATGATGCCGGACAATGTCCTCTCCTTCGCCACTGGGACAGACCATCTCTCATTACCGCGTCGTACAGAAATTGGGCGGCGGTGGCATGGGTGTGGTGTACAAGGCCGAGGACACCCAACTGGGGCGATTCGTTGCCCTGAAGTTCCTTCCTGACGATGTCGCTGGAAACCAGATGGCGTTCGAGCGCTTCCGCCGAGAGGCACGGGCCGCATCGGCGTTGAATCATCCGAACATTTGTACGATTTACGAGATCGGGAACAGGAAGGGCGTCCCTTCATCGCGATGGAATACCTGGAGGGCAAGACCCTCCGCGAACTTGTTTTTGGACGCCCCCTGGATCTGGATCGCCTCCTTGATCTAGGAATCGAGATCGCCGACGCGCTCGATGCGGCGCACATCAAGGGAATCCGTCAGCCGCGTTGACGGCACCGGCAAGCTCCAGCTGACATACCCGCCCCAGCAGGCTGCTTTGCCGCGGTGGTCGCCCGATGGCACAAAGATCGCATTCATGTCGGCGCAAATGGGCAAGCCTTGGAAGATTTTCGTTGTGCCAGCACAAGGTGGTACCCCGGAAGAATTGCTTCCCCAAGACGCCGCGGAAGGCGATCCGGTTTGGTCGCCGGACGGAAGCCGTCTGGTGTTTTCACGCATTCCCGATACCACGAATGAGTCCGATATCAGAGTCATGGACCTGAATACGCGTCAGGTCTCGGTGATCCCCGGCTCTGCTGGCCTGTTTAGTCCTCGCTGGTCGCCGGATGGACGTTTTCTGGTAAGTATGAATTTCGCAAGAAGATCAACCAAGCTTTACCTCTATGAGTTTGAAACGGGAACCTGGACGGAGTGGGCGAATGATCCGAACGGGATTTCTTATCCGACGTGGTCATCAGATGGGAAGTTTGTGCACTACGCCAATGTATACAGTGGCACAAATATTCCCTCTTATAACCGAGTGAAGGTGGGCAGCAAGGCGGTCCAGCGTCTTTTTAGCATACCGAATGCCAACCCCTACGCCACCAACATTGGCCCATGGACTGGCCTTACTCCCGACGGTTCAATGATGTACACCCGGGACGTGAGCTCGCAAAACGGCTACCAGTTGGACGTGGAGTTCCCCTAAAAAGCGCCAGTCGCGTCGCAAGTGTGAGGCCTTCGGTTACCATTATTTCAGGGCTGCTGCCCGCATCCAACATGACTATGAAGAGACTCCTGGTGCTGTGCCTGGCTACGGTAGTTTTCACCACCATCACGTTTGCCCAAGAACCTCCGCTTCTCCGTCCGCCGAAGGGAGCACAGATCGCATTGGTCGTCTTTCAAGACCTGCAATGTCCGAAGTGCCGCACCGATGCCCCACTAGAGCAACAGGCAGCCAAGGCACACAAGATCCCGCTGGTCGTCCATGATTTCCCCCTCCCCATGCACAATTGGTCATTCAATGCCGCGGTGATCGCGCGCTACTTCGACTCGCAGTCGAAGGACTTGGGGAATCAGTTTCGGGACTTCATTTTCGAGCATCAGCCGGAGATCACTCCCGACACGCTGCAGAGTTTTGCTCAACGATTCGCAGCCGAGCATAAGGTCCAACTGCCGTTTGTGGTCGATCCGCAAGGCAAGTTCGCCGCGGAGGTCAATGCCGACAAAGAACTTGGCAAGAAGGTCGGTATCCAGCACACGCCGACGATCTACGTCGTAAGTTCAAAGAATCCTTCCCGGCCGTTTGTTGAAGTGACCGACACCAGACAACTCTTTCAGATGATCGAAGCCATGCAGAACGAGTAGGTTCTGCCGATTGATTTCTTAGGCTGTCCGCGCTGGCCAGGGGAGCACTTCGGGCTTCGCGGGTGGGCGTGCTAGAAAATCCTGCCGCTACTTCGTGCGGCTTCGTGTTCCCCAACCTACTTCTTCACTTAAGGACGACGTTAGGGACTCACTTTAGGCAAAGACGAGGTTTGTGAAAAGGGTCTTGTTTTGCGAATGAACTGCTGACTCGCGAAGTGCTAGCCGACCCTTCTGGCGTCTTCGAAGGCGTGTTTCTTCTCCAATTCGGTTTGTGCACTCTTCATATCGGATTCGAACTTTTCCGCTTGAGCCATGAGCGCTGCATTGGCGGAAGCCCACTCACCCTCAATCGTCATGAGTCCGGACTCCGCCAGACCGCGCGCCACCCCAAGCACATGGGCAACGGTGTTTTCCACGTACAGAGCTTCGGCTGGATCGCCGATCCAAACCGTTCCGCCCATTAGCTTGGTATGCCAAAACACTTTGCGCATCAGCAGAAGGGCTATCGCGTCGTCGTCCGCTTTGCCGAAAACCCACTTGTTACGGTTGAAGTCGTAGTACCGGCTGGAAAACTGCACCGGCACGAGCTTTCCTGATTTAAGGAATTGCAGTTGCCGGCGGTCGACTTCCTTGCGAAGTGTGTTGATCACGGGAACTTCAGTGTCCTTCAGCTCGAGCGAGGGCAAAACTTCTCGCACGGTTTCGGTGAGATTGACGGCCACCGGCGCATGCAGCCCGTCGCTATTGCCAAGCTTCACATCGCCGTGCAGCACGAAGAAGTCCGCACCGGAACCGGACTTGTGAAACGGCCATTTCAGTTCGATCAGAAGCGGCAGACCCTTCAAGGTGACATATACACGAGGGCTAGATCGTCCGTCGGTAATCATTAAGAAAGCTCCCCAAGAAGTGTACGACCGATTTTACGGCCTTTCCGGGTTCGGCGAAAAGACGGGAGTAAAGCAAAAGGGGCGGCCGAAAGCCGCCCCTCTCTGCAGGGTATGACGTTAACGGCCTGCACCCGCGGCCATGGTTTTCGGCGGATACAACGCAGCGATCTTTCTTATCAAATGTTCCATGTCCTCACCGGTGTCGGTGTTGGCGTCCACGTAGGGATGCCGGGAGCCGTCGGTATGCATGACCAGAACGCGTGCCGTAGCGCTGGCTTTCTTCACCATGTAGGGCAGATGGTGACGGTCGTCGCGCGAGAGTGTCGGACCCAGGATGACAAGATCAAACTGGCCCTGGTTCAGCGCCTCCTGAATGGCTTTCCGGCCGACCGCCGTTTGCACGCTAAACCCCGCTTTTTGAAGGGATTCCGCCTGAATCGCCAGGACCTGTTCGCTCTGCTCTCCATAAAGAACTTTCAACGACGCACTGGGTTTCGACATAGTGGCTCCTCGACCGAAACGTTAGCAATCGTGCGACGGGTTGGGAATGTAACTGAAGACCACCGACGAACGGGGAAACTTGACCGATCATGGATGCAGGCAGAGCCGTTCAACAAGTTTCCTTGCACGGAGTGTTAAATTATTGCCGAAAGGAATTCAGGCATGCGGACTGTTATAGCGTTGGTGGGCTTAGTGAATTTGTTATCGGCGGCAGGCGCGGCACAGGATGTGAGGAGCACGTATTGCAATTTCGATGAAGACAACCAGGTCACGATCCAGTACAACCCGGTCGTCAAGGATCCTCCGAAGAATGGCAAGGTATGGTCGCCGGGTGTGACTCTTTACGTTCAAACGCCACTCATTGTGGGAAGCTCTACGCTGGCACTCGGCGCGTATTCAGTCCACTTCATTCCCGACAAGAAGAATTGGACGCTCATTGTGAACAGGAACGTCGCCTCTCCCGCGGTGTACAACTCGTCGGAAGATGTTGCCCGCGCGCCTATGGAACTGGGAGAGTTACCGGCACCTCAGAAGGAGTTGCAGTTGGCCTTTGCGCACATGGGCAACGAGTGCAGCCTACGCGCCTATTACCAAAAGACCGGAGCTTTCGCAGCTTTCACGAAGAAGTAGATCGATCCGCAAAGGGCTTTGCCGCGGGAGCTGATCCGGCGGCATTCTATTTGACCTCGCTTATTCACGCCCGTAAGATGGCTCTGCTGCGAGCTTCCCTTGATCGGTTCAACCGTATCGCACTTCAAAGTTCTTCGTGAATTGGGCCGCGGCGGCATGGGTGTTGTCTATGAGGCCGAGGATATCAGCCTTGGCCGGCACGTCGCGCTCAAGTTTCTGCCCCGCGATATGGCCCAGAGTTCCGCGGCGCTCGAACGCTTTCGCCAGGAAGCGCGCACGGCTTCCGCTCTAAACCACGAGAACATCTGCACCATCTACGAAGTCAACGACTACGAAGGCCAACCGTTCATCGCCATGGAACTGCTGGAAGGCGAATCCCTGGGCGAGCGACTGCTTGCGCGTCCCCTGACGAACGATCAGATTCTCGACATCGCAATTCAGGTTTCCGACGCACTCGATGGCGCACACCGCAAGGGAATCGTGCATCGCGACATCAAGCCAGCGAACATTTTCATTACCAGTCGCGGGCGCGCGAAGGTGCTCGATTTTGGTTTGGCAAAGCTGGCGCGGGAACACGAACAGGCGGCGGTTACAGCGGGAGCGACTCTCGACAGCCCGATGCTGACCAGCCCGGGTGCAACCGTAGGAACCGTTGCCTATATGTCGCCGGAACAGGCGCGCGGGGAAGAAGTGGATGCGCGATCCGACCTGTTCAGCTTCGGAGCAGTTCTCTATCAGATGGCGACTGGAAAGCTTCCCTTTGATGGACCCACGTCAGCGGTGATCTTCCACGCTATTTTGGAGAAGAATCCTCCGCCGCCTACCGAACTCAATCCATCGCTTCCATTGGCGTTCAATGACGTGGTGCTGAAGACGCTCGAAAAAGACCCTGACCTTCGCTGTCAGAGCGCCGCCGAGCTTCGGGCCGATCTCAAGCGAATTAAGCGCGGTTCAAGCGCCAGCGGCAGTTCGAGTGGAATGCGGACGGCCTCGGCGACGAGTGGATCGGCATCGGGAGGAACGCCCGCTTTTGCGCCCTCCTCGGTGGCCTCAGCCTCGAGAACACCGCAAGTGAAAAGCTTGCGCGCCCAAGGTTCGAAAAAAATACTTCGCGTGGGTCTGGGTGTGTTAATCGTGACGCTGATCGGGGCGGGTTTTGCCCTCTACCACTTCTTGAGTTCGCCCAGAAACACTATCAATCCGCTCACCATGCAAATCTCCAAGTTGACGGACAACGGCGGTGCGGTGAGCGGAGCGATTTCCCCGGACGGACGCTATGCGGCTTTTGTGAAACGTGGAGAGGAGCAGAGCCTATGGGTCATTCAAATTGCCACCGGCAGCCAGGCGCAAGTAGTTCCACCCGGCCCAGGATATTTTGAATTTCATCCGACATTTTCGCCCGACGGCAACTACATCTACTACGTTCACACCGACGCGCAAAACGTCAGTGAACTCCTGCTGTTTTCCGTGCCCAGTCTTGGCGGCACGCCTCAGCGGGTCCTGTCTGACGTTTCCACTCCGATCAGCTTCTCGCCAGACGGCAAACAGATCGTATTCGGGCATCGCGATCCCGGGGAAAAGAATGGGCAGCTCACGATTGCGGACAGCGATGGGGCCAATCGCCACGTGATCGCTGAGCGGCCGGACCTGGCGATTAACGGAGTTTCAATTTCCTGGTCGGGTGACGGGAAGTTAATTGCGGTTCCGGAGTACTTACTCGGAAAAGAAAGCCTCAGTTCCATTCTGGTCTTTACCCGGGAAGGATCGCTGGTGAAGACGCTCCCGGAGTCGATGCTGGTGGACGGAGTGGCATGGCTACCCGACTCGAGCGGAATGTTTCTGCAGTGTCGCGGCCGGGAATCGAACATGCGCAGCCAGATCAAGTTCCGCCCCTACCCTTCCGGCAATTTGCAGAACGTGACCAACGATCTCAACGAATACCGCAACCTTACCGTCACTGCGGACGGCAAAGCGCTCGTGACCGTCCAAACCCAACCATCCTCCGCGGTGTTCTTGGCCAAAATGCCGGAGCGGTTTCCCGCCGAGCTCGTTCCAGATTCGGCGCCGGTAACTTCCGGCCAGGGATACGGTACGTGGTTGCAGTGGAGCAGCGATGGCAAGCTTTTGTTGGACGATCCGAATTTCCATTCGCTCAAGATGGAGCCCGATGGAAGCGGGCGAGTTCAAATTCCCGATCGCGACACCAACTCAGCGTATCCGATTTCTTGCGGACCGGACGCCTTTGTTGTGGCCCAACTGGTGGACAACAATCTGAATCTATTTCGCTACAACCGTCTGATGCGGGAGAGAAAGCAGCTCACCTTTGAGCGTGACGCCGAAGCACCTGTGTGCTCGAAGGACGGCAAATGGGTTTATTACAACGACTACCTGGAAGGACCAGCCCTTAAGCGCGTCTTCGCCGACGGAGGAAAGCCTGAGGTGGTTGCCATGAACGCCTTCAACGGCTCGTCACTTTCATCCGACGACAAGCGCATCGCCTTTCTGCAGTTTGTCGGCACGAAAGGCGAACATAAGCTGCAGATCGTCGTCGAAGATTTGGATGGCAGCAATCAAACCTACTTGCCTGCGACCGGGGTGGTCCGTACACCGATATGGGCCCCCGACGGTCGGGCATTGATTCTCGGCAAGGCAACCGGGGCGGGAACCAATCTCTTCTACCAGCGATTGGATGGAGCTCCGGCGACACAAATCACCCATTTCGCCAGCGAACCGCTGGTAATCCCGGCGTTCGCATTTTCTCCGGATGCCCGGATGGTTGCGATCACGCGGTCGAGGGCGAACGACTCGGATGTGGTCATGTTCCAGAACTTCCGGTAAGCACCTTGCGACTGGTTCCGAGCATGCCGATCGGGGTGTGTTTATAATTCTGGATTGATCATGGGGTCGCAGCAACGTTACGCCCTGGTGGCATACGTTCATAACCAGGTTGGGGAATTCGTAGAAAGGCTCCGCAAGGAACTCCATCCGGAACTCCCTCATCTCGCGGCGCACGTGACCTTGCTCCCCCCGCGCTATCTGCAAGGGCCTGAATCCACTGCGATCGAGACACTCGAAGAACGTTGCAAGCAAGCCGAACCCTTCGAGGTATCGTTGGGAGAGGTTGAAACCTTCATCCCGGCAACCCCGACGGTTTTCATTCGGGTGGCGCATGCTGCTTACCGGATGCGCGAGCTGCACGATCTGCTCAATGCCAACGGACTGGCCTGCAACGAGGAATGGCCCTATATGCCTCATCTCACCATCGTGAAGATGGGTACCGAGAATGAAGCTCAGCACGCCTATCGCATGGCGCGAACCCGCTGGGCAGAGTTTGAGGGAAGTCGTTGCGTCGAAGTGCGCGACCTGACCTTCGTCCGAGAGGAAGCCCCTTATAACTGGGTCGATCTCGCAACCGTACCGCTGGGGGCACAGCGTGTCACCTCAGGCACGAATAGTCGCCGCCGCCCCTAGCCGTTGATTTTCCGAAAAGAACCCCGAATTTTTGGGCGATCTTTCCGCGTGTTCTTTCTGTGCTTTGCGGTTAAAATCTCTCACTTCGAAACCTGCGCCGTACAATAGCGCCAAAGCAAACGCGCTGCACTCCCATGAAAATTACTGATGCCAAGGTGATCGTCTGCAGTCCTGGAAGAAATTTTGTCACGCTGAAAATCGTGACCGAAGATGGTATTTACGGCTTGGGCGACGCAACCCTGAACGGTCGGGAGCTTTCGGTGGCAAGCTATCTCGCCGAACACGTGATTCCGCTGCTCATCGGCCGAGACGCTCGCCGAATCGAAGATCTTTGGCAATACCTCTACCAGGGCGCTTATTGGCGCCGCGGGCCAGTAACCATGAGCGCGATTGCGGCGGTCGATGTCGCACTCTGGGACATCAAGGCAAAGAGCTTGAATGCGCCGCTCTATCAATTACTGGGCGGGCGTTCCCGCGAAGCGGTGCTGGTTTACGGTCATGCGAGCGGTGAGGACCTTGAGAAGACCCTGGGATCGTTCGGGCACTTTGTCAATTTTGGATACAAGGCAATTCGCGCGCAGTCTGGGGTTCCCGGCCTGAGCACGACTTACGGAATTGGGCACGGAGGCGGGGTGTATGAACCTGCCGAAAAAGGATTGCCTCCTGAAAACCAATGGTCGACGGAACAATACATGCGATTCGTGCCGCAGTTGTTTGCGGCGCTACGCAAGGAGTTTGGGCCGGAGATCCACATGCTGCACGACGCACATCATCGCCTGACGCCCGTCGAGGCCGGGCGCGTCGGAAAAGACTTGGAGCCGCATCGTTTGTTCTGGATGGAAGACCCCACGCCGGCGGAGCTGCAAGAAGGATTTCGGGTGATCCGGCAGCACACAACCACCCCGATCGCGGTGGGGGAAGTCTTCAATTCGATTTTTGACTGCCAGCAACTCATTCAGGAACAGCTGATCGACTACATTCGCACCACCGTCGTGCACGCTGGCGGAATTACCCACTTACGCAAGATTGCCAACCTGGCGGAGTTATTTCAGGTACGGACGGGCTGCCACGGCGCAACCGATCTCAGCCCAGTATGCATGGGTGCAGCCCTGCATTTTGATATCAGCGTTCACAACTTTGGCATTCAGGAATACATGCCCCATACCTTGGAAACCGACAAAGTATTCCCTCACGCCTACGCCTTCAAGGACGGATTCATGCATCCGGGAGACGCCCCCGGGATCGGCGTAGACATCGACGAGAAGCTGGCGGCCGAGTACCCCTACCAGCGCGCCTACCTGCCGGTGAACCGAAAACTCGATGGTACCGTCCACAGCTGGTGACCTCGGGGACTTGTCTGGCTGTTGCAGCCCCTAACCTAAATCGATATAGTTGTGGGTTAAAAGGTTCTCTGCAGCTCACCGCTGGGCACCCCCGGGGACCTTCACCCAAAGGAGCCGAGTGCATGCCGGATCAGTTTCAGCCCAAGCCTGAGCACAAGTTTTCATTCGGACTGTGGACCGTGGGAAACCGCGGACGCGACCCGTTTGGAGATTTTGTGCGCGAACCAATTTCGCCGGTACAGATCGTTGAGATGCTGGCCGAAGTGGGTGCCTGGGGTGTAAATCTGCACGACAACGACCTTGTCCCGATTGATGCCACTCCGGCGGAGCGCGACCGCATTGTGCGCGAGTTCAAGAACGCTTGCTCCGCTAACGGAGTGGTTGTGCCGATGGCGACGGTATCGCTGTTCTTCCATCCGATCTTCCGGGATGGCGCTTTCACGGCAAACGATCCTGAAGTGCGCGCCTACGCCGTGCAGAAGACAATGCGCGCCATGGACCTGGGGGCAGAGCTGGGGGCTAGGACATTTGTTCTCTGGGGGGGACGAGAGGGCGTTGAAACAGACGCTTGCCGCCGCCCCGATGAGGCCGTAAAGCGGTTGCGCGAAGCGGTGAATTATCTGTGCGCGTACAACAACGAGAGGGGATACGGCTTCCAGTTCGCCCTCGAAGCCAAGCCGAATGAACCGCGCGCGGATATATACATGTCAACCACCGGGCACTACCTCGGATTCATCCCCACGCTTGATCATCCCGAGATGGTGGGCGTAAATCCGGAGGTCGCGCACGAGACAATGGCCGGGTTGAACTTCTTGCACGGCGTGGCGCAAGCGTGGGAGATGGGTAAGCTATTCCACATCGATCTCAATGATCAAATGCCCGGGCGCTACGACCAGGATCTGCGCTTCGGATCCTCGAATATCAAGGCCTGCTTCTGGCTGGTGAAGTTTCTCGAAGATGTTGGGTACTCCGGTCCGCGCCATTTCGATGCACATGCCTACCGGACCGAGGACTATGAAGGCGTCAAGGACTTTGCTCGCGGCTGTATGCGCAGCTATCTCATGCTCAAACACAAGGCGCAACAGTGGAACGCCAACCAGGAAATCCAGTCGATTCTGAAGGAGCTCGGTAAAGCAGTCCCAGGCACCCCTGCTCTTGGCAAGTACTCCAAGCAGGGTGCGGCGGCGCTTCTGAATCACGAGTTCAACAAAGACAAAATTCTCAAGAAGCGGTTGCCCTACGAGCGGCTCGATCAGCTGACCATCGATGTGCTGTTGGCGGAGTGCTAGCTTTCGCTGGGAATCTCCCTTTCCGTGCCCTCGGGATTGGGTTCTCACTCTGCTATCGATGGCATCCCCAGCTGGTAATCTTCTGTGCGGAGACCCTATGAAATGGATAGCGGGTTGTCTGCTTTTTCTTGTATGCCTTCCCCTTGTCGCGGAAACCGCCCCTCTCCTCGCCGATCCTCCCAGCCGCGCCAGCATCAGCCTCGACGGTACGTGGAACAGCATCATCGATCCCTATGAAACGGGAATGTCCAGCCACTTTTACGAAAACCGCAAACCGGCCTCGAAAACCGACCTAGTCGAATACGACTTCGACCGCTCCCCGAAGTTGAAGGTTCCGGGAGACTGGAATTCGCAGCGCGAATCATTGCTTTTCTACGAAGGGCCGATGTGGTATCAGCGGAGCTTTTCTTATCAAAAGCGACACCACCGAGTCTTCCTCTATTTCGGGGCGGCCAACTATCTCTCGCGCATTTGGCTCAATGGAACGAAGCTTGGGGAACACATCGGCGGTTACACACCCTTCAACTTTGAGGTCACCGAGCAACTCAAAGATGGCGACAACAGTCTGGTGGTTGAAGTGGACAACACGCGCCGGCCGGAAGGCGTGCCCAGCATTCATACCGACTGGTGGAACTACGGCGGAATCACCAGGAACGTGAAGTTGATCGAGGTGCCGCAAAATTTCATTCAGAACTATTTTGTCCAGCTTGCGAAGGGTCGCACGGAAGAAATCCAGGGTTGGGTGCAGCTGCATGGTACAGGCTCTGCCACCATCGAAATTCCGGAGCTGCGGCTCAAACAAACCGTTCAGGCCGATGCGCAGGGCCGAGCCGCGTTGCGTGTCTTGGCGAAACCTGAGCCATGGTCCCCGGAGAATCCCCGCCTCTATCAGCTGGTGGTTTCTTCAGGCGATGATCGCATCGTCGACCAAGTCGGTTTCCGCACCATTGAAACTCGCGGCACGCAAATTCTGCTCAATGGCAAACCCATTTTTCTGCGCGGCATTTCCGCGCACGAAGAGGCTCCGTATCGCGGCGGCCGCGCCGTTTCAGTCGATGACGACCGCACGCTGATCACTTGGGCGAAGGAACTCGGCTGCAACTTCATGCGCCTCACCCACTATCCCCACAACGAAGACATGATCCGGCTTGCCGACCAAATGGGCATGATGATCTGGAACGAAGTGCCGGTGTACTGGGAGATGCAGTTCGAGAATCCTGCCGTGCTCGACAACGCCAAAGCGCAATTGCGCGACGTGATCGCCCGCGACCAAAACCGGGCGGCCGTGGTGATCTGGTCGCTGTCGAATGAAACCCCGATCACACCTGAGCGATCCGCGTTTCTGAAGTCGATGGCAGAGTACGCCCGGAGTCTCGATTCGACCCGCTTAATTAGCTCAGCCTCGGATAAGGCCACTCACCTTGACCCCCAGCACATGGCCTTAAACGATCCTCTCGGCGAATACCTGGATGTGATTGGTTTGAACGAATACGTCGGGTGGTACTTCGCCAAGAAAGAGGACGCGGACCGGATTGATTGGAGCTTCCAATACCAGAAGCCGGTCATCGTCACCGAATTCGGCGGGGGCGCGCAGTACGGACTGCACGGCGACTCCGATACGCGTTTCACAGAGGAATATCAGGCTTCGCTCTATGAGCATCAGCTTACGATGCTCGGGAAGATCCCGGCCTTGGCAGGCATGTCGCCCTGGGTGCTGATGGATTTCCGTTCTCCACGGCGCACCTTGTCCGGAACGCAGGACTACTTCAACCGGAAAGGTCTTTTCTCCGATCGCGGCCAGCGCAAGCAGGCGTTCTACGTGCTGCAAAAGTTCTATCGGGAGAATGCAAAACACTAAAAAGCCGACGCCGGCGATTGACGTTCATTGACGCGGATTGACCCGGACTAAAGAGCGATTGATTGGATCGGAGAAGCGAACCAAGGATTTGGCATAAATCCATGTTCCTCCGCGGATGGGAAGTTGTTCGTGGCGACGAAGGAAGATGGGTTTGCTATACCTTGCGTTTCTTTGAATCTTCCCCGCTCAGGCTGCCTTCGGCGGTGATGCGACTGGCTTTGCAAACCTCTTTTGCGACCTTAAGCGCGGTGTCGCGCAGAGGCGCTCCGTCGGCAATGATGGAGCTGGCAGCCAGCGTGAATTGCAGCGCGTCTTCCTGCTTATCGAAGTAGAGCACAACCTGACTTGCTGCCATGGGCGGGAGACCTCCGGGGAAATTCGTTTCCGACATCATAGGCGGGAATTGCCGCGCGAAAGTGTACTGAGTTGGTCCCCCCAGAAGACCGACTACTCAGAAGGGCATGTACCTCCTTAAGTTGCAATACAGGATCCGTGGTACAGCGAAATCGTTCGTAGGGGTGTAGAACTTGCTTCAGGCAGACAGACCAGACCCTTCCTCGCGAAGTTCTGCAATCGTTTAGACGTGGAACCGAATTTGCACATCGAAGGGCCAGCAGGAATGGTATATGTATCGCTGGTCAATTTCGCTGATTGGAACGACGGCCTTGCTCGCCTGTCTCTCGGCAGCACAGGAGTCGTCGTCCCCGTTGTTCTCGTCGGACCTAGTTGCATGGTCCGGCATGCAAGAGCCGACGGTTCCCGAGCAACAACCCCAGCGCCAGCAGCCTACTCCCGATCCCAACCCCCAGAGCCAGCCCGCTCCCGATCCATCGCCCGACGCTCAGAAATCGTCAGCCTCGAGTTCCGCTGAGACAAGCACCTCGCCCGCCCAGACCTTCACCGGCACAATCAGCAAAGAAGCGGATAGTTACACCCTCAAGGTCTCCGACACCACATCCTACAAGCTGGACAACCAGCAGCAGGTGCAACAGTACGTGGGCCAACGGGTGCGAGTCACAGGAACCCTAGATACGGCGAGCAATCTGATCCATGTGGAGCGAGTTGAGCCGATGTCATGAGCGAAGTGCCAAGTGACGGGTGGTTCACGGTTCGTGGAAATCGTGGCCGGCAGGTTTCTCCTCCACTTGCCTTTCTTAAAACCTAGTCCCGAAAATCAAAATCTAAGGCCCGATTCCCGAAACCCGTGCTTTCCCCGCGTTGCAAGGAATTCGGTCAACCGGAAACCAGGCTACCGGTTTGTTTTTTGATTATCGCGGGCGTATATTAACCACTGGAACTGTTGTGTAGTACCAGGATTTGGCGGAACACACCAGTGGGCGCAAGCCCACTTTTTGCTTGTGGGGTGTTTTTTCGGGCAGGAAGGCTCTCTAAGTCGCTGTTTTTAGGGCGATTGAAGACTTATGGCGGTTGATCTCGAACGAGTGCAGGCCATTGCCGAGCGGGTTGCCGCTTCTCAGGGTGTCGAGCTGGTCGAGGTCGAGATGCGGGGTGGCGGTAAGGCCCGTATGCTGCGCCTCTTCATCGATAAGCCTTCGGGAGTGACGCATGAGGATTGCGCTAACCTGAGCCGCGAAATGAGCACCATTCTTGACGTCGAGGATGCGGTTGCAGGCGGGTCCTACGTTTTGGAGGTTTCATCGCCGGGGCTCGATCGCAAATTGCTTCGCCCGGTAGATTTCGAGCGGTTCCAGGGTAGCCGGGTGAAGTTGACGACTCGGATGCCAGTAAATGGCAACCGACATTTTGAAGGACGCCTGGAGCACTTCGAGTCAGGGCGGTTGACGCTAGACTTATCCGGAGCCCGGCGCAAGCATCGTGCGGCGGAAGACGCGCCTCAGAAGTTAGAACTCGAGTTGGTCAATGTGGAGAAGGCCAATTTGGTGCCGGAGCTTTGAAAGAAGTTGACGTTGCCGGGAGCGCGTCGGAGCAACTGAAAACTGGGAACCAGCGACTGAGAACTGAATTATGGCAAGCGAGCTCTACAACACAATTGACGCTCTTAGCAGAGAAAAGGGCATTGATCCGCAGGTTGTGGTCAGCGCGGTAGAAGATGCAATCGTCGTCGCCACGCGCAAGTACTACAAGACCCAGGAAAACCTGCGCGCCCATCTCGATAAAGACACGGGAAAGATCCGCGCATTTGCGGTGAAAAGCGTTGTAGAGACGCCCGAGCAAGTCGAAGATCCGACTTTGCAGGTGACAGTCGAGGACGCGCGCAAGATCGATCCGAACGTCGAAGTCGGGGGAGAACTGCATATCCCGAAAGAGACGGAAGGCATTCTGGGCCGCATCGCCGCTCAATTGGCAAAACAGGTCATCTTCCAAAAGGTGCGCGAAGCCGAGCGCGACACGGTGTTCAACGAGTACATCGGTCGGGTCGGCGAGATCGTCAACGCCACCGTGAAGCGGATCGAGGGCCCGGATGTGATTTTCGACATCGGCAAGGCCGAAGCCAAAGCTCCCCGCAAGGAGCAGTCGCGATTGGAGTCGTTTGCCATCGGTGAGCGCGTGCGGGTCGTAATCGCGCGAGTGGAGAAGGCAGCGAAAGGTCCCGGCGTTGTCGTCTCGCGTGCGGCACCGGAATTAGTACAGCACTTGTTCCAGACAGAAGTTCCTGAAATCTACGACGGCACGGTTGTGATCCGGGCGATTGCGCGCGAAGCGGGCGAGCGCACCAAGATCGCGGTGATGTCGAAAGACAAGGAAGTCGACGCGGTCGGTGCATGCGTGGGCATGAAAGGCATGCGTGTGCAGTCCATCATCCGCGAACTGCGCGGCGAAAAGATCGACATCATCGAGTATCACGAGGATCCGGTCACGTTCGCTGAGAAGGCTCTGCAGCCTGCCAAGGTCAGCCGCGTCACCGTGCTGGATGCGGGGGAAAAGCACCTCGAAGTCGTGGTCGATGACAGTCAGTTGTCGCTTGCGATCGGCAAGAAGGGACAGAACGTTCGTCTCGCGGCGAAGCTACTGGGCTGGAAGATCGACATCAAGAGCGAAGAAGAAAAGCGCCAGGAAGTCGAGCAGCAGATGGCGCAGCTCACCAGCTCCACTGCCACCCCGCTAGAAAGTGTGGAGGGATTGGGCGAGGGTATCGTCGAGAAGCTCAAGGGTGCAGGCATCTCGACCGTCGAGGCACTGGCTGATATGACGCCCGAGCAGCTCGAGGCCATCGAGGGAATCGGGCCGAAGACGGTGGAAAAAATCAGCGTGGCCGTGAATAATTACTTTGCCAGCCTTGAGGGCGGAGAAACCGTCGCCCTCCCTGAAAACGAAGGCGAGGAAGCCGCCGCTGAAGCGAGCAACGCGGAAGAGCTCTCTGCTAGCACGGAAGGCGAGCAGCCACCGGAAGAGACCGAAGCGTCTGAGAGTGAAGAAGCGGCAGAGAAAGAATAGTTGCAGTTCGCAGTTCCGAAACGAAGACTCGCAACCGGAAACGCGCGCCGAACACCAAGGAATAGGCAATTGGGAATGGACAACTCACGCGAGGTTGATATGAAGACTTAGCGGGACAAGCTCGGAGGAACAAAGAGGCGGATGAGTAAGATTCGAATCAACGATCTGGCTAGGGAACTGGAAGTCAAAAGCAAAGCTATTCTCGATGTATTGACCGAAGTTGGTGTCACCGAGAAGAAGACACATTCCAGTTCGCTCGAAGAGCACGAAGCGGAAAAAGTTCGTGTGCACTTCAAAGGCTCTGGGGACGGGCATAACGCGGCGAAGACGGGACGTGCTTCGCATGCTAGCCCGGACGAAATCAAAACCAAAATTGACCTGTCGCATATCTCCAAGCCTGGAGACGTGCTGAAGGCCATTCTTGATAAGAAGCAGCCCGCTGCTCCGCCTGCAACGACTGCTCCTCCGAAACCCCCAGCCCCGCCGGTGCATGAAGCCAAGCCGGCCGCAGCTACTCCGGTAGCTCCCAAGCCAGCAGCTCCGCCGAGCCCACCGCCCGCTCCGGTTGCGCCCCGAATTGTGACTCCCGCAACAGTTGCTCCGCCCCGACCGGTTGTGCCGGTCCGACCGGTTGCGCCGCCCGCAGCCCCGGTTGCGCCGCCCGTAGCCCCGGTTGTGCCGCCTCAGGCTCCAGTCGCGACGACTCCGAGTGTGCCTCCGCGGCCAGCGCCGACCAGTCCAGTGACGCCGGCGCCACAGGTCAATGTTTCGGCTCCTTCCGCACCGAGTGCGCCGTCTGCGCCTCCGGCTCAGCCACAGCGCCCGGCCGCGGCAGCTCCTCCGACCGCCCCGCCGCGTCCCCAGGTGCCGGGACC